>Ga0181584_10002455_pt1 | contig 14206 bp, 10 predicted proteins | sample 071ome_30_FD_132462 | JGI IMG/M metagenome (GOLD analysis project Ga0181584, IMG submission 132462) | Coastal salt marsh microbial communities from the Groves Creek Marsh, Skidaway Island, Georgia - 071406AT metaG (megahit assembly) | ecosystem: Environmental > Aquatic > Marine > Intertidal... | reverse complement strand
GGGGGCCTCGGGGGCCTCGGCCTCGGGGGCCTCGGCCCTGGGGGCCTGGGCGGCCTTCCGCTTGGCCTCGTTGAGGAGGTCCTTGGCCTGCTTCTTGAGCTCCTCCTCGTCCTTCCCGCGGGCGCCGGCGGCGGCCTTGCCCGCGGCGGCGACCTCCTCGTTGGGCGGGGAGAGCAGCGTGCCGATGGCGACGTTGGCGATGGCCAGGGAACCCACCACCTCGATGACCGTCTCGAGCTCGTTGAAGAGGAGGGCCCCGGCGCCCACGAGCGCGCCGAGGGCCAGGCCGGACTTGGCCAGGGTCGGGGCCTCCTTGAAGTCCTCGGCGAGGGCGTCGATCCCGTCCGTGATGGCGCTGAGGCTGAAGGACGCCTTCGAGGGCTCCCGCCAGGGGGCGCCCGACGCCTGCCACTGGGCCGCCCCGCCGCTCACGAAGTACACCTTCTCGAGGCCCGCGGCGATGCCGGCCTCCCCCGCCGCCTTCCCCAGGGTCCCGTCCACGTCCATGAGGATCACAGTCTGCTCGGGCTTGAAGCGAGCGGCCAGCTTCTCGCCGAACTGCGTGCGGGGGGTCAAGGGGAGGCCGCGGTGCTGCCCCTCGCCCCTGGCCCCTGCTCCGTAGCCAAGTCGGCACGGTGCCAAGCACGCCCATACAGGATGCTGTGGGCGCATCGCCGACGATATCGACGCTCAGCATCACCGCCTGGCTACCAGACTCGTCGCCCGCGGAGAGACAGCGCGATAACGAGGTCGTTATCCGCCCCGGGGGGAGGGGGTGGCGGGAACCTCACCTTCTCGTCGGCGACAAGCTCCTCCTTGACAAGCTTGGCGTACGGGATAGCTACTGCGGATTTCTTCACGTCGCTGAGGTCGGCGGTGCCGGTGCTCCGGGACTGCGGGCGCGAAAAGGAACGCTCTCCGTCACGCCGCTCCTTCCTCGAGAACAACGCGCTGAAGCCCAGGGCAGAAGGAGACAGAGGAGATCTCCGAGGGCGCAAGTTGAAGATCGGGGCGCGAAGATCTCGCGAGCATTGCCGCCAACGGAGAAGCAACGGTCCCGCGCGCCTGGGGGGCGTTCCTCACCTCCCCAGCGGGACGCACGTCCACGAAGAAAGTATCCGCGTCGCTTTCGAGAGCAGCGAGGGCGCGCCTGGCGTCCGTGGCCTTCGCAGCGGGCTTGGCGGGGCCCTTGTTGATGACAGCGGCGCCAATGGCCCCGGCGAGGGCGACAACACCAGCACCGGCGAGGACGGGGGTCGGGATCTCCTTCCCCTCGCGGGGGGCGGAGCTCGTGGCGACCCCCTCGCCAGCGACGGAGGTGTCATCCGACACAACCTTGGGGGCGGGGGCAGGGATGGAGGGGAGCGACGGCAGCTCAAGCTTGGGAGCCGAGGTCGACGACCTGCGGGGGGGGGGAGGCAGGGTTCACCAGAGCCGTCACGGCGCGACGTTCATGCCGGCGCTCGGATGGCACTGTCGGCTCGGACCACGGACGAAGCGGGTCGTCGGGGGGGGCGATCACTCGGGAGTGCGTGAACGCGCCCGCGCGGGCGTCACGAAAGAAAAGATCCTGAGTCCTCACCCGCTCCGGATGCTCCTGTTGCCGGACACCATGGCCTCGTAGTCCGCGGCGTCGATGGCGAGCGCGGGACCGGCCGCGCTAATGATGAGGGCGGCGGCAGCGGACGCGGACTCGACGGCGCGGGACGACGCGCGCGCAGAGATAGACCTGGCTTTGGGGGGGGCCGCGAGGGCCTGGGTGGCCGTGATCGACTGCATTTTCCGGGTCCCTACCAAGCCTGTTCCTGGAATTCGGATTCTAACGTGCGGCGGCCGAGAAGGAGGCCCTTCATCGCTCGTTGGGTGCCCCCTCCTCAAGCACCCAAGGGCAACACCCGCGGGGTGAACTCTGGCCCGACACGCTCTCAGTTGTCCCCGAGGCGGGGTTGATTAGCTGCTGCGGCGTGCACCACCGGCAAGGGAGAGTCCTGTCCCGACAACGGAAGCGCCGCGGGATCTCCTCGGTGCCACAGGGCGGGGCGAAGATCGCGCCCCCCGGACGAAGGCCCGGCCATCTCGGCCGCTTGTGGGCCAAAAGATATCTCAGCCGGGCTGGCCGGGCAGCAAGACCGCAGAATACACCGGGAGAAACGTCGTCGGGGTTCATGCTCCGGCTACGTCGCGCCGCCCCGGCTCTCCCAGCGCTGGCCCAGGGCCTCCTCCCTCCGCCAGAGCTGCTCGGGGCAGGGGGATTGTGCGACGTGCCGCGCGGCGGTGCGATGGGTGCATCGGCGCGGGGTGTCGGGTCACCGTCCACGAGCTCAGGGTGGTGGGGCGGCGCGCGATGGCTCACGGGGGATGTCAAGGGGCCCGCCCCTCGCGAGGACGGCAAGGGCGGCAAGATGAGCAAGTGGGCAGGAGCTGCCGCGTCCCGACCGGACAAGGCGCCGAGCATGGTCCCGCTCCTGAGCGGTATTCCGATTGGGACAGCGGCAGAGGTGAGACCCGCGCGGCGCCGTGCTGCCGTGCGGGGGCGCCTGGGGGCGTTGGCGCATGCCCCCCCGCATGCCCCCCCCCAAGGCTGGCAACGTGACGCCCCGCAACCCCCGGCCCTGCAGGACTTGCTGGACTGGCTGGACGACCACGGGGTTGGGCTCGGAGAGGCAAGGGTTTTCCAGCACTACACCAGGGCGTTCCTCGGGGAGAAGATCCACGGGTGCGCGAGCGGGCAGTGGTTCGTGCTGCCCAAGACGGCCGACCAGTGGCTCACGCTCCGGCACCGGATCGACGGCGCGACCTTCGGGTCGTCGCGGGTCCGGGTGCACATGGTGCGGCGGTCGGACTTCAGCTCGTCCCTGTTCGGTAAGGGCGCGCTATTCAACGTTTACAGCAAGGGGCGGCACCTCGAGGTCCGCGACGTCCACGTCGAGGTGCGGAGCGAGCAGCTGGTCCAGGTGTTTGGCAGCTACGCCCTCGACTACCTCGAGAGCCGCGAGGTCAACACGGCCCTCACGGGCGAGGCAGCAATGCAGGCGAGGAGGATGGGCATCGTGCACAACATGCGCGCCAGCTTCCTATGCTTCCGGACTAAGGAGGAGGCCCACCGTGCCCTCCGCGACCACATGTTCCTCTCCGTGGCCGGGAGGAGCCTCAAGGGGCGCATGGTGCGGTGGTGGGTGACAGCCCGATCGGGGGGGGGGGGGTGGGGGGGGTGGGGGGAGGGCGGCCACGGCTGCGGAGGACGTCGCAGCTCAGTGGTCCCGGTGCGTGTCGTCAACCATCGACGGCTCGGCCGGGGGCAACACCAGACGGTTGTGCGGCGTCAGCTCCGCGTCCGGGGCCCAGCGGGGGGGGACAGTGGACACCGTGTGCGGAATTTGTGTCCCAGTGGGGTTGAGTGCCCTCGACGAGGCGCTCACGGACGCCTTTCGCAGCTCGTGCTTGTGACGGGTTTCTTGAGGCCGCCGCATCATGGTCAGGCGCTCCTCCAGGCTCTGCGGTCGCGGCGGGGGGGGTGGGGGCTAGGGTTCTCGTGCGCCAGGTGCCCGCGGGGCGAGCGCACCTGGCGCCGACGAGAGGGGTGGCGCTGGGGCGACGAGGGTGTCCGCGTCGTCCGGAGAGGAGGCCGGGGCGCCTCGAGGCCACGATGCCCCCCGAGGCCCAGCGGCGCGCACTCACCGGCTGCGACTCGAGGACGTCGTCTTCCGCGCCCTTCACCCTGCCGTGGCCGTAGCCTGCCGAGCCCCGAGGGGCACTCCGGCCGCATGCCCCCTCGCTTTCCCTGACCGCCCAGTCTGCCGAGTCAAAATACGTCCTCTCCGCCTGCGCATAAAAAACATGGGAGCAGCTCCTTCGCTGGGGAAGGAACTTTTCCTTCCGGGACACGTTCGAGCCTCCCCTTCAGCACGACACGTATACTTGGTTAGGTGTCGAAATCCGTTTCGGCGGCGAAGGCTCGGCGTACCTGAATGCCGGGCGCCTTCTTCTTCTTCATCATCCCGTACTTTTTCATCAGTTGGGCCTCCTGTTGGGCCTCCACCTCCTCGGGAGACGGCATTGCGCTCGTTCCTCTGGCACTCGTTCTCTTTTTCGGGCGGCGCGGAATCGTTAGCGTGCGTCGTCTGTGGTCGCGAATTGTTGATAGGATGCAGTATAGTCACTCCATAGAACGGTAAACGCCCCAAAAGCCGCGCCGGGGCCCCTGCCCTGTGTGGCAGACGCCGGAGGTCTCACGTTGACCTGTTGAGTCAACAGGCTGTTGCCAGCTGTAACAGCTGGCGCCGCTTGCTGGCAGCAGTGCCGCGGCCAAGACCCGGGCTCCCGGCGTTCTTCAACTGCCCCGCTTGCCATCCGAATCCACGCGCGCCTCGGCCCCGGGCATCCCCAGCGCCTCCCGGAGCCGCGCCTCCTCCCCCGCGACAAAGGTGTAGGGCGAGAAGGCCTCCCCAGGGAAAGCCCCTGCCGTCACCTCGTCTCGAAAGTCGGATAGCGCCCGGTTGATCTCCTCACCGACCCTACCGAAGGGCTTGCAGAACTTCGGGGTCACCTTGGCGTGGTGAGGGTGCTGCATCATTCCCAGGAGGTCGTGGTACACGAGGACCTGCGGCAGGACGCGGCGGGGCGGGGGTGAGGGCCGGGGTGAAGGGGGCGCAGGGGCGCAGGGAGGGCAGCGGGTCAGCGGGGCGCCGCGCTCACCTGGCCGGTCGTGCTCGGCCCCGCGCCGATACCGATCGTGGGCACGCCCAGCGCCTCGGTCACCACCTGGCCGACGAGCGCGGGCACGCACTCGAGCACCACTGCGAAGCACCCGGCCCGCTCCAGGGCCTTGGCCTGGCGGAGGACCTCCCGCGCCTCGTCCGATGTCCGGCCGACGGCGCGGAAGCCCCCGAGGACGCTGATGGCCTGCGGGTTAAGCCCGACGTGGCCCATGACGGCGATCCCCGCGTCGACGATTCTCCGCACCGACTCAACGCGAGCCGGGGAGCCTCCCTCGAGCTTGACGGCGTCCACGTTCCCCTCCTTCACCAGTCGCAGGGCCGACTGGACGGCCTGCTCAGGGGAGACCTCGTACGACCCGAACGGAAGGTCCCCGATCACGAACGGCCGGGACGCCCCCCGGGTGACGGCGCGGCAGTGGAGGAGCATGTCCTCGAGTGTCACCTGCTGAGTGGTGTCGTACCCATGCACAACCATCCCCACCGAGTCCCCGACGAGGATCATGTCGATCCCCGCCTGGTCCACGTGCACCGCCGACGGGTAGTCGTACGCCGTCACCATCGTCAGCGGCACCCCGTCCTTGTGCTGCTTCATTAGCGTCCGAAGTGTCACCCGCTTTGGCACGCTGGCCTTGTCCTTGGGCCCCGTGTAGACGGTGGCCTCGGGCTTGCTCGAGCGCACCGTCACGTCCCCTGTCGCTCTCCGGACTGTCACGCCCCTCGATAGCGTGTTTGTACGGGAACTGCGTGATGCAGGAGCCGAACAGCGAATGTGACGCCAGGCGCCGCGGACTCACGCAGATGACCGCGGGGGAGCGGTGGGTGCTTTACGTTCTACGTCCAGCGTTTCGCCCAACCCGCATATATTGTCGTTTACGTCCTATTCATCGCATGTGTGGGCTCAAAGGGCCCCGACAATGCAAACAAAGAGCTTACCGATACCTAATGAGGGTCGCGTCGGCCCCCGCTTGGGGGAGGAGGGGGGCCACGCGAAGCAGCATGCGGTCTCCTAGTGCGGCTGTTCCCAGTCGATGTTGGGGGGTGGGGACGGGGGAGCGCCAATGCGGGAGCTCGCTGGGGGCGGTTGACGCGCCGGCGGGCGCCGGGGGGGCGGATGTGCCGGACGCCCCTTGGGCTTCCGCGCATCGGTGCCAGACAGGGGGGCTTCAAGCGCGGCTCAGAAGAGCCCGAGCTGGTCCTTGATATCCCGGGCAACCTCGTTCATGAAGTCCTCCTCGGCCTTCTCCGCGGTCGGCCGCTCCATGGCCTCGTCGACCAGCTCCGGGTAGACGGTGGGGTCGGGGTCGCGGAAGTCCACGTAGAACTTGGCAGGAATGTAGCCGCGGCCGACCTCCTCGGACACGTCCTTGATCTCGTCGTCGGCGTACATGAAGATGGGCACCTTGAGCGAGTACGGGTCCAGCTGCCCGGGCAGCTCGGGGCCGTCAACCAGCTTCCCGACCAGGGGCCAGCGGAAGCGGTGGGGGTCCTTGACCTGGGCAATCTCGACCTGGAAGGTCTCGTCAAAGACCCCGTCGAAGCGGCCAGCAGAGGCCTTCCAGTCAACGCGGTGACCATCAATGGGCACGAGGACGTCGTACTCGGCGCCGATGTCGACCATGAGGCCGTGCCACGTGGACACCTCCACGACCTGGCCCACCACAACATCCCGCGGTTGGAAGGCCGACAGCTCCTTGCGCCCCTCACCCTCGTGCCGCGCGCACGTGTGCGGGTCCTCATCCTCCACCTCCTCAAGGAACTCGAGGTACTCCTCCTCGTTGAAGTCGTCCCGGGACTTTTTCGAGAACCAGTACTCCATCTCGTCCGTGCTTACGCGGTCCTCGAAGATGGCGTCCTCGAACACCCTGCGGTGGGGTATCCAGTGGAGGGGAGGGGGTCAGGCGCGGAGCTCGAGGCGACGACGGCCGGCGTTGGCAACGGCGCGCGTGGTAGAGGGTGCAAACGACGACGCCGGGCCGCTGGCAGCGTGGGGGGGGGGTGGGGACGCACCGCGACACGCGGCGCTCGAGGGGCGAGTTCCCGAACTTGTCCATGCGGATCTTGAAGGGGACCTTGGTGATCCCCGTCTTCTTCTTCTCCTCCGGATTGCCCTCGGGCCACACCTCGTCCTTGGCATTCGTGATGCGCGCGCGCACGTTCCTGCGCTCACCAACACCCAGCAGCCACCTTCAGCCACCATCCTTCCATGCAGTCCCGCAGGCCAACCGTCCGCGATTTATCGCAGAGCCTCGGGTATATACCGGAGATATAACATTTAAAAGGCATGGGCACCCGTATCTGTACCGTAGGCGCTATCAATCCGACACAGCGGCGGCAAAGAAACTCACCGGGGCCGAAGGGCGAGGGCGAGCCGCCCGAGATTCCTGCTGCAACTGGGCTGGCACGTCGACGGGGACACCGTCGACGCAATGGACCGCATAGGTCAGGGTTCGCTGGCCTGCACGCCTGTGCGACCTTCTCGGCGGAGAATACGGGGCTTGTTGGGGCAGGGCGCGTCGTCGTCGTGACTTTCTGGCCGGGTGGAGGACGTCTTGCACGCGATATTAGGCGGTGTGCGGCAGTTATACTCGAATGGAAGCCGGGGGACACCCAAGAGTGCGCAGAGAACGCGGGGGAGGGGGTTCTCCAAACCCCAGGGGGTGCAGGTGTGGGGCTGTTTCGGCGGGGGCAGACCCGCGGGCCACAGCCGACGGCCGAAGAAGTACCTGCGACGGAACTCCCGCGGATGATAAATAGATGAAATACTGGACGCTTTCTCTGGGCGTCCCACGAGCCACGTGAGTCTTCCCCGCGCGGTACCCTCGTTCGGTCTCGGGTCGCCTTGGGGGGCGTGTCCACGAACGAGCTCCACCTGGCTGGCGCGCTTGGCGCGTACGGAGCAGGTGTCACTCACAAAATCTCACGAGAAACGCCCCACATGCGTCCCGCGAGCCCCACCGCGAGGCGAGGTTGGGTTAGCCCCCAACGACCAGAGGTTGTTCAACTTTCGATGCCCCGTCCTGGCGCGATCTCTCCTTGCGGCGCCCGCGCGTAGTGTCTTGTGGTCTCCTTTTGCGCATACATGCCTGGCAAGGCGACGTATCGCCTCAGTACCCCCCCCGCAAAGTGCAGATACGGCGTCTGGAGCGATCGCGCCCAGCGGACCTCCTCGAGCGTTGCTCTTCCCGGAGCGCGCGCCCCGGCGGGCCCATGCGGAACGAATTCGCCGCGCCGGACCCCCTGAGCCGGTCGGGCTCAGATGCCCGGTTCTCCCACGCGTCGCCGTCGTACGGGAAGCCGATGCCGGCGATGGAGAAGGCCTGGGAGCAGGGCATCCTCGAGAGCCTGCGCCGGACGGAGAAGGACCGGGCGTCCATGGAGGACCACCTGAGCGAGATGCGGCGGAACCTCCCGCGGCTGGTGCAGATAGCGCTGCTCGAGTGGAACCAGCGGGCCGAGGCGGCGGCGGAGCGGCTCCGGATCGCGTGCAAGGGGGTGCTCGAGGTGGCTCGGCACCACCACCAGCGGCTGGTGGAGCAGGCGACGCAGTGGGAGGCGTGGCAGGGGCAGGTGCTGGGGAGCATGAGCGCCATGTCGGCCATGGCCGCTGAGCAGGCGCAGGCGGAGATCGCCTTCATGTCGGCCAAGATCGGGGCCCGCTTCGCTGCGTCGGTCAAGGCCAACGCGATGGAGATGCTGGTGGCGGAGCACACAACGGTGGCCATGGACCTGCAGCACAAGGCGACGCTGCTGCAGAACGCCCAGGAGGAGGAGGAGCGCTGCGAGAAGATCGTCGTGGACCACGAGGAGAAGGAGCGGGTGGCCGAGGCGGAGCTGAACAAGTGCAAGGACGCGGTGCATCTCCTGGGCCAGTTCCGGGACACTGTCCTGGAGCTTGTGGAGAGCTACTCGGTGTGGGACAAGATGCGCGAGCCCCTCCACTCGACAACCCTCCGGTTCGCGACCAAGAACCCGGAACTCCGGGAGCTTCTGGACCCCGACGACGACGCCGACGGCGGGGACCGCCTCAACATCCCTGACGAGGACCGGGCCCTGCTCGGCACCGAGTACCGGCGATACGAACGCGAGGTAACGCAGATCAAGGAGACGATGCAGCAGATGACCGACAGCATCGTCGAGTCGCTGGTGCCGCGGCTCAACCAGGTGGCGACTGAGCTTCATCGGGCGGGCGTGCTATCGGCGCAGGAGTGGGTGGACTCACTGCCCCTCCCCGAGATCCTGAAGGACGTCAAGGACAAGGGCCGGAAGCCCCTTGTCGAGCAGGCGGCCTCAAAGGTGCTTGAGGCGTGCGACCAGGTGGTTGGGGAGGTGAACGGGGAGCTGGTCAAGGCCAAGGTGATGGTGTCGCGGCTGGCCTTCCGGGTGGCGCGCGCCACGGCGATGGTGGGCACGGCAAAGGCCGTCATTGTGGCGATTCAGCGGCGCAAGCAGGAGGCGGAGGCGGAGATAGTGGTGCTCCAGGCGCAGCTGGAGGAGGACGTGTTTGAGGGGGGCGAAGCTGGAAAGGAGACCAAACTCGCCAAGGAGAGGGAGAGGGAGCTCTGGCAGCGCAAGGCGGATGCCACCCGCGAGTGGGAGAACCTCAGGGTCCAGGTGGCCCAGCGCTACGACAAGGTCTCCCAGGACCTCGTGGCCAGCGACCAGGGGCACCTCTACCTGCGGGAGCTGCTGAGTAGCCGCTGGCAGGAGCTAAAGGAGGCCTCCGCCGAGTACCAGGCCATCCGCGAGGTGTTCTGGGCCAGGATCCACGAGCTCACGGGCGGGGGGAAGGTCGTCCGCTCCCAAAGCACGATGTCGGGGGGGGGGCTGTCACGGCAGCAGTCCCTACTGGCGACCTCCGCGCAATCTTCCCGGAAGAAGCTCGTGAACGGGCTCTCGCGACTTGAGCAGATGTCCCCGAGCGCCGCAGGGAACTACGCCAGGTCCGCCAGCATCAAGAGCTCACACTCGGCGCAGCATGACGGCATGTCGGACGAGGGCATCTCGGACGCACGCCCAATCATGTTCACAACCCCCGAGTCGCTGAAACGGCCAGAGGATCGCGAAGCGGAGGCTGTTACGAATGCCACCGTCCGACTGCAAGCCGCTTTCCGTGGCTACAAGGAGAGACAGCAGATCTCGAGGAGCATCGACGCCGTCATCTTCGTGCAGCGTGTTTGGAGGGCCCGCTTAAGGCGGCGTGAGCTCCAGAGGGCCAAGGCTGGGGCGCTGGCTGCCGAGGAGGGCGAGGCGAAGGGCGCAGCTGCCGCGGAAGAGCAGAAAAGGAGGGAGGCGGAGGCGGCCACGAAGATCTCCAAGCACATGAAGGGGTTCCTGGCGCGGAAGGAGGCCGAGAAGGTGAGCACGGCCCTGCGTGCGAGGCGGGACCTCTGTGAGGCGGGACCCCTGCCCCCCGCCCGGTGGCGCGCCGCTCACGCGCGTCCCACCTACACCTGCGCGCAGATCATGGACGCAATGGGCGTCCGGGCATCGGTGTCGGGGCAGGACGGGGGGGCACTGCAGGCCAGCACGGTGTCCGACGCCCTGCTGTCGGACAACAGCTCAATGTCGGAGCGGCACGCGCCGGGGTTCCAGGACCCGAGCTCGAGCTCGCGGAACCGCCTCCGCCCCGAGGTCCAGGATCAGCTCCGGCTGGACCTCAGCCCGGTCCTCAGTCGGAGAGACAAAGCCTCGCACAAGGAGGCACCCTACCAGGTCGCTCCCGACGCCAAGGCCAAAACGCGCGGCTCCCACTACGCCGCCTCCATGCTCGGGGGCGGTGCCTCGAAGCCCGAGGCAGGCGGCAATGCCAAGGTGCCCCCTCGCGCGGGCGTGTCCAAGGCGGCCCCCGCACCCCCATCCCCCCCGCCGCCCGTGGCGAAGAAGATGGGGTTCAGGGCCCTGGCCAAGGCGGTCAGCCTCAGTGCCCCCAAGGCTAAGGGGGAGTCGGTGCTCGTGCCCAGCAGGCCCAGTGGGGCCACGGGGGTGCTTATCCCGAACCAAGACCTGGGCCGCCTCAAGACGGTGGTGCAGCACTGCCAGGGGGGCTGCAATGTCACGGTGCAGGAGAGCGCGGCACGCGGGGGGGCAGGCTTTGGCGGTGGCAACCCAGGGAAGGCCAAGGCGGGGCGGCAGGAGGTGGTCCTGTCCGTGTCGCGGGACCTGTCCCGCCTGGTGTACAAGCCCCCCGCTGCCAAGGTGTCGCAGTTTATCCGCGTGCCTGACATCACCGAGGTGGAGGAGTCCAAAGCCAAGTCGCGGGCCAACACCCGCACAGGGACGCCCCTGGCGAGCCCATCTCACGCGGGGCGGTACGGGCTCGTGGTGCGGACCAAGGGCCCAAAGGAGTACCACGTCGTGTTCGGGTCGGAGGACGAGCGATCCCTGTGGATGGAGTGCCTCGTCATCCTGCTGACGAACAAGGCCTTCCTGGCCTCGCTCAAAGCGACGGTGGAGCAGGCTGACGTGTGAGACGTTTAACCTGCAAACGTGTCGCCGCCACACTTAACTTTCGCTGCGCAAAGTCGCTATCAGAAGTCACCGTTCCCGCCTCGGGCGATCCCCACAATGAGCCCGACGACCTCGGCGAGGCCGATGAAGACCTCGATTACGATGAGCCAGATGATGATGATCTCGAGGCGGCTGTTGTGGATGAAGTGCTCCTGGTCCCGCACCATCCCGAACATGTCGGACAGCACCCCACACCGCGTGTTGAGCACCTCGACCCGTGTGTCGAGCTCGAGATAGTCGCAGCATCTCCGGTAGAGGGACTGGAGCGAGTCAGGGGCGCTCCAGAAGAACTCGGGGGTGTCGAGCACCGTGGAGAGGAGGTTGACGGCGGAACGATGGATGAACACCTCCCCGATGAGCTTGTTAATCTCCTTGCGGCCCAGGTGCACCTTGCCCGACTCGGCCAGCTCCTCCGGGAGGTGCTTCGTCTCGGCGGCCAGGGACGCGACGCGCTCCTCGTACACACACAGCTTGGTCGACTGGGCCATGGCATGGGCGATCGAGAGCATCACCGAGCTGTCCCCGGCCATGCCGAGGCTCAGCGTTACGATGTCGTTCTTCATGTTGGGGCGCTCGGTTCCCGAGTACTGGTACTCGAACTCGTCCACCTCCACCTCGTTCTTGTCGAGCGGGTCCCCCATCACGGGCTCCACCACCCGCATCATTACCAGCTCCTCCGTGTGCTTGTTCTGGAACCCCCAGAACACCACTACCCCGTAGTCGAAGTAGAAGATGTCCCCCTGGTGCTCCCCGGGCGTCTCGGCGAACCGGTGGTGCAGCACCTCGGGGAGCAGCTCGTACTGCCCCAGGGGGTAGCACGCCTTGGCCTGGGTGTGCAGGACGCGCAGATCGATCGAGTCGCACACACAGTACACCTGCACCCGCCCCCGCGACCCCGCCTGCTCCTCCCCGTGGGGAAGCATGCTGTCCCCCCGCCGCGGCTCCGCGCTCGTCGCCCGCAGCAGGTCGAGCATGTCCTCGTCGTCCGCCAGGGCCACCACGCGGTCCCGGTCCCGCCCCGCCAGGCCCAGCGCAGGGCGAGGCATGACCGGCTTGGGCTTGGCCGGGGGCGCCCGCGACGCGCTCGAGGCCTTTTGAGGGGCCCGGTGGGAGGTGGCCCCGTGGGCCCCCTTGGGGGCCACGAAGGCCGACGGGAGGGTTCGGCGGGGCGGCTGGGCGGCGCTCTTGTCCCTCGGGCGCTGATCCCGGCCGGCCCGCGACGTGTCCCGGCCCGGCTGCGGCGTGGCCCCATCTCGCATGCCGGCGGGAGGGACCGCAGCCGTTGGACTGCGGGGGGGGGGGAAGAGCGGGGGGGGGTGTGGGGCTCCGGGGCCACAGCTGTGGGGCTGTCCCCCATCGACACCTCGATGGGTGTCGTCCCTTTCGTTTTGCACACGTCAGCGCGAAAGAAACGTATATTCGGCTCATCTACCACATTATGAAGCACTATGACGGCCTCGCGGGCGGCTTCCCGCTGAACTGCGCGGTCCACGTCGATGGGGCACAAGGGTGCGAGAGGGTGAGCCGCCGCATGCCCCCCCAAATAGCTCTATGGGGACACGGTGGGGTGTATCTGGTATATACATCCCATATATGTCAGGGTATCCACACAGGGGGCACGAATAATGACCAGAGAGGTCGCAAACGGTCGGGTCAAGAGAGCCGGCGTTCCGAGCCTTCCTTCCCCAACTCCTTGGCGCGCTATTCCCGCTCGTTGGAGGGGATTCGCCCCCATCACAAGTCGCGCAAGGATTATTTAACCATGCCGACGTCTGGTACGGGGCACACCTCTCCAGCAGCGGTTCGTGTTCGCTGCGTCCCTCCATTCTCGGCCCTCTCGCTGGACGCTCAGGTTCACCGTCAGGTCGGTGACGGAACTGTAAGCGCTAACCCTAGCTAGGCCTATTCCGTTGCAAGATGGTGCGCCAGTTACCGCGCGCGCGCCACTTGAGGCTCGACAAGAGCACAGATGCCGTTCCGACTGCCCGGGACCCTGCCCGTCTCCGAGACGTTGCGCCGAAGGGACCTCTGGCAGTCGGGCTGGTCAGCTGCTACCCCCCTTCTTCGGCTCCAGCGGTCCCTGCGCGTGAAAGCGGTACGTACTTCCGGCGTTGCACGGGATCCCATCAACTGGCGACAGCGTGCGTCGCACCGCCCCGGCTGCAGCGGCGGGCCCTGGGCCAGCCGTCCCAGGGGAAACTCCGGCCGGGGGCTCCCTGCAGGTTGCAGCCCGCTCACCAGGATGTTGGAGAGCTGCACGAACTGCTCCCAGGTCAGCTCCTGCGCGCGGACGCTCTCATCCAGCCCCATCTCGTTCAGCGCGGCGTCGACCGTCTGCGTCGAGAAGAAGCCCTTGAGGTTGTTCTTCATCATCTTTCGCCGGCTCGAGAAGGCCTGGTTCACCAGCGAGTAGAACTGGCGGGGGGTCCGCCCCAGGCTGGTCAGCTCGGTTGAGTCGCGCAGGGGGAACCGGAGCATCGCCGAGTCCACGTTTGGGGACGGGTAGTACGCCTCCCGGGGGATCCCAAAGAGGTACTCGGGGGTCGAGTAGAGGAGGCACCGGATGTTCATGGACCGGTAGTCGGACCCGCCTGGGACCCGGACCGTAAGGCGCTCGGCCGCCTCATGCTGAAGCATCACGTACAGATCTGACGCCACGTCCCCCAGGGGCAGGGAGGCCTTGAGGAAGTCCGTGGTAATGTTGTATGGGAGGTTGGTCACCACCTTGATGCGCTGCCCGTCCGGGGCGGGGCCGGGGCCGCTGTCCCCGGCCCACGCCGACCCGTCCAGGAGCGCCTTGGCGAGGTCCGGGAGGGAGACCCGGAGGATATCTCCGTTCACCAGCGCCAGGCGGGACGCGTGCTCCCCATCAGGCGACCCTGGCTCCCCGAGCCCCTCCCGGAGCTGTCCGTAGAGGACCGTGTCCTTCTCTACAGCGGCCACGTGCGCCCCCGTCGCCAGCAGGTGCCGGGTCAGGTTCC
>Ga0181584_10002432_pt1 | contig 14294 bp, 14 predicted proteins | sample 071ome_30_FD_132462 | JGI IMG/M metagenome (GOLD analysis project Ga0181584, IMG submission 132462) | Coastal salt marsh microbial communities from the Groves Creek Marsh, Skidaway Island, Georgia - 071406AT metaG (megahit assembly) | ecosystem: Environmental > Aquatic > Marine > Intertidal... | reverse complement strand
TTCTTCTTCCACTCGAGGTCAACAACCACGCTCACAGTGCGCGAGACCGCAAATGGGAAGGACGAGGATGTAACGTACGAGGTCCTCAACGTCCTCGAGTTCAACTCAACGCGGAAGCGCATGTCAGTCATCTGTCGCCGCGAGGACGGGCGGATCATTCTTTTCTGCAAGGGCGCCGACTCAGTCATCTTCGAGCGGCTGTCAAGTGCCTCCTCGAAGCAGACGCGGGAGGCGACCAGGCAGCAGTTGCAAGAGTTCGCGGACGCGTGGCTTCGGACGCTGGTACTGGCGTACGCGGAGATCAGTTCGTGGGCGTACAACGGCTGGGCCGACTCCTTCAATGCCGCCCGGTCTAGTATCGAGAACCGTGAGGAGCTCCTTGATGCCTGCTACGAGAAGATCGAGAAGGATCTCGTCCTTCTCGGCGCCACAGCTATCGAGGACAAGCTGCAGATCGGCGTGCCCAGCACTATTGAGCAACTGCTGGATGCCGGGATCAAGGTCTGGGTTCTCACGGGCGACAAGCTCGAGACAGCGGTGAACATCGGCCATGCGTGCAACCTGCTCCGCCACGACATGTCGATCAGTGTGATCAGCGCCGACACGAGGGAGGTGATCGCACTGGAGGAGGCGCATCGGAAGGAAGAGGCGGTGGAGCTGGCGAGGGCGGAGACGAGCAGGCAGCTTGACGACGCGCTCGAGAGGGTGATGGAGTCGAAGGGCATTGCTGCGCCGGGGGAGCCAGGGCCGTCTGGACCTGCAAGCGAGCTCGGACTTGTGGTTGCCGGTCGGGCGTTGGGGCACTGCCTCGAGGAAGAGAACAGGGACAAGTTCTGGGAGATCGCGTCCAGTTGCAGCAGTGTGGTATGCTGCCGTGTGTCCCCCAAGGAGAAGGGGCTAGTAACGGCTCTTTGTGCCAAGCAGGGACTGCGCACGCTTGCCATTGGCGATGGAGCGAACGACGTGCAAATGATTCGGCAAGCGCAGGTCGGCGTTGGGATCAGCGGGTATGAAGGGAGGCAAGCCGTCATGGCGTCAGATTTCGCCATCGGCCAGTTCCGCTTTCTGGAGACGCTCCTGCTCGTTCACGGGCGCTGGTGCTACAAGCGGGTCTCGAGGATGATCAACTACTTCTTCCATAAGAACATCATCTTCGGCCTGTCCATCTTCTTCTACAACGGGTACAGTCGGTTCACTGGCGGGATGACGTATGACGAGTTCTACATCTCAATTTACAACGTCATTTTTACAGCCTTGCCAGTCCTTATGATTGGGGTGTTTGACCAGGACGTGCCCCGGGAGGCCTGTCACCGCTACCCTGGCCTGTACAGGCAAGGCATCGAGAACGTTTACCTCAACCTTCGTGCTCGGGTTGGCTGGATTATGTCTGCCATTGTGCAGACCGTGCTTCTCTTCTTCCCCACCCTTGCGGCGACGGGTTATGTCGCCGCAGACAGCTCGGGGCAGCCCTACACACTCTGGGCCAATGGCGTTACCCTGTTCAGCATCATCATGGTCACTGTCCACCTCGAGCTCGTCATCGGTAAGTGGGCCTGCAATGCAATGTCTGCCAACGTGTAGTCCCGTTTGTCTCGCGGGTTGCTGATGACAACGAGCGAAATTGAGCGCGCCCCCTCGCCATCCCTTTCATGCAGTGCTGGACTTCTGGAACTGGCTTCACCATCTCGCTGTCTGGCTCTCTGTCGCGGTCTGGTTCATCTTCGTTGCTGTGTACGGTTCCTTGCCCCCCTCGGTGACGGTGACGGAGAACCTCAGCGGCCTCTTCGCAAACATAGTCGCTCCGATGGCGAAGAACTGGTTCCTCACTCTCGCCGTCCCGGTCTTGGCTGTGCTTCCCGGTGAGTTCCCTGTGCAGGGCCCGAGGCAGTTCTGTAAGCTTGCTGGTGCTGCCTACGATGAAGGGGGGTTCTCCCATCTCTCACCGCTTCTTGGCCTACCTCGCCCGCAGAGTTCGTCTTCCGTACCGTGAAGCGTCACATGTACCCTGACGACCACCACATCATCCAAGAACACCTAAAGAAGGAGGGGACATACCGGTGCCTGATGACAAACGCTGAGCTTGCTAAGAATCTGCGCGAGGCCCTTGCCGAGGACGCCGGCGGGCAGGAGGGTGCTGCGGCTAGGGAGTCGTTCCAGTCCGCTCACGAGTCCCCCGCTGTTCCGGCCCCGGGCCAGAGGGCAGTTGCTGATCTCGAGAGTGGTGAGGGGGCAGCTCTGGAGGCAGCGAATAGCCCAGCCATTCCCGAGAGAGGGCTCGACGCGCAGTTCCGGAAGAGCCTACAGAACAACAAGCGCTTCCAGCGCAGCGTGACGGAGGGCGCTACAAGGGGAACGCCTGCCCGTTCTGGGCAGTTCGACACGCCTGGGCCCAACACGGTCAGGCGTGGGAAGGCTCCGCACGATCCTCCGGGACAAGGTCACCGCGTGCCTGACTGGTCCAGTGGGGTGATCGGGAGCATGGATCTCGACGTGTACCGCAAAACTGTCACGGATCTTAGGCAGGCCAACGCCCTGGATCCGAACAGGCACATGCGAGCTTACAGCACCGAGGCAGTCAACATCTCAGGGGGGGTCCTCCACCTCCCTGTAGACGACATTATCGCACGGGAGCGGGAGCTACAAGAGCAACAAGAGGCCGCTGGCGACGCGGGTCTTGCGTTCAGGAGGCGGCATCGGCGGGGGGCGCGGGGGCTACAGACGATCCCAAGCGCCCAGAACACTCCTCGCGGCACGCACGGGGGTGAGGGGAGCCCTGGGGACCAGGCCGGGGGCCAGTGAGCGGACCCTTTCGCGAGATGCGTGGTCCACGGTTCAGGGAGTTGCCAGCATATGCAGAGAACCAACTCTGGACGTCCCCAGGAAGATCCGCGTGTTAGTGAAGTCCTCTGTTAACGGGTTGTAACCTGAGAGTGTCACAGTCTTGTCTGTGTCCGCCCACTGTCTCAGGAACTCCCCGCTCTTGTAGTGCTTCCCCGTCGTCCTCCTCTCAAATTGCCCCTTGCTGCCCGAAATCTCAACATGCTGCCCAGCTGCGTCGTACATTCCCGCCAGCGCATCAAAGTCTGTCGGGAAGAAGATGTCGGCCTCACCACACTTGACATACGGTGAGGGAAAGTCGTGTGCCCGCCCGCCACGAGTCGACGATACTAGCGGCGCATTTGACCCTGCGATCTGGACGTCCGGAAAGGCGTCGAAGTCCGCGGCAATGAGGTGGTGGTTGGGGCGGGCGGCCATGACCTCCTCCAGGAACGCCATGGTGGCTGTGGGGAGCCAGAGGGCCTCCTTCCCGTCAGGCCTCGTCAGCCCGACACTCCTTGTGCCCCCCCCGTTTCTGCAGGGCAAGGGGGGGGGGGCGAAATCATATGCTTGTCAGGCGTCGTCGCAAGGAGTGGCAATCGGTCACCTCCTACCGGAGCCTACCCCAGGGCCGGCTCCTCACCCCGTCCCGAAGGCCCAGTCAACGAGCCCCATGAGTCCTCTACTGCTCGAGTTACTCCGAAACTGCTGCTCCCAGTCGTAGCTCCCCAGCGTCCTACGCACCAGCGCGTCACTGATTTCGCGCGTCGCCTCGACGACCTGGTCCCCTCGCTCGTTGAGCACCCACCCAGGTAGTTGCTCCCATGCACTCCCGCCTCCTCCAGCATCGACAGCCTCTGTTTCATCCCGCGGACCAACCAGCACCTCCGACCACGGCCGCACCCCCCCCCGCGCTTCGCGAACCAGTAAATCATGCGGCATGTTATCCAACACCTCCATCGCGATGAGGAAGGCATGGCGCGTGTCGCTCTTCCCCAACGCCCCCCGTTCCGTGGCGTCTCGCACACTAACCCTGAACCGATCCCCGTGGCCAGCGGTCTTCGACACGCGCTCGGTCTGCCGCCCCGCGAGCTCGCCGCTCGCCTCAATGCTTGTGTATGACACGTCCCTGTAAAGGTGGGGCGCGGCCAACTTGATGTGGTCGAGGATGTCGACCGCCAGGCCTCCCGCCCCCGCCCCGACCTCGACTATGCGGAGGGGCTCCCGGGTCCGCAGCTTCCCGTGCTCAGCCAGGACGTATCTCGCGATCCCCTTGCCAAAATGGGGCCGGAAGATCTCGGCAGGCGTGAGCCACGAGCACCCGAGCCTCTCGTACTGCTCCCGCAGCTTCGCCCGGTACCCCGACTCGCCCACCAGGAACCCGAAGTCCAGGGGGGCGTCCAGGGTGCCCACCGGTGACGCCGAGGAGGCGAAGTAGCCCTTGGTGGGATGGTACAGCGACGCCCGGATGAAATCGCGCATCATGACGGGCGCGCAGGAATCGCGGCCTGCGGGTGGGCGCCAGCTGGTGTGGTCTCCAAAGTGGTCTCGGGTGGGCGGGTGGGCAGCACGCCAGGCCGAGGAAGGAAACACGCCGATACATACCGGATACAGACGCCTCGGGCCGCATTTTTGTGTTCGACTCGTCATCGTACTGAGATGTCGTCGTCAGTGAGCGCGGGAAACCCTCGCAAGCCCCGCGGCCCGAGTATTTTGCCAATGCCCGGGGGAACGCCAGTAGGGCGACTTGCTTTGCCGCCATGAGGGACACGCGGGGAGGGCGATGGCGATGCTCTCCTATCGAGTCGATGGTAGATCCCATCAGAGAGTGATGGGTCGCCGTCGAGCTTCCAGCGTAGTGACCTTCCGGCGAGCGGACCCGAGACCCCCCACCGAAGCGCTTCGTCCCCTGCCTGGCACTTGTGCCTGCGACAGTGCGAGTGTGCCAGCGGCGTGGTCGATGGTTGAATCACGCTGCCCCCGTCATTTGCCCCAGCCTGGCGATCTGTACGGCCATCTCCTCCCCCGTCACGATCTCCGTGCACCCGTACAGCACCCTCCGCCCGCTCTGTGCCGTTCCCCCCTTGCTCGCCCAACCCTGCAGCATCGACGCCTCCGCGTAGCTTCCCCCTCCCATGAGGAACACCACCACGTCCCGCGCCGATGTCGCCGGCGGGGTGCTGCCTTTCGGCTGCGTCGGATCGATCGTTGCGTACGCCCCGGCCTCCGCGACCCTCTTGGCGTCGGACAGGACATCCACCACGCCCGCAACAGCCCCGAACCGACCCCCCTGGAGGAATGTCTTCATCCCCGCCTTCACCTTGTTCAGGCCCTGGCCCAAGGCCCTCTCTGCCCAGCCTGTGAACTGCCCAAGGCCCGCGTCAACCCCCCCGACAGCCCCCGCGAGGCCCACCCCGCTGCCCCCTGCACTGTCCCCCTGCCCCTGCCCCTGCCCTGTCAGGTTCATCCCCACCATACGCCTGACGCACGCCACCGCGGCAGTCGCCATGGCAGCAAAGTCGCCCCCGAACTCCTTCGCGGCCGCGTGGGTGCCGGGCGGATTCGCCCGGAGGTCGCCCAGGAAAAGGTCTACTACCCTCGAGACTGCCGGGTCCCCCGGGCCATCCCGGGCAGAGAGTAAGAGCACGAGAACTAGCCTGAGCTTGTCCATGGGGGCGCCCCTCCCCGACCGCAGCACGTCCTCGACCTCCGCCGCGCCAACCTGCGAGGGCGACGGGGCGGTGGGGTCAGCGATGACCGGCCGATCCCACGAAAGCGATGCGGGTCGCCCAACACGGGCCCGCGCTGGTGCCACTCACCTTGCCGTCGATGGCCTCCTCCGCGACCCCGTTAAAGGCATCCAGCCCCCTGCCCTTGATCTCTTTGAGCAGCCCAGTGGCCAGGTTGGTGTGCTTGTCCAGCACCTTCTTGCGCTCCGTCAGCTCGGGCAGGCTGCGCACGGCTGCCATCAGCTTCCGGGTGCTCTCCTCCGTCACCCCCTGGGGGTCCGCAAACGCGTCCTCCCCCCTCGCGGCACGCACGTTGATCTCGTCGACGGCCGCCTTATACGCCTTGAGCTGCGCGTCGACTTGCTCCGCCACCTTGGGGAAGGGGAGGTCCCCCTGCTCCGCCCAGAAGAAGTCGTCGTCCCCGACCTCGTACTGCTGTGCGGCGCCCTCTCCCTCCACGGCGACGCGGTTCATCCTGAGCCCAAACACGTCCTGGACGAGCCCCTTGTACGACCAGGGGTGTGCCAGGGGGGCAGCAAGGTCAAAGTTTCTCTCGAGGAGGACGAGGAGGGGCCGGTGGACCCCCTGCCGCTCGGGGAAGACGCCCGACTTGGCCTTGATGTGGTCGCGGAGGCGCGCGTCGAGGGCGAGGGCGACGTGCTCCGACGCCCCTCCGCGGGGACACTTGATGATAGGGACCTGCGCAGACCGACGAGGGCGGCCCGGTCGGAAGAGCCCCGGCGGGGGTGTGGGGGGGGGGGCACCATGCGGGCGAGGGAGGGGGCTCACCGCCCCCAGCGTCGCGCAGACGCAGGCCAAGCCATCCACGATCCTGTTGATGAGGGCCCCGATCGTGTCGTCGCTGGCCTTGGGGTCGTGCAGGGCGAGGTACGCGTCCTTCTGCGCCAGGCTGAACACCCCGGACTCGAGGGCGACGAAGCCCAGCATCTGGTCGTGCACTGAGGCCACGCGGTCGACGCACCCGGCCCTGACGACGCCGTCAGCGAACCTCTCCATGAGGTCGCGCGGGAGGGGGGTGACGAAGTTCAGGTGGAACCGCTCGTACGTCCCTGTGGCGGCGTCCTGCACCACCCGGTCGACGCTCTCCGCCGTGGGCTGCACCAGGTACACGGCCGGGACATCGGGGATGTTCTGCCGGGGCGAGTCGAGGGGGAGGTGGAGCGTGACGCCGTGGGAGCGCAGGTCCTTGATGCGAAGAAGAGGCGTCAACACGTCCCGGGCCAGTTTGTCCAGCACCAGCACCTTGTAGCCCTCCTGCAGGGGCAGGGCCGGAGGGGGCAATGGGTTCCCCCCCGCACCGGGGGGGTCGATTCCATGGCGGTGAAGGCGGGCGCGTGCAGGGATCACCTCATCGTCATCCTTCTTCCAGCCCGGCGCGGGGCTCTTGTTCAAGTGCAAAACCCGCACCACGGCGGCTGCGAGCGACGGGGCGGAGGAGCGGGCTTCTTCGTGTCGGTGCTGGGGTTCGTTGACAGGGAAGGCGCGACAGCGGCGCCGGGAGTGTGCCCAAGTCGCTCAGAGCAACATAATACGCGACTGATGGGTCATTGACGCCATTAGAGCACGATATCGTGCACCAACGGCATCCATAATGGGGTAGGGAGCCCGTGGAGGGGGTAGAATCGAACACAGACGGTGACCCCACCTGCTTGGCGCTTGCGGATGTCCATCGCACAAGCCGGGGAAGCCGAACCACGTGACCGGTCTAGTGATCCCCTCGCGCAAGATGTTCCACGAGAAGGAGGGACGCCCACGCAGACGCAGAAGTCTTCGCTTGCCGACTGACTCAAGAGACGCGAACTGGCAGGGTGCGGAGGGTTAAAAACGTCGAGGGTGCCGCTTAAGTGGCCCACGCCTCGCCGACAACCGATCTTTCCAATACTTCCGTGTTTCGGCAGGTGAGCGATGCCCGCGAGCCCCGGAAACGCCGGGTCGCCCCCCTCCTTTCCCACGCAGACGCCACCCCCGATTCCCGCGAGCGAGGGGCCCTGATTGACGCCCGCGGGGATGGGCTCCGCCATTTCGATGTCGTTATTCCTCCGTTGTTGGCGCTTGTCGACCAGCACCGGCGTTGATGCGGTCGGGGCATCACTAAACTACTCTTCCTGCCCCACTCCCGGCTCGACCGATGGGCAGTCGGCGTCGTGTTTTTTTCCACGTGACATTTTGCGATCCAAAGTGTACGGACGACACGTCTGTCGACGGATAGACGCGTTCGCGAGCGGGGACGTCGTGGCTTTGGAGGCCACGGGCAGAGTTGCCCCCCCGCCCCATTTAAGGGGCGCCAATCGCCGCCACACCTGCGGTACTCGCGCGTTCGTTCAGTGTTGCGCCTGAATATGGGGCGCTGAGTCGCCTGACGTCGCCTTTGGATCAGTATCTCACGGGTCCCTTCTCCTGGCCCACCAAATGACCTTCTGCCGTCGCCTACGCGCCGCCTGCGACTTCATACCCTAAAGTGCCCGCCATTGACACGCGCCTGCATGTTTCCTGGATGCAGGCAAAACCGGGGAGGCATAATGGCTGGGGAGCGCATCAGGCTCTACGTGAAGGGGTCCATCATGGGCTACAAGCGTGCGAAGAGGAACCAGACCTCTCACACCTCCCTCATCAAGATCGACGGCGTGGCTGACAAGTCCGAGGTCGAGTTCTACCTCGGCAAGCGCATCGCCTTCATCTACAAGGCCAAGACCCTCAAGAAGGGCACCTTCTACAGGTGCATCTGGGGCAAGGTGAGCTGTGTGGGGGATACTAGCCCATCGCGACGGGGAGCTGCTCTGGGTCGTGGACCGCGGAAAACCTGGCGCCTTGCCCACTTTATCGCCAGACGCGCGGCCGCGCCGGTCGCTGGATCCCCGGCGGCGCTGTGGAGCGCACGTTAGGCCTCAATAGGTGGCTGTCCTGGAATGACCACGCCCAGCCGTCCAGCGGGGCCCCGTGCCACGCCGCCACACTCGTGTGAGCTCGCCAACGCTTACCTTCCGCCATTCGCGCCCGCTCCCCGTCCGCAGGTGACCCGGGGCCACGGCAACTCTGGCACCGTGCGGGCGAAGTTCCAGTCGAACCTGCCCCCCAAGTCCATCGGTGGCAAGGTCCGCGTGATGCTCTACCCTTCCCGGATCTAGAGCGCACGTTCTAACGCTCTGGCTGGGCCACGAGCGGAGGAATCGACTGGTTGGCCCCGGCCTCCGGCCGACCCCTGTTGTTGAGGGTTTACGAATGCCGTCTTGCCTTGCTAGATCATGTTGTGGGTGGCCGTGACGGCCGGCATGTGCGGTCGAGGGCTTGCGCTGGGCAGGTCCACCGTACGCGGTGGGAGGTGTGGCTTCTTTGCGGGTCGTCCCCGATGTTGAAGGATGATTCACGCGCCTGGTCGTGGTGGGAGCTGGTGGGCAGCCGGACTCGTGCCGCCACAGAGTCACTCTGATGACGGTCACCGTGGGTGACGGATGCCCAGGCCCCCCACCAGAGACAGACAGTGGACTAGCGCCGGTCTCTCCTGCCCACGTCACTTGTGATCGTTCGAAACACCCTCGGACCCATTCTCCCGATCCTTTCACGCTATTTCTATCCGTGACGGCGACGCGATACCGCGCCGCCCACTCACGAGTCCCGTGAGGGAACGACACCACATTTTTTTCCTATCGACCCCCGGGTTTGTCGACCGGGACCCGCATAAGGAACAATCGACCGCATGGGACAACAGAACTCGAGCCCCCAGCGAAATCATGACCGCGCGGGGGCCAAGAAGAGGGGTGGGCTCCTGGGTTGCCTTGGGCGGGGCAGGGTGGTTGCGAACATCGAGAGGACCGTAGCCGAGGCCGCCTGGAACGGTGTGTGGCCCTGAATCCGTGCATGCGCCCTGCTCCTCGCCCGTGATGTGTCCAAGCGGAGAACGAATAATATCCAAAGTGGACCGTGGACACTTGGCAAGGTTGGGAGCCCAGTCCCCACGCGACACGGACTCGCGCTTTCCCCCCAACATCGTGGCCGCAGCGAGTCAGAGCTCTCTCGATCAATACGCAAGGAACCCTGCGCAGTATCTTTTCGACATTTCGACGTCTCTTCTGGTCATCGCGGACTCGGATAGCTTCCAAGGTCGTTGGGAAGAAGATCTGAGGGTGGGTCGCCCCTGCTCCGTATTGCACAGAAAGTGGCCCGTGATCCATTTGTTGCACTCAATATACCCCAAAGTGCGAAGCAACGGGACAACAAGGGTGGTCACACCCCCCCTCCACCCCCCCCCCGCAGAGGGCGTGGGAGGCTGAAAAACTCGGGGGAGAGCGAGGGAAGGGCTTCGGCCTCGGGGTTCTCACACGCCCAGGGAGCAAGACGAGCCAGGGTAGGCAGAGCAGCCGGGAGCAGGTCGTCCGCGCAATGGAGCACAACGAACACAAGCACAGCGTCGCGGTCCTCGCCCCCTCCAAGGTGGAGGACGGTCCGAACGCTACCGTAGCTGCTTCCGCCGAGTGCTTCTCCAAGCAGTTCCCGGAGGGAGACGACGTGGCGGAGCAGGTAGCGATCCTCGAGGCGTTCCGAAGAATGCCCCTGGACCTGGTGGAGCTCGTCTGCGAGCACGTCGTGGCCCACGTGCAGGTGCCGCCAGGGATATCTCTCTCCGGGCTGCGGAGGCTGGTCGACTGCCCGTACGTGAGGGACATCGACTTGATGCGCGAGACCCTTCGCGGGGCCCGCGGGGAGGGCCTCGAGATCATGAGGGGGGATATCGCCATCCGGAACGGGGCCATCTCAGCCCCCGGGGAGTCCCTCATCATACGGCGCTACAACGGGCGCCCTTTCACGCGGGTGGCAGGGATCCTTGTGAAGGGCGCCAACGTGCTTCTGGAGGACATGGTGATCACCGGCTGCGCCGGGGGTGAGGACCACCGCTCGTACGCCGTCCTCGTCCACCAGGCGGCGAATTGCGTCGTGCGCCGGTGCTCCGTCAGGGGTAATGGCTGGAACGGTATCTGGGCGTTCGGGGAGGAGGCCACGCTCGGCATTGTTGACAGCTGCATCACCGGCTGTCCCGGGAGCGGGGTCGGCGCGTGGGACGGGGCGACGGTCCAGGCGCAGGACACGGTGGTCTCCCGGTGCCGCTACCAGGCTATCGAGGCCGTGCAGCGCAACACCGTCTTCACTTTCACCCGTGGCGCCTGCATGGACAGCCACATTGGGGTGAACGCGTTCGCAGGGGCCTCGATCATGCTAGACGACGTCCTGGTCACAGGGAACAGGCACGTCGGGGTAAGGGCTGTTCAGCCTGGCACGGCCGTGTCTGTCGACGGGTGCGTGGTGGCCCGCAACGCCCTCTACGCGCTCAAGGCAGACGACTCCGGCCACATCACGGTGCGGGGTGGGACAAAGGTCGGGCCCCACCAGAATCAGGTTTTCAACGCGGGCGGCGGCATCGTCCACATCCCCTTGGGCCCCGACGGGACTTTGGAGTCAGACTTCAGGTGGGACGACAGTGAGTTGCCGATGCCCGTCCAGAGGGGGGCGTTCGCCAGGGACGTCCCGGTCCGCGAGGGAGGCCCCCACCCACAGGCTGCACGTGCTGGGGTCCCGCTCCGCCGAATGCTGAGCCCCTCGTTCCCCGCGGAGTCGATTCGGTGGCAAACCATGCCTTTCATTCCGGCCACGCCGGCCCTCGAGCAGATGGGGACCCCAGCCGAGCCCCCCCGCCCAACGGGCGAGGATCCTATCACAATGCTGCAGCACGGGGCCAGCCGTGGCATCTCAATCGAGGCCCAGGACGACATCATCATCGTAGACAACGTGGGAAGCGACACCCTCATGATGCGTGCCAGCGTCGCCCTGCCCTCCTCCCTGCCGGCACCCGAGCTACTGCGGGCGCGGGCTACCAGGGCACCGCCGTCCCGGCCCTCGACCAGGGTGACAGAGGACCTTCCCGCGCTGCTGGAGCGTGGCGAGGTTGGTGTCACACAGGCAAGCGCACAACCCTCGCCCGGGGTAGCGCACAGGATGGGCGCGCTAGATGCCGGGCCGAGCTCCTCTGGTGCCGAAAGGAGGGGTTTTCGACTCGCCACCCAGCTGGGAGGGGGGCGCTCCGCCAACGAGGGCGTGCTGGCAGCCGAGCGTGCGGGTGCCTCGGGCAGCGCGCTGCCGGTCCCCCTGCCCGGTATCGGGCGAAACGCCCGGGGGCCGACAGACCACACCATCGGAGAGTCCTCGGCCTCCGTGTTGCGACCCCGTCGCGGGGATACCCCCGACGGACGGGCGGGGGGCTCGAGCCTACCGACTGACGCGGTGGACTTGTGCAGCACAGCAGCAGGCCCCCTCTATCGATCCGAGGGCGCCGCAAATACCATCGAGCACGTCGGGGTCCGGGAGCGTGCCGGTCCTTCGAGCCAGAGTGAAGTCCGAGCATCTCATGTAGGCGCCATGGACAGTGTTTTTTGTGGGGAAAGCCTCGCGTCCGCCACGACAGCCGACCGTGCCAGCCGCAGGAGACTGGCGCCCCAGGGGTGGGCGGCGGGGACCCGGGAGAAGAGTGCCGTCGCAGAGAAGCTGGTTCAGGCGAGGCAACGCGGGTGGCCACGGGCGGGATGGAGCCCCCCGATGGTCTCGCTTACCGAGAGCTGCGGGGCTAGCGACGTCGGGTCCGGGGTGGAGGCCACCGTGCGCGAGTAAGGGTAGAGGGGGGGCTTCTGGAGACTGGCTCGCTTTCCCAGGTAGGGCAGGGACCTTTCCGTGCTGGCGAGCAGCCTCGTTGAACTGTGTCAACGCCTTCACCATGCTCTTGAGAGGCGCCTGCTCAGCACCGTCCGCACTAGAGCCTGGAGCCTATCGTGATCAGAACCCAAAAGTTCCACGCGGCGTGGAGAGCCACGGCGGTCGTCAGATTCCGGCTCGCGGCGAAAAGTACCCCGATAACGACGCCGAGCAGCGTCAGGGGTAGCGACCGTGACAGGGAGAAGTGCGCCATCGAGAAGAGGAGGGCACTGGCGACGGCCGCCCCCGGGACACGGAAGTACTTGGCGAAGGACGGCATCAGGAAGCCCCGGAACATGACCTCCTCCCACAGCGGCGCGCACACGGAGACGACGAGGAAGTAGGCCGCCGCGGTGACCGGGTCGCAGCTCAGCAGCGTCTCCCCCAGCCCCTGGGCCCACGAGTCGGTCTCCTCGGGGAAGATGAGGGCCCCCGCGTTGGCCATGGCCTCAACGCAGGGGAAGGACCCGATCCCCACCAGCACGTACGGGAGCCACGTCCGGAGCTTCAGTGACACGGGGAACAGTCCCAGCCGCCGGGGCTTGTGCTGCCGGAGCACAAACCAGAGGAGCGCGATGGTGTACAGGCACTGCCAGAGGTCGATGAGGAGATGCATCACCGCCGTCGACCGCATCGTCATGCTGAAGCGGTCCACGCCCAGGGTGTTGAGTGCCCCGGGCACCAGGTAGCCCCCCACCACGGTGAAGCCCGCCAGCCACGCCACGAGCACGATGCCCACCGTGACGAGGTTCCACGACACCTTGGACGCACCCAGTCGCTCCATCAGCACCTCCCCGTCCAGCTCCTCCCGCGCCGCCCTCACGGCGGCCGCCCACAGGGCGCGCAGGCGACCACCCAGGCCCCCCGCGTCGCCCCCTCCCGGGAAGTCCCCAAGGTCCACCGCGGCGGCCCCATCCGGTGAGAGGGCGACGCTTCCATGGGGCCCGGTGAGGGAGGAGCTGGACTGGGAGGATGGCCCCGAGACCCCAGCTGCCGACCCTACGACACTTTCCAGCTCTTTTTCGCACCCATCCGGCCAATCATTCCCGCTTCCGGACTCATCGTCGCCGATGGTGGCCCCAGTGCGGGCATCCCTGCCGGGCGCGTCACACTTCGCAACCCTCCTCCGCCTCAAAGGGAGGCGCTCATGGTCTCTGGTCTGGCCAGCAAACTGGGAGACGCTCTTTCTAGGAGTTGTCAGCGCCGAGCTCGACAAATGCGGATGAGCCCAGTCCCGATGGTGCGGCAAGGTAGCGGCCCTCGCAACCCGAGGGCTTGAACAGTAGAACGCGGCCCCGCCCCGCGCATGAAAGGCATCGAGCCCCCCCGCCGTTCCGAACATCAATTCGAGCCAGTATCAGTTGCCCACGTTGCGGATGCCCGATGATGAGCGACGCCGGTCTCGCGTGGAGGGAGTAGGTCCCCTGCTGAGCTGGGGGAGCAGCCTACGGGGGAGCGGCCTACGAGGCGTCAAGTGCACCTCGTGGAAGCGCGACGTGATTGAAGAGAAGGATGCCGCGGACGTGCTGGACGCTGGTTCGTAGGTCTGCCGAGCAGCGGAACCACAGCGCCTCCAGGACGTGCGGTGGGGCGACACGGGCCGACACGGCGCCAACGAAGGGATGGCAGACGGACCGCGGCCGTCGGACCGCCCGGGATTCAGCCACCGGCATCTCAAAAAGGCGCAGGAGCGCTGCTGGTGTGCGTCTCTCCTCCCCCCTCTTCAGCACACGCACCTTCCCCCTCCCGCTCCTCGGGCGCGCTCGCAGTAGTCGCTGTACTTGGAGAGCGTTCCTCCCCCACTCCGCCGCACGCTCGACTGTCCAAGATGATGGCCACCCGCATCCCCACCACTGTGAACGGATCTGCGCTCCACGCGAAGACCTCGCGGGGTACGTGATTTCGACGCATCGGTGGAATCGGACGCTGCCAAGCGACCCTCGATGCGAACGTCCATCCGTTCTGATTCGCCGTCCCCTCCGGTTCCGCCGT
>Ga0181584_10002426_pt1 | contig 14310 bp, 18 predicted proteins | sample 071ome_30_FD_132462 | JGI IMG/M metagenome (GOLD analysis project Ga0181584, IMG submission 132462) | Coastal salt marsh microbial communities from the Groves Creek Marsh, Skidaway Island, Georgia - 071406AT metaG (megahit assembly) | ecosystem: Environmental > Aquatic > Marine > Intertidal... | reverse complement strand
CGTTCCGAGTGAAAAGTCTCGCACGAGTGCTTGTCGTGGTGCAATGCAACTTCTATAGACGTGTTACGTCCGTGTGTCGACGGGTATGCGGTATGGATACGAAAGAAGAACTCTTTTTGTGACCCTCCGATCGGGCCGGTTCGGTTAGGAAGGCAGCTGCCCCCTGCATCATCTCGCGGGGAGCTTGCGAACCATGTACGGCCCTTCCAGCTCGTACCCAAGCCTCCTGTAATAGTGCCGGGTACCAACGCCGGCGATGACCGCCATTTTCGAGCTCCGGTGCTCGAACGTGGCAATCCGCTCGGCCTCGCGCATGAGCGCGGCGCCAAAGCCGCAGTGTTGAAAAAGGCCCTCGTCCCTCAGCGACACGCCCACGGCGGTACCGTACACGTGAAGCTCGCGAACGATCGAGACCTTGCCCCGGAGCTCGGGCTGCCGTACCGACCGCCTCCCCGCGATCTTCCGCAGCCTCAGCAGCCCGATGAGCACGTCGGCCTCCGGATCCTCGTAGCTCAAGAACGTCTCCCACCCTCCGTTGGCCGCATAGTCTCGCCGGATCAGCTCGACGTTCTCTGGCCGGATGGCCTCGTGGATCTGCTTCAGACCCACCTCCCTGGCGCGCACGTCTCTGCACTTCAGCCCCAGTTCCTTGCAGCGCTGATGCGCCAGCTCCCGCAGGTTGCCCTTCTCCACGCCCGAGCTCACGAGCGGCATGGGGATGTCCCGCTGTATCCGATAGATCCGCACCCAGGGCGGAATCAGTGCCAACGTCCTCGCTACGAGATCCACCAACCGATGTGGCTCGTAGTTGCGGTACAGCCCCTTCTTCCACAGCTCGTACAGCCCAGTCCCCCGGATGACGAGCGTCGGGTAGACCTTGAGCCCGTCCGACCGGAACGCCGGGTTCTCGAAAAACTCGAGGAACGACTCGACGTCGCGCTCCCATCCGACGTTCGGCAGGTCGGGCATCAGGTGGGCCACCACCTTGAACCCGGCGTCCTTGGCCAGCTCGAAGCACTCCCCCACGGCGGCCACCGTGTGACCCCGGTTGGTGTCACGGGCCACATCCTCGTACGTCGACTGCAGGCCAATCTCGAGCCGTGTGCAGCCGTAGCTCAACATCGCCGACAGGTGCGGCGTTAGGCAAAAGTCTGGCCGCGTCTCGATCGTCATCCCGATGCACCTCGTCGCCGACTGTTCGGAGAACCGCACCGCCTCTGCCACGTTCTTCGACGAATGGCCCGACAGCGCGTCGTGAAGATTACGAACAAAGTAGTCCCGATAATCGACCGACAGCGACATGAACGTGCCGCCCATCAGGATGAACTCGACCTTGTCGACGCTATGCCCGAGCCGACGCAGCTGGTCCACCCGCCCCCGTGCCTGCTTATACGGATCGTACCGCGCGCGGATCGCGCGCATCGACGTCGGTTCGTACCCCGTGTAGCTCTGCGTCGAGTACTCAAAGTCCGAATCCGGGCCTGGCGAACGAGAGCGAGCAAAAAAGCACGAGAGCGTGAGGGCGAGTGAGTGAGTGACGTGTGGTACTGTGGTCGAGTCGCCACACGTCGGCCGAGGTCGAATACCCACCGCCAGGACAATACACGCAGATGTTTCCCGTCGTCGCGATGTGCGGGCACCTGTGCGGCATCGACATGAGCGCCACGATGGCCACCCCGCTCGCTGTCCGGACCGGCTTGGCCCGCAGCTGCGGCAGCAGCTCGCTGCGATGCTCGTCCGGCAGCGCCGCGATGATCTCCACCAGCTTGGGGACCCGAGACAGCCCATACTTTAGCCCGACCTGCTTGACCAACACATTCAAGTCCACCTGGCGGAAGAGGGCGACGGCATGCGAGTGAGCGAGCGAGTCGGGGTCGGGGCGGCGACGGGGGCGGTGGGCCACCCACCCCGCGGGGGTGTTCCATCATTCAGGTCCGTACGTTCCTGCCCGCCAGCACGTTGGAGACGAGCATCTGGACCAGCTCGGTGATCGCCCTGGGAATCAGCGGGCGAAGCGCGAGTGAGAGAGAGCGCCGGCGCGCCAGCACAGGTCGGCCGGGCTCAGCACATACCGGACCCTCGCCTCGTCTTGCGAGTAGACAACGTTGCCTCGCTTGTCCCGGGAGGTCGCCATCTCCTGTGGTCGAGGGAGGGTACACGGGCGAGACTGTCGAAAGCTCTGGCACTTGGGTCTCGTCTCTAGTGCCCACTCAAGACGCCACGCTCGCTCGCTCGATCGACAGTGTCCGCTGCTCCCAGCGTGTCATACGCACACACATACACGCCAGCCTCCAAAGTGTCTGCGAGAATGCCGTTGTTGTCTGATTTGAATCTGCACATGCATTTCCAAAACGTTTTCTCGAATGATCGCGACTCATCTCAGCAGACCGACGAGCACGACGAGGACTCCATCCAGTGCCCTTCGTCCTTCCAGAACCTCGAGGCGTATAACGGCGATGCGTGCGGGTACGATCGATTCTGATGCTGAGCGGCCAGCATGCCTCCCGCGCTCACTCGCTCGCTCGCTCGGTCCCCCCACACAGAGATCATCGACGGCAAGGAGACCGCGGCGACGATCCGGCAGGAGCTCAAGGCGGAGGTGGACGGGCTGAAGGCGAAGTGTGGAAAGGTGCCGGGGCTGGCGGTGGTGCTTGTCGGCGAGCGGAAGGACTCGCAGACGTACGTCCGGAACAAGAAGAAGGCGTGCGAGGAGGTCGGCATCGTGTCGTATGGGACTGTGGGTACTTGGCTGGCTGTCTCTCTGCCTGCACGCGAGCGCCCGCACTCACTCGCTCGCTCGTTTCTCTCTGGTAGGATCTGCCCGACACGGCCACGCAAGACGAGGTGCTCAAGGTGGTCGCCGACTACAACGCGGATCCCAATGTGCATGGGATCCTCGTCCAGCTGCCTCTGCCGGCGCACATTGATGAGCGCGTGATTCTGGATGCGATCAGTATCGAGAAGGACGTCGACGGGTTCCATCCGCTGAATATCGGGTGCCTGGTGCGTCGTTGTTGTTGCAATCGGTAGCGGTCCCTCTCGTCCATCGTCCTCACTTGCCCCGCTCCCTCTCTTTTATTTGAAGGCCATGCGTGGACGGGATCCGAAGTTTGTGCCTTGCACGCCCAAGGGGTGCATCGAGCTGCTCAAGAGATACGGCGTCGAGATGTCCGGGAAGAAAGCTGCCGTGGTGGGGCGATCGAACATCGTGGGGATGCCTGCGGCGCTTCTGCTCCAGCGCGAGGACGCCACCGTCACCATCATCCACTCGAGGACGCCAAACGGGGCCGAGATCTGTCGCGAGGCTGACATTGTTATCGCTGCGTGTGGACGTACGGGTTGAAGAATACGGGCGAATGATGATGAATGGATGCGCTCTCTCACTCACTCATTCTTCGTTCTCCGTTCCCCGTTCTACCGCAGGTGCCGAGATGGTCGACGGGTCGTGGATCAAGGAAGGGGCTGCCGTCATCGACGTGGGCATCAACGCGGTCGATGACCCCGAAGCCAAACGGGGATACCGTCTCGTGGGAGACGTCAACTTTGCCGAGGCGAGCGAAAAGGCGTCCAAGATCACGCCGGTGCCGGGAGGCGTGGGGCCGATGACCATCGCCATGCTCCTCCGGAACACTGTCGACGGAGCCACCAAGGCGTATGGTATGTAAGGGTATTGATGTTGCAGGAGTGAAAGAATATTATTCGTACGTTGCTGTCGCCTCGAGCACTCGATCGATGGCGGCCGATATCTGGTCCCGATCAAACGCAAATTTGATGCCCGCCTTCTTTGTCGGCCCCTCGGCGCTGACGTTGGCGCTCGCCGCCCTCTTGGCCTTTCCCTTCCCGTCTTTCTTCCCTTTATTCTTGGCAATCCACGCCCGCAGCTTCTTCATGTACGGCCAGACGTTGAAGAACCGATGTCTGCTCGTCGTCTGCTCGTCGAAAAACACGTTCTTGCTCTCCGCCTTGCTCGACGGCAGGTCTGCAATCAGATGCCATCCGAACGCGCCGATCTCGCCCCGCACGTGGGGCGCGAACGGCGTGCTCGTGTCCACGTCCCGAATAATGTACAGCTTTGTCTCCTGGAGGGCGAAGCGTAGAGAGGGCGAAACGGCGACGAGTTAGCGTGGGACTCGGCAAACCGAGTGGGGTGAGGGGGTGCCTCGTGCGACGACCACTCGCTCGCTCGCGTGATCCCTCGCTCCACAGTCAGGTCAAACGGATCAAACGGATCAAACGGATCAAACGGATACGCACCTGGTCGCCAATCTCCATCTTGATAAAGTCGCTTGGGGAGAGCGTGTCGCCGATATCGTAGCCCGTCTCCTCCATCACCTCTCGAATTGCGCACTCCTCGTCCGACTCGTTCAACGACAGCTTCCCCCGAGGGAACCCCCACCCTGCCCCTTCTTTGTATCCCCGCACGAGCAGGCACTTGGTCATCGACGGGTCCAGGATGATGGCACCGCATACGGGCACCGTCCGCTTGTACGCGCTGAAGGACGACAGAATCTGCTCGAGGGATCCTTTGAACGGTTCCAGGCCGGGCGACGCGTCGAAGATCCGCCCCGTGAATTCCTTGAGAGAGAGCGACTTGAGCGGCGGCGACGTCTTTTGCCGCTCGTGGTCTTCGTAGTGCCACCAAGCCTGCTCGACGGCGAAGAGCAGGCGCTCGAAGCTCTGGAGCTCGCTCATCGGCAGGCCGAGGATGAATCGTACGGCCAACGACTCGAGCAGCGCCTTTGACGGCGTGCTGTTCTGCACTATCTGGGGCATCGTCGATTCTCGTTTCGAACGAACTACTGTCTCGCGTCTGTCCCTTTCGCGACTTGCTTCAGCCGCCTATTGCAACTGTTCTCTTCTCTTCTCTGCTTCCTCTCAGGTCTCAGGTCGTCGGACAGTCGTCGAAGACGTTGTTGCAACTTTGACGAAGAAGAGAAGAATTTCCTCTACCAGTCTTCGTCGCTGCTGCCGACGTCGAGCGCCTCGGGGTTCTCGATCGCAGCGACCATCTCCGCCGCCGCGTCGCCGCCGATACCCAGTCGCCGCAAGAGCGCGGCCGTCTGCGGATTGTCCCGCAGCGACGTCGGCATCGCCCCGCCTGCGCTCGGCGACGCCGGATCGTGCGGCGGCGCCGTCACCTCAAAATTTTCGGGAATCTTCAGATCGCCATCGAAACGAGCCCGGATTCGCTCGACCTCTTCTGGCGTCGGTCTCGAGAGCGTCGCCACGGAAGGCGCACCTGGCGCGGGCGCCCTCGTCAGTATCGAGAGCCATTCGGCGTCGTACGAGAACACCTTGTCCCCCTCGGCGTCTGGAAACTCGACCCACTGCAGGTAGTGCCTCCCGGGCAGGCACTTGTCCAGCCCGAGAAACTTGGTCGTCTGCTTCGTCCGCGTCGTCCGCGTCGTCTGTGTCGTCTGCGTCGCCGTCTCCCTCCCTGTCGGCCCACCGTCGGGGTGTTCCACGACCGCCGCGAAGCCACAGTGCAGATGCGCCGAAAACCAATGGCTCGGCTTGAGCGCTCGCAAGAGCTGCATGCTGGGCGGAGAGCCTAACCGGTTCTCCGCGATATCCTTTCGAAAATGCTTCTTCCGCCGGAGCAGATCAACCACGTCACCGTGCTTCTCAATCCCGCACGGCCAGTCCTAGCGAGCGAGAGCGTAAGCGAAACCAAGCGCGAGTGAGAGGACGACACGCCGACACGCCGACACGACAAACTACCCACGTGCGACACGAACACGTCCAGCTTGCCGCCCTCCAGCGCCGACAGCTTGACTATCTCCGAAGCGCGCACATGATACGCGCTCTTGATGCTCGAGGGCGAGTACGGCGGAAGCTCGAAGTGGGGCTTGACGTAGTCGAACGACTTGTAAATCCCAGAGACCCCGCCGATCCGGATCCCGCCGAACTGCACGACGCCCGAGTACCCCAGAAAGTAGATGTTAGGCGCCGCCCATCCACCAAAGTACAGCTCCCGGAGATAGTTGATGGCCTCGTGGTTGCCGCCGACAAAGAGCGTCGGGTACGGGGCCGTCTTGCGGCCGCCGTAGTACTCCCAGAACGACCCGAGCTCCTTGTACTTTTCCGGGACGGCCATACATCGCAGGTCGTCCTTGTTCCTGATAGCCTAGCGAGGGTACAGGAGAGGGGCGAGCGGCGCGTGAGAGGCGCGAGAGGCGCGAGCGCGAGGGAATCGGGAGCTGCCGGCATCTTCACGCACCTGGAAATCGCCACAGCAGATCAGGAGATCGATGGGTTTGCCCGCATGCGCTTCCAATGCCTTGCACGACGCATAGATGTCGTCGAGCTGGCCGTGACCGCAGCCCTCGATGACCACGTTGAGCATTTTTGTCGGGTTCTTCTTCTCAACTGACGAGTCTCGCGCAGTTGCAATTGAATGGGGAACGGTGCATGCTTTGGTGCGCGGGATGGCGCCATCACGCAGTCCGATGTAGCCATCTTGGACCTTAGAATACTGCAGCGGAGCATTCGGAAGCGGGCAGAGGCCCTGGAAGCGTCATTGGCAGCGCAGAAGCGGGCCTATCGACAGAGGGAGGCGGAGGCGGAGAGGGAGAGGGAGAGGACGGGGACGGGGTCGGCGACGACGCACAGGCAGCGGCTGCACCTGCGGCACATCGGGGCCCTGCAGAAGGCTCTGGACCAGTGTCACGTGTATTCGTATCGGTTGGATGAGATGGTGCTCGACGTTGGTGAGGCGTCGACGATGGTGCGGGTGCAGTCGACGATGCGGGACGCGACCCGGGCATTGGACAGGATGACGAGGCTGTTGCGGGTGGAGGACGCGGAAGCGATGCTGGAACAGGGAGCGGGTGCCCGGGAGCGGCACAGGGAGTTCCAGGCGGCGCTGGCCTCGGGCGCGGCTGCGGCTGACGAGTTTGCGGTGAGCGAGGCCGAGCTGGAGGCGCTCCGCGCCGAGCTGCAACCGTCGTCGGTCGCTTGGGCCGCCGATGCGCCGGCGGTCCCGACGACGGCGGTGGCGATCGATCACCGCCGGGGAGATCTCCCTTCTCTTCTCTAGAGAGGAGAGAATTCCAATACTGTAAGCTTTCTCGCCGTCGAGAGCTAGAGATACAGTGCGTGCACTCCGTCCGGTGATGGTTGTGGATGGAAAGGGCGCCCAGGAGGAACGCGAACGAAAAGAGGGGGAAATGTCCGTCGCAGCAGACAAACAATCCAACAAAGGAGAGGAGGAACCGCAGCAGGACCCGGTGGCCGCCAGGAAGCGCGCGATGGTGTGGAGCCGCGAGGAGGCAGGACCGAAGCCCGGCGAAGACCTCGAGGCGGGGCCGTCTCCCGCGAAGAAGCAGGCCACTGCCGCGGCGGCAGAGGCCGAGAAGGAGGCGCGGTTGCAGAAGCTGGCCGAGCTCCGGCGAAAGATCGAAGAGACGGAGCGGCGGGTGAAGGAAAAGCGGATACAGGAATACGAGAGTTTGGAACACGAGGAGCGGCAACTGCAGGAAGAGCGGCAGCGAAAGGAGGACCGGAAGAAGAAGTTTGAGGCGTCGTTCGCCGACGTGTTTGAGAGCGCGCGGAAGCAGTTTGCCGAGGATCTCGCGTCGAAGAAAGCACCGATGGTGTTTGCGGACGGCAAGGAGATCGACCGGATACTCGGGGCCAAGTCGGACTACGCGGTCCTCCAGCTGGTGCCCGGCACGTCGGGCGCCGATCTGCGGAAGCAGTATCGCAGTCTGTGTCTGTCCACGCATCCCGACAAGAACGATCACCCACGGGCGATGGAAGCGTTCCGAAAGGTCGTGTCTTCGTACAAGAGCCTCTCCAAGTACATCAGCTAGCTGACTGATGGCGGTGGTGATGTTGCAACATTGACGATTGTCAAACCAGTTCAAATTGGGTGTTCAATTCCTTCAGTTCAAGCCGCAGAGGATGCGGTTCAGCTTCGCTTTGATTTCCGCGTTGTTGGTGGGCTCAACAGTCTCCCTGATCCCACGACGGGGGAGGGTATCGACCGCCTCAGGGAGCTCGGTGGCGGCCTTGGCGGTGGGCGCCGGGACGAACGACGCGGCGTTCGGGTTCAGGTTGAAGCGGGGGGACGCATCGCGGGTCTCCACCTCGGTGACCTCGGCCACCTCGGCGGTGAGCGCCGGGACGAACGCCGCGGCGTTCGGGTTCAGGTCGAAGCGGGGGGACGCATCGCGGGTCTCCACCTCGGGGACCTCCTCCACCTCGGCGGTGGGCGCCGGGACGAACGCCGCGGCGTTCGGGTTCAGGTTGAAGCGAGGGGACGCATCGCGGGTCTCCACCTCGGCCACCTCGGCCACCTCGGCGACCTCCGCCACCTCAGCGGTGGCCGGCGCCGGCGCAGACTGGAACTTCCCGTTCGGATCCACCGAGCCAGAGCCGCGAACAAACGCAAACGGCAGCTTGCCGTACGCACGAGGTGCCCCTGGCAGGGGCGCATCGTGCTCGATCAGCATCTCGCGGATCGCGCCAATCTTGTGGTACTTGACGTACGCAGGAACGTCGAGGTCCTTCTCGCCGAAGCTCTCGACGACGATCCCGGCCTGCTCCCAGACGTGCGCGTGGCCGAGCTCCCTGTCCTGCCGCAGCCCCTTCATCTCGAGGATGTGGTGCGCCAAGTTGACGTGGCCCAGGCCGAGCAGCTGGTGCACGACGCATTCGCGCCTGCTATTCTCGTTGTTGAGCTGCGCGAAGCTCATGAGCTCGGCGAGCACTATGACGATCTCGCTGCAGGCGGTGGTGGGGCCTGCCAGCATCACCGCATCGCACAAGAACTCGTTGTGATGCTCCGATGCGTCGTCGAAGCGCTCGCGCAAGGCCTCCACGGCCACCTGGAGGATCGTGGAGCCGCCGCAGTCGGCGAGCCCGTCCAGGTTGAGGCGAAGGCCCTGCATGCAAGCCGCGCTCAGCAACATGGCCACCGCAGCGCAGTCCAGGCGCTTGACGCTGGTGACCAGGGCCTCATGGAGCTTCGCCTCCTTCTCCAGAAGGACCGTGTCCGTGTGGACCGTCGCCGTCTCGGCGACGGTGATGCTCCCCATGACCTTCACGAAGGGAGCACCGTAGATTGGCTTCCCGAGCGGGGCGGCCGCTGTGGGGGGGACGACGGCGAAATTCTCCGTCCTGCCTCCTCCTCCCACGGAGGACGGAATGAGCTCCCTGCCCGCCGCCTCCAAGGCGTGGGGTTTTCCTTTAGACAACATTGTCAACCTGGGAGGTGCGGAGGAGAAAAGGAGTCAGGGGGCGAGGATGGTCGGCAACTCGTCGATGGTCGGGCGAAATTTCGAATTCTCGAACGGTCTTTCAACGGAACTCCGTGCCCACCTCAAACGGCGTCGGGATCACCCCGCGTTGCCACCAACGAACAGAACTAGTCTATTTTGCCCGATAGGCGCGCAGACTGGGAGTGGGGAGCACGTACCGAGAAAGTTCTTGGTGGGCCAAAATTGCCGAAAATTTTCGGAACCGTTTCGAGTGATCGGTCTCGCACGAGTGCTTGTCGCGGTGCAATGTAACTCGTATGCACGTGTTATGTCGATGTGATGACGCGTACGGGGTATGGACGCGAAAGAAGAAATCTTTTTGCGTAACTCCCGAATTCGGCCGAGGCACCATCACCAGCCGAGGCATCATCGCCAGCCAGAACGAAGTGCACCTTCTTACAGGAACGAGCGGCCGTCATCACGAGGACGGGGACGCAAGACGGTGCATACGGTCGACCAAGCTCTTAACGACTGCGTCGGAGACCTGCCCGTCCGAGCCACACGAGGACAGGAAGACGTCCAGCAAGCCCTGCACGTCGTCGCGCGTCGTCTCGAGCTCGTCGCCCCCACCGCTCCCAACGCCCCCACCGCGCCCGCAGCTCCGGATCCGGAGCAGCACGCTCTCCATCGTCATGGCCTCGACCTCGGACGCATCGACGTCTCGGGGGAGACGAGAGGGACTGGTGAAACAGGCATCGCCGCCCTCGCCCGCGGCGTCCAGGCTGCCGGAAAGGACCCACAGGTTTCTGCAGAAGGACCAGTACTTTTCTGGAGTGCTGCTGGGGTACAACGCGATCATCAGGTACGCGACGTCCTCGGGGCTGCCTCCGAACGACCACTCGCGGCCGCCGTCGTCGTCGCCGTCCGTCGGCATGCCGAGGAACAGGAGGCCGGCTCCCAGTCCAAGGACCTCGTACCACATGCTGCCGCAGTACAGGCCGCTGCAGTTCATCAACGCGCGCACGTAGCCGAACGTGCGCAGGTCTCGCGTGCCGGTCATCACGACGGCCGTCGACAGGACCGAGAAGCAGATGGCCATCTCGACCACCTCCTTCACGGCCGCGTCCGTCGCGCGCAGCTTGATGTCCAGCATCCGGTCGACCTCCTCGAGCACGTAGTCCCTGATGGCCTCGTCCCCGCTCCCGGCGAACTTGCACGCCAGGGCCAGGTGGACGCCCAGGCTGCGCCCCAGCTCGTTGTTGACGTTGTTGTTGGCGTTCGTCCGGCTCTCCTCGACCTGGTTGTCGTCGAGCCAAGTGGACAGGTCGTGGTCCCACATGATCAGGCATCGCATCCACACGCGCAGCATGACGTCCTCGGGGTCAAGGCGGGCGTCGAGCGCCATCATGTCAAACACGCGCTCCTCCATGCTCCGCATCCAGATCATGCCGAGCGCCACGCAGGCGCCCTCCTTGCTTCCCTGTGGGACGAGACCCTATAATAATAATTATAGTGAGGGGAGTGAGTAGTAGTGAGGGGGTGAGTAGTGAGGGGGAGGGGGGGTGCGTGGTGGCGTGGGTGGTGGGCGGACGACGACCGGCGACTGGTCAGCTCCTCATCCATCCACGAATCATCCGATCATACAACCAGCAGGAGGCCAGAGAGCGAGGCGACGAGGGAGGGAGGGGGAGGGGTGCGTGTGTGCGCAAGGGGCGGCCGACGACCCGATCGCCGCCGATCGCCGCCGGCCTCCTCACCTCCTCGCCGCCTCCTCACCTCCTCCAGCAATCATAATACGAGGTCATCATCGTACCTGTTCCAGCAGCGTTCTGGGCCGCCGCTGGCTGGCCAGGAGCTCTTCCTGCACGACGGCGTTGCCGCCCTTCTTCTTCTCCTCCTTCCGGATGCCGGCCTCCTTCTCCTTCTTCTTCCTCCCGCCGTTCATCAGCCATCCCAGCTCTTCCTCGTAGGTCGAGACCGAGCCGATCGCGCCGGGGTGTCTCGCGTGGATGCCCCTTCCCCCCTTGCCGCTGCCACCGCTGCCGCCGCCACCGCACATCACCAGGCCGAGCCCAAAGCCGGCCATCAGCGAGTAGCCGCCGCCCTTCTTGACGTCGTCCCCGACGCCGCCGCTGTCGATTTCTCCCAGGAGCATCTCCGCGATGCCGCGCTGGCCCGTCCCCTGGAACAGCATCCCAACGCCCAGAAGGCTCGCGCACTGGACGACCGGGGCAATCTCCAGGTCCGGGTAGCCCATGGGGTGCCGGCTCGGCAGGTGCAGGAAGAGCATCTTGGTCAGCGTCCCGTCCATGGATCCCCTGTGGTGATGGTGATGATGGTGGTGGTGGTGGTGGTGAGAGGAGGATGGCGGACGGGGCGGGGTGGACGGGAGCGCAGCGACCGTCCACCACTCCGCGAGGACTCCTGAACAACGACGGGTCTGAGCTGGGGTGGGGTGACACCGACACCCACCCGGGTCGCTGAGGTGACGGGTGTTCACCCCACCCGCGAGGACTCCACCCTCGGTAGCGGGAGTATTCTTGTGGGGTGAACAACGACGGGTCTGAGCTGGGGTGGGGTGACACCGGCACCCACCCGGGTCGCTGAGGTGACGGGTGTTCACCCCACCCGGTCGCTGCGCTCACCCCCAACCCCATCATCATCGTCGTCGTCAAATACGCACCGCTTACTGGCGCTCATGCCCAGCAGCACGCCGACCAGGGTCGCGTCGTGCTCGTGGCTGAGGTACCGGTAGAGGTCCGTCACCGTGAGGCAGGCCAGCTGCCCGGTGAGACCAAGGCCGAACAGGAAGCCTGCGTGGTCGTACGAGGGCGCCTTGGGCTTGTTGTAGACGATCCACGTCCTGCTGAGGTCCGAGATGTTCTTGTTGATCCGCAACGCAGACGCCTGTGGGTATTTTCGAGCGAGCGAGCGAGCGCGAGTGGGTGAGTGGGTGGGCGAATGCGCACGCGGCGATCGTCGACCGCAAATCGAGTCCAACGAACGCACGGCACCGTTTTGGAACTCGGGCCACGCGGTCCGCTCGCTGAGCGCGCCGCCACCCGACGCGGGCTGGTCTGCAGTCAGATCGAGCGTGACGATGGCGTCGTTCCGCTCGACGATCCGACCAGACAGGTCGATGTCCGGGCTCTCGAGCATCTCGGTCGGCAGCGCGTCGTACGTGCCCAGGTACATGGCGCCGCGGCCCAGGGCAAGCGACAGGGTGCGCCTGGCCGCCTGCATCAGCTGCTGTTGATACCTGCTGTTGCTGTCGTCGTCGGTGCTCCCTGATGGCGAACGGGGTGGGGGGCGAGTGAGCTAGAGAGGGTGGGAGGGAGGAGTGGCTGGGGTGACCATGGGGTGAACACAGGGGAGCTGAGCAGCGACGGGGTGGGGTGACGGACAGGGAGAGGTGGACGGGGAGCAGAGCGACCCGTTCATCGTCACTGCCCACCGACTCAGGGGAGGACCTGTCACCCCAGCGCAGACCCATCGACGCTCGCCCCACAAGAATACCCCTGCTGAGGCCTGTCGGACGCCCAACGGGGATGGAGGGTTGGCGTTCATTCATACAACGGGCTTGCGAGGAGCGAGGAGCGAGCGCTCGCAGGTCGAGTTCAATACCCACCGACGTCCTGGGACTTGAGGACCACCGGCCGCATGCTGCGAGTGGGTGAACGAGCGAGTGAGAGGTCGAGCGGTCGAGTGGCCGAGAGCCGGTCAATGAACACCCACCTGCAGAGCAGTTCGCGCGCCTCGAACGTCCGCGTGTCGTCCAGTCGTTGTCTCCGGGGAGGCGGCAGCGCGCCGCCAACATTCTCGGCCTCCGCGCGCCTCTCCGCGAGGACGGCGTACGCGAGGTGAAACGGCAGCTTCTGGACGTCGTCGGTGGGGGCGTCGCCGCCCAGGACGTTGAGCGACGTCGCGCGGGCCGCCGCGCGCCGCCGCCGCCCGGCGTCCACGTGCCGCATCATGGCCTCAAAGTCCCCCTGGGAGGAAAGGGAGGAAAAGGCCACGTCCCGCGCATCCGCGTCGCTGTCATCCATGGCAGCGACGCCCGCGAGGTTGGGCGACGCCGCGCTGCGCCGCCGCTCGGAGGAAAGGAAGGAGGCCGAGGCCGCCTCGTCCAGCGCCCCCGGGTCGCTGTCGTCCATGGCGACATCCAAACCGCGCCCCTCGCCCCCCTCACCGCCCTCTTGCACGACAAACATCTCCCCGGTGCTACTCTGCATCATCACCAGCCAGCGACCGCCGGCCAGCGTGAGTCGCCACCTCGAGGTGGCGCGATCGTGCTCCAGCGTCGGGCGGGGAACGGGCTGATCATTCCATGGAATGATCCGCAGGGTCTTGGTGACCGCGACCGCGACCGAGACCGCGACCGTGCACAGGACCAGGGTGGATTGGCGGTGCGCGAGGAAGAGCGGCGCGCGCGCCGACGTCCAGACAATCTCGAGCGGGGCGTCGACACCTCCGTCGACACCTCCTTCGAGACAACAGAGTTCCTCCTCGACGTGGAAGGGCCTCGGCAGGAACGCAAAGCTTTGCGACCGGCTGGTCAGGAGGACCCCGCCCTCGTGGCCGCCGCCGCCGCCCCCGAGGGTGTAGACGGCGTCGTACGGGCGGGGGAGCGGGATGCACGTTGGCGGCCTGGACAGCGTCAGGAAGTGGAGGGCGTCAGACGACAGCACGCACGGGAACAGGCCGTCCGTGGGGTCGGTCTGCCAGCAGGCGGCGAGGGTCGGCGAGGCGAACGATCGCTGCTGGATGAGGGTCCGGTTGTCGTGGTGGGTGGTAGTGTACCAGCCGAGGTGGGAGTTGGGGGGGTTGGATTGGGGAGAGGAGGTGATGGTGAGGTGGTAGGAGGCGTGTGCGGTGGGGGGGTCCAGGTCGGGAGGGACGGCGAGGGTGATGATCGTGGGCATGGTGGTTGTTGGGATGGATGTATGGATGGATTTGAGCCGAGGGGGTGGGTGGATGTATAAGTGTATGGATGTATAAGGGATGGTTGTTGGGGAGGAGGTGGCGAGGAGGTGGCGTTTTTTATGAAAATTTGTTGTTGGGAACGCACGCAGTGCGTTCGTCGAGGCGGACGGGGGGTTTGGCGGGG
>Ga0181584_10002421_pt1 | contig 14324 bp, 10 predicted proteins | sample 071ome_30_FD_132462 | JGI IMG/M metagenome (GOLD analysis project Ga0181584, IMG submission 132462) | Coastal salt marsh microbial communities from the Groves Creek Marsh, Skidaway Island, Georgia - 071406AT metaG (megahit assembly) | ecosystem: Environmental > Aquatic > Marine > Intertidal... | reverse complement strand
GTCGATACAAATACAGAAAAACTCAAGGGTAAGCTTTTTACAAACATTATAGATGATCAGTCTAAAAAAGAGATTAAATCATCTATAAAAAACAATAAAGATGAAACTAAGCCATCGGATGTTATTACCATCAGAGAGGCAATAAGAGATGCATTAGCAGAAGAAATGAGACTTGACAGTGATGTTTTTATTATGGGTGAAGAAGTTGCGGAATATCAAGGTGCCTATAAAGTTACTCAAGGTCTTTTAAAAGAATTTGGATCAACACGCGTTATTGATACTCCCATAACAGAAAATGGTTTTGCAGGAATGGCAGTCGGTGCGGCTTTTACTGGTCTAAAACCTGTGGTTGAGTTTATGACATTTAATTTTTCATTACAGGCTATGGATCATATAATAAATTCTGCAGCAAAAACCCTATATATGGGTGGCGGTCAATTAAATTGTCCAATTGTCTTTAGGGGACCTAATGGTCCGGCTGCAAGAGTGGGGGCACAACACAGCCAAGACTTAACCGCTTGGTTTTCTCATATACCAGGTTTAAAAGTGATATCTCCTTTCACTGTTGATGATCACAAAGGTCTATTGAAAGCTGCAATACGAGACCCAAACCCAGTAATATTCCTGGAAAATGAAATATTATATGGTGAGTCCGGTAAGCTTACATTGAAAGATGATGAAATTATTCCAATAGGTAAAGCAAATGTTTTAAGAGAAGGTGATCAAATTACTCTAGTTTCTCACTCTATAAGTCTCAAATTATGCCTTGAAGCAGCTAAAAAACTCCAAACTAATGGTATCAGCTGTGAAATTATAGACATAAGAACTATAAAACCTCTTGATGTTAATACAATTGTTAAATCAATAAAAAAAACAAATCGATGCATTGTAGTGGAACAAGGATGGTCACAATCAGGTGTTTCATCAGAGATAATTTCAGTTATAATGGAAAATGCATTTGATTGGCTTGATGCTCCTGTTAAGAGAGTAACTGGAAAAGATGTTCCAATGCCATATGCTGAAAACCTAGAAAAATTAGCTTTACCGTCATTGGATGAGTTAATTGCTGCAGTAAAAGAATTAATTTAAAGGTTCCATAATGCCCCTAACTATTTACATGCCAGCACTGTCCCCAACAATGGAAATGGGCAATATTGTAAAATGGCATAAAAATGAAGGTGATAGTGTATCTTCGGGTGATGTTATTGCAGAAATAGAAACTGATAAAGCTCTTATGGAGTTTGAGGTTGCGGATGATGGTGTTTTAGCTAAAATATTAATCCCTGAGGGAACTGTGGATGTAAAAGTTAATGAACCTATAGCAATCCTAATGCAAGATGGAGAATCATTAGATGATATAACTCTTAGTGACTCTTCAGAAGTTAGTGATTTTGAAGAAGATGTTTCTACAAGTAATCTCCTCGATCATGATATAGACGAAGATACCGTTAATATAGATGAAAATGTTACAAGCGAAGAAATTCTAGTCTCTAGTAATATTAATCCAGACAAAGAAAATATTAGAAAATTTATAACTCCCTTAGCTAAAAGAATAGCCCATGATAAGGGTATTGATTATTCAACAATTGAAGGAACGGGACCAAACGGAAGAATTGTTAAATCTGATATTCAAAACTATAAGCTCTCAGAAAATAATCAAATAACTCAAAATAATATGAATTTGATTGATAGTAACAATCAGTACATAGAAACACCAATAGACTCAATGAGGGAAGTAATTGCTAAAAGATTGCAAGAATCACATTCTTCAATACCTTCTTATGCCCTTAATGTAGATGTTAGCGTTACTGAGATAAATAAAATCAGAAAAAAAATGAATAAAGATATATCTGATGACATGAGGATATCTATAAATCATTTATTAATTAAGGTTGTTTCTCTTTCAATGATAAAGGTGCCAGAAATAAATTCATCTTGGGCTGAAAATAAAATCTTAAGATATAAAGATACAGATATTGGTATTGCTGTAGCTATTGAAAATGGTTTAATAACACCGATAATAAAAAGTGTTAATACAAAAGGCTTGGCGGTAATCAGAGATGAATTAAAAGATCTTATAACAAGGTCGCATGAGAAAAAACTCAAGCCTTCTGAATATCAAGGTGGAACTATATCTATTTCAAATCTTGGTAGTTATGGTATTAAGAGTTTTACATCTATTATAAATCCTCCACAATCATGTATCTTGTCAGTAGGAGCATCAAGGAAAATACCAGTGATCAAAGATGACGCTGTGACCATAGATGAAGTAATGTCAATTACGCTCACTGCTGATCACAGATTAATAGACGGAGCGGTTGGTGCACAATTTCTATCTTCAATTAAGAGCTTAATTGAAAACCCAAATTTAATGTTATTATAAAATATTTCTAAACGGAGAATTAAATGAATTTTGAATATGATGTAGTCGTTATTGGTTCAGGGCCAGGTGGTTATGTAGCTGCTATTCGGGCTGCTCAGTTAGGGCATAAAACAGCTATTATTGAAAAAGATAATCTTGGTGGTGTATGTCTAAATTGGGGCTGTATACCAACTAAAGCATTATTAAAATCATCTGAGGTTTATTCAATTCTAAAAAAATCTGATTACTATGGTATATCAGCAAAAGAAATAACTTTTGATTTTGACAAAGTAATAAATAGATCTAGAGATGTCGCTAAGTCATTATCAGATGGCATAGGTTTTCTCCTTAAAAAGAACAACATTGACCATATATCTGGTAATGCGGAAATTTTGGATGAAAATTTATTAAAATTAACTAACAAATCAAAAGATAGAGATATTTCATTTAAAAATTTAATTATAGCTACTGGTGCGAGCGCAAAAGAACTTCCAAATATATCATTCACATCAAATATTTGGTCATATAGAGAAGCTATGACTCCAAAAGAGCTTCCAAAGTCATTAGCTGTAATAGGATCAGGTGCCATTGGTGTAGAGTTTGCAAACTTTTATAATTCATTAGGTGTTGATGTTACTGTAATCGAATTAGCTGATAAGATATTACCTGTAGAAGATAATGAAATATCAGACTATGCAAAGAATGAATTTGAAAAACAAGGTATAAAATTCCAAATTGGTTCTTACGTAGAGTCTGTCGAAGAAAAAAAAGATGGTTGTCATCTGAAAGTTGTCAGTAATTCAGATAAGTCTGTATCAAACCTGAAATCTGATAAAGTAATCATGGCCGTGGGAATTACAGGTAACATAAATAATATTGGACTTGAAAATGTTAATATTAAAACTGAAAATGGTCATGTTATTACCAATGAAAACATGCAAACAAACGTTTCTAACATCTATGCAATAGGTGACGTTGCCGGAGCTCCTTGGTTGGCACACAAGGCATCTCATGAAGGTATTATAGCTGTAGATTTCTTATCTGGTCTTAGTGTTCATCCTATAAACAATAATAATATACCAGGTTGTGTATATTCTTCACCTCAGGTTGCTTCTGTGGGACTTACAGAAGAAAAAGCGAAAGAACAATTCCAGTCTATTCGTGTTGGGAAGTTTCCATTAGTTGCTAATGGTAAGGCTAAAGCTATATCCAATGACACTGGATTTGTAAAAGTTATCTATGACAAGGAAACTGGCGAATTGCTTGGCGCCCACATGATTGGAGAAGGTGTAACCGAATTAATTCATGGTTATACAATTGCAAAAAACATGGAAGGAACGGAAGAAGATATCATTAATACAATATTTCCACACCCTACGATCTCTGAATCATTGCATGAGGCTGTGTTGAGTGCTTATGATAGACCAATACATTTTAAGTGATATGGTAAATATTATAAATAACAATCAGTCTTTAAGACATCCGCATTTAAGAAACAGACCTGCAAACAAAAGTGTTGAGAAACCTTCATGGATAAAAGTTAGATATAAAAATTCACCGGGGTACCATCAAACTCTTGATATTATAAAAAAGAATAAACTCACAACTGTTTGTCAAGAGGCAGCGTGTCCAAATATTTCAGATTGTTGGGATAAAAAACACGCAACATTTATGATACTTGGTGAAACATGTACACGTTCATGTGCATTTTGTAATGTAAAAACTGGTATTCCTGATCCAGTTAATGAAAATGAACCTGATCTAATTGCCGATGCTGTTAAAAAAATGGGATTAAAGCATGTTGTAATAACATCAGTAGATCGGGATGACCTTATAGATGGCGGAGCTACACATTTTGCAAAAGTGATATCGTCCATAAGAAAACAATCGCCTGAAACTACAATTGAAATATTAACACCAGATTTTCTAAAAAAAAATAATGCTGTTGGTATAATTTTAAATTCTGAACCTGATGTTTTTAACCATAATCTTGAAACTGTTCCATCTTTGTATTTGAAGATAAGACCTGGGGCGAGGTATTTTCAATCATTAAGTTTATTGAAATCTATAAAAGAGGGTAGTCACAAAATATTTACTAAATCTGGAATAATGGTTGGACTTGGCGAAACAAGAGATGAAGTTCTTCAGGTAATGGATGATCTGATAATTGCTAACGTTGATTTTCTTACAATAGGACAGTACCTACAACCCACACCAAAACACGCTTCTGTAGTAGAATATATTCATCCTGATATTTTTGATAGTTATGCGAAAATAGCCAGAGCAAAGGGATTTAAGATGGTCTCTTCAAGTACTTTTACAAGATCTTCATTCCACGCAGATGAGGATTTTTTGAAGTTAAAAAATCAATAAGTTGAAATGAGATCAAAAAAAATATCTAAAGAACTAGCTTTTAAACCAGAATTAATGTTTCAACTTGTATCTGATGTTGAAAATTATCCTAAATTTGTTCCAGCTTGTAAATCATTGAAAATAATATCAAAAGGTGGCAGCGAAAACATAACAAATATTGTAGCTCAAATGGAAGTTGGTTATGGTTTATTGTATGAAATATTCACATCAGAAATAACATTAAATAAAAAACAGTTAACTATAGAAGTCGTAAACAGTGATGGTCCCTTCGAAAGATTAAATAATTATTGGAAGTTTTCTGAGAGTAGCAATGGATCTTCTATAGATTTTGAAATAGAGTTTGAGGCTAAGGAGACTATATCGGGAAGGATCATAAATATTATGTTTGATAAAGTTTTCGCAAAATATATGAATGCTTTTGAAAAACGCGCTCACTACTTATATAGTTGATTTATTCTATTCATGCATAAGTTAATTGCTTCTAATACAGTCTGATTTCTAACATTTTCTCTTCCAATATTTCCAAATCGGTATTCTTCACAAACCGTATCTTCTTTATTAGAGACTGATATGTAAACTAATCCAACTTCTTTTCTTGTTTCGTCACTTTTTGGACCTGCTATACCTGAGACAGATATTGCAATGTCAACGTTAGTATTTATTTTTATTAAATTTTGGGACATATCTGAGCATACTTGACTGCTTACCGCACCAAATTCTTTTACTCGATTAGGATCTATATTTAATAAATCGATTTTAGATTGATTAGAGTAGGTTATGTATGATAATTCAAATATTTCAGATGAACCTGAAATACTTGTGATTAGTGAGGATATTAATCCTCCCGTACATGACTCTGCGGTTGCCAATTTGAGTTTATTTTTTTTACATAGGCTGATAAGTTCAGTAATTTTTGAATTTAGTTCATCCATCTTATTATTCTAAAAAAAAATATTTATTATTGTTTGTACAGCAATTCCTTCTTTTCTTCCAGTAAAACCAAGCCCTTCTGTTGTTGTGGCTTTAATGCTTATCTGCGAACTATCAATAGAAATAAGGTCTGCTAATTTATTTTTAATTTCCATTCTGTAAGGTGTAATTTTTGGCTCTTCGCATATTACTACTACGTCTAAATTAATAATCTTAGCTTTTGCTTCTTTAAGTTTTTTCAATGCATCATCAAGAAAAACTTTGGAGTCTGTATTTTTCCACTTTTTGTCATTTGGATTAAAAAAATATCCAATATCTTCAAGTCCAAGGGATCCATAAATGGCATCAGTGATTGAATGTAATCCAACATCAGCGTCTGAATGACCTTTAAGAGATTTGTTAAACGGTATATTAATTCCAAATATTCTAATGTTTTCTCCGGTTCCAAATTTGTGAACGTCAAATCCTATTCCCACTCTATTCTTTGCCATATCATAACTGTATATTTTTCTAATTAAGTTATAGTCATCTTCTGTTGTAATTTTAAAGTTATCAGATGAATTTGGGTATGTATTAATTTTCTTTTTAAATAATTCCATAATTTGAGCATCGTCTGTGATTTTTTTATTTATTTCAGAGATTTGTAATTTTCTATGAGCTTCTATTAACAATTGAAATTTAAATATTTGAGGAGTTTGAGTAGCAAAAAGATTTGCTCTATCAACTGTGTGTATAATTTTTTTATCAATTTTTTTGATTGTGTCATTAATCGTTGTTACTGGAACTGCACAATCGTAACCATCAATTGCATTTAATAGCTCGTTTATTAATTTAGCATCGAAATTAGGTCTTGCTGCATCATGTATGATAACAAATTCAGGGCTCCTTGTTTCTATATGCCTTAAGCAATTGTAGACACTCTCAATTCTGTTTTTGCCACCAATAATTATTTCAATTTTATTATTATCTCTGTATTTTTCTTTAATTGGATTTAAGTAAGTGTGGTGATCAGGATTAGATGCAATAATAATATGATCAATAATATTAGCATCCAAAAATTTATCAATTGAGTGCTCTAAGACGCTTTTTTTATTTAAAGGCAAGAATTGTTTTGGAATGCTCGCATCATTAAATCTCTCACTATTTCCCGCAGCACATATGATAACAAATATTTTCATTAATGATCTATTGATATTTAAAATAAAATAATCTATTAATATAATGATTAGATTTTAATCACATGGTTAATATGCCACTTTTTTAATCACATTGCACTAATAATTTGTCCTAATGGAACCTAAGTTGAAAAAAATTGACATTGATGTAGATGGCTTATTAAGAACTATTAAGTATCCACTTATGATTATTGATGAGTATGACTCAATTATTGCATCTAATGATGATGCTGAAATGTTTTTTGGTTTAAGTAGGAATATTCTAAATAAATATAAATTTACAACTCTCTATCCCAAAACATCATCCATGTATTATCTAATCAAACAATCTAGAGATAAGAAAACTACAATTAGAGAATACTCATTAATATTAAATAATCCAATTAATCAAAAAGAACGTGAAGTAGATATTCAGGTATCACCATTTGAGGATTCGAATTTACTTCTATTGATCTTTATAGAACGGGGTATTGCAAAAAAATTTAATAAACAATATATGCAGGCTGGTTCTACCAAGTCACTTGTTGAAATGTCATCAATATTAGCACATGAGATAAAAAATCCATTATCTGGCATTAAGGGAGCTGCACAGCTACTATTAGATGGTGCAAACGATGAGAATAAATCATTAATAAACATCATCTGTGATGAGACTGATAGGATCAATAATTTAATAAATAGCATGGAAGTATTTTCAGACAACACTCAAATTAAAAAAGAAAATCTAAATATGCATACTATTTTTAACCATGTAAGATTAATTGCTGAAAATGGTTTTGCAAAAAATATAAATTTTATAGAACGATTTGATCCGTCACTTCCTGATATCAAAGGTAATAAAGATTTATTAATTCAAGTTTTGCTAAATCTAATTAAAAATAGTTGTGATGCTATTAAAGATAATCAAAATAAGGGTGAGATAATATTGAGTTCTTCTTTTCTGTCAAGTGTCAGGATAAGCCTTCCTACATCGAACAAAAGATTAGAATTACCACTTTGTTTTTCCGTTGAGGATAACGGAGGGGGCATTGATAAGGATTTAATTGATAATATTTTTGATCCATTCATTACAAGTAAAAAAGATGGTAAGGGTTTAGGTTTGCCTATTGTTGCAAAAATCATACAGGATCATGATGGAGTTATTGAATGTGAACAAACTAACAAAGGTATAAAGATGTCAATCTTATTTCCAATGTCAAACTAAAGTAAAAAAATGAAAAATATTAAGATAATTGTTGCCGACGATGATAAAGCTATAAGGCTTGTCCTTGAAACTGCACTAAAACGTTCTGGGTTTGAGGTAACTACAGCTGAAAATGCAGCTGCTCTTTGGAATTGTGTCCAAGAAAATTTTGCTGATTTAATAATTACTGATGTTGTTATGCCAGATGAAAATGCTTTTGATTTGATACCCAAAATAAAAAAAATTAATCCAAATATACCAATTATAGTTATGAGTGCTCAAAATACACTCATGACAGCAATAAAAGCAAACGAATTAGGTGCATTTGAATACATTCCAAAACCATTTGATATCACAGAATTAATATCAATAGTTAATCGTTCAATTAAAGAGAAAAAAGAATCCATAAATAGTGATATTGAACAAAAAGAGGATTTTCCTCTCATTGGTAGATCAAAAAGCATGCAAGATGTTTATAGGATTATGGCAAGACTAATGAATTCTGACCTTACAGTTCTAATTACTGGAGAGTCTGGAACTGGTAAAGAATTAATAGCAAAAGCGCTACATGAATTTGGTACACGTAAGAATTCTACATTTGTGGCAATGAATATGGCTGCAATACCTCAAGATCTCATTGAGTCTGAACTTTTTGGTCATGAGAAAGGTGCTTTTACTGGAGCAATTGATAAAAAAATTGGAAAGTTTGAGCTAGCAAATAGTGGGACTTTATTTCTAGATGAAATTGGTGATATGCCGATAGAAGCGCAGACAAGACTTTTAAGAGTGCTGCAAGAAGGAGAATTTTTAAGTGTTGGTGGGACGAAGCCTATTAAGACAAATGTTCGTATCATAGCGGCAACAAACAAGTCACTTGCTGATCAAATAAAACTTGGAGCTTTTCGAGAAGATCTCTTTTACAGAATTAATGTAATACCAATTAAATTACCTCCTTTAAGGCAACGAAAAGATGATATTCCAGCTTTAGTTAATCACTTTATTTCTTCCAATCTAAATCAAGCCTCATCTTTCACCATTGAGAAAGAAGGAATTGAGTATTTAAAAAGTTATGATTGGCCTGGTAATATTAGAGAATTAGAGAATTTTATTAAGAGAGTTATAACATTATACCCTGAAGAGGTTGTGTCTCAGGAGATAATTAAAAATGAATTTTCGATATTAGGTACAGGTAATTTAATAAATGAAAATAAAAATTTAAAATCACTTGAAGATTATATAGTCACATATTTAAGCCGTTTCTCCATAGATCAGTTTGATGATAGTGATAAAGGCTTATATCAGAGTGTTTTACTTGAGTTTGAAAAGCCAGTTCTAAATTATGTTTTAAAAGCTACAGGTGGTAATCAGATCAAAGCTTCGAAGATCCTTGGCTTAAATAGAAACACACTTCGAAAGAAGTTAAGGTTATTGAATATTGAATATTCAAAAATTTATGACTAAGAATAAACTAATAATAAATTAATATAAAATTTATCATTAAAAAATATTATATAATATATTAAATTATAATTATGAGTTTTATTCAAACATCAAAGTTTCTTAATCCATTCAAGTCAATCCTCTCTAGTTATGGAGAGATTTTCTTTAATATTGCTATTTTATTTTTGGCAATCTTCCTTATTTCTTCTACTTGGCTAATATTGACTGGACAAGTTTTCATCCCTTCTAATACTGTTATTTTTTTACTTTTTGCTGCAAATACTGTTTTTATCGCAATGATGGTTTTGCTAATCATAAGTAAGTTTTCACAGATATTACTCGCAAGGAAAAAAAATATTGCAGGTGCAAGCTTGCAAATTAAATTGATAACTTTATTTGGTATTGTATCAGCATTGCCTGCATTAGTAGTGGCTGTACTTGCAACGATTACTCTTGATAGGGGTTTGGATAAATGGTTTTCAGATAGAACAAAGTCAATGCTTGAGAAATCAAATATTGTTGCAAATAGTTATTTAAGAGAACATTCAAACAATTTAAGAGCTGAAATAGATGCAATGAAATTAGATTTAAATAATTCTGCCAATGTTTTTGAAACAAATATTAATGCTTTTGCAGAGTATTTTCTTAGACAAGCAAAATTAAGAAAGCTAAGTGGTGCATACATCATTAATAGAGAAGGAAATGTATTAATTAGTACAACCACACCTGCATATGAAATTGGCTACTCAAAGCCAGAAGCATTGTCTTTTAATCGAGCGGACCAAGGTGACATAGTCATTTTTAAACCAAATGATTATAATATGGTTAGTGCATTTGTATTACTTCCAGATTTCATTGACGGTTATTTACTGATATATAAGGCAGTTGATCCCTTGGTTATAAATCATTTAAAACAATTAGCATTAACAACAAATGAATATACCGATCTTGAAAAAAGAAGATTTGATACTCAGGTTACATTTGCATTGCAATATGTTGGTTTCTCCTTGGTGTTTTTAACTGTGGCAATTTGGTTTAGTATTTACTTTGCAAATAGATTGTCAGCGCCAATTGCAAGACTAATTTATGCATCAAAACGTGTTTCAGAAGGTGATTTGGGAGTTAATATTGAAAACAAGTCAAAAATTGATTACGACATGTATAACCTAGTTAATACATTTAATAATATGACTTCTGATTTGAAATATCAAAGAGAAAATCTAATCTCAAATAACCAATTGTTAGACGAAAGACGAAAATTTACAGAAGCAGTTTTATCTGGGATTACCTCATGTGTTTTGAGTATTGATAATAATGGAAATATCCAAATTGCAAATACTTCTGCTTGTCGCTTTTTTAATAAAGAACTTAGTGAAATTCTAGGGATGAATATCATTGATATAATGCCACAATTCTCAGATATTCTAATAAAAGCATATAAAAGTCGAGAAAATATTGATGAGTATATTTCGGTAAAAATTAATGACTACAATCGAAATTTGCACATTAAGATAACCAAAGAAGAAAAATCCACAAAGAGCTCTATGGTGATTGCCTTTGATGATGTAACAGATTTATTTGATGCACAAAGAACATCAGTTTGGGCTGATGTAGCAAGACGTATTGCTCATGAGATTAAAAACCCGTTAACACCCATTCAGCTTTCTGCAGAAAGATTAAAAAGAAAATACAAGGATCAAATTGTTAGCGACATTGAAGTATTTGAAGACTGCACTGACACAATAATAAGGCAGGTGGGTGACTTAGGGAAAATAGTCGATGAGTTTTCGGCCTTCGCCAAAGTTCCATCAGCTAATATGAGCAAATATGATATTTGTGATACCATAAGACAAGCAGTTTTACTCCAAAAGATAACTTTTGAATCCATAATAATTAAAATGGATCTTCCTGAAGATGAAATTATATTTAACTTTGACAGAAGGCTGATTAGTCAAGCATTGATAAATTTAATAAAAAATGCATCCGAATCAATTTTTTCAAATAATAAGAATATTACCGAAGGTTTAATTGAAATCTCATTAAAAGATCTAGGTGAAGAGGTATCAATCCAAATTAAAGATAATGGGATAGGTTTTCCATCAAATGACACTGATAAGCTACTTGAACCTTACTATACAACTAGGGAAATGGGTACAGGAATAGGGCTTTCAGTTGTAAAAAATATTATTGAAGTTCATAAAGGAATAATAAAGCTGGATAACAAATTAACAGAAAATAGTTCTGTTATTGGTGCAATTGTAACATTATTCATTCCAAAAACATTAAACAACGACTTAGAGATGATGAATGAGTAATAAAAAAAATATTTTAATTATTGATGATGAAATTGATATCTGTAAGTTAATATCAGGTGTTCTTGAAGATGAGGGTTATAAAAGTCTCAGTGTACAAAATAGTGATGCAGCCCTTCTTGAAATTAATAAAAATAATATAGACTTAATTATACTGGATGTTTGGCTTGAGGGTAGTAAATTGGATGGTATAGAGCTCTTACAAGAGGTCCATAAGTTGTATCCTAAGATACCAATAGTGATTATATCTGGTCACGGCAATATTGATACTGCCGTAACTGCAATAAAAATTGGTGCATATGATTATCTTGAAAAACCATTTAAAACTGAGCGTCTTCTTCATGTAATCAGAAGGGCAACTGAGACTTATGAATTAAAAAAAGAAATTACAGAGATTAAGAATAAATCTAATTTTGCAAGTGAATATACTGGGATTTCAAATCATGTCATACAATTAAGGCATGGTATAGATAAATTAGGACAAACCAATAGCAGAATATTGATTACTGGATCAATTGGTGTTGGTAAACAGCTTGTGTCACGCTTAATACATAATAAATCAAATCGTTCAAAAAACTTATTTGTAGAGATTAATGCCGATCACTTTAATCCATCTAAAATGCAAGAATATTTATCAATTAATAAAATAGATGAAAAAACATTTTTTGAAGATCTTAATGGAGGAACGCTTTTTATAAATGAAATTTCTAATATGGATATGGATGCTCAAAGAGTATTATTGAGTCTAATTAATAGTAAATCGGATGTTACAAATGATTTTCGTTTGATATCCAGTACTTCAAAGGATCTAAAGTCATATATAGCTTTAGGATTGTTTTCTGAAGATCTCTTTAATAGAATTTCTATAGATCAATTACATATTCCAAGTTTATCAGATAGAAAGGAAGATATCCCAATTTTAATTGAATATTTTTTAGAAGATACAATATCTTTAACTGAAGACTCTATAGCTATTTTTCAATCATATTCATGGCCCGGAAACATAAAAGAATTGAAAAACGTTATTGATAATATTATATTGCGTCTAAACTCTGATGGAAAAACTATCATTACACCAGATTATATACCTATTGAAATTAAAGAAAATAACCCAAATATATCAAACAGCGAGGTTTTAATTTCATATAATATGAAAGAAGCAAGGGATTTATTTGAACGAAATTACATCATTTCTCAATTAGCTAGATTCAATGGTAATATTTCTAAAACTGCAGATTTCATCGGGATGGAAAGAACTGCTTTGCATCGTAAATTAAAATATCTAGGTATTGAAAAATAACTCTTGGAGGTTAAGTGAAAATTCTTATTTGTGGTGCTGGTCAGGTAGGATATGGAATTGCTGAGCAGCTATCAATTCAAAAAAATGATGTAACAGTCATAGATAATTACGCTGATTTAATTGAAAATATCAATAAGTCACTTGATGTAAGGACCATAAAAGGCAATGGATCCTATCCTGAGGTATTGGATGAAGCGGGGGCAGGGGATGCTGATGTCATTATTGCTGTAACACAATTTGATGAGGTTAATATGGTTATTTGCCATATAGCGCACATCTTATTTAATATACCGACTAAGATTGCTAGAATAAGGTCAAATAATTTCTTAAATCCTGAATATGAAAATCTATTTACAACCGATAATATTCCAATAGATGTTTTGATTTCACCAGAAAGAGAGATAGGGGAATCAATATTAAAAAACCTTGCTCTTCCCGGTGCTTTTGAAATATTGGAATTTGCAGATAAAAGAATATCTCTTCTTGGGGTAAATATAGGCGAGAGCTTTGATTTGGTTAATCAATCCTTAGGTTCTCTCACAAAACAGTTTCCTGAAGTAACATGTACTGTTGTGGGTATAAATCGTGATGGTGAAATTATTGTGCCTACCCAAAAAGATGTTATTCGTTTAAATGATAAAATTTATCTCATATGTGACTCAGAGCATGTAAAAAGAGTTTTGACAATATTGGGTCATCGTGAAACAGAAGCTCACAATATAATTATTGCTGGTGCTGGCAATGTGGGCTCATACTTAGCAAAATCTCTTGAGTCAAGTAATTCTAATATAAACATAAAAATCATAGAGTTAAATAAGGATATTGCACAAAAAGCTGCAACAGAACTTGGAAAATCAATAGTTCTAAATGGTAATGTCTTGGATAAAAATCTTTTAGAACAAGCTGGAATCACAAGATCTGATGCATTTGTAGCATTAACAAATAATGATAATGTGAACTTAATATCTTCAGTTATTGCAAAAGAAATGGGATCTAAACAGACACTCACTTTATTGACTGATAATAATTATAATGATCTGCAATCAAAACTTGAAATTGATACATTTATAAATCCTCGAGCTACAACTATATCAAGTATTCTTAGATATTTAAGGAGGGGGAGGATACGAGATGCTCATTCATTGTATAATGGTGAAATAGAGGTTCTGGAAACAGAAGTAGTAGATGCATCTCCACTTATTGGAAAAACAATAAAGGAAGCAGATATACCTGACGGGCTAAGATTTGG
>Ga0181584_10002405_pt1 | contig 14367 bp, 7 predicted proteins | sample 071ome_30_FD_132462 | JGI IMG/M metagenome (GOLD analysis project Ga0181584, IMG submission 132462) | Coastal salt marsh microbial communities from the Groves Creek Marsh, Skidaway Island, Georgia - 071406AT metaG (megahit assembly) | ecosystem: Environmental > Aquatic > Marine > Intertidal zone... | reverse complement strand
GCGCCCCAACCGACGCAGCGAAGGCGCCGGGGCCCGGCGGGTCGGCTCCCGGCGCCCCGCTCGCCTCCCTCCTGTACAGGGAGGCCAGCGACGCAAGGCCGTTGGTGGCGCCCACGCACGGGGCCTCAGGGGGTGCCGCGTCGCCCCGGGTGAGGCACAGGGGGTCCGAGGACGTCGCGACGAGGGCGCGCGGGAGCTCGGGCGGCAGGACCCCGGCGTCGACACCCATGCGGAGGAGCTCGTCTCTGGCGGTCGCGTACAGGCGGGCCCGGGCAAGGGCGCGGCATGCCCTCTGGGCCTGCGCGGAAGGGTCCTCATGGTTGACCCTCGGGTGTCCCCGCCACCCGCGGTCTGGTTCGCCCCGCGGCGGTCTTCCGTCGCCCCCGCCCGGCTCAGGCGTCTCTTGGAGGTCGGACAGGTCCAGGTTCAGCCCCCAAGGGTCCACTTGTGCCGGCCCCGGGGTCCCATTGCGAGCGTCGCGGGAGGCGATCCGGGCGACGCTGCACGCGAGCGACGCGACTGCCCGGTCCGCCTCGCCGCCTGGCGACGGGGGCCCGACGGGGACGGGGCGCCCCTCCGCCCTCCCCGATGCGGAGGCCCAGGCCCACGACAGGTCCGAGACGCGCCAGCGGCAGTGCGGGACCAGCCGGGTGGCCTCGAGCGCCGCCGTCATCGTCCACGCCTCGCGGAACAGGTGCGGCAGGGCGGTCCCGCCCGCTGCCCGGGCAGCGAGCTGGCGGGAGACGTCCCGGATGAAGGCGACCGTCTCGGGGATCACCGCTTCGGGGTTCCCCAGCAGGCCCAGGAGGGAGGCCTTTCTTGCCATGAGGTACTGCCTCACGTCCAGCTCGGACGGGACGCCCCCCTCGCCGTCAAACCGCTCCAAGAAGCGCTCCTCGGACAGCAGCGCCGCGGCCTCGTCTCCCGGCGCGTCCCCCCCAAGGCGCGCCCCCTCCCAACCGCCCGCCCCCAGGAAGCGCGACACCAGGGACTCGAGCTCCCGGTAGTGCCCCATGGCCTCCGCGAGCAGTCCCGAGGCCTGGAGCAGGTGCGCGAGGTTGTCGCGGGCGGCGAAGGCCCTCCAGAAGTCCCCGGGCGCCAGGAGCGCCACGTCCTGCCGCCAGAGGTCCCCCACGAGGGCCGTCATCCGCAGCAGGCGCTCGCTGACCTCCACCCCGAGGGTCGCCCGGAGGCCATCGCGGAGGAGGCCCACGCCGAGGAGGTGCCCGCCCGAGAGCGGGGCGGCGGGCCGGGAGTACGAGTACTGGCTGCCGTAGGCAGTGGGGGGGTCCAGGCGGCAGTGGCGGGCTCCGGTGCGCTTGCTGACGATCCCGCCAGCGCTGCAGTCGTCCGCGATGAGGTCGTAGGCCTTCCGGGCCCCCTTGTCCGAGGCCTCCAGGTGCCTCGGCCGCACGTAGCACACCACGCGGGCGCCCAGGACCTCCGTGTCGTCGCTGAGAATCTCCTTGAGACGGGCGCGGTGTCGGGATTTGTACTCCTCTGCCGTCTCGCACGACAGCAGGACGAGGTGGAGGAAGGGCCGCCAGTTCCACGTGACAATGCCGTGCGGCTCCGTGGACATCTCCGGCGACACGGGGACGAACTCCAGGGCCACCGCGTCCGTCGTCACCCTACCCACTCCCGGTTGGGTGATCTGGACCCCCTCTGCACAGGGGGGGAACAGGGTTGTTGACGGGGTTTGCGGGGCGGTGAGGTCAGGGAGAGGCATATACGAGCAGCCTACGGCTTCATCAATACACAGAGATGCGTACACACACCGATATTGGCGCATCCTAGGATCACCGGCCGGATGGACGGCCAAAGACCCGTGAAATCGTCCACCGCCACTTTGAACTTTCCCGGAACCCTCATCGCTGCTCCATCGGGGCGGGAGGGTGCGCAGACGCACTCCTTTGACGAGGACTAGTGAGGCGGAAGCGCCGGAGAGGGAGCGGGGCCCGCTTCGGGGGCCACAGCGCAGGAGTCCTCCTGACAGGATGACTAAGCTCGGGCCTCAGGCCCGACCGACTCCTCCAGCCCGAAGACTTGCGCCCACGAGGACGGCGCCTGCCCCACGCCCTTACGCGAGTTCCTTATGCACACTGGGACGGGCTCCGACCGCGCACCGGGACCCTTTCATTGCGGGAATCGCAGGCGAGATCGCCGACGTTAGCGCCGCTGATTGTGTTAACAATGGCGAGGACTGTCCGGGCTGGCCACAGCGCGATGAGGGAGAGGAGGTTGGCGGAGCAGGACCCGCCTCACGACGAGGAGCGGGATGTGCTAAAGGAAATCAAGCAGTCGATCATGAAGCTCAAGAAGGTCGCCGCGGCGGACGTCATGCAGGCACAGGTACGCCTCCTGGCCGCCCCCGGATTGGGGACCTTCCCACAGGCGGTCGCGGGGATCACGCGGAAGCGCAGCAGCAATGAAATAGTGGCGCGACGTCTCGCGATAGATGGTGGCCATTGCGCGTCCCCCGCAGGTGTCGACGATGCGCCAACTGGTGCCGAGCAAAGGGATGATGTACTTCCTGCCCCCGGACTGGGAGGCGGTTTACCTGGACAAGCCCAAGACCCTGTACAAGGTCGTCACCGCCCTGAAAGATCAGCGGATCGTGTCCGTGTTCGACGGCAAGACCCAGTACCGCTTAGGCCACGCCACGGTCGCCTCTCGCGGCGCCATGAGCTGGCCTCCCCGGTGAGCCGCTGCCACCCCCTGGGCGGTGACCTGTGGACTCCCGTGGAGTCCCCCAACTGACTCGACCTGCCCGCCTTTCACCTGCAGGGACGCGGTACTGTACTGCTACGACGACCCGAAGGAGGCCTTGGGCGCCAAGTTCCCCAAGTGCTCCAAGGTGCTGGACGGCCCACTCTTCCTGATGAAATGCGAGGGCTGGGGCCGGTCGTTCCGCAACGAGGACCGCAACATGTGGGCGGTCGAGTACCTCAAGCCTGTCACGTTCCTCTTCTCGAACGGCACGCTGCAAGGGATCGACGTCGACGACCTGTACTAGACGACGCACCGCCGCTTCAATCTTCCATGGCCTCGACCGCCTCTCGACTGCCATTCGCACCCGCTGGGTCCCCCCCCGCACCCTCCGCCCCGGGCGCCACGATCTTGTAGAGACGCAGGACCGAGTGCGTCTGCGCCGCCCACTCCACCTTCCTGCCTTCCTCGTCTTCACTGTCGCTGAAGTCTTCGCTGGGCCCCTCCTGCTCAGCTCCACCCCCTGGTCCTCCGGCCCCTGGGCCGCCGCCAATGGCGCCCAATGGGGAGTCCGGCTTGGACAGCGCGACGAACGTCCCGACCGTTTCCTCCCACCTGCCCTCGTAGACCACCTCCCCTATGCGTATCCGTGGCCGCGCCGTGTCCAGGTCTGCAGGTGGACGACCGAGCGACAAGGTTGTGGCCGTGCAGTGCAGTGAGCAACGCGTCGCGGGTTGTGGCGAGGCGGTCCAGGCCACGGCTCTTACCAACGAGCTCGTACTGTACTCCAGGATCCAGGGTCGGCTCAGGGAGCGACTCGTCCCACTCAATGTAGGCGTACTCGGGAGACCCCGCCATTTCCCAAGCTCAAGCTCTTCTTGGTGGGTAGCGCGAAGGCAGAGCCACGTCCTCACGCAGGAGAGAGTCGCACTGACTCGCTGGTACCCGCTTGTATCGACAATGTGCCCTTAGACACTGGGACTGTCGACTGGGAACCCGGTATCTTGGTGGCACAGGCCACACCCTAAAGTTTTGGTCTTCGCAGGGCCTTCCAAGTTTCCGCCCTGATGGGGGTATCTGGTTTGCTAGAATGGCGAACTGCAGGCCTTCTCGAACAGAAGAACGTGGTCAGGTGGGGCGCTGGGGTGGGCCTCACCAGATAGCGCCAGGGCCCTGAGGGGCGGCCCCGCGGGCTGGAAACCTCGTTGCTGACTAGGGTGCGAGACGAACCCCGGGCGGCCTCTATCGCGTTGCGGACTTGCCTCTAAAATGCTCACCGCGTGCGAAAGTGCCACATGCTCCCGAAAAAAGGAAGAAATCCTGGTAATTCGCGCAGTGGGCACAGAACTAGGCCCCGAGAGTCCCATCCCCTAGCCCCCCTCCCGTTTCTCCCACGTTGAGGCAGTCCCGTAGAGAACATGAGTTCCTGGTTCAACAGGAGCGGCCCTCCGGATAGAAGCAAAAGCCCGGGCACGGGAGGTTTCGATGCGCTCCCACCTGTCGGGGGTGGGGCCGGTGAGCTCTTCCCCCGCGGACTGCCCGCGGCTGGCCCCGTGCCGCGCCAGCGCTCCCCACCCTGGGCCGCACTGCGCCCTGATACGCTCGTTGTCGGCCTCGGGACAGCAAATTTGCACCCGCTCCTCGCCCGCCGGCGCGGGTACCCGCCCGTACGGTCTCGCTCTCGCCCTTGCCGACGCCCCCACCACCTCCCCCACCACCTCCCCCCCTCGCAGCGTCTGGGCGGGATCCCCGGTACGGCGCCGCGTCGCCGGGCCAGTACGGGGCCCCCGTGGGGCACTCGATGGACTCGTCGATGAGCGCCATGACGGTGGACGACTCGAACACGCTCAAGGTGGGCAACCTGTGGGTGAAGGGGACGCCCGAGGCGCACCTGGTCGACACGAACCGCGTCTACATGAACCCGCAGACTCTCTTCCACCGCTTTGGGCACCAGGGGCCAGTGCATGTGGTCGTGGAACCCATGGTGTTTCTATGCGAGGGCCACCCGGGCGTCGAGACGGACTGCGTCGCCCTGAACAAGATCCACCGCGCGGTTGTGCGCTGCGAGGTCGGGGAGCAGCTCCCCGTCAAGCAGTTCGACCTGGACCCCGCGGACGACCTCGGGGCCATCTCGTGCACCTTTCGCGTGGACTTCATGAAGCGCGAGCTGGGAAAGAAGCACGAGCTCCCCCACAAGGAGGCCGTGGCCAGCCTCAAGGCCACCCTCCCTGGCCAGGTCCTTACCCAGGGGCAGCGGGTTGTGCTCAAGCACGGGGGGCACAACCTCCAGGCCATCGTCGAAGCGGTGCAGACGGCCAAGGACCTCACGGGGGATGACGTCGGGGCTGGGGGCTCCTCGTACCGGGCCGTTTTCCAGGCCTCGGCGAACGTGTCGGTCGAGGCGCAGCCCCTCTCCGGGATCACTGTGGCGGGGCGCCCCGTCATGGCGGCCCAGCTGGCCAAGTTCCAGAACTTCGACTTTGAGAAGATCGGCATCGGGGGCCTCGATGCGCAGTTCCGAGACATCTTTCGTCGCGCCTTCGCGTCGCGCGTGTTCCCGCCCGACACGATCCGGAAGATGGGGGTGCAGCACGTGAAGGGGATGCTGCTGCACGGCCCCCCGGGGACGGGCAAGACGCTCATCGCGCGGCAGATCGGCAAACTCCTCAACGCCGTGGAGCCCAAGGTGGTGAACGGCCCTGAGATCCTGAACAAGTACGTCGGGCAGAGCGAGGAGAACATCCGCAAGCTCTTCGAAGACGCGGAGAACGACCAGAAGAAGAATGGGGACTCGTCGCAGCTGCACATCATCATCTTTGACGAGATCGACGCCATCTGCAAGCAGCGCGGGACCACGGGGGGCAACACGGGGGTGAACGACTCGATCGTGAACCAGCTGCTGACCAAGGTGGACGGCGTCAACGCCCTGAACAACATCCTCCTCATCGGCATGACGAACCGGAAGGACCTGCTGGACGATGCCCTCATGCGGCCGGGGCGCCTCGAGGTGATGATCGAAGTGGGCCTCCCTGACGAGGCGGGACGGCAGCAGATCCTGCGCATCCACACCTCGAGCATGTCCGAGGCGTCCTTCCTGGCCAAGGGCGTCGACCTGGCCTCCCTGGCCCACCGTACCGTCAACTACTCGGGTGCCGAGATCGAGGGCCTGGTCAAGAGCGCCGTGTCCTGGGCCCTCAACCGTCACGTCGATATGAGCGATCTCAGCCGCGACATCGATACCGACCTCATCAAGGTCAACCAGGAGGACTTCGAGCGCGCGCTGGAGGAGGTCCGTCCGGCGTTCGGTGTGTCCCAGGAGTCCCTCGAGTCGTGCGCCCCCTACGGCATCATTGACCACGGGGACGGGCATCGGGACCTCGAGGGTATGCTCCAGGCAGCTATCCGCCAGGTGGGCGACTCGTCCCGGACCCCCCTTCTCACCTGCCTCCTCAGCGGCCCCCCCGGGTCAGGCAAGACGGCCCTCGCCGCCGCCGCCGCCCTCAAGAGCGGCTTTCCCATGGTGCGGCTCGTGTCCCCCAATGACATGGTGGGGTTCAGCGAGGCGGCAAAGGTCACAGCGGTGCAGAAAGCCTTCGAGGACGCCTACAAGTCCCCGGCGTCGCTGCTCATCCTCGACGACATCGAGCGGCTCCTCGAGTACGTCCCCATCGGGCCCAGGTTCTCCAACTTCGTGCTACAGAACCTCCTCGTGCTTCTCAAGCGGAGCCCCCCCAAAGGACACAAGCTGCTTGTGGTCGGCACCACGTCCCTCACCGAGCTGGTCGTTTCCCTGGGCCTCGACTCGGCCTTCAACATGTGGCACCCCGTGCCCGCCCTGAAGCGTGAGCACGTCGGCGCCGTGCTGTCCAGCCTTGGCGCTTTCGAGGGCCCCGAGCTGGGGCAGGCCCTCGACGTCCTCGAGACGTACTCGGGGGGGGCGGCGGTGCCCATAAAGAAGCTGCTGATGCTGGTGGAGATGGCCAAGTACGGACCGCAGGGCGCAGACGTGGCCGGGGCAGCTGCGGTGACTGGGCGGCTTGCCATGGACGCGTGGACGAAGAGTGTTGGGGACACCGTGTGGTAGTAGGAAGAGCTTAAAGCAGCCGCCGTCGGGTCGCCAGGCGACACTGCGGACAGTGTCCTTGTGTTCCTCGAGGGTGCGGACGGGGCTCCTTGGGCACCTAGATGGGGCCACCGGTGGGTCTGGGTCTTGCACCGAAAACTTGTGGCGGGCAGGGGAGAGGCCCGGTTCCACAAAGGCGACGCACGGGTCCCGAATATATGAACGATGCGAACCTACGCACGTATGCTACTTGTTTGGGCGAGAGCCCGGCGCTTTCACGAGGGAACCCTCCCATGCTCGTAATCTGAGACGTTTTGCCCCCTGCGCTCGCTCCCGAGCCCTCTGCGCGAGGGCTGCCAGAAGAGCTGCTCGTATCGTGCTGTTCTCACCAGTATGAATGCAGAGGAAGCCCGGCGCTGCGAGCGCGTGATGTCTGCCCTCCACTCGTGCGCCAAGCGACATCCCAGGTGCGTAGCGGGCCGCACCCCTGGGGACGCGGGGGGTCACCACGGGGGAGGGAGGTCACCCCGGACGCTGCCGTCTGCAGGGACCAGAAGGATATTTGCAAGCACCTGCACCTCGAGTCCCTGTGGTGCACAATTCTCGCCATCTGCCCGCACCAGGCGCGGCAGCTCGAGGCGTGCGTGGAGGCGAGGGCGTCGCCCCGCGACGCAGGGCACCCGCTGGCGTCAGGGAGCATCCCGAAGCAGTGCGAGGTCAAGATGGACAGCGCGATGCGCTGCCTGACGGAACATTCGGACCCAATCGACTAGCGGAATCGGTTCAACGCCTGCCGACACGCCCCTGGCGACTGCTCACACCCTCGCCGGCCCAGCCGTCACCCCAGCCGGCACTCCCCCAGCCGGCACCCCCGCCCGCATCCCCCCAGCCGGCACCCCAGTGCTGGGTTCCTCCGCGTGTCTGCTGTGCGGGTCTCGCCCGCGGGCCTGATCCCCCGCCGCACCACGGTCTGGGGGGGCATCTTGCCCGCTCCCAGAGTCGCCAGTGGCCAGCGTTCGGAGCTGAAGGGCCGTGACGAGGTACACGGCGACCACCGATGCGATGAAGATGATTCCCGGCCACGCGCTGCCGTCAACACCGACGCCCGCGACGATGCAGGCAACCGTCATTGGGGGGGCGAACATCGCCGCGTGCCACCGCCTGGCACGAGAGTATGGCATCCTGGGGAAGCACCACGACGAGGGAGACACCATGACGTCGGGTTCCCGTTGCCTCTGCCAGCCTCCCCCCACCCGAGGGTTTCCCCTCCCTTCCCACCCCGCCCCAGGGGAAGCGCCCTCCGCCGTCCCAACCTCCAGGGAGGCGCGCCCATCGTTACGCACGCTGGCGGCGTCGTCCAGCTCTTCGGACGGGGCCACCATTTTTTCCGGCAAATGCCGAGGTGCCGTGGCAGAGCGGCAAATAGAGCGATTACAGCTGCAGCGGGCACCAGCGCCTCTTCTTTGTCCACGACATGCACCCTGTGCAGTTTGAGAGTAGGTAGGCGTGCCGGAAAAGAGAGATCGAGCGCGAGTCGTCGTGGGTGCAGGGCGAGCTCTTTCCTGGCCTCGGCGCGTTCTGCGGGGCTTTCTGTCCCGCTACACATCGGGCGCGGGTCGAACATGCTCAGGGCCTGGGCCCAGCAGCACGCGCGCTGCCAGGGTCTCCCGCGCGGCGCTGCAGTCGGGCCACGAATACCCTGGACTGCCTGTCAGGGGTCAGGGGTGGGAGGCTCCCACTGATGCTGCATCAGTGCCGATGCAATCTGAGAGCATCTCAGATGGGAGTCTCAGGGACGGTCCAGGACAGCCTTTAAGGAGTTGGGCAGTTCGCCAGCAGCCCGTGAGTCGAGACGCCGTCCTAGGGTCAGCCGTCCCGGAGCACTGGAGGCACTCCGCACGCAGGGAACTCGCCGTGCTTCGCCACGAACTCGCGCAGCTGCGCCAGCCTCTGCGGGAACGTGTCGTTGCCCCCCTCCCACTTCCACCCCGGCACAACGTGCACACAATTCAACCCCCTCACTCGAGGGGACGTCCAAAATCGCGGCCTCAGACAGCCACGGGCAATTGCGAGCTAGAGGATGAAAGTCTAACGTGAACACAAAACCCCGACAGAACATGCTCCCAGAAAGGGGGGCGACGCGCTTAGTCGACCTCCTCGATCTTGGGGCCAGCGTTGCCCTGGCCAGCGTCGGCACCGGCGTCCCCGCCCATGTCGGGCATGCCGCCGGGGGCGCCGCCCGCACCCGCGTACATCTTCTGGATGATGGGGTTGCACACGCCCTCAAGCTCCTTCTGCTTGTGCTCGAACTCCTCCTTCTCAGCGAGCTGGTTGGCCTCGATCCACTCAACGGCAGTGTTGACGGCCTCCTCGATCGTCTTCTTGTCATCGGCGGAGAGGGCCCCGGCCACCTTCTCGTCGTTGATGGTGTTCCGCATGGAGTAGGCGTAGTTCTCGAGCCCGTTCTTGGCCTCGATCTTGTCCTTGTGGGCCTCGTCCTCGGCCTTGTACTTCTCGGCCTCCTGCACCATACGCTCGATGTCGTCCTTGGAGAGGCGACCCTTGTCGTTGGTGATGGTGATCTTGTTCTTCTGGCCCGTGGTCTTGTCCTCGGCGGACACGTTGAGGATGCCGTTGGCGTCGATGTCGAAGGCCACGTTGATCTGGGGCACGCCGCGCGGGGCGGGGGGGATGCCCGTGAGCTCGAACTTGCCGAGGAGGTGGTTGTCCTTGGTGCGGGAGCGCTCGCCCTCAAACACCTGGATGAGCACCGCGGTCTGGTTGTCCGAGTAGGTGGAGAAGACCTGCTCCTTCTTGGTGGGGATGGTGGTGTTGCGGGGGATGAGCACGGTCATCACGCCACCAGCCGTCTCGAGACCCTGGGAGAGGGGGGTCACGTCGAGGAGGAGGAGGTCCTGCACCTTCTCGGACGTGTCACCGGAGAGGATGGCGGCCTGCACGGCGGCGCCGTAGGCCACGGCCTCGTCGGGGTTGATGGACTTGCAGAGCTCCTTGCCGTTGAAGTAGTCCTGGAGGAGGGACTGCACCTTGGGGATACGGGTGGAGCCGCCGACGAGCACGACGTCGTGCACCTGGGCCTTGTCCATCTTGGCGTCGCGGAGCACCTTGTCGACGGGGTCGACGCACTTGCGGAAGAGGTCGAGGTTGAGCTCCTCGAAGCGGGCGCGGGACAGGGAGGTGAAGAAGTCGATGCCCTCGAAGAGAGAGTCGAGCTCGATGGAGGCCTGGGTGGAGGAGGACAGGGTGCGCTTGCAGCGCTCGCAGGCCGTCCGGAGGCGGCGGAGGGCGCGGGCGTTGGTGGTGAGGTCCTTCTTGTGCTTGCGCTTGAACTCGTCGACGAAGTGGTTCACCATGCGGTTGTCGAAGTCCTCGCCACCGAGGTGGGTGTCGCCGGCCGTGGCCTTGACCTCGAAGATGCCCTCCTCGATGGTGAGGAGGGACACGTCGAAGGTCCCGCCACCGAGGTCGAAGATGAGCACGTTGCGCTCGCCGACGGACTGCTCCTTCTTGTCGAGGCCGTACGCGATGGCAGCGGCCGTGGGCTCGTTGATGATACGGAGCACGTTGAGGCCGGCGATGGCCCCGGCGTCCTTGGTGGCCTGGCGCTGGGAGTCGTTGAAGTAGGCAGGCACCGTCACGACGGCGTCCTTGACCTCGCCGCCGAGGTAGGCGTCGGCGACCTCCTTCATCTTGGTGAGCACCATGGCGGAGACCTCCTCCGCGGCGAAGGTCTTGGTCTCGCCCTTGTAGTCGACCTGGATCATGGGCTTCTCGGCGGCCCCGGAGATCACCTTGAAGGGCCAGTGCTTCATGTCGGACTGCACGGCGGACTCGCTGAACTTGCGGCCGATGAGGCGCTTGGCGTCGAAGACGGTGTTGTGAGGGTTCATGGCCACCTGGTTCTTGGCGGCTGCGGGGGGGTGCAGGCGGGGGAGGGGGGGGGGTCAGCACCTCGGGGTAAGGTTCTAAGAATCCTGGGGACGTGGTGGGCCGCGGGCCAAAAAAGGAGGCCGCTGCACAAGGCGTCTCTCCGGGGCGTCGGAGACGTTACGGAGATGTTCGCATCGGTTATGAGGCGTCAGTGCCGAAAAGATGCCGAGTAAGAGGCGCCAGGAGATGTGGTGCCCGGCCCCGCGTGTGCGCGGCCGAGTGAGCGCAGGCGGCTCTAGGACTTCTAGGCGAGATCCCGCCCCCGGGCAGGGCCTCTGGATCGAACCGCGAGGCGGAGGCGCGTAAAATTGGAGAAAGTTCGCGAAGCGTCCTGCGCGCTCGCGTGGGAATCTCGCACGCCGCGCTTCCGGAGCCTTCCGAAGAAGGTTCCTGGGCGGAGGCTGGAGCCACGAGGGACGACGCGCCCGTGCCATTAGGAGGGATTGTTGTCAAGAACCCGCGATTTTATTGCAGAAATGAACGGAAAGCAGCACCAAAAGCCAGTTCTAGTACGCTTCTGCAGAGGTTCTTTCGACTTGGGGGTGTTGGCGGGGGAGTCCTCACCGTCGCCGATGAGGCGCTCGGAGTCCGTGAAGGCCACATACGAAGGGGTGGTACTGCAATAAAGGCACTCGGAGGAGGATTAGTCGCATGGGAGCCTGGGCGGGCCAGGGGGCGCGAGAGACTGCTGTGGCGTCACGAGGCCCCGTGTGCGCGATGCCCGGGGCTTGTTCACTCACCGGTTGCCCTGGTCGTTCGGGATGATCTCAACACGGTCGTTCTGCCACACGCCGACGCACGAGTACGTGGTGCCGAGGTCGATGCCCACCGCCCTCGTCATAGTGTGCCTTGTTCTGTCTTCCTGGGAACTTGGCGAAAGCCGGAGTGATTACTGATGGATGGCTGGAGTTGGTGGTTGTTCTGAATCCGACGGGGGGGCGCCCAGGTATATGAGGGGAGGGCTGGGGAAGCGTCGAGAAGCGGGGGTGCAGTCCGTCGTCCCCAGGACAGACTCACCTCTTTTCCAGCAGCTTCGGAGGCCGCGGGCCTCTCGCCCCGGTGGGGGGCGGACGGGACCGGCGTTCACTTCGCACCCCTTCCGCCCCCCCCTCCCCCCGGCATTTCCGGGGTCCCTGCGGCGAGGCTCCCGTTGCCTCCCGACGTCGCAACCGGGGCACCCCGAGGTGACGGGCGAGCGGTGCCGCCGGCAGCATGGCGCTGGACGCGTCGCTGCGCGTGGCGATTCTCTCCGCCACCGCGGCGGACGCTAGGCGGTACTTCGTGGTGCTGCGGCTGGCGCATCCGACGGAGGAGTCGTCCACGATTGTGGCCTACAATAACATCGCCCGGACGGAGGTGGTCCCCTGCCCCCCCACACCCCCTACGGGAGGGTGCGAGCTCGCGCTGGAAGCCCGACCCGCCCTCGCGCCCCTCGATTCTGCCGCACGAATCGCGCCTCTACTGCCGCGCTCACGCGTCGAGATCCCCCGTGCGCCCCGCAGATGTCCGCGGCGACCAAGCACCCCAGCTGGCTCAACCGGCTCGCGTTCCTCCGAGCGGCGTCGCCGCTCGAGGAGCTGGCCAGCGCCTACGACGGGAGTATCGGTGTGTTGTGGTGCGATGTATACACCGGTGAGCCCGCGACTGGCCCTTCTTCGAGCGTGAACGCGGACGGAAGCGGCGTCGAACTCAAAACATGCCCGGCGGGACATGGATGCACAGCCCCGTCCCCCTGAAGGGAGACACCCCCCTCAAAAGCGCGCGCAGTGCCCACGATCCACGAGAACGTCAGGCCCCTGTCGGCCGGGGGCCGGGAGAGGCCCGTCCTCGTGTGCAGCGCGGGAGCTGAGCTGGACGGGAAGACGGCGGAGATCATCCTCCACGGGTCGCCTGTCGTCCTGCGCATGGCGATGGAGCACGCCGATGAGTACGCCCGCGCGTTCGGCAAGCCCGTCGGGGGGCAGGTCCCCGACGACGGCGACCTGTCGCGCGGGGGGGAGCAGACCGAGCCCCTGGCGCAGTCGTCGCGCGACGACTTCGAGGTGGTGCTCGAGCTGTCCAGCGCGGGCACCGTCCTCCACCGGCAGCTCCAGGCCGTCGCGGGGCAGCGGGACCTGGTGCCCGAGTCCCCGGGGCCCCAGCACAAGCCCGAGGGGGGCACGCCCCCGGACACCCCGGGGCGGCGGGGCCGGTCGCTCGGGGACGTGGAGGGGCAGGCGCTGGCGCAAGTGCCCCGGGAGCAGGCCGTGCCGCCCGCCGCGGAGCAGGTCAAGGTGGTGTCGCGGGCCACGCCCAAGATGCTGGCCATGGCGGAGGACCGGCTGCTGAAGAACCTGGGGTTCAAGGCGTCGGACCTGGTCCCGCCCTCCCCCAACGCCAACGTGACCATCCTGGTGATGCAGGCGGAGGGGCTGCCCGACATGCGGGCGTCCCCAGAGACGGGGCTCCGGGGCAAGCCCACGACGTTCGTGAGCGCGCTGACCGTCTCGGGGGTGGGGCAGGGGCAGAAGGCCGTCATGACGCAGGCGGTCCAGGGGAACGACCCGTGCTGGGACGAGGTCCTCGGCCTCCAGGTGCCCGAGAGCATGCTCCAGGAGGAGCGCGTGATGCTGGGCCTGTTCGAGGCGACCAACCCCAAGGCCCCCGTGGCGCGCGTGGAGATCCCCCTCAGCGCCGTCGTCCCCGGGGTGCACTACAACGTCAACATCGACCTCTCGGACTTCCAGCAGAAGGACGCCCCCAACCTGGAGCTGATGGTCATGGTGTCCCCCTCCCCCGCCCGGTACATCTCGCGGTGGATGCAGCTCCGGGACACGGCTTTCCACTCGTTCAAGTGCTCCCTCAGCAAGTTGCCCAAGGAGGCGCTGCTGGGCAAGCTCCGCAAGCGCGGGATGGTGTTCTTCCGGTGGCGCTTCGAGGTCGACGAGACGAGCCCCCCCCCAGCTAACTTCTACCAGGCAGGGGGCAGCGACGCCGGGGCCGTCAAGGCGGCGCTGACGGTCGGGACCAGGTCCATGGTCCGGGACGGGATGCAAGTCGTAGTGGACATGGTGCCCGCGTACGTCTGGACGGGGGCACACCTGAGCAGGGTCTGGAGGTCGGACCCCGAGGTCACGCTCACCGTCGACACCCTGGGCTCCCACTTCCAGGACGTGGCGAGCCTCGCCTGCGACGTCATGTTCGTAGACACGTATACCAACGAGGTCGTGACCCTCTACACCGTTAAGGAGCCCATCCACCACGTCGTCGGCAGGGGCGTCGACGTCGGGGAACTCAAGGTCTTCGAGAAGCAGATCGGCAAGGGGCACGGGCGCGACCGCTTCTCCACGCAGATGCGCGTCCTCGTCACCGACGCCCCGACCGAGCTGGTCCGGCTCGGCACCAAGTTCGAGTTCCAGGGCAACCCGATTCTGGAGGCCAGGAGACTCAGGGAGAACGCCGAGGCAGCCGCCCGCGCGGGTGCGGGGACGGGGATGATGACGCCGGGGGGACCCGGGGGGCCGCCTCCCGGAGGGCGGGGAGGGCCGCCTCCCGGGGGTCGGGGTGGGCCGCCTCCCGGGGGTCGGGGGGGTCCACCACCGGGGGGTCGGGGGGGTCCGCCACCGGGGGGCCGGGGGGGTCCGCCACCGGGGGGCCGGGGGGGC
>Ga0181584_10002391_pt1 | contig 14390 bp, 15 predicted proteins | sample 071ome_30_FD_132462 | JGI IMG/M metagenome (GOLD analysis project Ga0181584, IMG submission 132462) | Coastal salt marsh microbial communities from the Groves Creek Marsh, Skidaway Island, Georgia - 071406AT metaG (megahit assembly) | ecosystem: Environmental > Aquatic > Marine > Intertidal... | reverse complement strand
TGCATCAATGTCCTTCTTTAGTAAAACAAAGTTGTGACCCATCGCGATCTTGGGCAGCGAACCAATATTTTTAAAGATTAATCGAATGTGTTCATTTGGTTGTCCGTTGAATGTTTTTAAATTAAATTGCATCGCATCATTGCCCGTGACCAAAATTTCTTTGCTTTGCTTGCTTTCTTCAGCCATTGAAATTGAAGCTTTGAATAGAAAAAATAAGAGAAATGAATATTTAGTCATGGCGTTAAAGAGGTATTGGTTGGTTGACAGATGCGATTAAACTTTGCTCATTGGTGCATACCTGTAATACACCTCAAGCATTAAAACGGTAAGAGCGTGGCGAAAAATTGCAGATTCGCCATGGAAATGAAGACCCAACTCCCAACGACCATTTTCCTGCTGCCCAGCAGCTACCACTTCTTGGAAATTTTTATTCCATTCACGCCAAAAGATTCCGCTCAATGCACCGGTTGACTGGAAGCAAGCTTGTGCATGATAGTACCATTCGTATGCATCCACTTTCGACCAAGAATCGACTAGTCTATTTTGAACAATAAATTCCAACCCTTTTTTTGCCTCTTGAGACTTTGCCTCTTTCCAAACTTGTAGACAAAGAACCCCTGCACCGGTGATGGATCCTCTACTCGGGCCGCCATATCTGGCGGCATCATTACCCTCAGGTGTATACTTGAATTTACCAGATCCTTTTTCCTGACATTTTTTAACATAGCTAATCGCTTTATCCATTGACTCATCAAGCCCCTTGAACTGAATGCCTGTCAATGCAGCCGCTTTCAGAGCTTGCACGCACCAACTTGAGAGAGATAAGTCAACAGCAGCAGCGACACCGCGACCAAATCCGTACCCCCAACCCCCATTGGGATTCTGGCCTTCGATGATGAGATTCACAGCTCTTGTAGCATATTCCTTAATTTTCGGAATCTTAGTCATTGTATATGCTTCACATAGAGCATACGAGCGAATTGCATGAGAATAAGCGGCAAACTGCATATCAGTCGTACTTCCACCTCGAAGTCCCAAAAATGTTCCGCTTTCATCTCGGTTCGCAAGCTTATCAGGTGGAGTCGCAGTTATGAAGTTAATCGCATTTTGAACGGTTTTCCCAAATTCTGGAGAATCTTGAAGTTCACAATGGCCAAGAAAGGCTAAAAGGGAAAGTGCAGTCATGCCATCTCTATGGAAACTATTGTTCCTGTATCTGAAAGGCTTTTCCTGTGAATTCATATCCTGTAAGCCCCAACCCCCATCTTTATCTTGAACTTCTTTAAGCCACTTGAGCCCCTTGACAATAGCTGCTTCCGTTGAAGGCTTTCCTCCCCCAGAGCGAAGTCGTTCCATTCTTTTTTTCGGGTCACAACGTTGCTGCATGACCTTGGGTAGGCTTAATGTAACGCCCTTGAGGGCGCTTTTCATCTTTTGGTTATTCATGGTCGCAGATTGCGACATCGGAGGTGGGGTAGCCTCAACCACGGGGGCAAGGTCTTTAACATCTAATTCGTTAAAGTCAGGTAGTGAGATATCGGAAACTGCAGTAGTTTTAAAAGTTTGCTGACTTGTAGGTTGTGCCTTTTTTTGACGTTGCATCAACTTAACCACTTTTTGTTTTTCTTGCTGTTGTTGCTGAGCAGGTGCACCTGCATCTCCGAAATCAGATCCACTTTCTTCTCCCACGGGAACGATGATTGTCCATGCAAGCATAAAGCCTATGATTCCAACGATTGTTCCGAGAGAGATTAAGAGACTATTAAGAAGCCTGTATTCACGCAGATACTTACCAAAGGCACCTTCCGTAGGAGGTACTTCAGTTTGGTATGATTCAGTATCTCCGATTAATTCTTCTGTTTCTGAAACTGGTTCAATTTCGGATTCTTCGTCCATGGCTTTTAAGGGTGATTTTTATGAATAAGTCAAGTTATTGACACTAGGGGCTAAAGGTCAAGCTGACATCAAATTAAAATATTTGTTGTGAACACGTTGACTCAAATGAAAAAGCCAATTTTCTTTGAATCATTCATGGGTGGTTATTTAAATTTTAGTGCGAGTATTATATCCTTCATTCTTTTACAAAGCATACAACTGGTAATTGGAATTGAAGATACAAATGAATCTAGTTTTCCCAAAGCCATAGATTTGGGCGGCGGATGCTATGATTTCGGAGGCGTTCTGATTGATCGAAAAAAAACAACCATTTCATTTGATGCTAAATGCAATCAAACTAGTGGTCTAGTCGAATACGCATTGGTTCATGAAAGTGGGAAAATTCATGAGTCTCTTTTTCAAACTCATATTCCTCCACGCTGGGTTCATGCTTGTTTACTGTTATTAAAAGCAAAGCCATATCTTGATTTCTTTGATGCAAATATTACCCTAGAAACCACAAAAGAGGTTATTGAAACACAGGGTTGTAAAGTAGATATTCTTGTTTTTTGGGATCATAGTGGAGAGAGTAAAACCTTAGATATTGCTTCCATGGTGTATAACCAGATATATGCCCGAACCTTGGATGCCAGACCTTTTATCTTTACCGGTTCACGGACTTTTCATGGGGCATATATGGCTGAAAGGGATGGTTCTATCATAGCGATTTATCATGACATAAACGCGGTGATCAATAGTGTGGATATTGAAAGTGCATCGGATGATTCGTGGGTCGCGATTCATTCATCGATGCCTCCGTTAGATCAAAAAGTAAGATTTCAAATCAAAGTACGACCTCAATTTTCTAAAAATTAAAACCCAAAACATATCAATTATGCTTATGAAACATAAACTTTATTGCTTATTTTGTTTGTTTTCTCCCTTGGTTACTCTGTTTTCAAGTCCTAGTACCTCTTTGAAGAAAGAAATTCACAGATCTTTGGATAAGGGGTTAATGTGGCTGCAAAAGGAACAAGATTCAAAAAAAGGAAACTGGGGCAGCGAAGATTATCCTGCGTTCACCGCCTTAGCCTTAAGAGCCATCATGGGTCATCCTTCCTTGAAAGAGCAGGAAAAGTATTTTCAAGAAATTGAGCTTGGATTTTCATTTCTAAGAAAAAAAGTTCAAAGCGATGGAGGGATTTACGGTAAGGGGCTAGCTTCTTACAACACTTCTTTGAGTTTGGTCGCTTTTTTACAAAAGAAGGATCCAGGCGATGAAAAAATTATTGAAGGAGCTAGGCGCTTTATTGTTAACCAACAATCAGATTTTGATCAAAAAGGGAAGCAGGACAATGTTTTCGATGGTGGGATTGGCTATGGGTCAACATGGGCACATTCTGACCTTTCCAATACTCATTTAGCCATGGAGGCATTATATTACGCCAAGAAGACTCTAAAAGCAGATGAAGGCAATTCTTTGGATTTGGACTGGGATGCCGCCATCGATTTTGTTAGCAAATGTCAGAATTTACCTGAAACCAATGCGCTGTCCTGGGTATCTGATCATAGGGAAGATCGTGGAGGATTCGTTTACTTCCCGGGTAAAAGTATGGCAGGGGAAAGAAATAATTCAAAAGGAAGTGTCAGCCTACGATCATACGGAAGTATGAGCTATGCGGGCTTACTCAGCTTTATCTATGCCGAGATGAGTCCCACGGACTCTCGAGTCATTGAGGTAAGGAATTGGTTGAGTAAAAATTATACTATCAAAGAAAACCCGGGTATGGGTTTGCAGGGTTTGTTTTATTATTACCATACGATGGCTAAGGCTCTAACTCTTTCTGGAATATCTACCTTAAAGGATGAGCAAGGTAAAAAAGTAAATTGGCGAGAGCAGCTTGCTGTTCGCTTGTTTGATCAGCAAAGTAAGGAGGGTTACTGGGTAAACGAATCAGGGAGATGGTGGGAGAAAGACCCAATCTTGGTAACCTGCTATGCTATGCTTGCTTTGGAGAGAGTATATCATGCCTTGTAAACTACTAATCTTATTCCTGCATTCTGTCATTCTTTCTCAGTTAAGTACTGAGGCAAAAAAAAATACTTTTCCAGAATCTCCTAACCTTCCATCTATAGAAGATGGGTATCTTTTCGCGAACTTGGTTGTTGGAGATGATAGGAATAGTTGTATCGAAAAACTGCAAGTGTTTGGATATCTGGGCTACAGAGAAATTCAATCAAATTTGGTGAAGTCTCCGGTTCGTTGGGATGGTCATGCATACGAACTTACCTGTAAGTTTGATCAAGAAGAAAAGTTAGAGTTATGCTTAATTCAAGGGGAGGCAGGTTGGCAGGACTTTTTTTATGAGGATATTGTACATAGGCAATGGCAATCGTTACGGAGTCGTGTATCCGAGTTGTATGGTTTGCCAGAGGAGAGTTTTTCCTTTCCGGAATACCATGAAGTGCCATTAAACGATTCTGGCGGCGTCGTAACAGATCGGTGGGAAATTCCTGGTAGATCCATTTTACTGAGTGTTCAGACCTACACTCAGCAGGATTGTTGTACTAGGCAAGTCCTCGACTTTTCTTGCTGTATATTGCTTATTCAGCCAAAATAATTTACTTACACACTGAACGGCAATCCTTGCCGAATAAATTCAATTATGGGAATTTTTGAGAAATTTAAATCGGGTTTTAGAAAAGGCTCAACAGTACTTCAAAGTGCCTTTTCACATTTTTCTGTAGGCGGAAAGATAAGCCAAGAGGACCTATTGGAAATTGAGGAAGCATTTTATTTATGTGATTTTGGTCCCGACACCACGGAAGAAGTGCTACAGGCTATAAACACTGCTTTTCGTGCAGAAAAAGAGTTAAAGGGGGAGGAAGTCGTAAAGATAGCCCGTGTTGTTTTATCCCGGATTCTTGAAGGGTCTGAAGGTGTATTGAATCATGAATCGACTGCTTCCCCTCAAATAGTTTGTCTTGTTGGAGTAAATGGTTCAGGTAAAACCACCACCTGTGCGAAACTTGGACATCGATTGAAAGAGTCAGGTAGTTCGGTCCTCATAGGGGCATGCGATACATTTAGAGCAGCGGCAACAGAACAATTAAAAGATTGGGGGACTCGTCTTAATCTCGAAGTTATTTCAGGGCACCATGGCTCGGATGCGGCAGCGGTTGCTTTTGACGCTTATTCGTCTGCACTGGCTAAAGAGTGTACCTACCTGCTTTTAGACACTGCTGGTAGGTTGCATGTGAAAGAAAATTTGATGGATGAGCTAGCAAAGTTAAAAAGAGTTCTTCAGAAAAGAGAGCCTGAGGCACCTCACCAATCTTGGCTAGTCGTGGATGGTTCAACTGGGACGAATGGATTAGCTCAAGCAAAGGTATTTCATCAAAAATTTGGACTAAATGGTCTGGTAGTAACAAAATTAGATGGCACATCCAAAGGAGGTGCTCTGGTCTCAATATATCGCGAACTTGGAATTCCTATTTATTATTTAGGTCTGGGAGAACAGCCTAATGATCTGCAAGCATTCTCAGTAGAAGCTTATTTAGATTCTCTTTTGCCAACTTCTATGGTTTCAACTAGTGCTTAAAGTTACCAACTTCCAACAAGACTATCCTTTTGAATGAAGCCTGCAAATGAAACACTCATGGTCGAATTAGGAAAATTGAGTTACCCTATCGTAATCGGTAAAAGCATTTCAGGAAGAATAATCGAAACAAGGGACGAAGCCTTGGAATCAGGAAGAAAAGGAGTTCTTTTGTTAGATGAGTCCGTATTGTTGAAAAACCCCCGATTTTGTTCAGTTATTCGCGGTGAAATGCCCCAACTTGTTTTGCCATCAGGGGAAGCCACCAAATCGGTCGATTTCCTAGAGAAAGTTTGGGATTTTATGGCAAAAGAAAAAGTAGACCGAACCGGCTTCCTCTTCGCAATGGGAGGGGGGGTTGTGGGTGACTTAGCAGGTTTTGCCGCCGCCACCTATTTGAGAGGAATTGATTTCTATCAAATTCCCACCACTCTCTTAGCCATGGTAGATAGTTCTGTAGGTGGAAAAACAGGCATTAATTTAAAGAGTGGCAAGAATTTAGCAGGATCTTTTTTTCAACCTAAAGCTGTATGGGCCGATTTGGACTTACTTCAAACACTTCCTGAGAGGGAGTTTGCTGCCGGAATGGCTGAAGTGATAAAATATGGCTTATTGGGAGATAGCAAGTTGTTTGACCGATTACGGAGCCTTTCATCTAACTTAGATTGTAATGATCCATTCTTGGCTGATGTGATCAGTGCCTGTTGTCAAAACAAAGCTGAGATCGTAAAACAGGATGAAAAAGAAACATCACAAGGAGAGGGCGGTAGGGCACTGCTCAATCTTGGTCATACATTTGCTCATGCCATTGAAGCCATCGCGGGTTATGGCACCTATCTGCATGGGGAAGCGGTTTCAATTGGGTTGGTCTGTGCATGGCGCCTTTCTAAATCGTTCGGTTATTTGATTGATTTTGATGAACAATTACTTGTCGAACTTTTACATCGATACCATTTACCAACTGAATTGAAAAAGCCCTTAAAAATTGAAGATTTAATGGATTCGATAAGCTCTGATAAAAAAGTAAGCCAAGGCAAGTTACGCTTTATTCTTTTGCGAGCAATTGGCAGTTCTTTCGTAAAGGAATTGCCATCTTGTAAAAAAATTAAAGACATCTGGAGGTCGGTTGGGGCAACGGATTAAATAAAGTTGACTTGCTTTTGAGATGATTGAGCAAGAACTTGTTGAAGCATATTTTGAGTGTAATGGCTTTCTTGTTAGGCAAGTAGGCAACTATGCCTCTCAGGATTCTCGAAGGAAACTAGATCCCTTACCGATGTTTGCGGTAATGAATCCTAAAGTTCCTCAAAATTCTCTTGGTAGCGGTATGAGGTTGTTTTCCGGTGATTTAAATAAAATACACAATGCTGTCGTTGGAGTTATTGGTTGGTCCAATAGCTCCTTTTCACCAGCCGTCATGTCCAGCGATCTTCGATTAGTAAAATTTTTAAAGCAACAAATCACTCGCGACAGAATAGATGATTGCTTCATTTCAGACCCTCAAAGCTTTGACTCTTTAGTTCCTTCTTCTCTTCGCTTGCTCGTTGTTCCTGCCTTGCCCATGAATGTAGATAAAATGAAAATTGCTGTTGAGTATATTGAAGCTCAAGGAGTCGACGGACTCCTCACTTTAAGATCTCTGCTTGAAAATTTATTAAGACAAAATTTGCCAGCTCAAGGAAGAGGGGGACGCTCTATTTTACAATTATTGCGTTTGCTAAAATCTTATGGATTATCATCGGATCCACAGATGGAAATTTTTAGAGATTCCGAGTAGCTTATAATTCTATGTCAAAAAATTTAGACATTCACCCGACTGCAATTGTAGAAGAAGGGGTAAATCTTGAAAGAGGTTGTAAGGTAGGTCCTTACGCTTATCTGCAAAAAGGAGCAGTACTTGGAAAAAATTGCAAAATTGAATCCCATGCAGTGATAAAAAATTTCGCACGAATTGGACAGGGTGTGCAAGTTGGGCATTTTTCTGTAATCGGTGGTGACCCACAACATTTATCTTTTGACTCCACAATACAATCAGAAGTTCTGGTTGGAGATTATACCCGCATTGGTGAGGGGGTCACCATCCATCGTTCGATTGAAGGTGATGGAGTTACCCGCGTAGGAGAGAAATGCTTTCTTATGGGATATTCTCATGTGGCACATGATTGCCAATTAGGAGACCGCTCAGTGCTTGCCAATGGAGTACTGCTTGGAGGGCATGTGGAGTTAGGCAAGGATGTTTTCTTGGGTGGTGGTTCTGCTATACATCAGTTCATTCGAATCGGTGCTGGGGCGATGATTGGGGGTAAAGCCGAGATATCTTTAGATGTGGCACCTCAACTTTTAGTGAGTGGGAGGAATGCTGTCTCTGGATTAAACTTAATTGGCTTGCGCAGGAGAAAATATAATCGAGAAGATATTGCCAATTTAAAGAATGCTTATCGGTCTGTTTTTAAGGCTGGAAACTTAATGTTGCGGGCTCAAAGTTTACTCGCTGACTCCGAAGAAAAAGAAGGCTTAATTCATGAGTTTCTTCGCTTTTTCACCGAGGGGAATCGTGGATTTGCTCGTCCTAATACATCTATTTCTGATAATCAATGAATTGCTTCGAGCTCAAAGGCTTCATACGATAGAGGAATGAATATCACGGTTCCATTGCCTGATGGGCTATTACAAGCGAACGAAAAATTGGTCTGCCTTACCCCCGAGGCTGCTCATAAGATAGAAAAACTAATAGAGAGAGAAAAAGAAGGAAAATATTTGCGTATCAAAATCACAGGCGGTGGTTGTAATGGTTTGTCGTACAAAATGAAATTCGTTCCAGATTTCAAATCCGGTGACCTCTTTGTGTTCTCTCAAGGGGCAAGTATTCTGGTTGATTCTAAGACTGCTTTGTATCTCAGAGGAACCACTCTTGATTATTCTGATAAACTAGTGGGTGGAGGATTTAAGTTTGCTAACCCAAATGCAAAAGCTAGTTGCAGTTGTGGAGAAAGTTTTAACTTATAAAACTTTCCTAATTTAGGGTTTCACTATCTAAATAAAATCTTGCAAAACAATGAAGTAACTAGAATAAGTATGATAGAAATTAATTATCTTTGATTGATATAAATATGTACAAAATTAATTAACCACATGGCTCCGACTCCACGTGGTAAAAATAACAAGCGGTTTAATCGTAACCGCAACTATATAAGAAAAAACGACAAGATCCGTGCTCGAGAAGTACGCGTGATCGGTCCAGATGGAGACATGCTTGGACTTATGCCGCCAGAGGAGGCATTAAAAATTGCAAAATCTCACGGCCTTGACCTTGTTGAGGTAGCAGCCAATGCACAACCTCCTGTATGTAGAATACTTGAATTCGGCAAATACAAGTATGAGCTTAGTAAGAATAAGAAAAATAAGGAAAAGACTGCCAAGCGAGTAAAAGAAGCCAAGTTTAGACCAAGAATTGAAGAACATGATTATGTTACGAAATTACGTCGGTCAGAAAAGTTTCTACACCAAGGAAACAAACTTAAAATTACGCTTATGTTCCGGGGGCGAGAGATGGAGCACATAAATACTGGAATGGAGGTTGTTCGAAGAGCAATTAAGGATCTATCCGGAGTCGGTCGGCCCGATGATGAGCCAAAATTAAGCGGCCGATTTATTATGGTAAATCTTTCTCCTCTTCCCTCCACCCAGCGTGTTCTTAAATATAACACTGCTGAAGAAGCAGAAGTTGAGGAACCCGAAGACGAAGAAGAATCTATCAACGAAGAAGAAAACTCTGCATCTGAAGAGCCTACAGAGTCTTCTTGATATTTTTGTTATTTGGAAGAAATGAAATTCTTCCTCTTAGTTGGACTTGGTGGGTTTCTAGGATCTATTTTAAGAGTAGGGATTGGATTAGTTTTTAATGGTTCTAGTTTGGCAACCACTTTAGTTAATCTAAGTGGGGCTTTTGTTATTGGTTTTTTTATTAAATATGCAGAGTCATTTTCTGATCCTTCTTTCATAAAAGCGTTTTTGATTTTAGGTCTCTGTGGAGGGTTTACTACTTTTTCAACCTTTAGTATGGAGCTAATGAAATGCCTAGATTGCGGAAAATGGCTTATCGGTATTGGCTTTGCTTTGGTCAATGTTCTGGGTTCTCTTCTCCTGATCTATGCAGGGGTTCGAGTAGGTAGTTTGACTGTTGGCGGTTAATAAAATTCAAGCTTAAGCCTCAGAATTTACTCTTCCTTAGCCTTGCTTCTAGTAGCATTCTTTGAGATATTTTTATGTGTCTAAACTTTTTTCTGCTCTTTTTTTTCTCATATTTACGAGCTCATTAGCTACAGGTGGGGTAGCTCCAAATCCATTTTTACGTCCTGGTTCTGATAAGTTGCCTATCCCTGAACCACCCCCTGTAAAACCTAAGCCTCAAGTAAATCCTGAATTGTTAAAGGAAGTGGAGTTTCGAGGATACTTTTTACTCAATGGGACCCCACACTTTTGCATTTTTAATAAAAAATCTAATTTCGGTGAATGGATTCGTTTATCAGAAGAAACTTATGAAAACTTTGAGGCAGAATCCTTCGATCTTAAATCCGAGACTCTCACCTTGGTTTTTAACGGACAATCCTTCGAGCTTAAACTTCAAGATTCAAAGAATTCTCCTGGGTCTGGTACAGGAATTATAAAATCTTCTGTTCCGAATTTACCAAAATCAACCGCAGGAAAATCATCCAATACACCTAAGGTTATGCCTCCTAAACCTATTTCGAAGCCAAAGCTGCCAGATTGGTTGGTGCAACGTTCCAAGCAAAACCAGGCTGATACACCCTTTGTTCGAAGTACTGGTGTTACAGGTCAATCTAGTGTGCGAAATCGTCCTGTTTTACCAGGAATGATACCCACTTCATCATCTTCCAATTCAAGAAATTCCAACGGATTTCCCTCTCCTGCGGCCAATCCTAACTTTTCCGCTCCCTCGAATAATCCGATTTCGATAAATAATATTCCGTCTACTAGCCCTTCATTAGGTAATGTTCCATCTACAGCCCAACTCAGTTCTGATTTTTCTAATGGGGTAAATGCTCAGGATTCAACGCAAAATGACGAAATTGATTTAAGTAGTCTTCCTCCGCCTCCGCCCCCGCCTAATATTTTGCCACCAAGTGGGCCACCGGATATAATTCCATCCAGAGATGATTAGAATTTTCGTCCATTTTCTATCATTCGCTCTTCTTTCAAGTCTTATTGCCGAAAGGAGAATTGGAAAATTGTACCAACAAGGTTGGGAAGCCTATTTTGATTTGGGTGCTAATTCTTCCCCTTACAGCCCTTCCGAATTAAACCCTGATTTTTCGACAGTTGGGGCGTTGCTTTCTAGAAATGGAACTGTTGGTACAGGTACACTCATTGCTCCGAATGTCGTTGTTACTGCTGCTCATGTGATTCGGAATTCTTTTGCTGATGAAGTGATTGCTTCAGATTGGCAATTTTTACTTGGAGAAAATGAGGACTGGGAGTCTTCATCTCGTAAGATTGGAGTGTCTCAAATTGTGCTTCATCCTGGATGGATTGCTAGGCAAACTCGATATAACCGATTTGGTGATGGTGATGAATTAGGTGTTGATCTTGCCCTTGTTTATTTAACTCAATCTGTGGTTGGCGTATTTCCATCTCGACTACCTCAAATTGATGATGATCCTCTTGGGCAGAGGGCAGTACTTGCGGGTTATGGAACTTTAGTTGAGGGGCTCAATGGTACCCGAGATGAAACAAACCAGAGAAGGGTAGGGGGCGAAAATATTTTTGATCGTTCAGTTCCTAAAGTGCAAAAAGCACAGGTTCCTGATGAATACCTTGGAGGACTACTCGCCATTGACTTTGATTCCTCCTCGAGCACACACAACACATTAGCAAAAGAAAAACCAATAGTTGACCTACTGGGTGAAGGAGACAGTGAAGCTTCGCCCTTGCCGCTGGAAGCAAGCACAGCCTACGGGGATAGTGGAGGCCCAGCTTTTGCTAAAACCCAAAATGCTTGGCGTGTGCACGGAGTTGTTTCTTATGGAACTAAAAATTCTCGTTATGGCGATATCACTGTCTTTACGAGATTGGCCTCGCATTATGAATGGATAATGGAAAACTTACCTGATTGGCCAAGTGCCCGTTTAGTGGGTTATGGAGATTGGGTAGAAAGTGATTGGTGGGGAATGTTTCTACCTTTAGATACTCACTGGAACTATCATGTATCCTTAGGTTGGAACTACATCCCAAGCCAGTCAGACGACTCCTTTTGGTCATGGGAATCTTCGATGGGATGGTGTTGGTTTTCCGCGTCCCTTTTCCCTTATTATTATGAAATGGATTCTTCTGCATGGTATTATTTACATATTGATCATTCCCGTCCAGGGAAGATTGTTAGATATAATTACCGAAAAGGAGGGTGGGAAGTCTTAGACGATTAAGTTGTCAGTTCTTCCTTGGTAATATGAATATTTTTTTGAGTCTTATTGAAAGACGGGACTTAGTTTGGCAATTCTTCTCGCGTAATGTAAAATCGCGTCACCGTGGTAGTTTTCTGGGGCCGATTTGGTTGTTGGTAAATCCTTTACTTATGCTCTGTCTGTATGTTTTTGCCTTTGGAGTAGTTTTTGGTGGGCGATTGACCGACTCCACAGAAGAATCGACCCTAGACTACGCGTTGGGTGTACTAATTGGACTGAATATTATCGGCTTCATTTCTGGAGTAATTTCATCAACTCCCAGTTCCATTCTTTCTTATCCAAATTTTGTCAGAAAAGTAGTTTTTCCATTGGAGGTTTTACCAGTAGCACAAACTGGATCGTTACTTTATGATATGTTGATTGGCTTTGGACTAAGTCTGCTTGGAGTGGTTATTCTAGGGCCAGGACTTCCAGTGACTTGCCTTTGGATACCGATATTGCTTTTCCCAATTTTAATGATTGGGCTTGGGTTAGCATTACTACTTTCCTCCCTTTCAATCTACATTCGTGACTTTGGTCAAATAAGTTCCTTTTTATGCCTTTCTATCCTTTATTCTAGTGGCGTATTTTACTCTGCTGAAAAGGCAAGCATGGTTGCCCCATCAATATGGAACTTTCTTCAATGGAACCCGCTCTTGCAGATTATTGACTCTCTAAGAGAAATAATTTTGTGGGGTAGGGAACCAAGTTGGTGGTGGGTGTCATATTCTTGGGCTGTAGCGGTTGGAGTTTTGACAATGGGTACATTTGTATTCCAGAAGTTGAGGCCATCTTTTGGCGATCTCATCTAAAATCTGAAGAGAGTGTAAAATTGGTCAAAGATCAGAGTATAGGGCCTTTACCACCTTGGACCAACTGTGTTGCTTTGCCCACTTTCTCCCATTCTCGCCGATCTCCTTGAGCATGCTCTGGTCATTAACTAGTAAATTAATTTTTTCTGTGAGCTCTGCTGTGCTCTCAGGTTTAATTAAGAAGCCAGTCACGCCGTCTAGAACGGCATCCTTAACCCCTCCTATTTTATGAGCAATTATGGGAAGTCCATGGGCAGAGGCTTCCAGGTAAACAAACCCAAAACCTTCGACGCTTTTTGGATGTGGCATGGAGGTAAGGGCAAAGATATCTGCTTCCTTATAATGATATCTAAGCTCCTCATCGCTTTGGTTACCACTAAATTCGACTACGAAGCCACAAGTATCCGAGAACCTTTTTAAGGTTTTGTAATAATTCTTATTAACAACCGGTCCGACAATTTTGCATCTAAGTTTTTCTTTTGTTTCGACTGCTAAATTTGAAATAGCTTGAAGAAGTTCTAATTGACCCTTGCGAGGGTGAATACGCCCAACACACAAAAGGGTAAGTGGTAGAGAGCCTTTTTGAGTTTGCTGATTTTTTTTATCTGTCTTTAGAGGAATAATCCTCCTTGCCGGAGCTCCGGGAATTGTAAGAATTTTGGATCTTATTTCTGGGTAAAGTTCAGCTAGTACTTTTGCATTGTAAGTTGAAAGAACATGAATCCTCTTGGCTTTGTTAAGTAAGTAGCTAAGCAAATACTTTTCTAGCTGAATTTGTGTAAACCTTACTAGTTCTGAGCCATGAATGGTGATGATTAATGAGGGCAAGTTTGGTAATAACCACCCAAACCGCATGACTGCCCGCAATGCACCGGGATCGGCTAAATGTAAATACTTACATTTATGCACATTTTCCCTCAAGTATCTAACCAGCTTCCAAGAGCATATCCAATCTTGCGATCCTTTGAGGGGTAATGTCCTGACCTTGTATAAATCACTTTCTATCGAATTCCTAGGTGCCCACACCTCGCAGTTTATTCCAAGACTTTTTGTCGCATAGGCAATTTCCTCACAATAAACTCCCGCACCTCCCCGCTTGGGCGGGAATTCATGAGTTACTATTGCGATATCTGTATGTTGCATTTAAGAACTTATAATTTGAAAGTTTTGATTATCCGCAAAGACCAATTTCATTTAGGTAAATAAATGTCCTTACCTTTAGCACTAGTAACTGGAGGATCGAGTGGGATCGGCTTATCAATTTCTCAAGAACTATTGAATAGAGGATACCGAGTGTATTCGGTATCTCGTAATCCTGAAAGGGGGTTAGATAACCCACAATTTTTCCCTCTTAGACTTGATCTTTCCGAACCTGCCAAAATTACTCCATTCGGTTTGAATTTTTTAAAAGAGTATGGGGTTCCTGACTTATTGATTAATAATGCTGGATGTGGGGCGTTTTATGAATGGGGGTCGTTTCCGGAAGAGGAAATTATGCGCCAAGTCAATGTCTTGTTTACTAGTCCAATTTTAATGTGCCGCACATTTGCTCCGGAGATGGCAAAACGATCAAAAGGAATTGTTCTTAATATGTCGTCCCTTGCCACCTTATATCCACTTCCCTTCATGCCTATGTATAATGC
>Ga0181584_10002390_pt1 | contig 14397 bp, 11 predicted proteins | sample 071ome_30_FD_132462 | JGI IMG/M metagenome (GOLD analysis project Ga0181584, IMG submission 132462) | Coastal salt marsh microbial communities from the Groves Creek Marsh, Skidaway Island, Georgia - 071406AT metaG (megahit assembly) | ecosystem: Environmental > Aquatic > Marine > Intertidal... | reverse complement strand
GTAACAACCTATCCAACGAACAGGTTGGAGTTACATCTGGTTCTCAGATCAGAATCTCCAACTTCAGTGACAGTGCATTCAATGGTCTCTGGCAGGTCATTTCTTCTGGATTCTCCAACACTGCAACCTCATGTCAGATTGCAATCATTGAGAACAGAGGTAATGTTGATAACGACAACCCAAGACTCTGGACAACTGAGGTTGCACTTGGTCAAGGTGTTGCCATGGAGTTCTCTAACTCTGCATGGAAGGAAGTTGGTGTTCTTGGTGCTGAAGCACTCAGAACTGAGACTGATACCATCGGTGATTACAAACTCGGAATCAATACGGTTGCAAGATCTGCTCACGATGCATATCAAACTGCATTCACTGACACTGCAACTGATCCTCGTGCAAACCTTGATGTTGTTGGTACAGCATTCATCAGTGGTAAGACTATCGCTGATTATCTAGATCATGACGCATTCTCTGCTAGAACTGAGGATGCAGAAGACAATGCACTATTGGTTGGCGGCAACAGTGCTTCACCTAATGATGAAGCAGTTCTTCGTGTTGCAACTACAAATGGCGGTCGCGTTGGTATCAATGTAACCAATGCTGAACTTGACAGAGCACTGGTTGTTGATGGTACTTCCAGATTCACCGATGATGCTCGCTTTGAGCATGACATTGAAGTCAATGGTGATGATGGTCAACTTGCTGAAGTCAGAACTTCACAGACCACTGGTAGCGTCAACCTATTTACTGACACCACATTTACTGGAACACTCAACATTGGTAACAAGGTAGGAACTCTAACTCTACTGAATACCACACCTGAGGATCAGTTCATCTATGTTGGCAATGCATCTCTGCACAGCAACATCTGGATTGGTAATACTCCAGATGGTGCAACTAATATCTCTAAGGTCACTATCGGTGGCGCATATAACAATAACGAGTCTTTATCCTTCACTCAGATTGATACGAAGGCACTGAAGACCTCGGGTGACATGCAACTAGGTACGAAGAGAGGACTTACTGATACTGTTAAGTTGTCTTCTACTGCGGGAACGGTTGAATTCTTCTCTGGTAACAGTGCAACTTCTGCCCTGGATCTTGCTACCAATGCTTCCAACATCAGAGTTGGTGGTCAGGGTGGTAGCACCACGGTTAGAAACAACCTGATTGTTGATGCAACACTAAGAGTTAACTCTGATATCACTCTCTGTGGTGGATTTGCTTCTTACTCATTCACTGCTTTCAGAGCACAAATGGGTTCGGTTGCATTTGAGCACGCTACTGGTATTCTTGGTGGTAATCTATTCAACTCTAACGTTGATTTGGTTTCTGTCCTAAGAGTAGATACCAACAGCGATGTTTACAACGCTCTTGATACTGCTGGTTCTGGTGAGTGGGGTAGCACTGACTATCAGGAACTAATCACTCAGATTCCTGGAACTGTTGAACCAACTGAACTTCCTGCTCTAACTGGTAAGCAATACTACTTACCACTCAAGAACAGCCCATATGATTCAAATGGCGATCAGTATTTCACTGAGAATGATATTCTACTCCTTGACACCCCAGCAACTGGAAGCAAGCACCCAGAATTCTTGAGAATTGTTTCTCTACCAAGAATCAGCACTGCTCCATACTACATCGTTGTTGAGAGACAACCATTTGGTACATTCACTGGACTGAGAAGTGATCATACTGACACGTCGGCAATTTACAAGTGTAACGTACAGTTTGATGCTACTTGGACAGAGCAGTTCATTGACGGCACTGGTACAAGTTCTGAGAAAGAAAACATCTACCTATCTCAGTTCGGTGGAGAACTCAACCTCAACGATTACATCATCGTTGACAGAGAAGATGGAACTCCTGCTGGTGATGGTGTTGATGATCAGGGTGAGGTATTCAAGATTGATACCATCCTAGATCAGATTGCTAAGTCGTTCAGAATTAAGAATGGATGTGATACTGCACAGGAAGAGGTTGTATTTGAAATCAACTCCGTAACTGGCGACACAATCATTAATTCTACAACTACAAACATCAACGGAACTCTATCTCTTGCTGGTGTATGTGGAACTGCTGGTGGAGCATATCCAAGTCCTGATCCTGATCTAGATGATCACCTAACCATTAAGAACACTGATGGCACCGTTTGGGATGTCAACATGTGTAATGGTGACATGTTGGTTGGTAGTACGGTTGGTACTGTATTTGCAGTTGGTGGATATTGGAGTGGAACTCCTCTAGATCACACTTCAACCAGTGTTGTTCATGGTTATAGATTTGATAAACAAACACTTAACCAGAATGGTCCTGTTACCACAGTAACAGCTGGATTCGTTACTAACGATTGGAATATTCCAGTTGATGACATTGAGAACTTCCAGAATGGCGATCTTGTTCTTATCTACAATGGAACAACTCAGGGAGAGATCATTCTTATTACTGATGATCCTTTTGAGACTAATGGTCAGGGATATCTCCCAACCATCTACAATGCTCAATATCCTGCATCTGAATATCCAACTGGTGGTAGAGGTGCTGAAGGATCTGGAGTACAGAACTGGAACGCTGGTGCAGTAGCAATTAAGATTAGAAAGTATGGATACACAACAACTCTGGTTGACAGCATCCCTGCTTCTAACAGAACAATTGTTGAGTCTCCAAACACTAATCCTAACAAGATTCGTGTAAAACTCAAGGATTCTAGACTAGTTGGTAACAAACTAGATACCTCACACTTCTTCAGAATTGTAACTGGCGGTTCTCAGGAATGGTTCTGGGCAGATTCTATTGATGGTAACAATTCTTCCTTCGGTGTTCGTCTCTCCAAGTCAGTTCAAAGTGCTGCCCAGGCAATTGCACCTATTGGAGAACCTCAATACACCGCATACTTTGGCGGCGGTTCAACTACATTCCATGATGAAGTTAACATCTACGGCGGTGAGTTTAGAGTCTGGGGTTCTGATGGTGAAACACTACTACTCAACATCTCTAACGATGATGATCACCCTGCTGACGGTGCAGTTCTTGATCCTAAGACTGGTAAGAACGGTCTCTGGATCAAGGGTGGTGGTACATTCCTAGATGACCTTAGAGTTCAGACCGATACTTGCGAAGCTAACGGTGTATGCACCAATGATGATGTATTCCGTGTCTTTAATGAGCAAGGAAACGTCAATATGGGTGAGCAACTTTACATTAAGGGTAAGGTTGTTCCTACAGATGTTGGTGACGCAGACGTTGCGATCCTGCACATTGATAACCTCGGTGGTGCTGGAACTGGCGGAACTGTTGGTCCAAGAGACTTCAAGATCTATCAGGATTGTTCAATTGATGCATTTGGCATCAGTCGTTACTTCACTAGAAATGGTGGACGTAGATATACATATGTTGAGCAGTCACTAACTGGTCTAGGACAAACCCAAGCAAATCCACTACAACCAAATAACAACTATCTACTGAACAATCCATCTGGAACCAACATGGTTCTATATCTACCAGATTATGCTGAAACTGGTGACATGATTAGATTTGTTGAAGTTAGCGGTAACCTAACTTACAACACAACTCTTGTTCTCAGAGCACTGAAGGTTGATAACCAAGCAGTTGCTATTCAGGGTGATACATCTGGTAGTAAAATCCAAGCAGGAACAGGTCAACTCATTACTGCATGGGATAGTGGAGAGATGATTGTTCAAACCAGAAACGCATCCTTCGGTCTAATCTATGTTGGACCTACTGATGCTGCTGGCGATCCAAACGCATCATCTATTCCTTCTAACCTACGTGGTTGGTGGTTAACAGAACTCTGATAACACATGGCACAATACTACAACTCTATTAAAACCATGAGAACCGCCCGCATTGGCACTATCATGCCATGGGGCGGCAATGGATTTGAAGGTTTCTCGGTGGACAATGTTCCAAAGGGATGGAGAATCTGTGATGGAACAGAACTTGATGCTCTAGACTACCCACTTCTAGCGGCAGAATTGGGAACAACATATGGTGGAACTATACAAGGGGAGTTTCCAAACTTTAGTGCTGATGATACTTTTGTTCTTCCTAACATTAGTAATCGTGCCATGATTGACTTGGAACCAGAATATCTTGCGGATCCAAAGTATCAATATGATCAGGGTTATGTTCTGAATACAGTCTATGATTCTGACGGCAACACTTTAGCGGATCTTATTGTAGATTTCGGTACAACTGCTGTCATTAAATCAAATTATTCTGCGAATGCAGATATTGACTTTGTTCTACCTGTAGGAACTTCACTATCGGGTAAGTTTACAGGAATGGACATTAGTGATCCTGACTTTACTGCATCAATCACAACACTAAACAGAAAACTTGGTATTAACCATAACCCAGGGCACAGTCACCCAGGAACATTTAACTCAGCGGCAGCAGGATTTATTGGTCCTGCTCTGTTTACTTCTACAACTATTGAGATTTCTGGAACGGAACCTCACCCAAATAATGATTGTAGCAGTTCAATTGTTTCAAACAACAACTCATGTCAGTTGCTTCCAAGTCAGTCGGCAGCTCCATCATGGCAGAATGGAAGAACTTTGATGGCTATGTATGGTGACAATAACTATGAGCATACACTTCCAGTCATGGATAGATTTTATGACTTCGTAAGTGATGCTGGAAAAGATTACTGGTCTCAGGTTCCTGCACCAGACTGGCATGATGGAACTCCCACAAGAAATAGTCCTCAAGCAGTGGCGCAAACTGTTAATTTCGCAGGATCTACATTTACTGGACAGTTTCCTTATGAACCAGTAAAAACTCATGCTAACCAAGCATGGACAGGACTCTTTCCCAAACCACTTGATTTTGGAAACAGAAAGAACTACTATGGTTTTGGTAAGGGTAATCTCAATAATATTGAAGACAATCCAGAGGATTCTAGTTACTATTTCACTGTGACTGGAGTTTCTGTTACTCAAGGTGTGACAGAAATTGATTTGCCAGCGGGAACAGACATTAGAACAACCAAAACTTCACCATCGGATCCAAACGTCACGTGGTATCAATACGATAAGATTCACCCATGGCAGTTGATTGATGGCGACTGTTTTGAAAAGGGAACGTATATTACACAGATTGAGAGAGAAGGAAGTGACGATAGTAATTACGTTTATACAATCAAACTTTCTTTCGCAACTATTGCAGCAGGAACTTATGACATAACATTCAGGGAAGGTACTTGGCCAACTGCTATGAGTAACTTCCACAACCAGGATCCAGATGACTCTGCATTTACATCTCACAACCATGGTACGTTTGATATTGCAATGTCTCGTGGATCACTGAATGCACCATTTACATTCCCCCTGAATAACATTAGTATTGGTAGTGTTTCTCCTGATAATCTAGATGACGCTCTAAATATCATTGTGGACACAGACCAAGCGTCAATGAATATTGTATACCTAATCAAGGCGTACTGATGGCAAAAATTTACGCGGCAGAAAAATCTAAGTATGGAGATCTAACAGGTCAAATTATTATTTGGCCAGTTCAGGTTAATCCAGATATTGACTCATCTTATATGAAGCAGAACCTTCCTGCTGGATATCTGAGATGTGATGGAACGGTATATAATGTCATTGACTACCCTCAACTTGCTGCTATTTGTGGTGTGGGGGAGAGTGGTAAATTTGTCAGAAGAGATATTGCAGGTGATCCACTTCAAACTCTAACTGATAACCAGTTCGTTGTTCCTGACTTAGGTTCTAAGTATCCTAAACCAACTACTGGTCCTGATGCTGGTCAGTATAAATCTATTCGTAAAGTAAACCAGGCAGGTAATGAGATTAGTAGATCTGGTCTTGGTATTGAAGCAACCGCAACCCTTGGAACTCAGATTGAGTTGACATATTCTGGAACATTTGTTGTTCCCTCTCAAACTATTCCATTGAAAGGAAAACCATCCTGGACAGTTGGAACTCTGGCAGGTAAGGTCACCGACACCGAGACTGTTGACGCTAGTGCAATTCATGGTCACTTACACTTTTTTGCAGGTGTTAGAACTAGAATTAAGGCAACAAATGAACTGGACACTGCGTCGCCAACCACATATTTGGATCCTCAAGCAATTGGACAGGTTGCTTATTTCAACGCATCAACTGTACCTCTTCAGGATTGGTTAGATAATACAATGGCACCTGGAACCAGTAGTTACCCAGGAAACAATCAACCTCCATGTAGAGCAATTGCATCAAACAAAGTTGCTGATGGATTGGAGTTTTACTTTGGTTCACCAATTTTTGCTGACGCTACAGCATATAGTAACGCTTGCTATAACAATGGTGCCTTACTACAAACTGAATGGTTTTACTATTGTCTCACTGATTATGAATGGAACAACTATCCAGTCGGACAGTCATCATTTGGTGTAAATAATCTAGTTCCTCAGGTTATTAGTGGAACTCCACTGCTCTTCGGTTGTGGATTCATTAATGGTCCTACTGCTATTAGTAGTTCAAATGCCGATGTTGATGCGACTTACATTCAACCTTTTGTACCTCTAGACTGGAAAGAAACGTATTTGGATGATGTTGTGCCTCTAAATAGCACAAGCGATGGTTCCGCTGTCTATTCAACTTTATTCAATGAATTCTCTGAGACTACAGAATTAGATCAAGAGGGTGATCCCACCGCTCACGCACACAAAGTAACTATTGATAAAGGCGACCATACATTTGCCTTGAAAACAGACCCTCTGGAAATTTCTCCAGATGCACTTACCACTACACTAAACCTAACTGTTGATCAATCAGCATCTCTAGATAGTGTTTCGGGACCATTTATTGTTTTAGAATATCTAATTAAAGTTTAAGCAATGGTAGCATCAACTCCGCCATCTTATAGAAGTAATAGACCTCTATATTACACTGATAAAGCAGCAGATTCTGGTAATATTGGAAGTATTATTACTACTTTCAAAGCAATTGATGATGTTTACGATAATTCTTATGTTCCATTCACTCCATATGTGAAGCAGAATGGCAATGCCAACACTGGAACAAATCCAGAGTATCAGTTCCCTGGATATTTGTACTGCGATGGTGCAGAATATAATATCGCAGACTTTCCTGCATTGTATCAAGTTATTGGCAATGAATATGGTGGAGAACCCAAGCAAGGATTAACAATCGTTAGTGGTGGATCTGGATATTCTAGTGGAGCATTAATTACATTTGAAGCACCGCCTGGATATGATGCTGCAAACCCAGGATCTCTTCAGATAATTGAAGCAAATCTAACGGTTGAAAATGGAGCAATTACAAATGTTGCAGTAACTAAACTGGGATTTGGATATGATCCTGCCAATCCCCCTACATTTACTGTTTCTGGTGGTGGTAGCGGACTTCAGTTAAGTTTCAATTTCTCAGGACAGGGTGCTTTACAGAGTATTTCTCCAACAAACGTGTTGAACTATGTTGGTGACCCAGATCTTGGTACATTTGCTGTTCCAGATTTAAAAACCAGAAAAATTGTTGGTTATGGCAACGTATATGGACCAGGAACACCTACTGCTGGTCTCCTTACTCTTGGTGTTGGTAAGGACTACACTGGTGGATCTTGGATCCTCACAAAAGCAGCGCAAGGTGGATATTTTTCTCTTGGTACTATTACAACGACTGGATATACTAGTGTTATTGATAGTGCTTCAACTCAGATTGTTGGATCACAGACAGTTTCTGTTGAGATGACTGCAAAGAGACTGCAGTCAGTTCCTCAGCACACTCACTATGTCTATCATACTACTGCAAGTCAGGACTTGGCTGCTAGATCTGGATATAGTGGCGACAGATATCTTGCAGAGTATACAAACGGACAGAAGTCTCTGTATAGTTTCTTCCCAGTTGGCGGTCTTGCATTTGAACACTCGCACGCACTATTGAAGCAACCTTTATCTGATAATACTGTCGCAACATACGATATTTTTGACTGGGTTCCTGGAGCACAAGGAACAGGATCTACAAAATTTGGATATGAAAACGATCAGTATTACATGGCATCAGGATCACAGGGTGCTGGAACATATGAATTGATAACATATGTTCCCATCACTGTTTTCAAATCTTTCAGTAATTCTAGTGTCATTGGTGGTAGAACTGTATTTGCTGGTGCAACACCAATTATTGAATACAATTCAACCAATTCGTATACGACTGCTGGAAACTATACATTAGCAATGCCTGCTGCATGGGAAACCATGCAAATCGTTGCAGCAGGTGGAGGCGGTGGTGGATCCTCAGGTGATACTAGCGCAAACGATGGTGGTACAACTACAGTCACTATTGGTAGTAGTCTAACAGTAACTGCTGAAGGAGGTGGAGGAGGAAATAACTCTGCTGGTGGAAGTGGAGGATCTGCAACTATATCGGGAACTGATGCAGGTAACTTTTCGCAGATTATTGATAAGTCTCAAGCAGGACAGAGTGGATCTACTGCTGGACCATTCTACTATGGTGCTTACCCAAATAACCCAGATAATGCTGGACAGGGTGGATCTGTAGCGGCAGGCAATGATGGTGGTGATGGAGTAAATAAGTTTGTAAGTGATGACGGATATACAGGATCAAGTACTTATACCTCCAGCGGCAGTTTTAATCTTACAACCCAGTATTATTTTACTGAAATTCTTATTACAGTTGCTGGCGCACAAGGTGTTTCTAAGGGAAATGCTAATGGTGGTAATGGTACAAATGGTGGTCGCGGTGGATATGGATCAACATTAGTATTGAATGTCAAGAACCCAGGATCTGGAATTTCCGCAAGTTTTACAATTGGTAATCAAGGTAGTGCTAAAACTGGTGGTAGTGGATATTCCAGTGGTGGTACTGGAGGAAATAAGAATGGTAGCGGACAAAACGGTGGCGGTGGTGGTGGATCTACTTCACTATCAATTGGTAATGAAATTGTAGCAGGCGCTGGCGGTGGTGGCGGCGGTGGCGGTTATGATGGTGGTAACTCAGCGGCAGGATATGCTGGCGCATCAAATAATACTCCTGGATGGAATAGTAACACTCCACTATCAACCACATCAAACCTATTTGGCGGTGGTGGCGCTAACGGTGGTAACGCTGGATGTAACGGCGGCGGTGGCGGTGGCGGTGGAGGTGGTATTGCTACCTCTCAATACTCTGGTCAAGGCGGCGGTTATGGCGGTGGCGGTGGCGGTCCTGCTGGTCACGGTGGTGGATCTGGCGGTGGTCGTGGTATGACCTCTTATAAGAGCTCTTATTTTACACAACAAAGTCACTCAACAAATAACAGTGGTGGAGGATATGTTGCTTATTCATATGAAGAGGATAGAAGTTATTGGACAAATGGTGGAGGAGGCGGTGGATCTGGTGCCTACACTTATGGAATTATTGATTCTGACCAGTTGACTGAGAATTCTGGTAATGTAACTATTACCGTTGGTGGCGGTGGTAATGGTTCAGGTGGTGGTGGAGATGGTAACAGCGGTTCTGCTCAAGTTAACTTTGGAGAGATTGTTGGTTATGAAGGCGGTGTTTCTTCAGTAACCGTTGGTGATATTATTATTGCTGCTGATGAAGATGCCGAAATTTATAGTAGTGGCACTGGCACTGGATCTGCGGGTGGATTCAAACTACCTACCACACAACTTCCTGTTGTTGAAATTCTCGGTGGTGGAGGAGGAACTGGTGCGACAGGATCTGTAACTCTTTCAAATGGTGTTGTCAATAGTATTTCTCTTGATAATGCGGGAACTAATTACACTGCTGTCCCAGAAGTTAGAATTAAGCATGGTGCGGGAACTCGTGCATATGCAACAGCAGAAGTAGATCAGGTTACAAAGACTGTTACTGCTCTAAACTTATCTACGTTGTCAACACCAGCAACATATAACAAATATGTGAAATTACGTGGTGATACTCAAGAAAGATTCATTATTATTAAAGAGCACGATTGCACTAATGTAAATAGATTTGTCATTAAAGTTGCTCGTGGAAATGGTCAGAATGGTGGAAACACGCCAGAACATGGTGGTGACGAATTAAAATTATATTATAATACTGATCAAACTCTTAACTTCAGTAACTTCCTTGGTATTATTGTCCCTCTTGCTGCTGATGATCCAGAATACACTGGTGTGGATTATGATGGAACTGGTACTGGAACTAATCCTACCAATTGGTATTGGTATGAAGTAGTTCTTCCAAACAATGCGAAGACTGCTACTACAAGATTTAAAATTGCTCAGGAAAGAAACCCTGGAGCATCTACGAATGATAATGCTGGTGATACTGACCACTTTGGAATTTGTGACTTCATCTACGAATATGATGAGGTAACGGAACTGCAGTTTGTCCCTGCTGATGGTTCTATTCCTAAGTCTGCTGATCTATTGTCATATACTGTTGAGGGTAAGGAGAATGCAACCTATACAACAGGTGCTACGGGATTGGATGCTACATTTACACTGAACTCCCAGAATCCACTCCTACCTACTGCTGCAATTGATCCAGATTTCCCAATTCCATTGCTTGAACCTTACCACCTGTGTAAGTATCTAATCAAAGCATTCTAAATACACCTGGGAACGTTTATCAAAGATATGTCTATCTCTAGTAATTCAACAGTTCCAGAGTTAATTCTGGAAGTGAATGTCATCAAGAAACAAGTGAGGTATAGGAGTGTTACCAAAACAATCCCTGATACCTACTGGAAAGATGAGATATCTACCTTCTTATATCCAACCTGGGATAGTGACAAAGATAAGTTAGTATTGTTTGGTTGGTACAGTAATAATACATACATCGCTCAGCGTCGTAAGTATTCCAAGAACTTCAAAACTGGTGAGTTCTATTGGAAAGACTATGAGATGGAGCAGTTAGATGAATCTGCATCTGTTGTATTTGAAAAGTTTAAAGAAGCGTTTTTCCTTGTAGATTCTCTAGAAACTCAAGAATATGAGCAGCAGTTTGCTAAAATTTATGCGGAGACTGCCTCTGTCAGTTGGTTAAGTGTTAGACTCGCACGTAATTTCCTTCTAGATGAGACGGATCATGTCTTTATTGAAGATTCCCCATACTCAGACGAAGATAAAGCACTATACAGATTGTATAGAGAGAAGTTGAGAGATCTTCCTTCAAATGTTACATCTACAGATCCTGCTGATCTTAAGTTCCCAATTGATCCAAAATACTATAAATCAATCTGGTTGGAAAAGAACCCAGATACTGTGTACCTAAGTACAGAAGATCAATTTATTAGACTGTCATCCCATTACTTTACTACATTCAGGGAGAAATTCTCATCGTATTTAATGGTCAAGAGTTTAACAGAGGGTGTATACTTTAGTTCATTCATGAATGCACTGAAGCAGAGTGGAGTAGTTTGGAATCAAGAAAACCAGTATCAGATGGATGCAGAAACTGCTCAGCAGGGTAAAGATCTTATAACTAAGATCTTGCAGCAAATTGAGTCAGAAGGAGGATCATGATGGAAGTAATTAATGAATGGGAGTTGGTAGAAGTATACTGCCAAACTAAAAACAAGTCTGTAGTTTATTTTAGAAACCCTCGTATTGCTGCTGCAGATGCTGCAAAGCAACAGCAGGTCTGGGAATGGTATGCTGACTTCGCAGAGGATGAGGTTCTTGATGCCATGAAAACCATGGGAACATGGGATATGATTGTATTTGATAATGTTGACGTAGCAATTGCAAACGCAGGATCATGGTTCCCTCCCCAGGAAGACTGTCCAGATGCAGATTATTACTGGGAGTGTCACGTTATCGGTCCTGATGGCGAATTTGAGTGGAGAAACCGAGATTCTGTCGCTTGACAACACTTGATGTCTATGCTAGTGTAGCAGGACACCAGTAGGGCACCATGCTTGAATTTTGTTATGAACTCCCTTATGAGGAACTTGATTTCACAGACCCAGAAACTCGCGAACTTTATCGTATTGGAAGGGGAGAGCAAGGAGTGCTACTGGTACGCCCTTACACTAACGACATATGCGCTCATTGGCGGTTCGTAGATGAAGAAACGGCTACTACATCTTCTAATAAAATATACGAGATGTTCTGTGAGTATAAACGACGGAATGATTTCGTTGGGATGGACATGGCAAGGAAATTCCTTGAGATGGGATTCACTCGTGCCAGACGGTATGCCAATCACTCTTCGGGACGCAAATATGCAGAAAATGGGAGTGTATCTACCTGTGAGGAAGATTGCCTCACGAATGTAAAAGCAAGGGCAGCACAAATCTTCAAGCGAGTGAGAGATCTCGCAGCATATGATACCAAATACCAACAACTTCGTAAACAATGGAGATCTAATGAAAGTACCTACGCAACCCGAGTTACTGCACTTGCAGCTACAAGCAATGTTACGCGATCACGATATTCCCGAAAGCGAACTAAAGTATCTCGGTGACTTTGAATATACTGAAGAGTATCAGGCACACCCTGAGTATCATGGGCAGATTATGCCATGGTATTGAGTTGGTGGTGAGCATGAGGTGCCAGTTTGTGATATTGCATCAGTAGATCGTGTAGATGAGGAGTGATGATAAGACAGTTAATGCCGTGGCCATGTTCTCTTATTCAGTTGGATAATTGGGCAGAAAAGAAAGAACGAATCTATGAATTTATGGAGAAGAATCCATATGTCAAGGGTAGTTATCAACCATTGAGCAACTACGATCCCATCAGGTTTGATCCTGAGAGGACAAGTGCTGCTTCTGAATTTGCCAATGAAGTATTTGGCGAGTCAATTCAACAGTTTGGAAGAGAAATTGGTGCCGCTGGATATAATATTACAATGGCATGGTCACAGACATCTGGAACAAACATGGAGCAGGCAATACACAACCATGGATACAAAGGGTTCTCTGCAACATGTTATGTGGACTTTGATCCAGAAGTTCACACCTCAACTGTATTCTATGAGAGTCTTCCTAGTTTCTGGGATGGTAACAAAAGACAGATAGAGATACCAAATTGTAAGGAAGGATCATTGTTTATTTTTCCTGCATATGCGGATCATTTTGCAAGACCAAATCTATCTGACAAACCACGGACAATCTTTGCATTTAATTTTATAGTTACACCACCAGATAACATTCGTCTAGACAAGAAGGACAGTTAGAAAACTGTCACAGGGCACTGCGGTGCCCTTTTTTTGTGCTATACTTACAAGGTAAACGCTTCCCAGTCCATGGAGTATTTCTGGAGAACTTGCCTTGGTATCGCTTTTGCTGGTCTGTGTGTTGTGGTAGTGCCCAACTCATTCTCTGAACTAGCAATGGCATTTGTTGACCTTGCCCATGCTCCTGCCAAAGCACGAGACAACGAACAGTATTGATTATGTTTTCTGAAAATCTTCTAAAACTTGCAGTTGACCGTGCTCTGGGTAAAACCACAGAGACTCGTGATGAATTATTTGAGGAACTGTATGAGATCTACATCAACGACTCCAACAGTTCCACGCTTCGTGAGCATATTACCGCAGAGGTTGCTGGTTGTGATCCCATCCCAGGTAAACTGGGACGTGATGCTAAGCACAAGGTAACTTCTGAAGAGAAAGAAGTCAAACCCAAGAACTATACTGGCAAAGCGACTAACGGTGGTGGTTGTTTCAATGACTACACACGAGCACGTTACATCAAAGACTTCAATGCCAATCTCCCTATCATCTCATCTCTGTTTATTGAGGGTAGACTGGCATATGTTGTAGAGTTCAAGTTTGAGCGAGTTGCTGAGACTTTGAATGAGCAAGTGTATCAGAAGTGTGAGGTTGCTCTCAACAGTTATGTTCGTTCCGCATCATGGACTTACATGCATTGGATTGATGATCCTAACCTGATCGTTCACCACATTGATAAAGAACTTCTGAAGCAGAATCAGGTTAAAGGTTCGTTCAAAGTTACCAATCCCTTCTACAAGAAACTCATGGCACTGTGACAGACGCGGAACTGTCCACCCGACCTTCCGCGTCCTGCCCACAGACCCTATAATTACAAGGTAATCACGGGACACCCATGCAACTCCAAACCTCTGCCCTCCAAATTGACTTCTACCCTGTCGCTGGTGGCAAGCGTTTTGTTAAGCGTATCATCTGGCACCCCACTGAAGAACTCTCCCAGATGACTTCTTTCACCACTCGTGTCAAGACTGACGCTCTCTACGACATCCGTCAGTATCTCGCCAACGGTGCTGAAGTTACTGACTTCAACACTGAAGCATACCAAGGTTCTGATTACTCTCCTGTGTACTGCTGATGATAGAGTTTCCCCATGTCCCACCACAAGGATATTCCTATGAATTTGACACTCCCAAGCGTGGTGTTGTTCGTATTTGGTGTGTTAACCATCGTGAATTTAGCT
>Ga0181584_10002387_pt1 | contig 14408 bp, 16 predicted proteins | sample 071ome_30_FD_132462 | JGI IMG/M metagenome (GOLD analysis project Ga0181584, IMG submission 132462) | Coastal salt marsh microbial communities from the Groves Creek Marsh, Skidaway Island, Georgia - 071406AT metaG (megahit assembly) | ecosystem: Environmental > Aquatic > Marine > Intertidal... | reverse complement strand
GTAGCGAGTTACCGCCAAGACGGTTTGCACCATGTACTGACACACATGCCGCTTCACCACATGCATACAAACCTGGAATGATTTCGTCTTTTCCGTTGACCTGAGTAATCGCCTGGCCGTTTACGTTGGTTGGAATACCACCCATCATGTAGTGACACGTTGGCACAACAGGGATTGGAGCATTCACCGGATCAACGTGCGCAAATGTCTTCGATAACTCAGTAATACCTGGAAGACGTGAGTGCAAGATTTCCTTGCCGAGGTGATCAAGCTTCAAGAAGACGTGGTCTCCATGCTCACCACAACCGCGACCCTCGAGAATCTCAGTCATCATTGAACGTGCAACGACGTCACGGCCCGCCAAATCCTTTGCGTTCGGCGCATAACGCTCCATGAAGCGCTCGCCATCTTTATTGATCAGATAGCCACCTTCGCCACGACACCCTTCTGTCACGAGCGTACCCGCACCATAAATGCCGGTTGGGTGGAACTGCCACATTTCAATATCCTGTACTGCATAGCCTGCACGCAGCGCCATACCAATACCGTCACCTGTATTAATGTGAGCATTCGTGGTCGATGCATAGATACGACCAGCACCACCAGTTGCGAGAACAGTCGCTTTTGATTCAACAAAAACAACCTCACCTGTTTCAATTTCAATCGCGATCACACCAACGACGACGCCATCTTGGTTACGAACCAAGTCAACAGCAAACCACTCGTTCAAGAAGGTTGTGTTGCTCTTCAAGTTCGCCTGATAGAGCGTGTGGAGCAACGCGTGACCTGTCCGGTCAGCAGCCGCACATGTCCGAGCAGCCTGGCCGCCCGCACCATAATCCTTAGACTGCCCACCAAATGGACGCTGATAAATACGACCATTTTCAAACCGAGAGAATGGGAGGCCCATATGCTCCAATTCGAACACCGCTTCTGGACCAACTGAACACATGTATTCGATTGCGTCCTGGTCACCGATATAATCCGATCCTTTAACAGTGTCATACATATGCCAACGCCAATCATCATTTGGATCTGCGCTCGCAATAGCACAGGTGATACCACCCTGAGCAGATACCGTATGCGATCGTGTAGGAAAAACTTTTGTTAAACATGCTGTTTTAAAGCCCGACTGAGCCATCTGAAGCGATGCACGCATGCCTGCGCCACCACCACCGATTACAACAGCATCAAAAGATAGTTTGCGAAGCCCTGTCATGGATTAAAACCCCCACAGAATACTAATAGCCCAGACCACGTAGACGAATAAAGAAATCGCTACGCTCCCCAAAAATGCCACTCGAATAGCGCCTTTCTTCATGTAGTCAGTGGCCACTGTCCACAAGCCAATCCACGCATGACCCGCCAGAGCCAGAACAGTCAGAAGCGTGAAAATACGCATCCAAGTTTGCCCCATAAAGCCTTGCCACTGTGCGAACGTTAATTCCCCACCATTGACGGCCAACCAAACCACCATAACGACCGTGTAAGCCGCGAGAATTAGGGCGCTAAACCGCTGAACGACCCAATCGGCAACGCCGCTACGGCCATAGTTCAATACGTTTGTTACCATACCCAAACCCCCGCTAGCACGATGAGTACAACAGCCAAAGCCATAGAGACTTTTGCGAACACAGGACCTGATTCAAGCGTCTCGCCATATCCCATATCCATAAATAAGTGCTTCACACCAGCAACAAAGTGGTAAGCCAAAGCAGCCAATACTCCCCAAACGATAAAGGCAACAAAACCGTTTTCAAGCAGCGCTAATGCATCTGCGAACCCGGCTTCGTTTTCAAGCGACATGCCTAAAAGAGCCATCAAAATAAAACTACCGAAGAACAAGATGACACCAGACACTCTGTGCAGAATGGATGCAATCGCAGTTATCGGGAAACGGAATGTTGTCAGGTCTAGGTTGACCGGACGCTCACTCGACATAGCCATGTCTTGGAAATCCTCTTCATACCGGTGATCAATGTGGGCGACAGTATAATCCTCTCTTTATAACGTTACAAAGGGTAACGCATGCTCCTTTATGACTAAATCGACTATGGCCAATTGACACCGGAATTCCCCTGATTATAGTGGGCGACGCTTCCGCACGTTGTGTGCACCGCACAAAGATCTCAGGAATATGATCTAACTAGCGGATTTACAAACAAAGGAGCCGAAAAACATGGCTGAAAAAAATGCCACACTAACCCTCCCAACGGGTGAAGTTGTCGACCTACCAGTTCTCAAAGGATCGTACGGACCGGATGTGATCGATGTTTCAGGATTATTGAAAGCAGGTTACTTCACCTATGACCCAGGCTTTATGTCGACTGCTGCGACAGAATCCAAAATCACCTACATCGATGGCGACAAAGGTGTTTTATTGCACCGCGGCTATTCGATCGAAGATCTGGCAGAAAATTCTGACTACTTAGAAACGTGCTACCTGCTTTGGTATGGACAGCTTCCTTCTAAGAAGCAGAAAGACCAGTTTGTGAACAACATCACACGACACACAATGCTTCACGAGTCGCTAGCGCATTTCTTTGATGGCTTCCATCATAATGCACACCCAATGGCGATGATGTGTGGTGCTGTCGGCGCCTTATCGGCATTTTATCACGATGTCATGGACATCCGCTCAGATCGTGACCGTGAAATTGCAGCTCATCGTTTGGTAGCGAAAATGCCAACGCTCGCTGCGATGTGCTACAAGCACTCGATTGGGCAGCCTTTCATGTATCCGCGCAACGATTTGTCATACGCTGCAAACTTCCTTTATATGATGTTTGGCACACCTTGCGAGGAGTACACGGTTAGTCCAGCAGTTGAAAAAGCGATGGATCGTATTTTCTTGTTGCACGCCGACCATGAACAAAACGCTTCAACTTCAACAGTTCGCCTCTCAGGCTCAACTGGCGCCAATCCATTTGCATGTGTTTCCGCTGGGATCGCCGCTCTTTGGGGGCCTGCTCACGGTGGCGCGAATGAAGCGGTATTGATGATGCTTGATGAGATCGGAACAGTTGAAAATATTCCGCTGTTTATCGAGAAAGCGAAAGACCCGAATGATCCATTCAAACTCATGGGCTTCGGACACCGCGTATATAAGAACTTTGACCCACGTGCGAAGGTGATGAAAGCATCGTGTGACGAAGTACTCGCTGAACTTGCTGTGAACGACCCACGTTTGGCTGTTGCGATGGAGCTTGAGCGTATCGCGCTGTCAGATCCGTACTTCGCGGAACGCAAGCTGTTCCCGAACGTCGATTTCTATTCAGGAATTATCCTAAGTGCGATCGGCATCCCAACCAGCATGTTCACTGTAATTTTCGCAGTGTCTCGCACCATTGGATGGATCGCTCACTGGCATGAAATGATTTCTAGTCCATACAAAATCGGACGTCCGCGTCAGCTCTATACAGGCGAGACACCCCGTTCATATAAGGCGAAGTAAACGGCGCAAAGCCCCGGTCTAACCGGGGTTTTTTTTGATTATTCAAGGACGAACGATCAAATGACAAACCCCTACTCACTTGCCGATCTCAAACTGCTTTCACATATCGCAAGAACAGGATCTTATCGTGGCGTGTCTCGCATTACCGGGCTTGCACATACAACGATTTCAAGGCGTATCCGACGACTTGAATCAGATCTCGGCATTCCAATCATTCAATCGGATGCGAATAAATTAGTTCTTACACCCTGGGCAAATCGTTTAGTTCAGTCTTGCGATGCACAAATTGCACGTCTCACTGAGACTATCAATGAAGCACAAATCGAATTTATTCAGGCGAGCACGATCGGGATTGATGAAGCGCTTCTCGATATGGCGCCGGATTTGTTCGCTGTCATCGAGGCATTCAAAGAGACGCATCCAAGTATCATTATTTCTCCAAAACCAGAGTCTCAATCCACTATTCGCTGGCAATCAGGCGTCAACGAAGATGATCGTTTGGTGGCTAGCATGCGCATAACCTGGGCAGTTTTTGCGCATAGAGACGTTCGCTACGATGTTCAACTGTTTCCGCTCTTCAAAACACCGAAAGCGCCCAATATTTTAGAGCTCAAGGTAGCCAATTACAGCGCAATTGAACTTGTCAGTACGTGCGCGCAAGCACTTCAATTGGCTCTACATTGCCAAGGAATGGCATTGTTACCAATGCATCTTGCTGACGATCAAGAAAACCTGAATGAAGTCACGGTTGAAAAAGAACGCATCATCGAAAACACATTGCTTTCATTAGGACCCGAAGCGAGGGATTCAGCCATCCATCTCAATTTATTCGAGCTACTGGCCTCTCATTGTCGAGGGCGTTAAGCAAATGCATTTTTGAGGCCATTGAGTCGCGCTGTCAGCAAGTCCGAATCATAGGGGACCGATTCACCGACACCCCAAACTGGATTGGGCCATGCATCATCATCAGGAAAACGTGCGATACAGTGGATATGTAACTGCCGGACTTGATTGCCCAAGGCCGCAATATTCAATTTATGTGGCGAAAATTGATCTCGTACAACTCGCGCAACATGATCAATTTCGAGCCAAACCTCGTTCCGCAAATCCGGACTTAAGTCGATCAACTCGACGGCATGGGGAACCCGAGGAATAATTAACAGCCATGGCCAACGCTGGTCATCGACTAAGCGCAAATCACAAACGCTCAGTGAGATCAGTGGGTAGCTCGTTTGCTTAAGTTGAGAGTCGATTTCAAAGGTAACTGCATCCATGCGACAACCCTTAATCCTTTCTTAATGAATGACCATCGAGCCAACGCTGCTCGTCGTCTGGACCAATTTCTTTTTTCCAAATTGGGACCCGAATTTTTAATTGATCAATCGCGTCAGACACGGCTCCAAGAGCATCTTTTCGATGCGCACTACTGGCCGCAATAACAACGCTTGCTTCGCCGACGCGGACAAGGCCGCGAGAATGGATCATCACGAGTTTAACAGGGTAATCAGAACACACGTCCAGGCACAATTCACTCAGCGCCTTCAAGGCCAACTCAGGATGAACATCATAATCTACTGCTGCGGCCGACAAGCCTTCATTGTGATTACGAACCACTCCGAAAAACTGCGCTATAGCACCATGAGCTGGATCTTGTACGAATACATCGAGATCGCTCGTTTGGCATGGCCCATCAATCAGGCCACACAAATACCGTTCACCCTCGTTGCGAGCGAATAAATCCAAGTTACCCTCCAGCTACAGGTGGTAATAAACTGACTTCATGACCTGATACTGTGACATGGTCTTTCAACAATTCCTCACCTTCAGCGAAAACAGAGCGCTTCAGAACACCGTCTAAATCAGAACGATTAATTTCGACTAGATGACGAGAGACTGCCTCTCGAATGGATGCCACGCTGACATCAGATACCTCGACGATAAAACAATCGCCAAGCTCTCTAAAAGCCCCTAGACAATGAATCGTTATCGCTATCACAGCCGACCTTTACGCCCTTGCTTCTCGATCATCACGATGGCTTTTGGGAGCCCTTCGATGAAAATTCCGAAACATTCTTTAACGGCCTGCAAGCTGCCCGGCAGAGTGATCACGAGCGCACGTCCAATCAGACCTCCGCCCATACGCGACAACCATGCAGTCTTTGTATAGACAGAACTTTCAGACCGCAACCACTCACCAAGACCCGGCAGTTCAGGATTCAAATGGTCGGCCAGAGCCAGTGGCGTCACGTCACGAGGGCCAGGTCCTGTACCACCTGTGCACAAAATGACGTGCGGGTCATGTTTATCTGAAATATCTGAAATTGTCTTTTGAATCAGATCATAATCATCAGGTATCACCTGATACTCGCAGACCTCAGCCCCTTGTTCAGCAAGCGCTTCGACAAGATATCGACCTGACTCGTCATCATATGCTCCTTCAGACGCACGATCGCTCATTACAACAACTGCTATCTTTCTCTCAGCAAGTGGAGTCGTCGATGGCAAGCGCTCTAAAACCCACTCAGGGATCTCAGCATCTGGATTAATCCATACACCAGACTTTCCACCTGTCTTAGTCAGGAGCTCAAGGTCACTGATCCTCAACACGGGATCAGTCCCTTTACAAAGATCCCAGATGCAGAGAAGTGCTGCATTAGCTCCCGCGAGAGCCTCCATTTCAACACCAGTCTTGGCATGCGCAGCAGCTTCACAAAAGACACGAACTGCCTGAGCAGCATGGTCTAGCTCAAACGATACAAGCACTTGATCTAAGGGTAACGGGTGGCACATCGGAAGGAGATTGGCACATTGCTTTGCTCCACTCACCCCTGCAATCTCTGCCATCGGAAAACAATCCCCTTTCGGAAGCGTTTTATCTCTAACTTTGACAAAAGCATTGGGGCCTAGGTGAATGGTACCGGCGGCAACTGCACGACGTGTTGTGTGGCGTTTACCACCAACATCAATCATCGAAAAATTCGAAATGAGCTCACGCGCAGCCAAATTAACCCCCTATAGATGCAAAGTGCGGTGTCGCACCCGTGTTATGTTCATGTAATCCATGACCCGCAACCTTCAAATCGAGCAGCTCACAGATCGTTTCTTTCAGTGCTTCTTTATCTGAATCTTTCTGAAGTAATGGACGCAAATCATGCCCACCATCACCAAACAAGCAAAGATGCAAACCACCCTTCGCTGACACGCGAAGACGGTTACATGTTGTACAAAAGTCTTTTGAATATGGAGCGATCAGACCAACACTACCGACATGGTTCGGATGCTTCCAGACCCGAGCTGGACCACCCAACACATCGCGCGGTGCTTCAACCCATCCAGTTGCTTGAAGCTTTTGGACCAACACATCACCGGAGAGGTGGTGTTTTTCGAAATATGCACCGTTTTCGCCCGTTTCCATCAGTTCGATAAAACGAAGATTTACGCCTTCAGCGGCCCATTGGATGAACGCATCAAGTTCTGAATGGTTCAAATCCTTAAGTAGAACAGCGTTTACTTTTACCGGGGAGAATCCAATCTCTTGGCACAGCTTTAAACCATCCATGACTTCTTCGAATCGATTTTTTCCAGTAATCAATTCAAAACGCTCTGGGGTTAATCCATCAATTGAGACGTTGATCGCATTCACACCAGCGTCGAAAAAGCTCTGCGCACGCTCGGGTAGCTTGTACCCATTTGTTGTCATCGCCACGGTTTCAATACCCGGAGTTTGGGATACAACGCGAGCGATGTCTAAAAAGTCTTTTCTAAGCGTCGGCTCTCCGCCTGTTAGACGCACCTTACGCGTTCCGAGCTCAGCGAATCCAGCGATCAGGCGACGAATTTCATCAACACCCAGGAAACCATCTGCCTCACCTTTATATCCATCCGGCAAGCAGTATGTACATTTGAAGTTGCAAACATCCGTGATTGACAACCGAAGGTACGGGAAACTTCTCCCGAACCGATCTGTCAGAATTTTATCGACCATGATGCGCCTTGAATAACGTCAAATAATTATGCGATGAAAGAATCGCATAAAGCGTTATATACGTCAAAATATATCGGGTAGGCCGCGCGGATTTGATGGATAAAAGTTAACCATGTCCCCTGCTTGCATTGATCCCAAATGCTCACTCAATACGATCCAACCGTTCATCTCGAGTAATGGCATAGTCTGGAACGACTCCTGCCCTTCTAGCGCCCGAACGATTGCACCTCCCTTTCCGCGAATACACTGCGCTTTTAAGAACACAGCCAATCCCTCAGGCTTATCAACGTCATTTTCGAGTCGAAGCTTTATTGGTGTTTCAAGCGGCTTCTGCTGCATTACTGACAACGCGTAATGGACATAAAAACGACAGTTCACAACCGTAGATACAGGATTTCCTGGAAGGCCAAAGTACAAAGTCCCATTCGGCAAAATCGCAAACAATAGAGGCTTACCAGGTTTTTGGGTCACCTTATGAAAGACAATTTCTGCACCGACCGCTTCAAGGGCCGGCTTAACGAAATCGTAACTCCCCATTGATACCGCGCCCGAGGAAATGACAAGATCTAGAGACGCTTCCATCGCTCGATTTAAGAATCCAACCATCTCATTAAGCGTGTCACCAACATGCTCGCTCACAACAACGTCACACCCAAAGGAGCGCATCATCGCTGTCATAAAAGGACGGTTTGAATCATAAATCTGACCAGAGCCCGGAGGACCGGATTTCACATCCACCAATTCTTCGCCAGTAGAGCACAATCCGACTCGAGGTTTAGTGTGGACAACAAGCTCAACTACGCCACTCGAAGCAAGTGCTTGAACGTGTTCGGGAATAATACGGCGTCCAGGTTTCAGTATGACTGAACCTTCCGCAATATCAGATCCCTGCGGACGAATCCAGGCACCAGATTCCGGCGCTTGCTTGACTAGAACCGTTCCATTGTCGTTGAGATCCAAATTCTCGATCATGACGATCGCCTCACCCCATTCCGGTACCGGTGCGCCAGTCATAATTCGAGCGGCGTCCCCGCGAACACCGTTGGCAATCTCTACAGAGTCACCGGCTCGAAGTTCTCCAGCGATAGCTATTGGAGCAGCACTTCGAGCAGCACTAATACCAGTTGCCGACAACACAACACCATCTCGTGCTGAATTATTAAATGGAGGAATCGAAAGTTGAGCGACAGCAGGCTCGGCCAAAATACGACCAACCGCTTCTTCCAAGGGAACCTGAGCCTTCGAAATCAAGCGCTTTCCGGCGCGCTCTTCAATCTCACCAAAGGCCTCTTCCATGGAAATAAATTGCAGCATAAGTCCTCGCTAAGAATCGACATTAACCGGGGTAGGCTCAGTGAGTTCAAGCTCGTAACCTGCTTCAACCCAACCATCCGTTCCTCGCGGCGCCCAAAATACGTTTGTGTAGCCTGCGCGAGCCAAATGTTGCACAGCATTCCAGCCCATCCAGCAATCACTCACACAATAAATAAGGATCGGATACGCCTTGTCACCATCAGTCGCTTCACTGACAGCATCCAAAAAATATTTCAGCATGTCAGATGATGGTTTCCCATACCCGACGTTCGGGAGCCACATGCTTCCCGGTATATTGTACCGAGGCTCGTAATCTGACCATGAGCCATCAAGCTCATCGTAACGCACCCCAGAAATAGACAGCACATCAATTAAGACGACACGATCTGAATCAACTAACCGTTTAACGCCCGCAGTATCGACAACGGTTCCACCTGGCACTTCGCTAGGAACAGGATCAGTGTAGTGATGGATTCGTAAACCAGTCTCTGGGTCGAAATCAGACCCTTGAGACATCGCGACCGGAACGGCCGCGATGAATGAGGCAATCAATAGTGCGATTGCCTGAGAAATAATTCGCATTATTTCTGGCTTGCGAAGAACGCCGCGATATCAGCGATATCTTGATCAGAGAGCGCTGCCGCCATTCCGTACATGATTGCTGCCTGGTATCCCTTACGTTCTTGTGTTTTGTACGCTTTAAGCGCACCTTCAAGGTACGCCGCATTTTGACCAGCAAGGTTTGGATAAGTCGGAACCATCGCCTTCCCATTCATACCATGGCAACCTGCGCACGCAGCCACTTTGTTTTTACCAGCAGCTACATCACCTGCAGCCATCACGCCAGCACTTAGAGAAGCAGCTAAAGCTGCAACGATTAGCTTTTTCATAGTTAACACCTCTTTAGTTATCAATCTTACTGTTGTGAACCAATCACTGTAAGCCCTAGAGACGTCCACGCTTACATGCCGCCTCTGTAATACTTCAATTTCTCAGCAGGATACCCCAAGTTCAGCAAAGAATACTTTGCCCGCATATACATCCCCGGGGTTTGACCGCACCAATAGCCGTTACAGTATCCTACTATTGTCTTCGCATTTGAAAAATCAAGCTTTCCGTTATCACGCTCAACAACACCAAAGGTTTCAGTGAGCTGAAATAGTGCGTCATCATAGTTTTCTGCAAAATCAGTGAAAGGCACGTTAATCGAGCATGGAATACGAAGGTTGGCGTGCCACCCTGGCGTTCGGGTATCAACAATCAGTATCGACGAATCAGACTCAGCCTGCTTCATAAGATCAATCAATTCAAGCTCACCGATCGTCTGGATTCCATGACCGAGATTAATCGGCTGGATTTTTCCACGATTTGTTGTGTTGTACATGCCATGGACAGGATTATTTTTGGACTGATTCCGTTCAATAATGCATTCCTCTCCATACAGCGAAACATTAACCGACCGAGTTGACCCCGTGATCATCACAGCACCACCGCTATGACTCTCAGCCATTACAGGGCTCGAAAGCACGCCTACAAGTAAAAATCCACCAATCCATTGGTTTAGCATTGAATATCCTCATCTTTCGCGTTAGAACGACCGTATAAATGCTTGCAAGCAATTTGGTCGCAGTTCAAACTTTAAGCTATATCACACAAACTAAAGGGAATAACAATGCTGAAAACCCGCATCAGTTTATTTGTCGGCGCCTTGTTGACTTCAATCAATCTATCCGCGCAGACACCCGTGACCCATCAAGGTCTTGATGCAGATTTCTACGAAGCAGACGGGAATACGGCCGTGCTTCTTCTCCATGGAACGCTTGCGCATAACCGCATGGAGATCATTTCAACCATCTCTCGCTTGGTCTCAGAAGATTATGGTGTGCCTGTACTCGCACCGAACTTGTCATACAACCTACCAGGGCGGGAAGGCATGCTCGATTGTGGCATTACTCACACGCACAAACATTTCGATGCTCTGAATGAAATCGGCACATGGATAGCTTATCTAGAGGATCAAGGTTTCGAAAATATCATTGTCAGCGCTCATAGCCGAGGCGGCGGACAGATGTCTGCTTACCTTGCTGATAATCCATCAGATAAAATTCGCGGTGCTGTGTTAATCGCACCCGCCGTATTCGACGCAGAATACGCAATAAAAGGATACCAAGAGCGTTATGGCGTTCCGCTAGAAGGTCTGATGGAACAAGCCAAACAACTTGATGGTGACTCCATTATGGAGGTTCCTGGTTTTGTGTATTGCCAACAAGCGAAGGTCAGTGCAGCAAGTTTCATCGATTACTACACCCCAGATACGCGTCGCGACACCCCAACCAACCTCACTCAGGTATCTGATATTCCCGTTGTCGTCGTTGCAGGTTCTGAAGACGATGTCGTTGAACGCCTGCCTGAAAAACTCGAAGCGACCGCTGGAATCGGTGATAACGTAAGCCTTGAGATGATTGATGGCGCGGACCACTTTTTCCGTGATTTATACGCCGACGATGTCGCTGTCATCATTGCTGACATGGTGGAAAGCCTCTAATGCAGCGATTACTGGGTTTATTTTTAGCCACGGTTCTCTCGGGAACCGTTGTGGCTTCGGATTTAGAAGACCCAAAATTCGATCAACGTGATCCCCGTCATTGGGTTGTGATGGTCACCCAACCAGGATGTTCTTTTTGCGCGCGCTTGGAAAAGGAAATCTTGCAGCCGCTGAGAGCATCAGATTCATTCTCCAGCAAAGTTCGGTTTACTGCAGTCGACATTGGGGCCGCCATTCCAATGACAGATTTTGATGGCTCACGAACAACAACGGTCAAATTCGCGAGTCGTTACCAAGGTTTCGGTACTCCAACTCTATTGTTTATAAGTTCGAATGGCGAGGTGCTCGCGCCACCAAAATTTGGCGTACCAGATATCATCGACTTCTATGCCTACGAAATCGAAGAGACTATTCGAGGACTCCCAGCTGTTAACTGAAATAAAAGTAGATCACGCGTTCGACCATCCAGTAAGCCCCTAACCCTCCGATAGCAAGCGAACCAGGTATAACAACAAATCTTCGATAACCATTAGGGTTCGCAAACCAAGTCGTGATGGCTAAATATGCGAAAACCAATAACGCGATCTGACCGAACTCAACACCAACGTTAAACCAAAGAAGTGCTGCCACGTACAAATCTTCGGGCAACCCAAATTCAGTCAATATTGAAGCGAAACCCAGTCCGTGCAGAAGACCAAATGCAAATACAACGGGCAACCGAAAGCGACTGAGCCGTTCACTTGCTAAATTCTCAAACGCGACATACGCGATCGATAGAGCGATCAATGGCTCAATCACTTGCGGCGGAAGATTCACCAGGCCGAACACGCCCAACGATAGCGTCAAAGAGTGAGCGATCGTGAACATCGTTGCCTGAAGCAACAGGGGCTTGAGACGCATTGAGATCAAAAAGATCCCGAGTATAAAAAGAATGTGATCCAGTCCTTTGGGAATAATATGTAGAAATCCTGCCTCGATATACATTGCGGCAACGGACCAAAATGTAGGCTTGGTGAATACTTCAGTCAGTGAGAATGGTTCCGAAGGAACATCGTCTTTCACCCATTGATGACCAGACCAGTGATATTCGCCAGCCTCCTCATTGACTTGCCGAACCCTAACCGCCTGATCACCAAACTTCAGTGGGTAATACCATTGGAGCGACATCGATCCTTCGGGAATCGTCCCAACGAGCCGGATCACACTAGCTCTTGGTACTTTGGTGTACCCAGGGGGGGCAATATCAATTTCACCCATTTCTAGAGGAACCACCACCCCATCGACGCGTAAATTCACTCCCTCTAATAACACTGGATGAAATGCAGTAAATTCCTTTTGAAGATCCTCAGCTTCAAGCTCTCTCAATGCATCATATTCATCTGAATTAGGTGCATCCTGTGTATTCCTGTATCGGCCATTAATTCCTGTCAGCAGTGCCTCGATGCTCGTGCGTATTTCGACACTGACTCGAGCATCAGAAAACACACTGATTTCAACCAAAGCAGGCTTCACAACATCCGCATAAACTGGTACATATAAGCTTATAACCGTTAAGAATAACGAAAGTTTTTGAAGGATCTTTTGCAAACGAATTACACTCGGGTGTGGAAGTCAGTGAAAAATGGATGCTAGCACAGCAAATTCACCCTTCAAGGAATTCATTCAAACGACCGCAAGGACAAGCATGAATACATTGAATCGTCGTCAATTTATGAAGCTGATGGCAGCAGCGGCTGCAGCTGGGTCTCTTCCAGCTATTTACAGCTCACGAGCGCTCGCAAGCAAGTCAGCTCCAGCAGGATTTTATGACAAGCCAATGGAAGGTGATGCGCGAATTCTGCACGTTACTGATGTGCACGGCCAGTTACTTCCTGTGTATTTTCGTGAACCAAACGTCAACTTAGGTGTAGGCGATGCTTATGGTCGTTTCCCGCACATTGTTGGAAAACAATTCCTAGATGCAAATGGCTTTGAGCCAGGCTCGCCAGAGGAATATGCGTTCACATACCTGAACTTTGCAAAGCACGCCGAACAACTTGGTCGGACGGGTGGATTTGCGCATGTCAAAACGCTTCTTGACCGATTACGAGATCAAGCCGGCGGGCAGTCAAACACATTGACGGTCGATGGCGGTGACTTGTGGCAGGGTTCAGCGACATCCTTGTGGACACGTGGCGTGGACATGGTTGAAGCGTCGAACATTCTTGGCATTGACGTCATGGTTGGTCACTGGGAATTTACCTACCGCGAGGATGAAGTTCTCTCGAACGTTGCTCTGTTTAAAGGTGACTTCATCGGACAAAACGTTCGCGTGCTCGAAGATTCATTATTCGGTGATGATTATCCTGCACTCGTCGAGCGGTTCGATGGCCGAGGGCTCTACGATGAAGACACAGGGCATGCGTTCCAGCCATATGTGATTAAAGAAATTAACGGCGCTCGTATAGCGGTCGTTGGACAGGCATTCCCACGAACTGCCAATGCCAACCCGAAAGAGTTCTTCCCGGATTGGTCATTTGGTCTGCGTGAAGACGACATGGCCGAGCTTGTCGAACAGATTCGTGGTGACGAATCTCCAGACGCTGTTGTTTTGGTGTCGCATAACGGGATGGACGTTGATGTCAAGATGGCTGAACGTGTTCCCGGCTTAAATGCTGTTTTCGGTGGTCACACGCACGACGGCTGCCCTCTACCGGTGAAGGTGAAGAACCCAGCGGGACACGATTGTTGGGTAACGAATGCAGGATCCAACGGCAAATTCGTCGGATGCATGGACTTTAAGTTTGGTGATGGAAAGCTTGAAGATCTTTCATATCAGATGTTCCCGGTCATTACTGACTGGCTTGAAGCTGATAAAGAAATGGAATCATTCATTTCTCAGATGCGTCAAACAAAGTACACAGACAAAATCATCCAGAGTCGCCGTAAAGATGCGTTCTACAACCCTGCATGGGTGGGCAAAACCTATGACGAGATCTTGACTGAAAAGCTCGCTAAAGCGGATCGTCTTCTCTATCGTCGCGGCAACTTCATGGGCACATGGGATCAGGTGATCTGTAACGCACTTCGCTGGGAATATGATGCAGATGTTGCGATGTCAGCTGGTGTTC
>Ga0181584_10002382_pt1 | contig 14417 bp, 11 predicted proteins | sample 071ome_30_FD_132462 | JGI IMG/M metagenome (GOLD analysis project Ga0181584, IMG submission 132462) | Coastal salt marsh microbial communities from the Groves Creek Marsh, Skidaway Island, Georgia - 071406AT metaG (megahit assembly) | ecosystem: Environmental > Aquatic > Marine > Intertidal... | reverse complement strand
GTTGTTGCCGTTGTTGCCGTTGTTGCCGTTGTTGCCGTTGTTGCCGTTGTTGCCTCCACCATTGTTGGCCGGCTGGTTGGAGACGCCACCGCCGTTGCCGTTCCCACCATTCCCACCGTTCCCATTCCCTCCACCGTTCCCATTCCCTCCACCGTTCCCATTTCCTCCACCGTTCCCATTCCCTCCACCGTTCCCATTCCCACGGTTCCCTCCACCCCCATTTCCGTTGCCTCCTTTGGCCAACAGCGCCCTCCTCCTCTCGGCCTCCCTCTCCTCGACGGCCAGCGTCTCACAGGTGGCATCGTCGGGGAACCCAGAGGCCAGCGCCAGCAGCTCGGCGCACAGCCCGCCGCCCCCGCCAGCCCCTTCGAAGGACTCCATGCTGGGATACCCCACCGTGCAGTCCACCTGCATACGAATGGTCACCTTATCATTATTCTCGGTGCTGGGCGAACGAACGCGTAGTGAGAATCAGCCAAGTCCATCACGATGGCACCCCCCAACACCCCAACCCCGTGACGAACATCGTCATCAACGTACTCTCGGAGCGACCTGGACGAGGACCAGGCCGACGGGACCGAGTTCAAGACGAGCAAGCAAATCACGAACACGAAGAGAGGTCGGCTCGACGACGACTGCCCCTTCGAAGACGCCATCTTTCGCTCGATGGCAGGAAGTTGAATGGAACTCGATTCGATTCGACGACGTTGGGGTCGAAGTTTCTTGAGTTGAGAGTGCAGAGCGAGCGGATGGTCACGGAACACGGCGATTACCGCTGGGTGACACCTGGGTGATCACATCCGTACCCCGGATCGCCGTTCTTCGCCCACGTTCACGTTCGCTCCGCCCCCCATAATCCATCATTTGTGTCCCTTTGGGGCATATGTGGCGCTCGAGAGGGCTGCGGGGCGAGGAATACGAGTACCGCGGATCGGGTGTATGGTAGGGTATAGGGTTAGGTGGCAGCGAGGTGAACCCCCTCTGACGACCTAAAACACCTAAAACAACCAGAATACCCGTGTGTTCATCAATCATTCATCCCCAAACCCCCCAAACCATGCGCTTCAATATACAGGCGATGCATGCAGCGCGTCGCTGCCTCGGAACGGCCCAGTATTCGTCCTCTTTTTCCGCAAGCACGCACGAGCTCCGGCTCGCAAAAAAGCTCCTTGCCTCGCTCCACGCGGCGCTCTCCAACGACGGCCTTCTCAACGAGGGCGTCGTGAAGGAAGCGGGGATTTCGTTTCACGACGTCCGGCTATCGAACGACGGGTCCAAGGCGAGTGTCCTGTACTCGTCGTGGCGGGACGACCCGTCTGTCGCTGAGCGGGCGCTGCTGGAGCACACGTCGCGGCTGAAGCAGGTGGCGAGCCGGGCGCTGAAAAGTCGTCGGATGCCGTATTTGGAGTTTGTGAGCGCGCAGGACGACGCCGTGGCGGCCAAGCGGGAGGCGCGGGAGGAGATCTTCCGGCGGCTTGACGAGGTGCGGAGGGAACGAGGGAATGAATGAATGAACTGGGGAGTGACGCGATCTTTCGGCGGCTTGATGCGGGTGTTTCGTGGTCTTGTAATCATCATCATGGTCGCAACCATCCCCCTCCAATTGTTACTTAGTAGTATGCTTCCTCCGCCACTTGTACCCGAGCGCCTTTTGCACGATCCAAGAGCTGCCCATCGAACTGGCGAGCAGCGCCATGAACGCGGCCCACAACTCGGCCGGTTGCTTGGAGTAGTCCAGAAACTGCAGAGGGCCGCGACAGTCAGTGTAAAGTGGAAGAGGTACGACGGATCAAACACGCGAGTTGGTGATCTTCGGGGCGTGAAACCCAGCTCGGACAGGATGTGCACCTGCGCACCCCACATCGACTCAAACCCGTTGCCTCCCCACCCACCGTCGTCGCTCGCAAACGCCGCCCACCACCCACCCTTCCTTCGTATAAACGTACCGGATAGATCGCCTGGCCCGTCGCAGCGAAGAACAGCAGCGACCAGAGCGCGAAGAGGATGTTCCAAAGGCACACGACGCCGTGGGACCAGTTGTCCGAGTTGGGAACATTGTTGATGAGCATCTCAACGCCCATGATGAGGGCGTTGAGACCGTGCTGGGCGTAGCTGATGTTGCTAAACATCACTCTCTCCCAGTGCTTCCGCCGCTCGAGATCGGGGGTCCTCATGAGGGCAGGGACGAGGACGGTCCAGGTGATGATGTCGATGTAAAGCGTCATCGGCGTCAAGACGTGGAACATCGTGGCCACGGTCTTGGAGAGCAACGACGTGATCGGCGCGTCACCTTGGACATTTCGACGGTCTGCCTTGGACAGCTGAGAGGACCTGGCGAACGAACATAGCGCAGGGCGTAGCACGTAGCACATTGCGCTGAGCGTGAGAGCGAGCGAGCGAGCGAGCTAGAGCGTTGGGGCGAGGGAGCGCGATCAATACCCACCGGCGGCCACCCCGGGGGCCACCCCCGCCTTGACGCACGGCCATGGCGCTGGCGACACTCGCCAAGAAGAAGTAGAGGATGATGGCGGTCCAGTTCCACACAGTGAAGAAGCGGAAGGCTCGCGGACCCCGTTCGTGCACCTGGAGGAAGAGGACGCCAGCGGTGAACAGAAACATCAGGACCCGCCAGGCGAGGAGAACGACCGGCGAGACGGCATGGCTCGTCGAGACGTGGTGATGGCGCGTGTCGGTGATTTCCTGCCAGCCTCGCCTCAAGAAGAACACGGCGACGAGCGCTCCGAAAGACTTGATCAGGATGACCGAGGCAATCATCTGGATTGGGTATTGGGTATTGGGTCGTGGCTCGTGCCTGGCCTCGCAACCGATCGTGGTGGTTTCGACCCGTTCGAAAAACCTTCCGCACCCGCGTTCTCTGTGTACGTCGAGATCCGCGCGCTCTGCTGGTGTTGTTCGCAGTGTACACGGGTTACGCTACGGGCCGGGCTTACGCTAATTAGGTTCTAAGCGATGAGAGTTCCCTCCAGCTCGCTTGAGGTTGCCCCGACTGCTCCGCACGCCCCCGCCCACGATGCACCCCATCGCCAGATAGGGGGACCCCACCAACAGACTGTTGGGCAGATCGCACACGCGCCCCACCACCAGTCGGTCGACGTGGGCCGAGAGCACCTCGAGCGGCAGCGGCGTCAGCACGTAAAGCGACCGCGTCGCCAGGCACACCGAACGCACGATACCCACGCCGAAACACATCGGCACGCCTCGACCTCGTCGGCTCAGCGCCACCGGCACCGCCCCCCCTGCCTTCCTACCACCCGCGCAGAGCCCCACGACCGCCCCGTTCAGAATTCGCAGCGCCTGCTCGTCGTCGACCGGCTGGAAACCTTCGCAGAACGACAGCGTGACGGCGTCCAGCCCGATCCGATACGGACGTTGGCACGCAAGGCGCCTCGCGATATCAACGTCCACTCCCACGTCGGCGTCCACCTCGACATCGACATCGACATCGACATCGACGCAATGCCGGGCAAAGTTGTGCCACTGCAACGTCCGCTTCTCCGTCGCGTTGGCCGCCTGCTGCTTTCCCTTGACCACCGCTGCCCGCACCGCCTTGGCCACCACGCAGGTCTCGTGGCCACTTGAAATCGCCGGAAGATGATAGTCCCGCACCCTACCACTGCCACTGCCATCCTTCCGACGACCGTCCAGATCATCACGACGAAAGAACAGCCCATCGGGCAGATTATGCCGCGGATTATCCGCCTGCATCCGCACCAGGGCCACCCGCCGCCCGCCGCGCCCGCCGTTCCCGTTTCCTCCTTCTCGCTCCCTCTCTCTCTCACCCACCACCCGCCGCAAGAACCGACACAGCACGTCCAACCCCAACCCCTGCACCCATCCGTGCGTATTCACCACCACCGTCGTCCGCACGCTTCTTCTTCCCACCCTTTTTTCTTTCCCCTCCCCCGCGGCGCCGGCACCCGTCCGGTCGCAATCTCCCAACAACGCCTCCACGCTCTCCTCATACAACTCGGGATCCGACCCCGGACTCGTGTCCCCGATGAAATACGACGCCACCGGCCTCGCATACCGGGTCATATACGTCGGCTCCAGCATCGGCCGATCCGCACGCACCTCGAACAACGACACCACCCCCGGCGGCGTATACTCCGGCTGCCCACAGTCCATATCCAGATACAACACCCTGGTGTCGTCGTCGTCGTCGTCGTCGTCAGATCCTCCGTTCTTCTCGTCCGTCCCGCTCCCGCTCCCATTGAGCAACGTGTTGACCAGGTACCGACTGAACGACGACTTGCCCGTGTTCTTCGACCCACACACCACGACGACACCCGCCCCCCCCTCGCCGCCTCCCCCCTCCTCCTCACGACCACAAAACACCCGCCGAATATCCTCCGCCACGCCTGTCCACTCGACCGGAAAAAAACCCTCAAAAGCCCCCGCCACCCGCTCCACCGCCACCCCTTCAAACACGACCTCTGCATACCTCGCCGCCACATACGGAATCCGACTGCCGCCCTCCGACCCCCCCGTTTCAACGTCAGCGTACGCGTCAACGTCTCCACCTTTTCCTTGCACGTTTCCGCCGCCCACGATGCCACCACAGTCCCCCAGCGACTGCACACAGACCGGAAATGCCGCGTCGCACGCCAGCGACACCCGCACCGACCCGTCTGCCCTCCCCCGGAGCACCAACCCGTGCACCCTCACGTCCCCACGCAAGACCACCAGCGCACCCCGACCCGTGACGACCACAGCCTCGTTCGCGTTGAGTCGGAGCCGGGTCTCGTGGGTCTCGTGCTCGTCCGTCCCCGCATCGCGCGCGCTCGTTCCGCTCGTTCCGCTCGTCCCCCCCGCGCGCTCCGCACCCCCTGTCGTAGACCGCCTCCGTCTCTTGCCACTGCCACTGCCACTGGGTGCCGCCACCGCCGGTATCGACGAGCGTCGAGACGTCCCCATACTCCGCAAGGTTCCTTTAATTCTGGCCTCGGTCGCAGTCCGTATTCCGTATGTATCAATGGAGGCCATGCCCGGTCACGGCCACTCAGCAGGTGGGAGACCGGCATGTCCACCGCCGAGGCTGCTCACGGACGAGGAGCGGGCGGCCCTGACTCGACAGAGTCGGGCGTTCGTGCACGGCCGAGACCACGACCAGGACAACAGAGACCATCAGAACAACGCGAGGGCGAGCGCGACAACCACACACAGCACCCACCTGCTCATCCCTCTGCTTTTCGAGGAGTGTCACGGTCTGTTGGGCAGGGCGTATAACGCACAGACGCGGTCTCTGGAGACGCTGTGTGAGGACGTGGCGGTGGTGCGGAACTTCGTCTGCGGCGGGGCGGGGGCCGTGCGCCTGGTGGAAGGGGAGGGTACGGGGGACGACAACGCAGAGAGACCGGAAGACACCGACCGACTGGAAGACACGGACCGACTGGACGACACCGACCGTACGAGTCTTCGAGGTCCAGGCCTTTTGAGGCTCGTGCGGTTGTTGGTTGGGGTTGTAGACACGTATTTTGACGCAAATGCGGTGGAGGCGATCGACGAGGAGGGTGTTTCTGGGCTGTTGGAGGAGGTGAATGTGCGGTTGTTGGCCAGGTTGCGTCGGCTAACGTGTCAGGTGGTGGTGAATGCGTGCTCGAGTTCGTTCACGTGGCGGCAGGCGATTGGTACGTTACCGATTCTCTTCGCTGGATGGCACGCACGCACCCAACTCACCCCGTTGTTTATCTCTCTCTCTCTCTCTCTTTCTTTCTCTAGCGGATGCGTTGTTTCCGTCTCGGTTTACGTGCTTGGTGCTGACGGTGTGTACTGGCCTCATGCTCGCTCCCCGTTGTGAACGACTTCACCCCCTCCCGCTCACCGCTCGCCGCTCACTGCTCACTCGTTCCTCGTTCCTCGTTCCTCGTTCCTCGTTCCTCGTTCCTCGCTCGGTCTACGCCAGGAGGATGTCGGGGTGGTGGGCATGCTGGCGTACTCGTTGCATACATTGGTGAATGTGCGGGGTCAGCCCGGTGGGGACGAGGCACAGGAGACACAGCCTCCTGTCGTGCCCCCGCTGGGGATGTCGCGGGATCTTGTGCAGGTGATTGCGTTGATGTTGCAGGTTGAGGCGAGGTATCAGGATCAGGGGGTGGATTCGTCGCTGGAGATTCTGGTGACGCAGCTGTGCTTTCGGGGCGGGGCGCTGGAGGCTTTGGTGGAGGGACTGTGCTTTGATGCGGATGGTGTCGATGGAGTAGTAATTGCCTCGCCGCGGTCGAGGTTCAACTCGAATCACGTGTACCTGTTTGATGCGCTGGTGGCCGGGGTCGCATCGTCGGGGCCGACAGCGAGTTTGGACCTGCCGGATTCCAGGGCCTTGGCGTATCTCCACCGGCTACTGGCGACCGCGATGGAAACCTCCCCCGAAGCGAGTGGCGATGGATCGGTGTCGATGACGCCGACAGCGACTACAACGACAACGACAACGACAGCAGCTGATATGGTCGCGCGGAGCTGTCTGCACCTGTGGCGGGACGCGATGGCAAACAGCCGCGCACTGTGTCCGGAGACTGTCTCGGTGGTCGCCAACGCCTTTCCGACCCTGCTCGACATGCTGCGACGGAACATGTACGTCGCCGATGTGCTCTCCGTGATTGCCAACGCCTGCCACCGCCGCCCCGAAGTCCAAGCCTGCCTTTTGGGTACGGGTACCAAAGTTACGGTACCTTCCGTGGCGTCCGTGGCGTCCGTGGCGTCCGAAGTACTGCCCACCCCCACGGACACCACCACCATGCACGACACGCTCTGCCTCATCCTGAGCCACGCCCGGGGCAACCCCGACGCGCCCCTCGCGCGCGAGTGGGCCCTCCTCGCCGTCCGAAACCTGTGCGAATGCAGCCAAGACGCCCGGGACGCCATCCAAGCCCTCGAACGGGTCGGCGGAGACGTCGGGAACCACGAAGGCCCCTTTTCCCCTTCGCCCTCGACACAACCAAAACAAACGTACGAGGTCGAATACGACGCGAACGCGGGCGGTTGGAAGCTCGGTCTGTCTTCCTCTCGGTAACGAACCTTCGGCAGGGGTCGTCCTCCGAATCCGTCCTCCGAATCCGTCCGAATGACGCCGTCGGATCGGGCATCGGACGACGGATCCTCGGACCCGAATGAAATCTTCCAGCTCCTGGCGCCCTTGGGCCGGGGTTCGTACGGCTCTGTCTACACGGCACGGCTCAGGCAGTCTCCTTCCGCAGACCTGGTGGCCGTGAAGATCATCCCGCTGACGGACAGCGACGAAGTCGAGTCGATTCAAAAGGAGATTGGCATCCTCCGGGTGTGCAGTCACCCCAACGTGGTCCGGTACTACGGGAGCTACCGGACGCCGGACGCGTTGTGGATCTCGATGGAGTACTGTGCGGGTGGGAGCGTGAGTGACGTCATGCACGCGCTGGGGAAACCGTTGGAGGAGGACGTGATTGCGTACGTGTGCTCCGAGGTGCTCAAGGGGCTGGCGTACCTGCACTCCAACGGTCGGGTGCATCGGGATATCAAGTGCGGGAATGTGCTGTTGACGGAGCAGGGCGAGGTGAAGCTGGCGGATTTCGGGGTGGCGGCGCAGCTGACGCATACGTTGTCCAAGCGGAATACGTTTATCGGGACGCCGCATTGGATGGCGCCCGAGGTGATTCAGTCGAGTAGTTATGACGGGAAGGTGGATGTGTGGGCGCTGGGGATTACGGCGATCGAGATGGCGGAGCGGTACCCGCCGAGGTGGCGGGTGAATCCGAATCGGGTGATTTTCATGGTGGTGCGGGACCCGGCGCCGCACCTGGCGGATCCGAGTGCGTGGACGTTGAGCTTCCAGGACTTTATATCGCAGTGCTTGATGAAGGATCCGAAGTCGAGGCCGACGACGAGGCTATTGCAGCAGCATAAGTTCGTGAACGGGTCGAGTTCGACGATCACGCAGGGGATGCGCAAGACGCTGCCGGCGATCAAGGCTGCCAAGGCGGCGTATCAGGCGCTTTTGGAGAAGGAGCGGATAGGGATAGGGATAGGGATGAGTGCGAGTGCGAGTGAGCGGAGCGATGGGCGGGATTCCAAGGGGACGAAGGACACGAAGGATACCAACAAGTCGGACAAGTCGACGTTGGGTCGGGACGGGAGCTCCAAGGAGGCGAGTGCGTACGCGGGGACGGTGGTGGTCGTAAACAACGGCAACGGTCGCGACGGTGAAGATATGACGACGAACGACGTGGTGTTTGGGACGACGCAGGCGAGGGGCGTGGATACGGCGGCGTTGGAGGCAGCGACCATGGCCAAAGAACACCGCGCGCCTCCGCAGAGCGACTACATGCAGGCGCTCGAGGCGGTCAAGGTGCGCGGCGTGTCCGACTTTGTTCATATTGGCGATGGGCGGCGCACGAGCATGGAAGACGGCCAGGGTGCTGGTGGGAGGCCCCCCAGGCAGACGGCGACGGCGTCGGCCCCGCCACGCGACTCGATGGTCGAGCGCCTCTTCGCGATCCAGTCGGGCGGCGCGGTCGTCCCGCTGCCAGTCATTCGCGCGAACGACATGGCGCCGCTCGCCCAGGTGCGGAACGACCTGTACGGCATCCACGAGCGGTGGCAGGGCCGCAGTCCAGGGACGATGACGGAGACCCCACCACTGCCGAGAACAACGGCGACGGCGCGGAGAACGAACGAAGGGTGGAAGCAAGAGCTCCTGGAGATTATCAACGAGGAGAACGAACGAACCAACAGCAAAGATGCGGCGAGGATCGTCGAGCGGGTGCAGGCCGGAGACGACGGCTCGGAGACGGTCGTCTCGTTGCTCAAGGCGCTGCACGCCCACAAGCAGACGGCCAAACTTTTGCCGGACGGCGGCGACGTCCAGCATAAGATCGAAAGCTTGGTGGATACTCTCCGAACGATCCTGTGTCTCTAGTGAATGATACTTTAAAACACGCTGGGCGGGAAATCGCTACTCGACGCCGAGGTCATCGGCGGCGGCGCCGATGACCTCGACGAGGCGGGCGTTGGGGTGCTCCCCCACGGGTCGACGACCACCAACGGTATCCTCAACATCAAAATCCTCACCATTACCGCTGCGAACCGAAGCTGTCTCTCTCCACGCCACGCAGTCCTCCCACTCGTCCAAATCCCGCAGCTGGGCCCACCCCCCCCGGACCACCCGAACCCCGACGCGCGCCATCGCCTTGGACGTCTCCTCCAGCACCGTGTCCGTGCTCCACGCAATCCCGTCGAACACGTCGCCGTGGGAGTCAAAGAACGACCCGTCGAGACCGTCCATCAGGAGACAGTAGAACCCGCCGTCGACGCTCGGACCAAACAGGGCCGTCGGCAGACCCCCCCCCCGCCGCCCCCCGCCTCCCGCCGTCTCCGAGAGGGACATCCGCTGGTCGGTCGAGGAGTGGACCCAACACGCGATCGTCTCCCAAGTCCGGCACGTCCGTCCCCAGGATACATATCCGGCCGTGCCCCCGCCGCTCGACGTACGAAAAGGCGTCTGCCATCCGGGCCCCCAGGCACGCCGTCTGTTTCTGCGGCCGGAACGTAATCTCTCCAAGCTTTGGAACGCTCGAAACGCTCGACCGCACCCAGTCCTCGACTTCTCCTGCCTCCTCTGCCACGGAGAAAAACACGTAGAGCTTGGCGCACCGGCCACGTGCCGCGAACCGACACACCGCCTTCAGGACGCCCTCCGCACACGCCCGGTAGATCTCGCACGCCCGCGCGTCGCCGACCGTCTTCGCCAGGCGCGTCTTGACTTGGCCAGGCAAGGGGTAGCGCAGGAAGACGATGATGCCGAGGTTGCCAGGTGGGCAACTCGACGGGACCATGTTCTTCGTCCGCGTCGTTCGTTCGTCAAGTCGTCAGGCTCCGAGCTTCATCGCCGCCGGTACTGGGGGACGTGGACTTCATTCATCCATCTGCCCACTGACTGACTGGTGCGTGGTCGTCTCTCGTCTCTCGTCTCTCGTCTGGGCGTGTTTTCGAGGTGTTTGACGAATACACCGGAATGTCACTTTGTGAGGGAAACGAGACAAATATCCAATTCAGTATGTCCGACCAGACCGTCGACGATAAGACGCTCCTCGGAGACTACGAGGAGAAGCCCGACATCTGGGCTTCCGCGGTACGTATGTATGGAGACGGCGACGTGTGAATTCCCGATCGTCCGATCGAGTCGTTGGATCGGACGACGACGTTTCCTTCCCCCGTGGAGTCTCCCTCGCTCCATGTCCCCGTCGTGATATATCCACAGAACGTTGAACCAGTCGTTCGCCGAACCAGTCGCTTCGTCGTCGGATACCCGGAGAAATCCCTCGGTGGAACCAGTCCACTCGTGGATCCACGATCCAGTCGAGTCATACGGCGTGGACCACCGCCTCCTCTCCTCTCCTCTCCTCTCACCTCAGCTTCGCACGCACCGCAGGCGCACAACAAGATCCCGGATGACGCGTGGGAGTACCAGATCCGCAAGTCGCTGAATGACGCGGCGTACAACGGCCTGGACTACGTCCCGTACTGCTCGACCATGCCGGTCCAGGACAATGCCGAGGACGGCGTCAAGTTCATGTGGAAGAAGAAGGGGGCCAAATGAGCACTAGTCGCATCGCGTGTCAAGATTTACCATCTTCAACAGTTCTTTGTACTCCCTGGAAGTCTCAGGCAGCGGAGAAGTTGAGCTTGCTGCTGACCTCGCTCGCCAGGTCCTCCTTGGGGTCGGGCGACGGGAACATGCCCGACTTGAGCGGAGAGGTCCCCACGAGCGGCGTGGCATGGCCGCTCAGGTGCTTGTCGAGCTTGCCGGCCGCCGCGAGGATGAGTCCCAGGAAGAGGGGCGACGGCTTGAACGGCCTCGACTTGAACTCTGGGTGGAACTGCGCAGCCACGTAGTACTTGTGTCCGGACAGCTCGACAATCTCCATCCTCTCCCCGGTCTCGTCCTTCCCGACGAACCGCAGGCCGCCCTCCTCCAGCTGCGGGACGAGCTCCGGGTTGACCTCGTACCGATGTCGGTGGCGCTCGTCGATGTACTGTTCGGCCTGGTAGAGCTTGGCGGCGATGCAGTCCACGGTCTGGAGAATCGTCCGACGCGTTCCGAGCCTCATCGTGCCGCCGAGGTGCGTCTTGGACCCCTCGGGCATGAAGACGACGACCGGCGTGGGCGTGGCCGGGTCGATCTCGGCGGAGTTTGCGTTCTCCCAGCCCATGACGTTCCTCGCAAACTCAATCACCGCAATCTGCATGCCCAGACAGATGCCAAGGTACGGCTTGTTGTTCTCCCTGGCGTACTTGGCCGCGAGGATCTTGCCCTCGGTTCCGCGGCCGCCAAACCCGCCGGGCACCAGGATGCCGTCGGCGCCCCTGACCCGGCTCCAGGCCGACTCGTACTCCTCCGGGTCGCTGGCTTTGGCGTCGCCCTCCAGGTAGCCGGCCTCGATCCACTCGAGCTTGAGCTTCCTCGACGCGGTCAGGCACGCGTGCTGGAGCGCCTTGTTGATCGACAGGTACGCGTCGGAGAGGTCGGTGTACTTTCCGACCATCGCGATGGTCACCGTCTCTGTCAGCGAGTCCCACCTCTCGGCGAGGAAGGACTTCCACCTCGACATGTTGATACGGTCCGCGCCCTTGAGCCCGAGGATATTGCATATGGTCGAGTGCGCGCCCTGCTCCTCCAACACCAGCGGCACCCTCCAGATGTTGGAAACATCGTGCATGGTCAGCACCTGCTCGGCCGGGACGTGGCAGAAGAGCGCCAGCTTTTCTTTCGTGGCGTCTCCCAGCGGGGACTGCGACCTGCACGCCAGAAGGTGCGGGTTGAGCCCGAGCGAGCGCAGCGTCGCGACAGAGTGCTGCGTCGGCTTGGTCTTCTCCTCGCCCACCACGCCAATCACGGGCACCAGGCTGACGTGGATCACGCACATGTTGCCGGCACCCACGCGGAACTGGAACTGCCTCAGCGCCTCGATGAACGGCATCGACTCGATATCTCCCACCGTCCCTCCCAGCTCGATCACGCACACGTCCGGGCATCCGTCCTTCCCGTCCACCGGCACGTGCGCCACGCGCTCGATCCAGTCCTGGATGGCGTCGGTGATGTGCGGCACGACCTGCACCGTCTTGCCCAGGTAGTCTCCTTTACGCTCCCGCTCGATCACCGAGCTGTAAATCTTTCCCGTCGTCAGGTTGTTGTCCTTGGACAGGGACAGGTCGAGGAAACGCTCGTAGTTGCCGAGGTCGAGGTCGGCCTCGCCGCCGTCGTCCAGCACAAAGACCTCGCCGTGCTCGAACGGCGACATGGTGCCGGCGTCCACATTCAGGTACGGATCTGCGGGGTGGAAGGTCGGGAAGAGGGATGTCGTGCGTGCGTGAGGTCGTGAGGTCGCGCGTGCGAGCGTGCGACGCAAACGGCAACTGCGAGAGCGCTGGCGAGGCGTCAACCGACAAGGCGAGGACGGTGAACGACAAGGCCTCTGAGGCGGCACCGGCGCGCCGTCTCGACGCCTACATCCTTCTCGACGACTCCACCGCGTGCCGAATCGGACCAGAAGGTGGAGAAAAACGAAAGCATGCTCGAATTCAAATCGAACGACAACGGACCAATCTTGATACTCGTCACCCTGTGACCGCATGCCTTCAGGAGTACGCCCACGCTGGACGCCGTGACTCCCTTGCCAAGTCCAGAGACCACACCGCCCGTGACGAGAACGTATTTCATCGTAAATTCAAATTTTGTTCTGTGTCTAACGTTTCGTTGAGCGTCCGCGCTCGATTAGATTGCCCTGTTCAGGGCGGACAGCACGTCGCCGACCAAGTACAAGCTCCCAGTGACGAGCACGTGAAGCCGCTTCCCGGTGCCGAACGACTTTGCCCGGCTCCGTACCCGCTGCAGCGTCTCGGCAAGCGACGGCGAGACAACCGACGTCGGCAGCCGGCAGTGCGACGTCGTCGCCGGGTCCAGCGAGCCTCCGCCCGCGGCGGTAGACGCGCGAGCGCCGTTCCCACCCCCGACAACCAGCCGCTGCCAGACGGACAAGAGGTTGCCCTGCCAGGCCGTGTCGACGGCAGCATTCGGCGTGCTCAGCTTGGTATATGAAGACGTCGTGGGCGTGAAAATAATCTCCGAAGGCCACGCCTGCTCGTCTCCCGGACGCAGAAGCTCTTTCCGCAGCGGCTCCAGCAACGACTCGGGGTCCCGCTCCTCCATGCAATTGAAGATGACCACCCGGTCCGTGCCGCCGTTCCCGTTCCCGTTGTCACTCTCCCGCGGAGACTCCCGCGTGACCTCCCCTCTGTCTGCAGACGCGGCGGAAAACCACCTGGCGCACGCCCCAATACTCTCGGGCGTATGCGCGCCGTCCACGAAAAACGTCAGCCCCGCCGCCTCATCGTCCTGAAAAATCTCGGCCCGCCCCGGCCACCGCACCCGCTCCAACCCCGCCACGTACGCCTCCGGAAGCACCCTCTCCTCCAGAACCTGCTTCGCCCGCGCGACCGCCCCCGCCTCCTTCCCCGCCAGCGTCCGCCCATACCTCCCCTCCCACACCGCGGCCAGCTGCACCGCCAGCGCCGCATTCTCCACCTGATGCGCCCCCGCCAACCCCAACCGAATCGGGGACGATCCATATACACCCGCTTCCCGCGAATACAAATCCAGCGGCACCACTTCCTCCAACGGCACCTCCTTCTCCCTCGCCACCGCCTCCAGCGTCTGCATCGCGTCTGCCCGCTGACCCACCGTCAGCGCCGGCGACCCCTTCTTGAAGATCCCCGCCTTCTCCCTCGCAATCTCCGGCAGCGTATACCCCAGCACATTCATGTGGTCAAACCCGAGCATCGACACCCCACACACCACGGGCTCCCGCACGCAGTTCGTCGCATCCAACCGCCCACCCAGCCCCACCTCGAGAATCGCCACGTCGACCTGCACCTGCAGAAAGATCCGAAACGCCAACAGGGTCAGGAACCGAAAGTAGGCCGGCTTTCCCGAATCTTCGCCCAACGAATCATCCCCGTTATCCGACAACAATTCATACGTCTCGAACAGGACCCTCAGAAAGCGCTCCTCGTCGACCTTCTCCCCAGCGATGCGGATTCGCTCTCGCACATCGATCAGATGGGGCGACGTGAACAGCCCCGTCTTGTAGCCGCAGGAACGCAGGATGGAATCCACCATCGCACACGTTGACCCCTTACCCTTGGTCCCGGTGACGTGAATGGCGTGCAGGTCGGCGAGCTTTGCCGGCGGGAGGTCGAGTTTGTTCAGGTAGCCGTCCATCATCTGAAAGGCGTGTTCCCATTGCGTGCCATCCTGATACAGACGACGTGGTGCGTGTGTGCGTGTGTGCGTGTGTGCGTGTGCTTGTTCTCGGTGAGATGTGCCGTCGCAAATCGGTGCGTGCCCTGGCGTCGTGGTACGTGGTACG
>Ga0181584_10002376_pt1 | contig 14427 bp, 14 predicted proteins | sample 071ome_30_FD_132462 | JGI IMG/M metagenome (GOLD analysis project Ga0181584, IMG submission 132462) | Coastal salt marsh microbial communities from the Groves Creek Marsh, Skidaway Island, Georgia - 071406AT metaG (megahit assembly) | ecosystem: Environmental > Aquatic > Marine > Intertidal... | reverse complement strand
TTATCGACATATTCACCCTGAACCAGTGGCCAGCTAAATGGTTTGTCTTCTATCCACATATGCTGCGAATCAATGCCGCCTGCACGTAGCAGGTTATGTAACAGACGGAGATGCGGCGAAGTCAGTTGCCTGGGACCAATGTGAGGCATGGCATTAATCAATGCCAGCTTCTCATTCACACGGATACAGAGCATCTGGAAACGAAAATCTTCACTGCGCTTTCTCGAAGCGCTTTGTTTCCCAGGCTCTTTCCCTGGCCCTTTCTCAGTATCTGAGGCGCTTTGGTGTTCAGCAGGCGCCTGGCTATTTCTGGAACTTTTTACCGTTTCAACCGTTTCAACCGTTTCAACCGTTTCAACCGTTGAAAACACCGGCGACTCTGGTGGACTCTCTGGACTGGTCCGTGGCCCGGTCAGCTCCGGCTCAGTTGACGCATGGTCCGGCTCAAGAGCATCAATCCCTGGCAACCTCGCAGACTCTGTCTGCAACCAGGATTCTGGCCATTCACAAGGCCTGGATTTCGGGGCACCAGGTAACAGCACCCTCGGGAAATAGCTGTCTATTCCCAGGGTGCCCAGTAATTCCTGTCGAAGATCTTCCGGTAAGGACAATGCTTTTCTCTCGGTGAATCTGCCTGTTCGCTTTTGTCCATTCTACCGCCCGTTGCCTGCGAAGTCATGGCGATGCTGGTCCATCGATTCGCTGAACAGAAAATCACCAACCCGAAATTTTACTACCCCCCTGTCAACGGTATTCAAATGATGGCGTTATATACAGTGAACTGAATATTCCGGCCGGTATTCAATTTTTTTAGACGGAATCAATCTTGGAGTATCACAATGAAAATAAAACAATATGCACTGATGGCGGCAACCGCCATTTTATCAGCCAGCCTGCTGTCCACTACCAATGCGCAGCCAGGGGGGGCTGATTTTCAGGATAATATTGAAAACCAGCCACAACGAGTCGGTGGACGCCCACATCCCGGCCCATTCAAAAGGGACCAGGGTCATGGAGCCCCGCGTCCTGGCGGTGATCCTGAAAGACTACTGGAAAGAATTGACAGCAATGGTGACGGATTTGTTGATCTGGACGAATTCCTGGACCAGCGTCTCGCAAGAATTGATCGCAGGTTTGAACATCAGGATGCCAATGGTGACGGCCAGCTCAGCGAAGAAGAAGCAGCGAGACCCCGTCGACACACTCCAGACCCAACAGAACGTGAACAGGTCCTGCAGTGTGTGAGGCAAACCATAGCCGACTGGGAGGGGCCCGGGGGAGAAGACCGTTTTGACATCGTTGATACCGATGGGGATGGTTATATTTCCCTCGCAGAAATGAGTACAGCCCTGGAATTTCGTGCCACAACACTGTTCGACAGGATAGATGCTGGTGCTGATGGATTTATCAGTGTTGAGGAACTCGAACTGCATCAGGAAGAACAGATCAATATACGTCGTGTCATTCGTGCCTGTGTCGATGTAGTCTCAGACCCTTTTGCAGCCACGCTTTAACGCTTTCCCCTGCTTGCCCGATTATCAAGGGCACTGACAAGGCCGGACCTGCTTCGGCCTTTTCTTTATCCTTTATTTGCCAACAGCCTTTTTTATCGTCTCTCTACTGATTATCATCACAGCGGATTAAATCAGGAGTTTAGGAGATAAGCCATGACGACTACACTGGAAAGCAGCCTTGTCAGCACTGACTGGCTGTCCGACAACCTCAATAACCAGGATATTCGTATACTCGACTGTACTTTGGTCATGAAACCCAACGATGATGGCAGCTATGGCTTTGTCTCGGGAATCGATGTCTGGCGGGACGGTCATATTCCAAACAGCATCTATGTGGATGTGGGCGGAGAATTATCTGACCAGGATCATGACATCACGTTAATGATGCCATCCCCGGAAAACTTTGCTCAAACCATGCGCAAAAAAGGCATCGGCGATAATACGGCAGTAATCTGCTATGACCGTTCAAATCATGCCTGGGCGGCGCGTGTCTGGTGGATGCTGAGAGTCTGCGGCTTTGATAATGCCGCTGTACTTGATGGCGGTTGGAAGAAATGGACCGCGGAGGAGCGGGAAGTCTCAACCGAAGAAACCACCTATCCCCAGGCGCAGGCCTTTACTGTCAACCCGCGTCCTGGCCTGATGGCCAGCAAGGCGGATGTCAGAGTTGCCTGTGAAGATGACGAGACAGTATTACTGCACTCATTACCCCTGCCGATGTTTACCGGAGAGGTCTCTCCCTACTCCCGTGCCGGCCGTATTCCCGGTAGCAGGAATCTGTATTGCGAGACTCTCATTGACCCGGAATCGAATTGTTATGTCAGCAGGGAAAAAATGACAGAACACTTTGAACCTTCAGGCTCACTCAGGACCGAACGGGTTATTACCTACTGCGGCGGCGGAATCGCAGCCAGTTCAAATGCACTGGCACTGACGCTACTGGGTCATGAAAATGTGGCTGTCTATGATGGTTCACTGACAGAATGGACTGCAGATCCCGATATGCCCCTGGAGACCGACTAGGGTCGGTTAAACAGCCCTGCGCAAAATTTGCCGGGCTGCATTGTAGCCCGGTATTCCGCTGACCCCGCCACCAGGGTGGGCGCCTGATCCACAAAGATACAGTCCTTTCAATGGCATGGCATATCCGGCATGCCCCAGGGCCGGTCTGGCAGAAAAAAGTTGTTCCAGGGAAAGACGCCCGTGAAAAATATCACCTCGCGGTAATCCAAACTGCTGTTCCAGATCCCATGGACTCAGTGCCTGGATACCTGCAATTCTTGACCCGAACCCGGGAAAATATGTTTCGACACAGGACAGTATTGTCTCAACCGCAGCGTCCCTGTTCTTTTCCCAGGCCTGCCCAAGATCCGGTGAGAACTGCTGACAGAAAAGACTGGCAACATGACACCCGGAAGGAGCCAGCGTCGTATCTACCAGGCTCGGGATCAGCATTTCGACAACGGGTTTCCCTGACCAGCCTTCATCTCTGGCGGACTGCCAGGCCTGATCCTGGTAAGCCAGCGTGTCGCCGATGATAATGCCCGCTTCCCTGTATCCAGGCACAGTTCTGCCTGAAAACTCCGGCAGTCCCTCAAGGGCAACATTCATACGAAAGGAGCCGCTGCCACATTTATACTGGCTGAAATGTGTCCTGAGATCATCCGAGACAACAGAGTCGTCCAGAAGCCTGGTAAAGAGTGTTACCGGGTTCGTATTGGCGACAACAATGTCGGCCTGATGAAACTCCCCCCGGGAAACAACACCCACAGCCTTGCCCTGGTCCGACGCTATGCTCTCTACAGGACTATCCGTGATAAATCTGACACCATATCTGCTTCCTTCCCGGGTGATAGCGTCGGAGACAGCCCCCATCCCGCCAATGGCATGCCCCCAACGTCCACGTTCACCATTTACCTCTCCCAGCAGATGATGGAGAAGGTTATACCCATTGCCCGGCGTGTAGGGGGACACAAAATTGCCAACTATGGCATCGAAACCAAGCAGGGCCTTGAGTGCTTCGGTCGAAAAAAAGTCGTCGAGTATTTCTCCGGCACTGCGTGAGAACAGCGTCAGCAAAAACTGCTTCTCCTGCCTGTTCAATCCAGAAAAACTTTTGGACAGTTTGAACAGGGAAAACAGATCACCAATCCCGGCTCCATCCAGTGCCGGTGGTGTCATGAGCATGACCTCCCTCATTACCGGAACCAGGGCTGCCAGTCTGTTTTCGTAGTCGACCAGACGTTCCGCATCCTGGTCTGAGAACCGGGCTACTTCAGTGGCCAGTTCACCGGGAATTGAGGCAAAACTGTCACCACTGGCCAGGGGCAGGAAATTATTTACCCTTCTCTGAACAAGCTTCAGGCCATGTTTATGTAGCTGAAGGTCCTTGATAATGCCGGGATGCAGGAGACTGACAGTATAGGAGCACACAGAATTACGGTAACCCGGATAAAACTCCTCGGTAACCGCTGCGCCACCAAGCACATGACGTGCTTCCAGGACAGTAACATGCATCCCCGCTCGGGCAAGATAAGCCGCACAGACAAGCCCGTTGTGTCCAGCACCGACGATAATGACTCTACGGGGCATGCTTGAGCTGCTCAGGGATCAAGGGATGCAGAGTAGGCTGACAGCGCGAGAATGTCATCCACGGTAAGGTTTGCTACAACATCAGACATCAGTGGTGACCAGAGACCACGGCGATTCCCGATTTTCATGTCATACAACTGCCTGGCAATATAACTGGGTGAGCGCCCGGCCAGATAAGGCACCGGCCCCAGACCTTTCAGCCCGGGGCCATGACATGTCTCACATTTACCGGATTCGGCCAGTGCCCTGCCCTTTGACACACTGCCGGGAGGGACATAAGCGATAAATCCGGCCCGGTCATCGCGTAGTTCGACCCGTTCAAGGTCCTCGGGCATTTCAAGTATGCGCCTGCCGATAGGTTCACTGCCACCACCTGGTTTTTCCACATACATCCAACCCATAATGAGTGTTTCTGGCACGGTGGGTGTTTCAACCACCCTGATCCATTTTTTCGGGGTGAGACTTGAAAAGTAGACTGCAGCATCACGAACCTCAGCTTCTGTTGCGTTGTTGCCAATGGCGAACATGTTGCTGGCAGGCCCATGCATCGGTTCTGAAGAACGGCGCAAACCGTTTCGCCAATCCTCCATCTGCTGAATGATGTATGCCTCTGGCAACCCGGTCAGACTGGCATTTTCCGGACGCCCCTGGCCGTTTGGCAGGTGACAGAAACCGCAGGCAAAAACACCGGGATTTCTTCCACGGGCAACAATATCAGGCATGGGGGAATGATCTTCAGGATGCCAGTCTGGTGGGGAGTAAAGATCCCTGGGCAGTGTAAAAACAATTTCCACTTCACTACCAGGAACACGATGAGGCACGTTGTATTCAAAAGGGTCCTCAATACCAGGTGTATTGAGTGCATAGGCCCATGCCAGTGAAGGTACAGCACCTGTACCATCGTTATCAGCACCAGCACATCCAATGGAACCAATCGCCAGGGCACACAACAGTAAAGTCCTGATGCTGTTCATCGCATTTCCCCCTGTAACAATGTCAAGCGAATGAATCTGCACCCGTTATGCCATGGCAAAAAAAATCATCCCAAGGTTTTAAACGGGAAATCAGCTTTCAAACTGGTAGCCCGGTGTGGATCTGGAAATTTCCATTTCATCCCCATCCATTTCAGCCGGAATATCCTCAAAAAGCGGTGTACTGAGATAGCGTTCACCCGTGTCGGGCAACATGCAAAGAATAGTACTTCCCTCGGGCTCTTCATTGGCCACCTGGAGCGCCGCACTAAACGTGGCTCCGGCAGAAATTCCTACAAATATGCCTTCCTTTTGCGCCAGTTCCCGGGACAGGCGGAGAGCCTCTGTATTCGGCACTTTTACCACCCGGCTGATATCATGATCCCTGACAGCTTCTTCAGTAAGCCTGGAAATAAAATCAGGCGTCCATCCCTGCATGGGATGTGGTGTAAAAGCTTCATGGCTGACAGCCGGTGAGCCATCATCATGTCGTTCCTGTTGAATTCCGCTGCTGACAAGGGCCGCGACGTCCGGCTCACTGAGAATAATTTTCGTATCCGGGCTTTTTTCCCTGAGCGCCTTGGACACACCAAGCAGGGTACCCCCGGTACCATAACCGGTAACCCAGTAGTCGAGTGAGTTATCTGGAAAAGCTGCCAGAATTTCCTGACCGGTTGTTCTGTAATGCATCTCTGCATTGGCTTTATTTTCAAACTGGCGGGTAAGGAACCAGCCATTTTTCTCTGCCAGTTCTTTTGCCTTGTTGACCATACCTGTGCCTTTGGCAGCAGCCGGCGTCAGGATTACCCTGGCACCCAGAAAACGCATTAAACGTCTGCGCTCGACGCTGAAGCTCTCTGCCATAGTCACTACCAGAGGATAGCCTTTTTGCGCACACACCATGGCCAGCCCAATGCCAGTGTTGCCACTGGTCGCTTCAACCACTGTCTGCCCTGGCTTCAGGGCACCTGTTTTTTCCGCATGTTCGATAATACCCAGTGCCAGCCGGTCCTTGACCGAACTCATCGGATTGAATGCTTCAGACTTTACATAGAGGTTAATCCCGGCCGGAGCCAGCTTGTTAATCCTCACGACCGGTGTATTACCTATCGTTTCAAGGATGTTATTGTATTTATCACCTCTGATTTCTGACTTTTCGGACATACCCCTCTCCTGTCGATTTGCATGGGGAAATACAGTAGCCTAAATACAAGAAGGCATGACTTAACCAACATGCCTGCCTCTCACCCCGTTTTATTCAATCATGAAAATTCTGTCATGTTACCGGTCAGAGCGATATGAACGATCATCACAGTTATACGGTTCCCAGGGATAAGCGGAAATATACATGGTGTCGCTACCACGGTACTGACCTGAAAAATAAAGTGGATCCTCTGCCACATAGGTTCTGGTCAATGCACCATCTTCGGGATTAATCCGGAAACGTTCAGTCACTGTCATCTGCGCACTGTGCGGTGTGCGTGTATCGGCGAGCAGGATACCCTCAAGAAACCCCCGTGTCTGGACGATCAGCTCATCATTTTCCCAGCGCCCAATAGAATAACCGCCCCTGCTGGGTTCGATCATGCCCGGGAAATCAATCTCGCCCAGATGAATAGTCCGTTCAAAAATCATGGTGCCATAAATCAGCCGAATCTCATCTTCGTTTTGTTCAACTCGATTGACAGGATTATCAAATGACCAGTCCCAGAGAATATTGGTGGTTTCACAACGCAACCTGGGGTTGTCCGAGGAGGAACCATCAAAGCCCTCGATGGCGGCTTTACCCGCATCGGTCAGGGGGAGAATACTGGGACGCTCCCAGGTTGTCGCCAGTGGATCTTCCGAATATGACTCCGGTGTTCCCCGGGATCCCTGAAAAGCCCTGCCACCAGCCGGCACTTCACCTGGTTCAAAGCGGTCAGCAATACTTAAAGGGACCAGAGTCCCTTCAAGTCCCCGAGGATCGGTCATCACTACCTGCTCTGCAGCCCAGTCACCGGAAATATCGGGATCGCCATTGGGGAGTCGTCCGATTTCAATCGCCTTCTTCAGGTATTTTTCTGTATCGGAAATCTGCTCATAACGATCCAGGCTCAGCCCGTTGGCAAAAGTGATTGTTCCCGTATAGCAGGTATTTTCTTCAAAGCGATCCGGCGAGCCACTAATGGTCACCTCTGACCCGACTTCAAACAGCGCTTTGGACCAGCCGGAACGGCGCAGCACAGTCCCGCCACGTAATTCGCACTTCCACTGCGACACACTGCCATCCTCGTTGGTGACATCCAGATATATCCAGGAATGGGGGTTAACCATGGCAATCTCGGTGACAACACCTTCCACCGTGACATCAATATTAAGATTGAAATTGGCCAATCCATGGTGAGCCTCAGTAATTAGGGGAGACAGAGTCAGGCAGGCAACAGCAAAAAACTTTTTCAACGGAATATTCCTCACAGCGGGAGATTTGGCAAGCATAAGTAAGCCCCCTGACAATTTCAATCAGACCTGTGTTTTAATTGTTTGCCACGACACATGCCCTTATGAAGCAATCTGGAAGAAAGAATTAAGGTTGAAACAGATTCTGAAACATTCCCTGGTCCCGCTATTGCCGCCTCTGGCATTTATTCTTGTGGGTTTAGCCACTGCATTCACTGCGGTAACCTATGAGATCGGAACCTTTACCCGCATGGGGCCCGGTTTTGTGCCCATGGTGCTGGGCAGCATCCTGATCCTGCTGGGTGGATTGACACTGTGTCGAGATCGGCAATCCGAACCACAGACAGGCATTGCCCTGCGCCCCTTTATTGCGGTGACCACAGGTATTCTGTTCTGGGCACTGCTGGTGGAGTTCGCCGGGTTTTTACCGGGCTCTGCAGGGCTCGTCCTGCTCACATCCCTGGCTTTACCTCACACCCGGTGGCACAGCGTCCTGATCCTGGCAACAGTGCTGTCCGTTGCGGGCTACCTGCTGTTTGTCCTGCAGCTTGGCGTTCCTCTGAACGCTGTAGGATAAGGTATGGAGACCCTGAGCTATCTTGCGATCGGTTTTGAGCAGGCATTGACCCCGCAGGCCCTGCTTTTCTGTCTTTTGGGGGTAAGCCTGGGCACTTTTATCGGAGTTTTACCCGGCATCGGTTCCCTTACGACCATTGCCCTGTGCCTGCCGCTGACATTCCATCTTGAGCCGTTGCCTGGTCTGATTATGCTGGCGGGTATTTTTTATGGTGCCCAGTACGGCAGTTCCACGGCTTCCATTCTGCTCAATGTTCCAGGCAGCGCCCCCGCGGCCATTACCTGTCTCGATGGCTATCCCATGTCCCAACAGGGCCGTGCTGGCATTGCCCTTTTCATCACAACAATTGCCTCCTTTATCGGTGGCAGTTTCGCCATACTGCTGCTGGTCTTTTTTGCTCCAATTCTGGCTGACTTTGCCATCAGTTTTTCTGCAGCTGATTATTTTTCCATCATGATCCTTGCCCTGACCGCCGCCTCGACGCTTTCAGTAGGTTCACCACTGAAGGGACTGACTATGGTAGTGCTGGGATTATTACTTGGCCTGGTGGGCACCGATATAAACTCCGGCCAGTTTCGCTTTACTTTCGGCATACCCGCCCTGGCGGACGGCATCAACCTGGTGGCCCTGGCTATGGGACTTTTCGGCGTCGCAGAAATTCTCAACAACCTGAGCAACGGTAATGTTCCTCTGGCGAGCAGGGAAGATATTTCCCTGAAAAACATGCTGCCATCGAAACAGGACTGGAAGGCTTTTCGTAACGCCTGCCTGCGAGGTTCAGTGATTGGCAGTTTCATTGGCATGCTGCCCGGTACCGGCCCGACCATAGCCACGTTCATGGCCTATGCTGGTGAAAAGAAGTTGTCGGATACACCGGAAAAATTCGGTAAAGGCGCCATTGAAGGCATCTCGGCGCCGGAAGCCGCAAACAATGCCTCGGTACAGGCTGCATTCATTCCGACCCTGACTCTGGGGGTGCCAGGGGACGCCATCATGGCAGTCATGCTGGGGGGATTGCTGGTTCACGGAATCACTCCCGGCCCGCAACTGGTAACCACTGATGCCGCCCTGTTCTGGGGTGTTGTGGCGAGTTTCTGGATTGGCAATGCTTTACTGCTTGTGCTGAACCTGCCCATGATAGGATTATGGGTAAAACTGTTAAGTATCCCCTACCGCATCCTCTTTCCATCGGTACTTTTCCTGATCTGCATTGGCGTTTACAGCGTCAACAATAGCAGCGTTGATGTCCTGCTTACCCTGGGCTTTGGTCTGCTTGGCTTTTTCCTCAATCGATTCGGCTATCCTTCTGCCCCCTTGCTGCTGGGATTTGTGCTTGGCCCATTGATAGAGGAAAACTTCCGCCGCGCCCTGGTGCTTTCCGGCAGCAATCTCGCCACCTTCATTACGCGGCCCATCAGCCTGGTATTTCTCCTGATGACACTCGCACTGCTCTCTTTTACATTCTGGCGAGGTAGTATCCGACACCTGAACAACCCATCCGGAGTAAATCCGTGAAACAGGCAGTAATATTAATTGGCACATTGACGATCAGCCTGTTGTTGACCGCATGCGGTGAACAGTCACAAACTGCCGTGGAAAGTACCGCTGACTATCCATCAAAACCGATACGGGTCATCATTCCCTTCGGTCCCGGAGGACTGGCCGATGTCACATTACGCCTCGCAGGTGAGCCACTGGGGGAGGGTCTTGGACAACGTCTTGTAATCGAGAATCGTCCGGGCGCCGGTGGTGTTGCTGCAACCACCAATATTCTCAACAGCGAGGCCGACGGATACACACTGATCGTACTGACCAATGGCACCACCATTGCAGAGACTCTCTTCGACAAGCTGCCATACCAGATCACGGAAGACCTGGTACCTGTTTCATCGGTAACCTGGTTTGACCTGGTCCTGCTGGTTCACCCGGACGCTGGAGTTGAATCTCTTGAAGCCTTGCTTGCAGAGAAAGGCAATGACCTCAAGATTGCCACCATCAATCCCGGCAGCACACAAAACCTTACCGCAGAATTATTCAATACCCGTTCGGGCATTGATGCCACCATCATTCCCTATCGCACAACTCCGGATGTACTTGGCGCTCTGCTACGCCAGGAAGTGGACCTGGTGATAGATGCCTATACGGCACTCAAGGGCGCCATCGACAGTGGCCAGGCAAGACCCGTTGCCGTCACGGGTGAATCCCGAAACCCGGCCATGCCCGATGTGCCAACAGTCACTGAAGCCGGGATAGAGGATTTTGTCGTCACTGGATGGAATGCGCTGTATGCAAAAGCCGGCACACCCCCCGAAATATTAAGACAGCTGAACGACTCAGTCGCCAGGGTGGTGAATACGCAAGACATCCAGAATCGCTTCAGGGAACTGGGTGTCGAGGCCAGGGCCACATCTGCAGAGCAAATGCAGGAACGTCTGCTTGATGACATTGAAAAATGGCGGCAGGTCATTGAAACGGCAGGCATTGATACCTTATGAATGGTTCCGGGACGTCACCACCCACACTGCTGGTGGATGCCCATGCCCATATTTTTACCCATGAAATGCCCCTGATCGAAAATCCGCGGCATACACCTGGCTACAGCTTTCCCCTTGAAGAATACCTGGCACAACTGGATGCCCATGGCGTGAGTCGTGGCGTTATTGCCGCAGCCAGCCCCTGGGGTGATTACAATGATTACACACGCGAGTCTGTCAAAACCCACAGGGACAGGCTACGCGGCACGGTCATTCTCCATCCGGAAAAACTGGACACCTACCCTTTACAGGCGATGACTGACGACGGCATCGTTGGCATCAGGCTGCCTTTCATTGGCCTGCGAAAATTACCGGACATACGCTCCCGGGAGTATCGCCGGCTATTCAGTGTGCTGGCTGATATTGGCTGGCATATACATTTACATGTCGAAGGACGTCACATTCCTGCCCTGCTACCCCACCTGCTCAATGCCGGGCCAAGACTGGTCATTGACCACCTGGGAAGACCTGAACCGGACCGGGTAAAGGAGGCACCCGGCTTCAAACCTGTTGTAGAAGCCATTAACGATTCAAAGGCCTGGCTCAAGGTGTCATGCGGATATCGCATAGGTGATGTAGCCAGCGAACACTTTCTGGCCTTTCTTCATGAGTGTGGCGAGAAACGCCTGTTCTGGGCCAGCGACTCCCCCTTTGTTGGCCATGAAGGGCAACTTGACTATAAAGACACTATCCTGTGGCTGGACAACCTGCTGGATGATGTTCATTCAGCGGAAAGGATTTTTGGTCGTAATGCCCTGGATTTCTATTTTGACACCTGACGCCGCCCCCCCTTCTTTCGTCAGCAATAAAAGCCCCTGCGAGTGATCAAGCGGTTGTGACTTCTTACTCCTAGCGGGTATCATGGTTGGCAGAACACTGGCAGCCACTGACTGTCCAGACATGATCATTACACTTGTGGAGTCCAGATCTTGAAACGTAAGTCCTTAGCAAGCCTTCTATGCGCCAGCGTCATCCTGACTTCCTGCGCCACGAGTTCAACGTCAGGTCCGAGAAGTATGCGCTCCCTGGCACCACCACCGACGGCTACCGTATTTGGTGATCCAATGCCTGTGACGGCCCATGAGGACCATACTTTCCTCCTCGACAGTGACGACCCCCAACTGCGGGCCAACAAACGACTTGTGTACGATATGTGGCGGACGATCCTGAATGCGGGCCATGTAGAAGCCGCTGACCAGTATCTGGCACCTGATTATATTCAGCATAACCCGACAGCCCCGACTGGCCGGGAAGCATTCAAGGAAATTTTTGGCTCCTTTGTTACCCGCCAGGATGAAGTTCCGGAAACCATCGAGAATCCGGTAGTCACCATCATTGCCGAAAGGGATCTGGTGGTGCTGGCTTTTGTCACGGAATACCCAGAGCCCGATGGCACCGGCACCTACACCTCAACACACTTTGACATGTTCCGCGTCGAGAACGGCATCATTGCCGAACACTGGGACTCCATACAAATAAGGCCAGGACAGGACACACCTGATTTTGGTAACGGTGGCCCGGTTCCTGTTATCGGTATCAAGGGTGAAGCTCAACTGGACATGCTGGTCAATGATGATTCGGGATTGTTTCAAAACAAGCGCCTTGCCTATGACATGTGGCGCCATATGCCGGAAGCCGGCAGGGAAGAGTTGGCTCCTCTGTACATGGATCCCATCTACATCCAGCACAACCCCAATGCCGCCACTGGTCGTAACGGTGTCGTGGAGTATTTTGCCCAGCGTCCGGACACATCCATAGATTCCTTCCTGGAAGACCCCCTTGTAGCCAGTGTTGCCGAGGGAGACCTGGTGGTTCAGGTCTTACAGGAAGAAAGACCTCACCCGAAAACCGGTGAAACCTATTATGTTGCCTGGTTCGATATGTTTCGTATCGAAAATGGCAAGCTCGTAGAACACTGGGATACAGCCTCCAAGGGCGAACTGCCTGCAGTAATGCAGTAATGGTCATTCCCTTGCTGGCAACTCACCGGGGTTTCAGCTAGGGTCTTCTTATCCCACTGAAATACAAGAAGAAAACTTGTTCACAAAGCAGTGCATAAATCAGAACCCGCGCTGACATTATGGCCAGTTTTGAAATGCAGGAAGCCATTCGACTGATTTCCCAATCCTATCAGGGCAAGGGCTGGCCAGCACTGACCATGGGCATTGGAATCAACTCCGGCATGATGAATGTCGGCAATATGGGTTCCCGGTACCGTCTTGCCTATACGGTCATAGGCGATGCCGTTAATCTTTCATCGCGTCTGCAGACCATGACACGGGTATACCATGTCCCGACAATCTGCGGTGAGGAAACGGCCAGGAATGTCATTAATGTGGAATTCATGGAACTTGATATGGTACATGTCAGGGGCAAGAAAATTATTTCAAAAATTTATCATCCCCTCGGTCTCAAGTCCGAGATTTCTGACGGGACCCGCGAGATGCTGGAGCAGCACAAGCAGGCGCTGGAATTCTACTACAACAGGGAGTTTTCCGAGGCTGACAACCGATTCTGCCGCTTGATACAGCAAAACACTGGCTTTGAAGCCTACTACCGGTACATGCTCCAACAGGTGGCTGAGAGCAAAAACATCACCACTGTCGCCCAGGGTGAAATCAGCTGAATTCAACGCATGTCTGCTAACAAGTCCTGAACCCGGGCAGGCATGATGATTTGATTACAGGCAGCTGTCGCTGCGACTGACTCCATAACCATAATAATCAGCAAGAGCCAAACCGGCAGCTACACTGGTAAAGGGATCGTGCTCCACGACTTTGCCGGGAAACCGTGCATCCAATGAACGCCTGACTGCCGGAATCAACGATGACCCCCCGGTTCTCAGTACCAGATGAATTTCATCCCTGTTCACACCGGCCCTGGCAAGCGTGTCATCAACGGCTGCCTCGAAGCGCTCCAGAAGGTTGGCGATCATCTTTTCAAATGCTTCCCGCCTGATTTCAACTTCCACATCAATTTCAGGGATATCCAGGACAGCTGATTCGTTGTAGGAAAGAGCAGCCTTGCAGTCCTTGATGGCCTGAAAGACCTGGTAGGAATAGTTCTGTGTGATCAGTTCATATAACCTTTCAAACTTGTCTGCGTCTGCCGCCCCCTGGCGAATCTTGTCCAGCACAGGTGTGGTGTATTCGTTCTGGTTCAGCATGTAACTCACCGTCCAGTTGATCAACAGGTCCTCATAGGCATCAAAGGGAAACAATGTTTCCACTTCCTTGCCGTCTACCTCCCTGTGCCAGCGCTCCCCCTTGCCAAGAAGGGGAAAAAGTATATGGCGGAACATGCACTGGTCGATATGATCCCCACCCAGTCCAATACCATGAATAGCCACCACATCAAAAAGACTGGCATTGCGTCGCAGAATACACAGATCCAGTGTCCCGCCACCAAAGTCGACGGTCAACAGCAACTCTCCCTGCTCGCCAGGATTGGCATGCAGGTAACTCAGCGCGGCCGCGGTGGGTTCGGGATAAAAGGTCTGGGTTTTGATGCCTGCATACCGGTAGGCCTCGCTGAGACGTTCAAGAGCTACCCTGTTGTGATTGGCATCCCGTCCCTCAAAGTTCACAGGATGTCCAATACAGGCATGTTCAGGCTGATCACTTCCCTGTATGACCGATTGCACTGCCCTGACGACTGCCTGCCTGATGCGCAACAGAATCGGTGTGATGAGGGCAACGAGCCTGAAAGGTCGATCAAATATCATGACGCGTTCAGTCTCAACACTCCCCAGCAAGCGTTTGGTGCCACGAAAAAGTCGCCCAGGCAGACTGCCATCATTA
>Ga0181584_10002372_pt1 | contig 14438 bp, 6 predicted proteins | sample 071ome_30_FD_132462 | JGI IMG/M metagenome (GOLD analysis project Ga0181584, IMG submission 132462) | Coastal salt marsh microbial communities from the Groves Creek Marsh, Skidaway Island, Georgia - 071406AT metaG (megahit assembly) | ecosystem: Environmental > Aquatic > Marine > Intertidal zone... | reverse complement strand
TGGCGGTGTCATGGGGGTCCGCGGCCGCCAAGAGCGGATGGACTTCACCAACACGTTTTCTCCGGCGTACCACTTCCGACTTTTGTATCTGGGCGTTGCCATGTACCCGATCATGGGATGCCTGCGCTACAACTGCGCCGACGCTGATCCATCCTGGCAAGTCTTCCGCCGCGCCGACTTCAAGGACGAGAACAACATGCCCGCCGAGTCGTACGGCTTGCTCGAGTCCTTCGACCACGAGCCCGCGGCCGGCGAGATCACGGCGGCGTTCCAAAAGAAACGATGACGTGCCGGTGGATATTAAATGACCGACAGATATGAAACGAAACGAAATGATATATCATGGTATCGAGGAGTATCATCATCATCCGCCCGCCCGCTGCTTTGCCAGCACAAACACGACGCCGCTGGCCAGACCGATGCTGATCGACCCCAGGTTGGCCATCGAGTACGTCGACTCGTACAACAGCAGCCCGATGAAGCTGATCGGAATCTTGTTCAACGACCCGACCAAACTGAAGGTCGTGGGCGTCGTCGTGGACAGGAACCACAGCACCGAGAACGAAATCCCAAACCCGACCAGGCCGGACAGCGTCGCCACGATCAAAAACGCCGGGTTCCTCAGATCTTCCTGCTCCGAAAGGATTCCCAGCTCCCCCTGTCCCGCCATCACCAGAAAGATCAGGGGTAGGCTGAGTAAATTGTTGTAAAACACCATGGAGAACTCGTCCAGCCGCTCGCCGTTGCTCGTGTACTTCTTCACCTTCTCCATTGCCACCTTCAAATACAGCATATTCGCAGCCGTGAACGCTGAATTCACCATCTGCCAGAAGTATCCGCTCGCGGAAAAGCTCATGTCCGTCCACCCAGACACCACCGCGCTCAGCACCATGAGCGCCATCGTCAGCCAGATGAACCTGTTGTACACGCGCCCGTACAAGAAGTACTCCGAACACACCACGATCAGGTTGGTCAAATTCTTCAGCACCGTCACCGTTGCCACGCCCAGGTCCTTCAGCGCCCAAAACGACGTGATGATCATCCCCACAAAGATGATGTTGGCCGGGTACCACACCTTGACGATGTTCCAGTTGAACGGCTCCACCTTGATGTATCCGCTCGTCTTGAACAGCTGCACCAGCACGACCGCCACGAAGCATTGGAAGAACAGCAGCGCCTCCGTGGCCTTGAAGTGAAACGACGACAGCGCCGCCTTGTTCAGCAGGGTCATCGAGCCGCTCGCCAGGCAAAAGCACGCGCCCGCCATGATCGTCTGACTCGGCATCGACGCAGATGTTTTCGTCGGTGATTTGGATGACTTAGATGCTTTCCGAGGGGAGCCAGATGACCCATTCGTGTGACTCCGCGTCTCCCTCATGGCCGTCGGGGCTGTGGACGACAGATTGTTCAGTAGTGGCTCCTTTTCCAGTGTCACGGTGGTGCCGGTTCGCCCTTCCTCAGCCAGGCTATCTAATGATTCGTCACGAGCTACAACTGAGGGTCTGGTGTGCGTGCCATTCATATGTAGGGAGAGAGGGGAGAATAATTTGTGAGCGACGGTCGTGGACGGCTGTTGAGATCGACGTCGACCTCTCGCCGTCGACGACGGGCCGACCTGGGCCGCAGTGCCTGAGGGTCCTTCGGCAGAGGGACGCAGGCCCTTTGCCCTTTGCCTTTTGCCTTTTGCCCTTTTGCCCGCCGCCCCCTCCACCCCCGCCCCCCGACGCCGACGACGGTCCGTCGGGACCGAGCATGTGAGCCCTCTCTCAGGACGGAGAGTCGACGCGTCGGTGGGCACTGCGATGGTGGCACGCGTGCAAGGCAGCGGGCGCATTGGATGAAAGCGCTGGACGTGATCCGGCATCCAGACTGCGGCGAACAACTGGCGAGCACTGAGCCGAGGCGACTCTCTCTCGGCCTGACCTCCGACTAATTTTCACATTGCGCGCATCGACACGGCCCCAAGTTGTGTAATGGTGTAATAGCAGGCGTGCGAAGCAACAAATCCCGCAAGAGACGCCCCGGCGAGTCCCGGAAACCGCATCCGAAATCACGCATCGCCCGAGTTGCCCCAAAATTCTGGTCTAAACTGGACGGGAGGCTGTGCATTGGACGTGTGACCTTCGTATAGTGAGAGTTGCGGGTCGAGGGGCGCACATACGATAGGCACGCGAACGCTTGGCACCAAGTCTATCTCCCGGTCTCAGGATGCAAGGAGGAGCACGTGCACGGGGCGACGTCTCCCCGAGCTCGCGGCCTCCGCGTCTTGAGATGCAGCTGACGGCAATCCGTCGAACGATTCGGCCGGCGCGGTGCACGCGGTCCATCCGACCCGCTGCCATCGTCGCCACGAACGGGTCGATACAACAACGTGGCCAACAGTATGGCCAACGCGGTCAATGCCGCGTCGCCAGCCAGAGCCGCTGGCCGCTGCACGTATGTCGGGCGATGCCGGTGCCAGAACCAAAGTCGTCAGATCCGGCCCAGGTGGACACGACGCCCGGATGGAAACGGCGGTACACCATCGTGGCGATGTGTTTCGTGGCGTTCATGCTGTGCAATATGGATAGGGTGAACATGTCGATCGCCATCCTGCCCATGGCCGAGTCGTTTTCGTGGTCGTCTGCGACGATCGGGCTGGTGCAATCGTCGTTCTTCTGGGGGTATCTTCTGACACAGGTGTTGGGCGGGGTGTGGGCAGACCGATATGGGGGCAAGGTGGTGCTCGGTTTCGGGGTAATTTGGTGGTCTTTGGCGACGGTGATGACGCCGATGGCGGCGGCACTGGGTCTGCCGGCGTTGCTCGTGGCGCGGGCGTGCATGGGGATCGGGGAGGGCGTGGCGATGCCGGCGATGAATAGCATGCTGAGCAAGTGGGTCCCCATCGGAGAGCGGTCGCGGAGTCTGGCGCTGGTGTATTCCGGGATGTATACCGGCAGCGTGGTCGGGCTGGGGTTCTCGCCGCAGCTGATCAACATGCTGGGGTGGCAGAGCGTGTTTTACATCTTCGGGAGCATGGGCGTCGTGTGGTTCGTGTGGTGGCTGAAGAAGTCGAGCTCGAACCCGTTCGATGACCCGAAAATCAGCGAGGAGGAGGAGGCGTTCATCACGCAAAACACGGCCGCACGGTGCGACCTGCAGAAGAGCATTCCGTGGAAGTTGATCCTGTCGAAGAAGCCGGTGTGGGCGCTGATCACGTCCCACTTCTGCCACAACTGGGGCACCTTCATTCTTCTCACGTGGATGCCGACGTATTACAATCAGGTTTTGGGGCTTGATTTGAAGAGCAGTGGGTTCTTCTCGGTGCTCCCGTGGATCACGATGGCGATCAGCGCAAACGTGGGCGGGTGGATCGCGGACACGCTGATCGCAAAGGGATGGTCGGTGACGAGTGTGCGTAAGCTGATGCAGAGTATAGGATTTTTAGGCCCGGCGTTCTTCTTGAGCCAGCTGGGCAATGTGACGACGGTGACAGAAGCGGTGGTCCTGATGATGCTCTCGCAGGGGTCGGACGCGTTTTCGCAGAGCGGTTTGTACTCGAACCACGCAGATATCGCACCAGAGTACGCCGGTGTGCTGCTGGGACTGAGCAACACAGCGGGAGTCTTGGCAGGCGTGGTTGGCACGTGGGCGACTGGGCTCATCCTCGACGGGGGGACCTGGAGCGACGTGTGGGGCGTGGCGGTGATCTTCTACCTGATCGGCACGCTCATCTGGAACTTGTTCGCCACCGGTGAGCGCGTCATATGATCCATTGAACGTGAACACAAAAAAACTGACTCATTTCTTGCTGCCGTTTCTGGCGGCGTTGACGTCCTCCAGCCGCGCCAGCCTCCACAGCATCACAAAAAGCCCCGGCGCTCCCTTGATCAGGAGGTTGGCCCTGGCCTGGTTGGACGCATTCGCAAACAGACTCAGACCAAACCCGATGAGCTCCAGGAAGGTCAGCCGCGACGACAGGAACCCCTGCCAGTGGAAGTCGCTCAGGCTGAAAAAGGCGGCAAAGAACTCGCGCGTCTCGGCGAGGTCCAGCTTGAGCAGCACCTCCATGCCGAAATTGAAGAACTCCCGCTGTGAGATCCGGCTTTTGGGCCAAATCTTTGCCCACACGTCCGCAGTCACGCCGTCCATGTCGACCTTCTGGGCCTTCTCGGGCGCCCAGTCTCCCTTGTCCCGGCCGCCGAGGGACGACAGCTCGTCGATCAGGGTGTCTGCGACGGTCGGCGCGGCGCCCTGGCGAACGAATGAACGCGTGTGCAACACGAGTGAGCGCGTGGCGCATCGAGGGCGCGACGAAGAGCGAACGAGTCGGTCGGTCGGTCAGTCGGTCGAAGTCAGTAACCCACCAGGACGCGTGCAATCATGTATCCCGTCGACGGATGCACCATGCCGGCGGTTCCACCCACCCCGATCGTCCGCTGTGGCAGCTCGGGGAGGATCCCGCCCATGGGGATGGAGCAATACTCTTCCTCCTCGATCGACAGCACCTCCAGCCCCAAGTGCTTCATTCGTGCGTCCAGCCGGGCCTTGAGCTCCGGGAACGGGATGATCGGTCGCGCCACCAGACTCGTCTCCTCCAGGAAAACCTTCGTGTCGCTGAACGGCATCGCGTACAGGAACGTGGGGAGCTTGGCGTTGGACGCCTTGAGCTCGGGGTAGCCGTCCAGGTGGTCGTCCCTCCAGTCCATGAACAGCATCTTGTCGACCGGAAACGGATGCGACTTGACCGTCACCGTGATCCCATACGCGCCCTGATACCCAGGGTCGTACCGCGCCGTGTCATACTTGACGAGCGCCTTGCTGTGCCCGGTCGCGTCGACGACAAACGTCCCCGAGACCTGTCTGCCGTCCGAGCACGTGATCACCGACTTATCACTGGCGCTATTGTTGCAGTCCTTCACCTTTGCGTCTGCGAACTGCACGCCAGTCTCTATACACCTCTCCAAGAGCTTGCGCTTCAGCTTGGGGCGATCGACCCGCGCGTACGGCCTCGTGAGCGTCCGCTCCTCGCTGCCGTTGAGCCAAACAGTCGCCGAGTCCCAGATCGTATCGAAGCAGTCCTCCAAGCCCATCGACTCGAACTCGTCGATCCATACGCCGTAATTGTTGACCCATATGCCAAGCGAATCGGGCGCAACGATCGCAACCCTGTATCCCGCGGCGGCGACCCGGCATGCGACCGCCAGCCCCGAAGGCCCTGCCCCGGCGATCACAAGGTCATATTCCTGCCCGTCGAGCGGCGGCAGCTTGCCCTCCAGATCCGGAAACCACTGCTCGTCGTGCGGGTTGGGAGGCGCTTCGAGGGTGCCGCTGCTCAGCGAGGCGGGTGCTGCTGGTGCGAGTGCGGGTCTATTCTTCATCCCCCGCCGCACAGCCCTGTGCCGTGTATGCATGCATCGATTCGGCGTGGACAAGGCCACAATGCGCGGGGAGCCGCGCAATGCGGGCGACATGTCTCGATTTGAATCGAACGCTGTGTTAATGCTGGAAGTGGACCGCACGTGCTCGCCGGCGCACACCAGTGCCGTGGTGGGGTTGTTGTTAGATGTACGAGTGGCACAAACAGTGGAGGATTGGAGAGAGAGCTCAGCTGCAGCTCTTACTCGACTGATCAGCTCAGTTCTCCATCTCCATCTCCTCCATCGGAAACGGCAAGGGATATCCGAGACACAAATAGTCCAACACGAGCAGCTCCTGGAGCACCTTCAAGAAGGCGACGTCGTGCGCGTCGACGAGGTCCTTGGCTGCCCGCCCCTCGGCGTACGTCGACGAGTTATGCGTGCCCAAGCTGTGATCGAACTGGTACGATCCGGGCACCTTTCCCATCAACTCAACGACAACGTGCTCCCAGTCCTCGTCGAAGCGTTCCAACCGCCCAATGAAATCGAGCGTGCCCTTGCCCAACACCCCACGCTGCGGGTACACGTGCTCCACTTCTTTGAGTTTCCTCAGCTTCCCGAGCAACAAATCGCCCAGGAATGCCCATACCCGCTCCGTAGACCCGATTGGAAACGAGTTGAACACGCATCCGAGCCTCTCGCACTCCTGGTCCACCACCTCGACGTAGCTCGCGTTCTGGTACCCCTCGTGGAACCACCTGAATTCCAGCTCCCTGTACGCGGCGGCCCAGTGTTCGATGGGCTCCCGCACAAACGTAAACGTCTTGGCATCGTGAACCCCCCGAAGCCAATCACGACCCTCACGCTCACGCTCACGATCACGACCGCGCTTCCTTTTCCCGACCACCGTCCGCTGGACATGCTTTGTCAAGTCGGCACCGGGTCCAGCAGCACTGACCAGATTCATACGAATCGCGTCGTTACCACTTTTCCACACCCTCTTGTATGCCACGACCCGTTTCCGGTCAGGCGGATGCAAGTCGACGACAGTCAGCCCAGGGAGAAAGTTCGGCCACGAGACTTGCGTCCAATAGTCCCACGCCCGTCGGCGACCCATATCCTCGTTAATGTACACGGTCCAGTCGGAAAAGTCGCTGCTCGCGTTCAGAACGACGGACGGGGCGTACTGGTTGAACGCAACCAGCGCCCTGCTGAACGCCGTCGCCGACCGGCGACGCACACTCGGGAGATCCAGGCACCCTGCGCCCGGCTTGCCGTCGACGAACGCAAACTTGCCGTCGTCCAGGATAACAGTGGTGGGCGGGGGTGGATTAAACAGGCGCCGGACGCTCATGAAGACGATCAAGACGAGGACGAGGACCTGGAAGACGAGGGGGAGGGCCTGAAATTTCGAGACCGAGCTCGACCCGCCTCTCCGTCGTTCTTTCGGTTCGCCTCCCCCGGTGGTTCTCGCTGCCGACTGCTGCTGAGCACGCAGCCGATACACCAGGTGGTTTCTGGTGTCCACCGAGCCATCATCTGGCACGAAGGGGGCCACCAGGGGCCGCATTCGGCGTGCCGAGGAAGATTCAAAAAAAAACTGTGACCTCGCAATTTTTACCATTTCATACACCGTGCGGCATCGCTTTGGAACCTATACATCCATATGCAGTCATAGGGACGCGGAAACGGGCACGATCGTCCGTGCGCTCGCCGTTCGATGAACCCAGGTGCGCCGGCCTTCCCCGGCCTCCTGACAGACGTAGAGGCGGTCGGGGCGCTCAAGGAGGCCTTCCCGACGTGGAACAGACGGTACGTACTCGACTCGGCGCTCGCACGTACCTTGAATCGCTCGTGCTCGCTCGTGCTCGCTCGTGCTCCGGTCATTCGGCCGTTCGTTCGTTCTCCAGGCATCTCCAGAGCTACTGGGAGTCGTCGGGACGGAAATGGGACGTTGCTGTTCGCGAGATTGCCCTGGTAGAAAGCGAAATCAGCGGCGCGCCGGCGCACAAGCCGAGGTCGCAACAGCCCCTCCAGCCGACGCCCGTGTGGACGCCGGCGCCGGCCGTCGGTTCGGCCGGTGACTTCCCGGCGCTCGGAGAGGCGCCGCAAAAGGACAACAAGACGAATATTCCCGCTTCGTGGGCGTCGAAAGCCAAGGCGCCTCCAGGTGGCGGCCTCGCACTGCAGCAGGGGGTGCCCAAGCCCAAGCTGCCGCCAGGATTCTCGTCGCAGGCGCCGCGCTCTGCACACAGTGCGCGGGAAGAGATTTGGTCGAGCGGCGTCCAGCAGGTTTCTACCGGGAATTCGGTGGCGGTCGAGTACGCCGACGCCCGAGCATCCGCCGCTTCTCTTGCAAAGGCGAGGAACGCGATGTTTGAGGCGGCGAGTGCGGCGTATTTGCGTGGAGATAAGGCTCTGGCCAAGGAGTTGGGCGCCAAAGGACGCGAGTACAACGAACAGATGCATGCGCAGCATGCTGCTGCGGCCGAGGGTATCTTTGAGGCGAGGAACGCTGGGTTGCGGCAGGCTGATGGGCGGCGTGTGGTCGATCTGCACGGTTTGCACGTGCAAGAGGCGACACGGAAGGTGCTGGATGTGATTGATACCGCAAAACGAGAGGGGGAACACTCTGTGGATGTCGTCGTTGGGACGGGCAGTCATTCGAAGACGAATGCGGGCACGCTCCGCCGCTCAATCATCGATACGGTCGAGCGGGCAGGTTATCGGTGGAAGGAGAATTACGCTGGTCTTCTTAGAATTCAATTGTGACCATTGTGACTCGCATCGACCCGGAACAGCGGCTGACCGCCCTCGTCACACACCGTGCAGGAGATGCCGGCGACACGGGCGCCGAGCAGGAGGCGGTACACCGCTTCGTGTGTTTGATATCGGAGTCTCTGTAAGTCACCGAAGCTGAGCGCTTGAATGGCAGGATCGCACGAGATCTCGTGGAGTACTCGTGCGCACGCCTCGCCGCGGGCACGGAGGCCGTCCCATGGCGCGGCGCTGGGATCCGGGCCCAGGCGTGGGCCCAGGTCCAGGCCCAGGTCTTTGAGCGCGTTCGCGGCGAGTTGCGCGTATCGAATAGGATCTTCGTGCTGATTGGCCTTTTCGACGAGGAAGAGGACGCGATCGCCCTTGGAGGCGATCCGGTCCCTGATGACGTTGCCCAATGACGTCGGGCTGTCCACGATGTACCCAAAGACCCACTCGACGGTCGCGCGAGACCCGTTGCATTGCTGCAGGAGCCACGAAAAAACGCGCTCTTGGACGACCTCGGCGCGGCCGTGGCTGCGACTGCGAGCGTGGCTGCGAGTGCTAGCATCGCGTGGATCGTCTCGATCTTCTGGATCGTCAGCGATGACTCGATCAACGATGTGCGCCATGTGGGACCGGATTTCTTCCTCTTCGTCTACCAGCAGATTCAACGCGCAGGTCCACATGTCGAGCCGTTCGGGCGCCAGCAGCGCTGGAGCGATGCCGAGCGCCTCGACACTGGCGGCCCGGACCTCCTCGGTCTGGTGCGGCAGGCTCGTCTCTGCCAGCATGGCAGCGAGGATATCAGCCCCCGCGTATGCGCAGGATCGCACGATCTCGGCGAGGAGGAGGGGGTTGCGCGCGTGGATTCTCCAACCGGTGATATCAGCCCCGATGCCGGCGGCGTTGGTCACCTGCAGCATGAGTATCTTCACGTAGAAGCCCTCCTCGCCCTCCCATGCACGGCGAATGGTGCTGATCAAGCGATCGCAGGCATCATGAACACGCGCGCTTTTGCTATCGAGTGCCTTCCGAATGATGTCCGTGGCATGGATGCTCTTGAGCGTCGCCTCGCGGACGTCGACCACAGGCGACTGCACGAGCCGGTTGCTGTACTCGAGGAAAGGTACCATCCACGTGGTCTGATCTCCCGTCCCTTCATGCATGTCCTGTGTTGGAAGCAACCAGGTGAGGTTCAACCGCACCAGGCGCTTCATCGCGACCGTTTCCATCGGCGCGGATGACCGTGATGGCAATCCAGAGGTGGATGGAGGGACGAGCACGCCTTGCCAGAGGTCGTCGACCACCGCCGCGCAGAACGACGTCACCTGGTCGTTCCTGAACTTCGACGCGAGTCGGCACATCACAATGCACGTCTTCAGCAGCTCGGCCTGGCACGGGGCAGGCATCAAGGCGACAGGCGCCGACATGGGGCTCCTGTATGCACCGCAGAACGAGGCGACCATGGCGTGGAACAGGTCTTCGTGCGCGCCGTCCGCGTGATACGACAGCGAGTAAATGGCCTTGAAGATCTCGACCACGAGGCAGAGCTGGCCGTGAAGCCGGTTGCTACACCCAGTGATTGCTCCGCTCGTCGGTGCTGTCGTCGGCGGACAGGCAGCAGCGACCAGCTCCAACCACGAGGTGGCTGGCACCACAGATACACACGCACGGGCAGCCATTTTGCGTATATGGATCTGATCAGATCCCAAGTGCCTCGCGAGGCACTCGCTGTACCGCTGGATGGTCGCCGTCGCCCCCGGCGCCGGGAGACTGCGCCCGGCGTCGCCCACCGCCGTGCCTCCCGGGGGCGACGATTGCGGCTTGAGCCTGCCGAGCAGAGCAAGAACCGGCGCCAGCATGGAGTTTTCGACCCCAGATCCCAGGACGCCGATCATGAACTGGTCCACGTCTCGATATCGGCCGAGGAATCCTTCCGCGGACAGGGCGCGGCTCGGCCAGGTGTCGACGTGATCGACCCGACGGACATTGCCAGTTCCGCCACCCATAACTTTTGAGATCACCAGCGACGTGAAGCACAGCGCGGCCGAGTTTTGCACCTCCCAGCTCGGGTCCGACAGGGACTTGAGCACGACCGTGAAGCCAACGCCGTGGTATCGATCGAGCGCAGAGAGTCGCGGGTCGGAGTACACCAGGCGTAATACGTTGAGTGCATGGACCTTGGGCCAGTGCGCGGCGTTATCGCGACCGTCGGCGATGGCCGGCCCGACGGGCCCGGTCGACTCGCCCGACTCGCCGGGCTCGCCCGACTCGCAAATCTCGAGGAGCCGTTCCATGATGACGCTGCTGATTCGCGACTTGGGGGCGCTCACCATCACGCTCTGGAGTCCGAATGGCATCCCGCCGCTCCGTCGGATCGCATCCCTCCGCGTCTGGTCGGGTCGCAGCATGTGCTCGAACAGGACATCCACGCAGGACCGGGTCGTGGCGTCGACGAGCGCCCCCGACCCACCTCGCGTCGAGCAGATATGCTGCAGCGTCGCTTTGGCGCTATCAATACTCCCATAGTGTTGCGCACGGAGCAGCACGTGCATGAGGGCATCGACCGTCGCCCGCAGGCCCGCCTCGAACAACCCGTGGGCCGCGGGCAGGACGGCGTTCCACAGCGACTGGATCGTGATGCAAATCTCCCGCGACGCCATCCACGATCTGCATCGAATGAGCTGCTCGTCCGAGGCGCGCGACTGAATTAGGTCAGCAAGCGAGGCGGACTCATCCGCGCCTCCCTCGCCGCCCTCGACACCCTCGCCGAGGACGTTCTCCTCGGGACGGGACAGCACCGGCATGATCAGCCGGACGGTGTGCTCCACCAGATGGACCACTTTCGTAAAGGTATCAACGTTGCGTGCCTCTGAAAATGAAGAACCGGCTACGAGGTGCCTGAGGAGGGCCAAGTAGGCCAGAAGGACACCCAGACCTGAGAGGTCGGGCACCGTGTCGACCGCCACCGCCGCTAGCTGGCCGACAAAGTCCGTATCTTGCTCTTTCTCGGAGACTTCTGTCGGCCCGTCGACGATGGAAACGGCGTCAAAATCGTCAATCGAGCGCATGTCAACTCGCCACGTGCCCGGGACGAGGAACTGCTCGTGGACGATGAACATCATGCGGGCGCCGGCGTCTTGATCGGAGAGACGGGGCCGCCTGACGTAATCGAAGGCGTAATCGAGCATGTCGCGGACATTTGAGCTCCTATTTGGAGGCAACATCAGGGTGATTGACATCGCCAGCGATCGGATTCGCTCAAAGTTGTCGGCGAGCGACCCCAGCAGGTTGTCGTGCGTCGACGTTCCATAGAGCTCCTCGGGGAAGGGACGCAGCGTCCCATACACGAGACCCGTGCCCACCGAGTGACCCCTTCGCTCCTGGTATCTTTTGTTGACGCCGGACTGCCCGCTATGATAGGCGTCGCCGTCGCCCGCGTGGCCCCGCTCCTCCTCGCAGACGAGCTCCCGGAAGACCTGCATCGACGTGGACAGCAGCTCGATCGCCATCAGCTTCTTTCCATATACGGCACCCGGGTGCAGACATGCGATACATCTGCGGCAAATATCCTGCATCCACGACTCGCATCCCTTGACGGCCTCGTGGTCCGCCGCGTCGTACGCCTGCGGACGGGTGATGATCGCGGCAGCCGACAGCTTGATCCTCGTCAAAAACCGCCCGAACGACGTAATGTTCTGTTGCCTCGCAACGGCAGATGTGCATAGCATGGCTGCGTCGAAATACCGACTCAAAATCGCCAGCTCTTCGGCCGGGGGAATGTCGATCGTGGCGACGCTGCCCGCACAGACGAGCTCCAAGGCGGCCAGCCGCACGTCCTCGCGACTGTCCACGACCGCCTCCCTGAGAATTCCAAACGAATCTATGCCGTATCGATGGAGGTCCCGGAAATCGGCATAGCATCCTGTCCGCTTGCCGACGGACAGCAGGCCGACGATGGCCGCGAGCGGTCTGGCGTCGCTCACCACACTCGCCGTACCCGCCCTAGTCGTTGGCTTCGGGGATCGCTCGCCCTCCGTCCGATTCAACCGCCGTATCAGGAGACCAAAGCTTTTGGGACAACTTTGCATCAGGCCCGGCAGCACGTGCGTGATGATCGAGTCGAGCGTGCCGTCCCCCCTCAGGTTGGCGGCCTCCAGCGCGGCGGCCACGTCGAGCACGATCCGCTCAGACTCGGCGGCGTCGAAACGCCCCATGGCGCGCGACGATGAATGAGATTCGCTGCTGTTGGGTCGATCGATGGCTCCCACGCTCATGGCCTTCCAGACGTTTCGCAGCGCGGAGGACGCAGCCGCCCTGACGTCGTGTTTGTTGGTCGAGATGGCGTCGATCGTCTCCCTCACGAGCCGCGGGTGACGATCGAGCACAACTGGGGCATACACGTGCTGTAAAATGGCGTCCCAGAGCCGGAAGGTGGCCTTCGAGACCGGCATGTCGGCGCAGACCTTGATGGTACGGACTGCCAGCTCGGCTGGCTTGCCCGCCGAGCCCCGCGCCTGGTGAGCGTCAATCTCGAACATGACCCGCAAAAAACCGTCCGTGATCCGCCGAGCCACGTACTCGTCGCATGTGAGACTGCGCAGCGCCAGCGTCTCCATCACCTTCGTCTCGGTCTCCTGCGACAGCACCGCCTCGACCGCTGGCGGTGCCCCCGGGCTGCTGGCACGATTGCCTTCGCCGCAGTGAACGCCGTCGCCGCCGTCAACTCCATCACTGCAATTTCTAGATGCGTGGAGATACGCTCCGAGATACGCCGAAAGGGCATCGACGCAATAGAGGCGCACGAACTGCGTGTGGCCGTGCTCGCCCTCGACCGCCGAGCAAATGGACAGAGCGAACGCCTCCGAGAACGCCGGGACGGTCCTGAGCCGCACGGCTTCCCCGTAGACGACAGGAGCCATCGTCGCACAGACTACAAACGCCCTCGCGCCGAGCGGTTCGAGCGCCGCGGAAAACTCGTCTCCATGCGCACCCCAGTCCCGCCAGAGGGCGCCAGACCGATACACGCGGACGACCTCGCTCCCTTCCCCGAAGCACGCACCCAGTACACAATCGACCGCGCCTGTGAGCCCGAACAGTGCACATCCAAGGCCTCCGACCAGCTGCGCGAGCACAAACTCGACCTTGGGCTCCTCGACCGCTGCAATCGCACCCACGGCCAGGCTCACACAGCGCCCCAGCAACGACCGATGACGGTCAACCGGTGCCGCACGCTTCGCGACAATTGCATACCCGATACTCGCAGCCTTCTCCACGACCTTCTCGGCGGCCTCGTCGAACCTGTTGGCCGCTCCATCCACGCTATCCACACTGTCCGCGCTTCCCGCTCCGCCCGCTTCCCGGAGTGCCGTGTCGAGCGCCCGCTCCACCCGCTTCAGACCATATTCCGTCATCTCCCCCCATATAGCAGAAAACTCGTCCACCGCTAAAATTGTCGACACGAGCTCCAGCGCCGCCACGTCATCGATGCTCAGATCGCCGGCCTCGGCCGCCCTGAGCCGTGCCGCCCACCCCGCCGTCACTACCGCCAGAACCCGGTCCGGGAACGTCTTGACGGAATTGAAGTAGCACCGGATGAACGTGGCGCTCTCCACGAACGCCAGCTCGACGAGGATCGGCACGTACACGTTGGCGACGTCCGGCGAGGCATCGAGCAAGTCTGCACCCAAGGATTGAAGCGTGGTTTTGAGCGCTTTCAGCTGATGTTTAGAGGAAGTCGCGCATCGCATGGCACGCAGTGAAGATTTGATGGGGTCATCCTCGTCAAGCCGGCCGATTGCCAGCTCAAACGAGACCGTCGCCATACGGTGGGCTTTGGATGAATTAAAGCTGCCACCCACGACGACCGACGACCGACGACCGACGACCGACCTTCCCCCGGCAATGGCGGCTGCATCCTCGGTGCAGGACGCGCCGTCGCCCGAATAGCCGTAGAAGCATTCGCAGGTGAAGCCGCCATCCGTGTCGACACAGGCGGCATTCGGGTCGCAGTTGTCCAGACCGCGGAGGCACTCGTTGACGTCCAAAGCGCAGGAGCCTCCCTCTTTTCCGGCCGGACAGGCAGGTGGGGGCGGGATGTTGGCCTTCTTTGCGTCCGCAATCGAGCACTCGGGAATGGCCTGGGCGTTGAGGCCCTGAGTGAACTTGGCGTTTTCAGCGATCCTCGACCAGATTGGGTCGGTCTCGTAGATACCGTAGAGACCACCACCGCCACCTTCGGTGGCAGCAGCTTCACTCACGGTTTTTGTAGAATGTAAGCTGCCAGCCATCACAGTTAGCGTACTCACCGCAGATAAACGCGCAACCGCGCCCATCCGG
>Ga0181584_10002364_pt1 | contig 14465 bp, 10 predicted proteins | sample 071ome_30_FD_132462 | JGI IMG/M metagenome (GOLD analysis project Ga0181584, IMG submission 132462) | Coastal salt marsh microbial communities from the Groves Creek Marsh, Skidaway Island, Georgia - 071406AT metaG (megahit assembly) | ecosystem: Environmental > Aquatic > Marine > Intertidal... | reverse complement strand
TTCAGCCATCTCACAAAGCGCCTCCACCGCATTGCTGAGCCCTTCTGCCCCACTCATGAGAGGCCAGGTAATATCAATGCGCTCTGTCTGGAGGTCGTCCATCGCTTCCAGGGCTTCCACTTGGTGAGTGTAGAGGAACGGTGTATCCAAATGGACCACGCTCGCGTGTTCTGGATCTTCAATCAGCAGATTTCTCTCCCGTCCCAGGTCCGCTTCCAGCGACATCACGAGATACTCCCGAATCGGGTCAATTGGCGGGTTCGTGACCTGGGCAAAGAGCTGCTTGAAATAAGTGAAGAGATTCTTCGGAAGACGCGAGAGGACAGACAGAGAGGCATCGTCACCCATGGAGTAAATCGCCTCGTTCCCTGAAATCGCCATGGGAGCGATCATCATATCAAGCTCTTCCTTGTTCAGGCCATTCGCGGCCTGAAGCTGCGAACGTGTCAGCGGGTCATGCGCCGGATCTTCTGTAATGACAGGCGCTGGATCAACAACCTCGTTGAAAGGAATCTGGTGTTCACGAAGCCAGTCACCGTATGGCTGCTGGGAAGCGAGTTGCTCCTTGATGCCTTCGTTAAAAATCACTTCCCCTTTTTCTGTGTCGACCACGATCATCTCACCCGGTGCGAGACGACCCTTCTTTTCAATCATGTCATCGGGGAGATAACAGGTACCTACTTCTGAACCGAGTGAGAAAATCCCGTCGGTCGTGATCTTGTATCGGGCGGGACGAAGACCATTTCGGTCGAGACTCGCAGCCACTGTTTTTCCATCCGAGAAAGCTAGCGCTGCAGGACCGTCCCACGGCTCTGAAAAGCAACTGTGATAACGGTAAAAATCTTCGACTTCTTTGGTGGTAAAAGGATCGATTCTCCACGCCGGAGGCACAAGCATCGACATCGCATGAGGAACAGAACGCCCTGACAAAACGAGAAGCTCCAGAGCCGCATCGAGACTCGCAGAGTCAGATCCATCCGGATCGATCACATGATTGAGGTGCTGAAGTTCGTCGCCCCAGACTTCGCTCTCGAATTGTCCAATTCGTGAATTGAGCCAGTTCCTGTTCCCGCGCACTGTATTAATTTCTCCGTTATGGCAGAGCATTCGGAAAGGCTGCGCCAAAGCCCATGTCGGGAAAGTATTTGTCGAGAAACGCTGGTGATAGAGGCAGACAACAGTCTCGTAGTCTTCATTTCGAAGATCGCTGTATAGCTCCTCCAGAGCTGTCGCGACAAGAAAGCCTTTATAACTGATCAGCCGGTGACTCAAAGAAGGAATGTAGAACCCATCAACCCGCTCATCGCTTGTTTTGTCCTCGATTTCGCGACGGCTGAGGTAGAGCTGCCGCTCAAAAGAATCATCATCAAGGCCATCGGGACGCTGCAGGAGCAACTGCTTGATAACCGGCATTGTATCAATGGCCTGTTGACCAAGTGCAGATGGATCGGTAGGGACATCGCGCCAGCCGATAATACCGATTCCACGATTGCGCAGCACACCTTCAGAGATGATTTGCGCCTTTTTTGCATTGTCTGAATTATCAGCAGGAAGAAAGAATACGCCGACTGCGAGTTCCTTTTCCGACGATAGCTCGGTGCCGAGTTCTTCTGCAGCAGGCAGAAGAATCTTGTATGGCAGATTCGTTGTTACTCCAGCGCCGTCGCCAGTCTTGCCATCTGCATTAACGGCACCACGGTGAGTCACATTGCAGACCGAATCCAGGCCAAGGCGCAATACGCGATGACTACGCTCGCCTCTAACATGAGCAACCACACCTACCCCGCAGGAATCGCGTTCCGACTCGGGGCGATGAAGAGAATTTTCGACTTCCGGAATCTCGATGTACTTGCTCATATAAAATTGTTCTACGCTTCGTTCCTGCTAAAGGAGCTGTTTACTCTTCCAACAATGCGCTCTGGGTTAAATTTTTTCCCTCTACACTCAGCTTTCATGCCAAGAGCCACTAAAAATCTTTTCTTTCCACACTCGGCGATAATTTTCACAATCTCCGTGCCCTTGTGGAAGAAATCAGGGGGATCGGAACTGTAGTCAGGATCGTTTTCAGGTCAATTCGCTTCTTTTCCGATACCTGACTGATTTCGATTGGGGTTTTTTCCGGAAAAACCGGGATTTCTCTTTCCAACAGCTTGCCAGCCATCGTCCCATTCGGCAAGATCGCAACCATGGGAGAAAAAGTGCGCACTTCAAATCGGTCTCCGGTTTCGCAGAAAATCGGGTTCTGGTTCGGAATTCTCACATTCCTGCTGCTGACCTGTTTCGGAGGGCTGAAAGGAGAAAACGCGATCATCGGACGCATGGCTGCCATCGCCGTGCTCATGGCGATCTGGTGGATCACCGACGCCGTTCCGCTGGCTGCGACCTCTCTCGTTCCTTTGGTCTTGTATCCCCTGTTCGGAATCATGCCGGGGAAAGAGCTCGCGCCCGTCTATATCAACTACGTCATTTTTCTTTTCCTCGGTGGTTTTCTCATCGCCTTGGCAATGGAAAGGTGGAATCTGCATCGCCGCATCGCCCTGAATATCATCAACTTCGTAGGATCGAAGCCATCCCGACTCGTTCTCGGCTTCATGGTCGCAACAGCCTTTCTCTCGATGTGGATTTCCAACATCGCTACCGCGACGATGATGCTCGCAATCGGCTTGGCCGTCATCAAACAAACCGAAGATTCGTTTGGGGAAGGGCGGACGAAAAATCTCTCTATCGCTCTGCTTCTCGGCATTGCTTACAGCGCCAGCATCGGCGGAATGGCCACCATCGTCGGCACTCCTCCAAATCTCGCGCTTGTCCGAATCTTCGAACTCAGTTTTCCGAAGGCGGTGGAGAGCGGCTACTACATCAGCTTCGGACAATGGATGATATTCGCGCTTCCTCTTTCCCTGATCCTACTCTCCGTCGTCTGGCTGATACTGACTCGCGTTCTGTTTCGTTCGGGTAACGACCTTGAAATTGCACCCGAGATTCTGCGGAAAGAAAAAGAGGCTCTCGGCCCCATGAAATTTGAGGAAATCGCCATTGCGATTGTTTTCGCTACCACCGCTTTGCTCTGGGTCTTCCGACGAGATCTCACTCTCGGTGATTTCACCCTCCCGGGATGGTCCGGGTTGCTTCCGTTTGGATCACTGATCGACGATGGCACCATCGCCGTGACGATGGCGCTGACTCTTTTTCTCATTCCATCGCGGAAGACTGCTGACAATCCTAGCCCACACCACACTCTTCTCGATGGTTCCGTTTTCGCCAAGATTCCCTGGCACATCATCCTGCTTTTTGGAGGCGGGTTCGCTCTGGCAAAAGGCTTTCAGGTTTCCGGCCTATCCGAATGGGTTGGAGGCCACTTTACCGGGCTTGAGGATTCCCCGACCTGGGTCATCGTCGCTTCACTTTGTGGAGGAATCACCTTCCTCACCGAGCTGACCTCGAACACCGCGACGACGGAAATGATCCTGCCGCTGCTCGCGTCGATCGCCACGGCCGCGAAAATCCATCCGCTCTTTCTCATGATCCCAGCGACGGTCGCAGCGTCCTGCGCATTCATGATGCCGGTCGCAACACCGCCTAACGCCCTCGTTTTCAGTAGTGGAAAACTCCGCGTTGCCGACATGGTGAAAGCCGGAATTTTCATCAACCTGATCGCGATTGTTGTCGTGACCGGCGTGTTCCTGCTGCTTGGCCCAACCGTGTTTCAGATCGATCCCGAAGCTTTTCCGGAATGGGCTCAGTGAAGCCTCTAACCCGAAACTACTTTTTCAATGCACCCCATACGATTCCGACTGCTGAAACCTCGCACCACAGCTGCCTACCTCCTGGTTCTTCTCTGCTGTAGCATCTCTTTCGTCTCTGACGCGGCAGAAAATGAACTCCCGACCTTCGAGCCGGGGAGTCGGCTCGTTTTCATCGGTGATTCCATTACCGATATGAAATGGGGGCGAAACGAAAAAGATCGCAACCACTACCTCGGACACAGTTTTGTGTTCCTGATCGCAGCCAGACTCGGCGCGGACATGCCGGATACGAAACTCGACTTTTACAACCGAGGACACAGTGGAAACACGGTCGCTGACTTGAAAAAACGGTGGAAGAAAGATGCGATCGACATGAAGCCGGATGTCCTGACCATCCTTGTCGGAACCAACGACGCTGGTCGAGGAGTGACGGCAGACGCGTTCGAATCCGACTACCGGGAGATCTTGAATGCGAGCCGCAAAGCAAACCCGAAGTTGAAGATCGTCATGCTCGATCCCTTCGCGGTCAGATCAGGCAAACTCAGCAGCGAAGCTGCCTGGAATGCCCGCGGCCCACTAACCAAATCACTCGCTGCCGTAGTCCGCAAACTTGCCAAGGAGTTCGAAGCTTCTCACATTCCAACCCAAGAAATTTTCGACAAAGCTTCCGCTCGCATTTCCGCCGAACACTGGATCTGGGACGGGGTCCACCCCCTGCCCCAAGGCCACGAACTGATCGCCCGGCATTGGATTGAAGCGATGAAGTAAGAGGAAGCACCCTTTAATTCTGGTCATCCTTCGTGCTTCGAACGCCACACTTTCCTGTGTGCTTGAATTCTTCGCAGTCAAATTCATTACTGCATATTACTTGCATTAATGGATTTTAATGCAAGTAATATGCAGTAATGCCCCCCCCAAAAAAAAAAACAACCAGCACGTGAACTCCGTCTCCCAAGCTCTATCCTCCTCTCACCCAGACTCATCTCGTAGCGCTGATCACCTCGGGATTTTCGCATCGGTTTTGTGTGCAATTCACTGTGCGGTAACTCCCCTGCTATTGCTTATTGTTCCTGCATTTGGAAAGATCTGGTCCCACCCAGCTTCTCATTGGGGAGTGGCCCTCTTCGTCGTACCCCTCGCGACTATCATGATGACAAAGGGATACCGTCGCCACCGCCGAAACTGGATCGTCGCCGTCGGAATTTTCGGCATCTGCCTGGTCATCGCAGGGGCCTTTTTGCCCTACCTTGAGACTCCAGCAGATCCTGATGCGTCGAATGAGGAAGTCTTTGTTTATGTCGCCGGAGAGGAGATGCCGGACACTCCTTGTGAAGATTTATGCTGCCCATCACTGATTACAAAAGCTGATGGCTCCACCGGCCTCCACATTCCACCAGCGAGCATCGTAACAACGCTGGGCGGAATTGCCCTCATCATCACTCACATCGGAAATCTCTGTACCTGTGCAGCATGCCGGAAGTCATCAGGCTGTCCGTCAGGAGACATCTGATGCGTGCGCATTTCGATAGGTAAATGTTGAAACCTCTGATTCTGTTTACGGGGTTTTTTGCTTCGGGAAAAACGACAAGGGTGCGAAACCTTGTCTCACGTCTCGCATCCCGCGGAATCTTCAGCGACGTCATAATAAATGACTTTATCGACGCGCGAATCGATGCTTCCTCGATGGGAGATTCGGCGTCGAGCGTAACCGAGATTTCCGCAGGATGTGCCTGCTGTGAGAGTATCGATGAACTTGCCGGCATCTGTAGAAGCACCCAGAAGGCGGATGGCGATCTCGTCCTCATCGAGATCAACGGAGCCTCAGATCCTCTCGCTATACTGGAAGCGCTGACTCTATGGGAAGAACACATTCCGTTTTCCAGCCGTATCCAGATTAATCTGGTCGACCTCAGGAATTGGGGCCGCCGAGGAGAATGGAATCCCCTCGAATTCAATCAGATGGAAACCGCCACGTTTTGGCTGCCAACCCACACAGACGAAGTCGGCGGGGATCGAGTCGATGAAGTTCGTCAGTCGATTCTGAAAATCGCACCTGATTCAATAGAACTGAATTCGGACTCACTCCTGAAGCTTGCAGAACGAGCGGTTTGCGGCCTACCACCAAAAGTAGGAACTCGAGATTCTCTGGCAAAACGTAATTTCAGTTCCGCACACGAACTGTCGCACCAGTTCGGAGGATGCAAATTTCCTCTGCCCTCAAAGGTCCCGCGCCGGGCTATGGAGAAGCTGTTCTCGCGACTACCGGAATCGATTATCCGTGCGAAAGCCGTGGTAAAGCTCACCGATTCTCCCGGAAAGCGGTGGCTCTTTCAGCGCGCCGGATCGAAACGACTCCCTGAGCCTGTTCCGATTGCGGAAACCATCCCCATTCCCTCTTCGCTGTTATGCATCAGTCCCAGGAAAATTGATCAGGAAGAGATCCTTCATCTGCTCGTGCAATGCTTCGGAGATGAGGTTGGCCGGAAATAGAAAGTTTTCACCAATTGTTAACTGAAATCGTCCTGACTTTCCTGCGAGTGTGAGAACCATTCCTACCAAGGGATCCACGGCCCTGGCGGGGTCGTTTCGTGACATACTGCGGTATTTTATTCCAAAGAAAAGGGTAAAGAATTATCTGAGTCCTTTTATCTATTTTCGTTTCTTCGCCTTCCCCTCGCTCTTCCAGAGCACGATCTCTTCCACGGGCACATCGTTCTTTGACTCCGACCCATTAGTACTGCGACCTCTCGAGACGTCGGCTTTGAGCAAACCGAGCAACACCTCAACTTTTTCCGGATTCTTCTCAAAGAGGTTGTTCGTTTCACCGATGTCTTTCCTCATGTGATAGAGTTGCCCTTTGGGCGCATCCTTTCCGGCTTCGTTCTCTTTTGGAGAAGACCAGCCGCCCGAGGCACGAGCGAGGAGCAATTTCCATGGTCCCTGCCGATACGCAAAATGCCCGCTGAAAGAGTGATGAATAACGCCGTTGCGAGTACTCTCAATTTTCTTTCCGGAAAGAGCAGGAAGAAAACTGACGCTGTCTTCGCAAGTCTGGCCCAGAATCGACTGACCAAGAATGTCGGTTACAGTCGCGAAAAGGTCGGTCAGGCATATCAGTTGATCGCTATTGGAACCGGCTTCGACTTTACCAGGCCAGCGAACGAGGAAAGGAACGCGATGACCACCATCCCAGATGTCGGCCTTTGATCCACGGAGGTTCGCGCTGACGATATGCCCCTGCTCTGCAAGCTTGGGAATCCCGGCAGCTTTCGAGCAACCGTTGTCGCTTGTGAAAATCACGAGCGTATTTTCGGTAAACCCGTTTCGCTCCAGCGCCTTCGAAATTTCCCCGACAACGTTGTCAGTTTGCATCACGAAGTCGCCGTATTCACCGAGTCCACTTTTTCCTTTCCATTCATCGCTGGGGACAATGGGTGTATGCGGCGACCCAAGAGGCACATAGAGAAAGAAAGGTTCTTCTTTCCCGGCCCGCGAGTCGATGTAGGCAACTGACTTCTCGGTGAGCCGCGGAAGCATGTTCACGACATCGTCATGGGCGATGACTTTATCGTCTTCGATGACGGCATCCATATTCCGCGCGTGGTGAAAACCATGGTAGTAATCAAATCCGCGATGGAGCGGTCCATCCGGAATCTTCGCGCCGACAGGAGGTGTCTTGTGCTGTTTCTGTGAGTAGGCCTCGCCGCTCTCCGGATCGAGATACTGAAAGTCGAGGTGCCATTTTCCAACGATCGCTGTGGCGTAGCCCTGCTGCTTCAAGAATCCAGCAACGGTCATTCGGTCTTTATCGATGAGGCAGGGAGCAAAACCCGTAACGACACCCTTCTGCAATTTGGTTCGCCAGGAATAGCGACCCGTCATGATTCCATATCGCGTGGGAGTGCAGACGGATGACCCCGAGTGGGCGTCGGTAAATGTCATTCCCTCCAGTGCAAGCTGATCTGCATTAGGAGTCGGGATCTTTGAGGTTTCCGGAGCAAGGCACTGGATGTCGCCGTAGCCAAGGTCGTCGCAAATAATGTATACGATGTTCGGTTTGGAATCGGCCACAGCTAGAGCGCAGGAGGCGATGAAGAGGAGGGTCGCCAGCAAGTTTTTCATAATCGTTTATTCAGAGGTTCCACCGTAGAAATAGGCTACGAGGGGCAAGACGGTTGCCATTACGACGATGGCGAGTAGAAGCCCCATTTTTACATAGTCAACAAAGCGATATCCTCCAGGTCCCATTACGAGTACATTAGCCGGATGGGAAATGGGACTGGTAAAACTGGCTGATGCCGCCATCGCAACGGCCATGACGACGAGCTGCGGAGACATTCCCAGCTCAGCCGCAGCATCCATACCGATATGGGACATGATGAGCACAAGGGCCGCTGTCGGAACAATCGTTGTCGCGAGAGCCGTCATCAGGTAGAGACCAATCACGATTCCCCATATTCCAAAGGGCCCGGCAACCGTGACAACTCCCTCGGCGAGCCATTTTGCGGCTCCGGTTTCCTTCATTGCGGCTCCTAGCGGGATCATACAGGCAATGAGAAAAACCGACTTCCACTCGATAGCTCGATAGGCTTCCTCGATGTCGATACAGCGCGAAATGATCATCAGGGTCACCCCGGCGATAGCGGCAATCGCAATCGGAAACCAGTTCATGAGCACAACAAAAACGACGGCGAGCATAATCGACGCCGAGATACACGCCTTCACAGCCGAGCGTTTTTCGGGCTCCTTGTATGCCGCGCTGGAGAGGATGAGAAAATCAGAATCAGCAGAAAGCGCATCCAGTTTTTCACTCGGCCCGGACAATAGCATCGCATCTCCGAACTGGAGGCGGAAATTCCGCAGATGCGATCCGTATGATTTACCTTTTCGCCAGATCGACATCACCTCTAGGCCATAGCGATTTCGGAAATCGAGTTCGCGGAGCGTATTGCCAGCGAGGGAACTCCGAGGGGAAAGGGTGGCTTCGGTGTAACCCTCACCCGGCGCTCTATCGAGTTCGAGATTTTCATCCGAATCAGTTAACTCAAGCGACTGGAGCCCTATCATCAGGCGGATTGCTTTGCGCCCTCCATGAACGAGAAGTTTATCGCCGACTTTGAAGGCCTCTTCCGCGTCGGGAAAAAACATCGAGCCCTCTTCTTTTCTCCCTATCGCAATGATCCGCATATGCAGCGTGTCACCGATTCCACTCTCGGCGATAGTGAGGCCGGCGAGGTGCGACTCCGGGGGGATTGCGAGCTCAAGTAGCGAGTCAGATTCACGATAGATGTCGCTGAAGCTTTCTTCGCTGATAACGGAAACGCTTTCGAATTCGTCGGACTCGGTCACTGCCTCCATCGACTCCTTTTTCATCTCGATCTGAATCGAATCACCCACCTCGAATTTGAAACCCGCAAAAGGACCTCGATTCACTTTCCCATCCCGGCGAATCGTGATGATGTGGCCGCGGAAACGGCGGCTGAAGTCGGCTTCGGCAACGGAGAGCCCTTCGATCTGGGCGCCTTCGCGAACGGTCGCCGAGAGAAGGACGAGGCGATTCAGGGAAAGCAGTTCCACAATTTCAGATCCGGAGGCCATTTCGAAAGCCCGCCATTGCATAAAGTCACGATAGTCATCAACCCGGCCCTGCACGGAAAGCATGTCGCCAGCCGCGAGCGGCATGTCGGGATCGACCTCGGTAATTTTTTCTCCTCCCCTTTCGACTGATTTCACAACGAGACCCAGAATCTGGCCGAGTCCGGATCGAGAAAGCGGTTCACCGTCGAGAGGAGAATCCTCAGCGATCCGAAGATGAAATCGATACTGCTCCAGATCGTGGGCAAAAGGAAATTCCTCTCCCGCATCTTCGCGCGACGCCTCGAAACCTTCGGGCATCGTTTTAGGCAAAATATGACGTCCGACGAAGGCAACAAAAAGAGTGCCGACGACCAATGCCGGGAATCCGATTGGTGAAAAGGAAAAGAGAGTGAAGCCCTCTCCTGTCGCTTGGGCGAGCGCTTCCGAAGCAACCAGGTTCGGAGGCGTGCCGACCATTGTTGTGAGACCCCCCAGCAAAGTCCCGTATGCCATTGGCATGAGCAATCGACTTGGCGACGTATTCGTCCGCCGCGCGATGTCCATGACCACTGGCAGCATTAGCGCAGCGACACCTATATTGTTCATGAAGGCCGAAAGGATCCCGCCCGTCAGCATGATGACGATGATGATGCGGGGCTCACTTCGTCCTGCCATTTTAAGCACCTGCCGTCCGATGATATCGGCAACTCCCGTCGCGCTGAGTCCGGCACTGAGAATAAACATCGACCACACCGTAACCACTGCCGGATTGCTGAAACCGGCCAGTGCTTCTTCAATTTCGACAAGACCTCCTATCGCAAGCGCACTGAGAACCAGCAGCGCAACGACATCCATGCGAAGCTTTTCCGTGATAAAAAGCACCAGCGAAATAGCAAGTATCGTGAGGACAGCAGCAATCTCGAAATTCATATAACGGCGCAACATATTGACTATGCTGACCGTGTCTGCCTAGTCTTTTTCACAATTCGTCTATCGCCAGATACTGAATCACCCCCACAGAAAACAATCGTTCGACTTTTCAGGCATCGGGATCCTGCTCAGCAATGTTTTTGCGATCTTACTGGCACTGGTTCAAGACTGGGACTTACGCCCGATGCTCGCCATTTACTGGGCGTAAAGCGTCATCATTGGCGTGTTTCACTTTTTCCGAATGATAAAACAGAAGAAATTCTGTACTTCGGGTTTCACATCTAACGGAAGGCCCGTGCCGGAAACAACTTCGGGAAAGCGCAGCACGGCGTGGTTCTCTGCCATGCACTTCGGATTTTTTTCACTTTGTGTAACTGATCTTTGTGATCGGGATTGCGTCTAGAGGAGTCGGCGGTAATCGATTCGACGCGTGGGATGCAAACCTTGTCGACTTCATCTGGATCATTACAGCAGCAGTCGGCTTTCACTTGGGCACCATGCATTCCTTTCGGAAAACTTTCAAAAAAAGTCGAAAGCGATCTGCAAGGCAGACTGAATCTCGGAGTGATGACATTACTCCCCAACGCCCTCATCCCACCGATACATCTGACTATCATTTTGAGTGGGCATGGGATTCAACCGTCTCGCCGTCCTCCTCTTTTCTGCTAGCAAAACCGTGGCAGATTATCTGATGCACATTGTTGAGCACAAGGTGTTGCAGAGGAAAATTCCGAAAGAATGAGACTCGCCAGATCGCGGCGTCGATGCCAATCTCTCGCCATGAAATTCTGGCTTTCCCTGGCAACGCTCACAATCGCGCTTTCTCTACCGGCAAAAGAGAAGCCGAATGTTCTGTTCATCGCTTCCGACGATCTCGCCTGTTCGCTGGGATGCTACGGAGACCTTATTGCGCAAACTCCACACCTTGACCGGCTCGCGGCAACAGGTGTCCGCTTTGATCGCGCCTACAATCAACTTCCGCTCTGCAATCCAACTCGAGCCAGCGTCATGACCGGGCTGCGACCTGACACAATCAAAGTCTATGACCTCGACCGTCACTTTCGCGATGAAGTGCCTGACGCCGTAACGCTTTCCCAGCAATTCATGAAGGCCGGATACTTCGCATGTCGCGTCGGCAAAATTTATCACTACAACGTCCCCGCCAGTATCGGTACAGACGGCTTCGATGATCCCCCTTCCTGGCAACAGACCATCAACCCAAAGGGCAGGGACAAACACGACGAAGCTCTGGTCTTCAACGCCGAACCTCATCGCAAGATCAGCGGCGCTCTGAGCTGGCTCGCCGCTGACGGAACCGACGAGGAACAAACGGACGGCATGATCACAACCGAGGCGATCAAGTTGATGGAAGAGCAAAAAGACGAGCCCTTCTTTCTCGCAGTTGGATTCTTCCGCCCACACACTCCCTACGTTGCACCGCGAAAATACTTCGATTTGTATCCTCTAAAAGACATGCGTCTTCCCTATGCGCCGAAGGACGATCGCGAGGACATTCCGACAGCTGCCTTTGCTCACAACTGCCCTGTTCCGAATTACAACCTGCCAGAGGAAATTCTTCTAGAAGCTCTGCGAGGATACTATGCCTCTGTCTCTTTCGTTGATGCACAAGTCGGCCGCCTGCTCGATGCGCTGAATGAAAACGGACTCGCCGAAAATACCATCGTCGTTTTCTGGAGCGACCACGGCTACCACCTCGGCGAACACAATGGGATCTGGCAAAAGCGAACCCTTTTTGAGCAAGCAAGCCGCGCCCCTTTGATCATTCGCTCACCTGGTGCCGCCGGAAACGGAACTCCGAGTCCGCGCATCGTTGAATTTGTCGACATCTACCCGACGCTCACAGAAATCGCGGGAGTGAGAAATCCCAAGGGGCTCGAAGGACGCAGCCTCGTTCCACTTTTGCAGAATCCCAACGCTGAGTGGAATGGTCGAGCGATTACCCAGATCCTTCGGCCCGCCGATGACCGCCTCTCGGAACCTGTCATGGGCCGCAGCATTCGAACGGACCGCTGGCGCTACACGGAGTGGGCCGAAGGAGACAAAGGGGTCGAACTCTATGATCACTGGGCTGACCCAATGGAGTTCGATAACCTGGCCCTCAAACCATCCAAAGAGGACGAGGCTGTGATCAAGAAACTACGCCCCATGCTCACGAAAAGAGCCAGCGGAAAAATTCCAACGACCCCTTTCAATCAGCCGCGCCTGTAACCAAAAATAGCCACCTCGCGAATCGTTACTAATCACCGCTTTTTTTCGGGCGCAAAAAACTTGGCCCCCACTGCCTGAATCCCAGTCGATGGCCGGATAATGAGACGAGGGCGCTCATTGTCATCAAGATCAATGGTAGAACGATAATCGCCCCGAGAAGGGGGAATGTAGTAAGAAGGTCTTCGTAAAACAGGGCGCTTCGAAAAGCCAACCGCGCCAGCGGTAGAGATTTCGCGCTTTCTTGCTTCCCGAAGACTCCGGCTGTCGCCCCGGGTTTCCTGCACGAACTTCGTCTCGTCGAGTCGGATTTCGTCTCCCTTTTCCCAATGATCATTGATGCGCAGTTGGGTGGTCGTAATTTTTTGCTCGTCCGCGGTGTCGATGGGAATGGAATTTTCGAGACTCGTTTCATCAGCTCGCTTTGAGTCGCGAGAGACGCGGATTTCATCCGATCTTTTGTATTTTACCGGCTCGCTACCTACATTCTGCTCCGGCCAGTATTTACCCTCCACCTTTGCCGTCATTCGTGCGATTGCTTCCCGCAGATCCTCGTCCATGACTTGCACCTCGGGTGGCATTACGACGAGTTGCGGCTCCTCCTCATAGGCTCGCAGAGATTCTTTCATAACCTCATCATCAGCCATGAATGCGTTGCGGATCGTGTCGACGTGTTCTGGCGCTGCCCCGAGAGCTGCTTCCGCAAAAAGGCTCTGGTCAGTAGGGAACTCCTGCCGAGCGATGAAAATCAGATTCTTAATCATCGCGGAATCTGCCTTGGAAGCCTCGACAGCGGTGATGAGAAGATTTCGGCGGCAGCCGGGATTTGTCCGCAGGGAATCAAGAAACAGGACCAGCGTATCGTCAGGCTGGGCTTGCAGGCCCGCAGACAGAGTTTTCGAAGCCGACTCGCAGTCGACTGCAGATTCCGAAGCAACGACGCGAGAGGAAGTAGAAAAAACCACGATAAATAGTGAAATCGAAATTCCAATCGGGCGAAAAAATGATGCGAGCTCCATAATGGAAGGGGTGAGAGGTGGAGCGGGTAGTGGGAATCGAACCCACATAACTAGCTTGGAAGGCTAGGGCTTTACCACTAAGCTATACCCGCACTCGCATACGATCCTCGAAAGTTATAAAAATTTCAATAAAGTTTTAGAATTTCTAATAATTTAGAGAAACTGAGAAAATCGGAGGACCGATTTCTCTCTAGCCAAGGCCAGAGAGGGGCGAGAATGTAACGATGTCTTGGGAATTGCCAACCTCAATTTTGCACAAATCGCGAGAAATTTTTCGTCGGCCGTGGTCCGCGGCTGGTATGAAGCTGAATCTGGCTGTTTTAAGGAACCCGCTTATGCCGGTACTTATCGTCGCTGGAGCAGGAATTATTGCAGCGGACTATGGATGGTGGGTTGCGGCCGCGATCGCCATGTTACCACTCTCTTTTCTCGCAATGACCGTAGCGGGAACGAAGCCCCGCCGTGTCATTATCGCAGGAGCATTGGTTGCTTTCCTGGTTTTCGGCTGGGTGCATCGGCTCCATTTGGAAAAGGTGAATACCTTTCCCCTTGCGAGCGAAATCGCAAAGGGCAGCCGCGTCGAAATCGAGGGCAACGGTTGGATTGCCTCGCGGGCGAGAACAGGGGAGCGATCCTCAAGCGCGACCCTAGAGATTGTGTCTCTGCGCATTGGCGGCAAAGAAATCTTCTGCGACCATCGCGTTCCTGTATGGATTCAGAAACCGGGAAAGGTCATTCCCTATGGAAGCGTCATCGATTTCTCTGGACTTCTCCTTCCGCTGGAGTCGGCCGATGCCCCGGGAGGTTTCGACCCAGCGGCGTTTCACTATCGTAAATCAGGGTCGCTGGCGCGCCTCGAAATTCGAAGTGGTGATGAGTTCGAAATCCTCGAAGAGAAGCGCGGTTCCCGCCTCATCTCGATTGCTCAAAGACTGCGAGATCATTTTGAGTCAGGGCTGCTTTTTGA
>Ga0181584_10002357_pt1 | contig 14478 bp, 10 predicted proteins | sample 071ome_30_FD_132462 | JGI IMG/M metagenome (GOLD analysis project Ga0181584, IMG submission 132462) | Coastal salt marsh microbial communities from the Groves Creek Marsh, Skidaway Island, Georgia - 071406AT metaG (megahit assembly) | ecosystem: Environmental > Aquatic > Marine > Intertidal... | reverse complement strand
GATCGCCGAGATAGTCGCCATGGTCCGAGGTGATCACAATCACTGTATCGTCTATTTGCCCGCTTGCGCGCAGATGATTGAACAGGACCCCCATCTGGTCATCAATCTGCTTGATCAGACCCATATAGGCACCAAGCGCCGCCTCGCGCACCGAATCCTGCTTGAAGGCGGTGCCAATGACATTGCCGGAAAAGGCAGCATAGACCGGGTGCGGATCGGCAAGTTCATCCTCGTGCCGGACAACCGGCACAAAGCTGTTCGGCCCATACATATCGTGATAGGGCGCCGGCACGATATAGGGCCAGTGCGGCTTGATATAGGACAGATGGCACATCCAGGGCCGCGCGCGCGCCGGCGCGCCTTCATCGAGGAAGCGGATCATCTCGCGGGTCAGCCAGGGTGTCTCGGAATCCTCCTCGCGGATATTCGCCGGCTTGTTGGCGTTCGCATAGATCCAGCCCGAGGCGATATTGTCTTTGTCATCGATTCCGGCATTGGCATAGTCATGCCAGGGATTGTCCGCCTCATAGCCCTTCTCGCGGAGATATTCGTTATAGGGCGAATGCTTGTCATCGTAATTGCCGTCCGGACCGGTGCCCCACAGCCCGTCATCACGAACCAGCACATCAAAGCCGCATTCGGCAAGCCGTGCGCCGATGATGCTGTCGGCGGCGAGACCAAGACGCTGCATGCCGTCGGCATCGACCTTCATATGCGTCTTGCCGATCAGCAGCGCGTCCATTCCGGCCTCGCGAAGGTGGTCCCCCATCGTCCATTCGCCGACCCGCAGCGGGATGCCGTTCCATGTCGATCCGTGCGAGCTGATATAGCGGCCGGTATAGAAAGACATTCTCGACGCGCCACAGACAGGCGACTGGACATAGGCCCGGTCAAAACGCACCGAGCGGCTTGCCAACCAGTCGATATGCGGTGTGTCCAGATGCGGATGGCCGGCACAGCTGAGATAGTCGAAACGCAGCTGGTCGAACATGATGAACAGGATGTTGCGCGGCTTGGTCATTGAACGGATACCTGCGTCACTGGAAAATATGGCCGGACTGGCCGGAAATGGAATGTACTTCCTGGAACTGATGCACCCCGTCAGGACCGAAATTGCGGCCGATGCCGGACTGCTTGACCCCGCCAAAGGGCGACAGCCCGTCCATTGCTGTCGGGCCATGCGAATTGATGTTGGTGAACCCGGCTTCAAGCCGGCGCGCCAGCGCGACGGCGCGCGACGGATCGGCCGACCAGACCGAGGAGCTGAGGCCATAATCACTGTCATTCGCCATGGCTATAGCCGCTTCCTCGTCATCATAGGCGATCACCGGCAGGGTTGGGCCGAACTGTTCATCCTTCACCACCGAGAGTGACGGGTCGGCATTGATCACCAGTGACGGACGCAGGAACTGCCCGGCGGTAAAATCGCCCTCATCATCTATCTGACCGGAATAGCGGATGTCCTGACCGGCAGCACCCGCCTCTTCCAGCATCGCCTCGACGGTGCGTTTCTGCTGCGGGGTGGTCAGCGGACCCATGGTGACGCCATCCTTCAGCCCGTCACCGACGATCTGCCGGTCCATCACCGCAGACAGACCGTCAACCACGTCGTCGAACAGTGCCCGCGGGACATAAAGACGCTTCAGCGCCATGCAGACCTGGCCGCTTGTCAGGAAGATGCTGATATAGAGCTTCTTGAAGAATTCCGGCGATAGCGGGGCATCATCGAGCAGAATGCCCGGATCATTGCCGCCAAGTTCCAGCGTCACCGGGGTGATATTCCGGGCGGCCTGCTGCATGACATGCCGGCCGATGCGGATCGAGCCGGTGAAATTCACCTGCCGGACAAGCGGGTGGGTCACCAGATCATCACCGATCACGGTCCCGTCGCCAGTGATGAGATTGACCACCCCCGGCGGCAGCATGGACGCAATCTTCATGATCGTCTGCGCCGGCGCCAGCGTGGCGAATTCGGACAGCTTGATGACAACCGTATTGCCGGCCAGAAGAGCATGCGGCAGCTTTGACCCCAGAATGGCAAGCGGCCAGTTCCACGGGACGATCAGCAAGGCCACGCCGCGCGGGCTGCGGGTAACGACGGTGTCGAACATCGGGCCGCTGACGGTATCCTCCGCCGCCACCGCATCGGCAAAACCGGCCACCTGGGCAAACCTGTCGGCAAGACGGGTGACCTCGATATTGGTTTCGAACAGCGTCTTGCCATGCTCGCGGGTCAAGAGCCGCGCCCGCGCCGCGGTTTCCCCAGCATCGGCATTCAGCGTCTCGGCAATGGTGCGAAGATAGGCGGCGCGTTCATCCATCGACGACGCCGACCATCCGGCAAGGGCGCGCTGCGCCGCCTGCATCGCGGCATCGACATCATCGCGGGTGGCGGCGGCGGCGTGGCCGACGGTCTCCGACGGGCGCGCCGGATTGACCAGCCGATATGTAGCGTTGCCAGTCGCCGCGCGCGCCGCGCCATCAATGAACAGACCGGTTGTGACTTCTTCCATTGGTCTATTCCCCGTTCCGCTGCGCCATCATGGCCATGGCGCCCATGCCGCCATCGGTGATGACATCGACACCGTTCATCCAGCTTGCCGCCGGCGAGACGCAGAAAGCGATCAGCTCGGCAACCTCCTGCGGCGTTCCCGACCGGCCGACCCGCGCTAGGTTCGCGGCGACCATCGGGCCGAAGGCCTTGACGAAATCATCCAGAATGCCGGTGCTGACGGCGGACGGGCTGACAGTCACAAACCGGTGCTTGCCGATATACGGGGTAACCGCCCGCTGGTGCCAGTAGATCAATGCCTGTTTCGACAGGATGTAGGCTTTGGTGGCGTCAACCTCGTTGCCAGCGCACCATTCATCGAGGCTGGCCGGCGTCTGGGCCAGCAGGTTCTCGAGCTGGTCGAGATTCGATTGCCAGCCCATACCGGCGCGAGATGCCACCGACACAACGGCCGCGCCCTCGTTCAGTTTCGGCATAAAACCCTCGATGAAGGCGCATGTCGCCAGCGTGTTCACCGTCAGGCAGGGCACCGCATTGTCATCACGCGGCGGAACGCCGGCGATCGAGCATAGCCCGTCAAAGCTGCCATCCGCCGCCTGCAGCGCGGCGGCAATTGAGCCCGGATCCATCAGATCAAGCTGGATCCACCGGTCACCGCTGTCCGGGTCCCGGATATCAAAGATCACGACCTCATGCCCGTCGGCACGCAGCCGCGCCGCCGTTGCCGCGCCGATCCCCGTCGCGCCACCTGTCAGTGCCAGTCTCATCCGTCGTCTCCGTTGTGAATATCAGTCATCAGGAACATCTCAAAAGAACGCAAAAGAACACAAAAGAACAAGGTCCGGGCCGCCAATGGTGGCCGCCCGGAGCCCCATGTTGTTTAGTTCATCGCCCCGACTTCGCGGTAATATTTCGCGGCGCCGGGATGCATGGTGATCATGCCCTGCTGGCGGGCGGCATATTTGACGTCAAGCGCCTTTGCCCATGGCGCGGTCGAGGTGACCTTGTCAAGATTGTCCCAGAACGCCTTCGTCATGCGGTAGACAACGTCTTCGGACACATTGGCGTTGACCGCAATGCCGACAGCCGTGTTCAGCGAGGTGACCGGTCCGTCATTGACCTGATTCTTGTAGGATCCGGCAGGGATGTCATCAAGATAGCGGAACTTGCCAAGCCATTCCTTGGCACCGCTGGTGTCCTCGGGGCCGAGGAAGCGAACGCTCTCGGTCTCGGTGAACTGCAGGAACGGACCGCACGGGTCGATGCATCCGGTCACGTAGACATCCACCGAACCGTCGAGAAACGCCTGGAAGCCTGTGGTCCAGTTGGCATCGATGGCCTCGAAATCGCCGGCCTTCGCATCGAGGCCGGTTGTGCTCTTCACCCAGCCATAAGCCGCATTCCATGCACCGCCACCGGTCGGGCCGAGAAAGACCGACGCGCCCTCGATGTCATCAAGAAGCTTGATATCGGAATCCCCGCGAACGGCGAAATGATACTGGCCGTAGGGAAACCACATCAGCAGCTGCACGTCTTCGGCAAGTGCCGGTGCCTCGGCGGTCTTGGCATACATGCGCTTGCCGCCTTTCATCAGATTGTAGACGACAGGCGACGTCATCGACATATCGAGATTGCCGCGCCCGACCTCGAGCATATGCGCGGTCGCCGCACCGCCGGCGGCGACTTCGATATTCACATCATCAAGCTCCGCCGAGACGATATTGGCGAAGGTCGCCATGGTAATGGCCTGCGAAAGGTTGGCAGGAAGCGTGGCCATCTTGAGGTCAGCCGCCTGTACAGCCGACCCCATGAAGGCCGTCGCCGCGGCCAGAATTGCAAGTTTCTTCATTCTTTCCTCCATTTTCGATCAGGCGGGTGATCTTCCCGCCGATCCTTTGATACGCCGATGCCAGAAAACCAGCATCACCGCAACGAACAGCGCCGGCAGGGAAATCCTGAAATCCGGCACCAATACACAGAACCCGCTGACAAGACGCGCGAAGCGCTCCCAGCCTGCGAGGGTGGCTTTCTCATATCCGGCTATGGCCGAGGAGATCAGCCACATGGACAGGCAGAATGCCAGACAGATCCAGCCATAATCGGCCCAGCTCACCGTCGTGATATCGATCATCGACGGACTGGACACGGTCCGGCCGGACATCCATTCGAACACCACCTGCAGCTTGTAGATCACGGCCGGGTGGTAAACAAAGACAAAGGGAATGATGAAACCGGCAATGGCAAGGCGTGAGGCCTGCCATCCGGTCTCGATCGGGTTCGCGCCGGCGATCGGCGCGGCAGCGAAGGCGGCCAGCGCCACCGGCGGCGTCACCGTCGAAATGACCGCGAAGAAGACGACAAACAGATGCAGCGTCAGTGGTGCCAGCGCCACCGTGTCGATGCCCGATGACAGGGCGATGACAATGACAAAGTAGGTGGCCCCCGGCGGCAGACCCATACCGAGGATGATGGCCCCGAGGGCGACGACAATCAGCACAAGGAACAGCGGGCCGCTTGCCAGCTCTGTCAGGAACAGCGCCAGCCGGCCATTGAATCCGGAAATGTTCAGAAGTCCGATGACAAGACCGATTGTCGCCACGATGATCAGGATCTGCGCCGCCATCCGGCCCGCCTCGGCAAGGCTGTCCAGCACACGCCGCATACTGCGATATTCGGGAAACAGCACCAGCGCGGCACCCAGCGCGGCGAGGAAACCGAAGAACCCGGCGCGGGTGATCGATGGCTGCGTGATCAGGAAATAGACCAGAACACCCAATGGCAGGATGAAAATCAGCGTCTGCCGCATCTCGGTCCGGGTCAGGGCGGGTCGCTGATCCGCCGGCAGGCCACCAATCCCCTGTTTGCGCGCCTCGAAAAACACCGTCATGAAGACGCCGATATAAAAGAAGATCGCCGGCGTGACCGCCGCCATCATGATGTAGCGGTAATCCAGACCGATCTCCGCCGCGACGAAGAAGGCGACGACCCCCATCACCGGCGGCACCACCTGCCCGCCGGTCGAGGCCGCCGCCTCGACAGCGCCGGCAAAGGGCGGACGAAAGCCGGCCTTCTTGATCACTGGAATGGTCATCACGCCGGTCGAGACGACGTTGGAAAGCGCGGCGCCCGATATCGTTCCAAACATGGCGGAACTCGCCACCGCGGCATGCGCGGCACCGCCTGTCAGGCCGCCGGTCAGGCGATTCGCGATCTTCATCAGCAACGTGCCGGCGCCGCAGGACATCATCACCGCGCCGAAGACGATGAAGATCAGGACATTCCGCGAGACGACCTGAAGCGGCGCGCCAAAGACACCGCCTGTATCCACCCAGAAGGCCTGGGTGATGAAATGAAAGTTCTGGAAGAAGGTATCCCGCGACGCCCCGCCACCGAAAATGGGCACCGAATCGGGGATGAATCCCTTCAGGAACAGGTAGGCGATCCAGAAGACTGTGAACCAGACGATGAAATTGCCAAAATGCCGGCGCGTGAGGACCAGCGTGACCGCCATCGCCACCGGGAACATGAGATAGTCAGTCATCGAGGGTTCATGAATGAAGGAATTGTCCCGCATCCAGACGGTGACGATCCAATAGCCGAAGGTGATGAGTGATATCGCGGCGACACACAGGTTTGTCCGCGGTTTCTCGCCGCGTGAAACGTGACCCAGTGTGGCGATCAGGAAGGCGGCGAGGAGTGGACCACCAAGGAAAATCGCCGTCTTGGAAAAGACGTTGATTTTCAGGAACTGATAGAGTGATCCGAAAATTCCCTCGCGAAGGGCGATACGCTGCGCCCGACGAGACAATTCATCAAAGTCCGGGGTCAGCAGGGGCGTCACCCATTTCACGAATTCCTGCAACAGCGATTGTGATGCAAACAGCAGAACCAGCAATGTGAACCCGATGCTCAGCCAATAGGCGGCACGGTCACTCAGGCGGGCTGCGAATTGTGCATCCATCAACTTACCTTCAGGTGCGGTCACAAAATTGTGAGTATTGCCGAAACAAAGGCAGAGCTCGATTGCCCGACCTAGAATACATAGAAAGATGCGTCCGGATGGAAGGTCACCCAAGCGCGGACATACTGCTTGTAGCTTTGCAGCTGCTTCAGGCTCTTGCCCTTCAGCTTGCCCTTTGTGCAGCGTCCGAACACATCCCAGCCTGAACCGGTGCCTTTATCCTTCATGCCGTCCCCGGTCATTTCGAAATCCAGAGCTGTTCCATCCACCGTGCGGTCATAGACAAAGGCGGAATCTCCCGTATCGTCCGTGACTGCGAGAAGCGGCGTGCCTGCGACCTCGTCCTGCACCAGACGATGCTTGACCAGCTGGTTCCAGTCATAGGCCCGCGCGACATCGCCAACCTCGACCCCGACAACCAGCGGCGGCGAGGCCTGCATATGCCATCCCGGAAGGCTGATCTCGTAGTTCAGAAGCGCTGTCCTGATATCATATTGTTTCCGGAACAGCGGGTCATATTGCAGGACAAGACTGTCCGGATATTTGGCAAGCCAGCTTTCAAGGCTCATCTGCTCGAAAGGCAAATCCTCCAGAGCGCGTCCCTTCAGCGGCCCTTTGATGGCGTCGCCGACTTCCTGGCGCCACCAGCTTCCTGTAGTTTGGTCACGGAAGGTGGCGTTGTAGTTGATCGCCCCCACAAGGGTGAATTCCAGCGCCCTGCCATCGACCAGCCGGTCATAGATCCGCCCGCTGTTGCACAAGCCGCAATAGGTTGGCCAGATCGGATGGCCGCCAACCTCGTCGGCAATCTGATGGTGGTAATAGAGCATGTTGACCGGGAACGCTTTCTGCTCGCCACCATGGCTGATGCCAAGCACCTGTTCCTTCATGCCGACCTCATTGCCGGCGGCGCCTTCAAAACGTTTCTGGGTGATTGGCAGGAACTTGAACCGGCCAACCCAATAACGGTTGAACAGCCAGTAGATGAATCCCCAGGCAAGCCCCAGCGCAACGCCGCCCGGGATCACCGCCATGCGCTCTTCGGCCAGCATGTCGAAGAAGATGGCGCTCAGCCCCAGCACAAAGATGATTCTGAGAGGCACTATGCTCGACCACATGAAATGGGCGAGATCCATCTGCCATGAAAACCGCTGCAGAACAGGCGGCGTGCCGTTGGCGCTCAACCCCTTTATCAGCTCAGTCAGCACCAACGCCGCAAAGAGAATCAGGAAAAGTTCGGTCATCTGTTGTCTCCCCGGGGCTTTCGCCCGTTACGCCAGCCTGCCCGGACGATCAGTCGTCCGATTGCTCAAGTTCTCTGGCGCATTGAATATAATAGTGGCGGGTCGGGCAGTTGATCTGGCCGACAGCATGATCCCGCAGCACCGCCGCCTTTGCCGCGCGGGCGCGGTCCGCATCCTCGTCGGCATGGATCAGCCGGTCGAGAAGCTGCAGCGCCCATTGGTACTCGCCTGCCGCGCGCGCGGAGTCTATTTCCTGCCAGACAGATGCGGCGCCACCCGCCAAACCGATCATCCGGGCCGCCTCATCCTGCGGTGACAGGGGCATTAGGGATGTCGGATTGCCATCGAACCAGCCCATGGTGCCAACGAAATAGGCACGTACAGCATAAGCAACGGAGCCATAATATTCACGAAGATGCGGCTTTTCGGCCAGCTCCAGCGGCAGCGCCACGCTATGCGCCAGCTGGTCGATGGTCAGCCCCGCATCCATACCTTTGCGGGTCTCGGTCACCACATGGCGGATGGCATCGCGGTAGTCGGTCAGCGTGTCCTGAATGACCTCGGCCCCGAACAGCGGTCTGGTATGGCCAGGGCCAAGCACTTCAGGATTAAAGCCCATCAGCAGGTCCATCGTATCCGCCCAGGTGTCGAAATCGCGATAGGCTGTCCCGCGGATGGCATAGAGATTGGGGAATGACCTGTAGAAATTATCACCCGAGAACAGCACCTTCCTTTCCGGATACCAGACGACCATATGGTCCGGCGTCTCGCCGGGGGCCATGACAAGTTCCAGATCGATGCCTGACAGTGTGATGCGTGTGCGCTCGGCCGAGATCAGGCGGGTCGGTGCCATCATGCCTGCCCCCATACCCTGAAGCGGGCGATCGCCCGGCCCGACACCGATGCCGATGATTTCATCCGGATAGGACAGACCGATCCCGAACTGCCGCTTGGTGCGGGCCTGCATCGCCTTGGTGGCGCGCGGATGCCGCATCTCCTCGATCAGCGGATCCTCGGAGCCCTTGTCGCTGGTGATCACCTCCGGCGCATTGCCCGCGGCGAACACTGCCGCGCCGGACACATGGTCGCGGTGCGAATGGGTCAGGATGATCGACGCCACCGGCAGATCGGTGATCTTGCGAAATTCGGCCAGAATATTCGCCGCTGCCGCGGTGGTTTCAGTTGTATCGATGATGACAAGGCTGTCCTTGCCGATAATCATATAGACATTCGAGGCGGCAAAGCCGAACGCCATATAGACATTATCGGCAAGCCTGACGATCTCCTTCCTGAAATAGTCAGGATGGGCTTTCAGTTCGGGATGCATGTTGTGGCCTCCTCGGTGGGCGGGGCCGGCGTGGCATTCATCGGCGCCGGGCCATATTTGACATCGCGCCTGACACTCATTTCTTCGACCAGCCGAGCGTTATGGGATGCGCCTTGCGCTGTTCGGTGACGGCGCCGACATGCTTGCCAGCGTCCCACCCTACCGGTCGCAGCACCTTGTCGGCGAAATCGATCGATTCCTGGTCGGTAACCGTGGCGATCGTGTCATTCCAGCGATTCAGATACCCGCCAACCGAAATCACCGCGAGAATCTCGATGATCTGGATATTGGTGAAATGTTCACGCATCTCGGCGAAATTCTCCGGCTCTGTCGCGTTCGGGGCAACCCCGGCCGCCATCGCAAGGCGCAGCGCGGCGCGCTCGGCATCAGTGAACAGATCGGAGGTCTCGAAACTCCACAGCGCCTGAATCTTCTCGTCGGGCACTCCGATCTGGTGAAGATGATAGGCACCATGTGACTGACAGTGGCGACATCCGCTGGCAAGGCTGGCGACCGTGAACACCAGCTGCTTCAGCTCGCCTGACACCTCGCGTGCCGGAAAGACCAGCTGAATCATCTGGTTCCAGGCCTCGCGCAACTCGGGCCAATGGCCCATCTCGAATTCCTGCCGGTCCTCATAGACAACGTCGTTCATGTCGGTCCCCTCCCATTGCCGGGCCTCAGGCCTGCCCCGTTGGCAGCGGCACACGGTTTGCCACGGCGATTTCAAGTTCAGCCAGCTTCTCGACCAACATCGCCCTGATGGCGGTATGATCCTCGCTGTCCCACAGGTTGGTCATTTCGCCCGGGTCATTCTCCAGATCGAAAAGTTCGTTCCGGCATTTGCCAAGATACATCGACAGCCGCCACTGCCCGTGAACCACGCTATGAACGCGTGGGCGGTGTCCGAACGCTTCCTGCGGCCGCTGTGTCTCATACTGGATGTGCGCCGCATCGCGGCCGGCACCACCGGCCACCGACATCACCTGTCCCTGCATGCCGATCGCGCCTTCAAGCCCGGCATGCTCAAGAATCGTCGATCCGATATCATGTGTCTGCGCAAGGTCGCTTGACCGCGCGCCGCTCGGTCCTTTCGGGTCCGCCCAGATGAAGGGAACATGGGTCAGGCTGTCATACTGCTCGGCCCCCTTGAACAGCAATCTGTGCTCACCAAGATGGTCGCCATGATCCGAGGTATAGATCTGCACCGTATTGTCCGTGAGGCCGGCATCGGCGGCGGTATCGCGGATGCGGCCGACAGCATCATCGATCATGGCGATCATGCCGCATGTCAGGGCGCGCGCCTCCTGCGCCTCGCGCGGTGACACGGCGACGCTGGCGCCACTATTCTGCCCTAATGTCGGGTCATTCGCACGATCCCTTTCGGCGATCCTCACATAGTCCGGCGGGTCCCAGTCATTGGCGGCATAGGCCTGCGGCACCGGCATATCCTCGGGCCTGTACATGTCCCAGTATTTGCCGGGCGGGGTGAAAGGATGATGGGGGTCGGGGAACGACACCATCAGGAAGAACGGATCGGGATTGCCACGCCGTGATTCCAGATATTCGCATACCCTGTCGGCGATATAGCTTGTCGAATAATGCTCTTCCGGGATCTTCACCCGGATCGCCTGCGGACAGCTGTAATCATGCGGGAACTGGATCTCGCGCGATCGCAGCGCGTGAACCTCCGGCGCCACGTCCCTGACATGACGTTCATGATGACCGCCGGTGTTGAAGCCATGTCGCAGCACCGAGATATATGTATCGAAACCGTAATAGGGCAGCGGCATCTCGGGGTTGTCCTGCTGCCAGAATTTCTGCCGTTCATACTGAAATTGATCACCGTCGAGGTCAGATCTGACAGCCTCGGCAAGCTCGTCCGGTGGCGGCGTGAACCCTTCACGGGCGGCAGGCGTCTCGAACTGCACCGGGAAGGTCGATACATTCTGCAGATGGCTCTTGCCGATCAGCGCGGTGTCATACCCCGCCGCCCGCAGCAGCTCGACAAAGGTCACATTGTCATGCCCAAGCGGCACGCCAAGCGATCGCACACCGTGGCTTGACGGCATCCTGCAGGTCATCAGGCTGGCGCGGTTCGGCATACAGACCGGCGAGGCGACATAGAACCGGTCATAGCACACCCCCTCGGCGGCGATGGCGTCGATATGCGGCGTGCGCAACACCGGATGGCCATTGCAGCCCAAATGGTCATAGCGCTGCTGATCGGTGATGAAGAGAATGTAGCTTGGACGGTCTGTCATTTTTGTCATGCTTTCCTGTCAGGTGGTGGCCCGCATTCTGCGTCCAAAACCATGGAAAAGGATGACACCGATACTGGCGAGGACGGCCGGACCGTAAATCTCCGGCGGTTTCACCATGACAAGCAACGCCAGAATGATTCGGATGGTGATCTGCACCGGGCCAAGCGTCCTGCGGTCATAGGCCGCCATGGCGCTGGATACCAGATAGAGCGCCAGCGCCAGCCGCCCCATCAGAAGCATCAGCCAGCCGATATCGATTGTGCCGTCATACCCCAGCAGGAACGCGCCGCTTGCTGGGTCGATCACCGCCTGTTCAATCAGCAGCAATTCCGGATAGATCGCGAAGACAAAGGGAATGGTGAACATCACGATGCCGGACTTCACGGCCGAAAAGGCTGTCCTCATCGGGTCGGCGTGGGTGATCGACGAGGCGGCAAAGGCGGCCAGCGCCACCGGCGGGGTGATGGCCGACGCCACCGCGAAATAGAAAATGAACATATGCGCGGTGAAGGTCGCCAGCCCGAGACCGACAAGCATCGGCCCCATCAGCAGCGCCGCGTTGATATAGGCCGGCACGGCCGGCATTCCCATGCCAAGAATGACCGCCAGGAACATCGTCAGACCAAGCGCCAGCAGCTGCGAGCCGACAGAATTGGCCGAGATGTCGAACGACTTCAGGAAAGCCAGCACATCCACCGCGACGAATTTCGCAAGACCGGTGAAATTCAGGCACACATCGATGACCGTGATCGCCAGGAACATCAGATAGAGAGTCGAGACAAGAACCCCGGCCTGCGCCAGCGCATCAAGGATCTTGCGGGGATGCGCGCGGAAATCCCGGTCGAGGAACATCAGGCCGATCAGCAGCATCACCGCCCACCATCCGGCGGCACTCGCATCACCGGCGGCATTCTGCAGCAGCTCGACGCCCCAGGGAAGCGACGTGATCATGCAGACATCACCATTCCGTTCGACGACCGCGCCAAGCGCCACCGAAATCCAGCTGCATCCGACGGAATCCTTTGGCGTCAACAGCAGCAGCAGCACAAGCAGGACAGGGCCGAAAATCTGCAACAGCTGAAGCCGGTCCTGGCGCGTCAGGCGCATATCGTCTGTCAGCTCTCCGACCGCCTGAATATCCTGCTTCCGCGCCTGGAAAATCACCGACAGAAACAGACAGAAGAAATAGAAGATCGCCGGGATCGCGGCGGCGATGATGATGTCCCGATAGGGCACGCCGGTCAGCGACGCCATGATGAACGCCGCGACGCCCATGATCGGCGGCATGATCGACCCGCCGGACGACGCCGCCGCCTCGACACCGCCGGCAAAGACCCTGGAGAAGCCGCGCTTCAGCATCATCGGAATGGTCAGAACACCAGTCGAGAGGACATTGACGACAGGTCCGCCGGTGATGGTGCCAAACATGGCCGAGGAGACGACGGCGGCATGCGCCGGCCCGCCGCGCAGATTTCGCGTCAGCGAGAAGGCAAGCTTGATCAGCGCCTGGCCACCGGCGCAGCGTCCGAACAGAGCACCGAGGATGATATAGGGAAACACCAGCAGCATCAGAATATTGATGAAGCGGCCAAGCAACCCGGCGGTGTTGTTGACAAGCGCATCACGCACATATTCGCGGCCGGAGGTGAGGCTTCGAACCTCTTCACTGCTGAGCAGCGTCACAAGATATTTGTTCTGTCCTTCGGCACCGAAAAAATACCAGTTCATCACAGTCAGAAAGGTGTAGGCCGCCACAAGAATCGAGACCATCACAAGCGGCAGGCCCCATACCTTGATATTGTAGAGAAGGAAGATGACGATGGCCCCGAACAGGATCAGCGGCAGCAGGCCTTGCGTGGTGTTGAGACAGGCCGGATCATCGGCCGTTTCCGGGATGGGAAGCCCCATCATCTTGGAATAGTCGACCTCCGACTGCAGCGCCTCTGCCACCAGCCGCGCGCGGTCGCCGGTCATGATGTCGATCAGGCACACCGCCTCCAGCTCTATGAGATAGGTCACGGAAATGGCCAGTCCGGCAAGGACCAGAGCCACATCCAGCACCAGCCCGGCGCGTCGTCGCAGAACGGACCTGTCGCTCCAGCTTCGCCATATCGAGTGTGTCAGGGTGACAATCACCATCATCCACACAAACAGGATTGGATACAGCCATTCCGTCGGGAACCGCCTGACCTTGAAATATGGCACACCGGTGACCGACCGCCACAGATCATCCCATCCCGGGATCGCCGGTGTCACATTCATCAATCCGACAATGACCAGAGCCACGGACAGCCAGTACACGACCGGGCCGCCGGCTTTCCGATTCTGATCCGATGTCTGGCTGATTTGCTTCATGGCGTCATGTCCCTTGCCGCACAGATGCGACGTGCAGACTGTCAGGCAGGCCTTCCCGGCCGCCTGACAGTCATGTCACATCATGCGTTACGGCTTGGCGCAATCAGCGATTTTGTGACCGGCCTCTTCCCAGGCGCGCACGGCACCGGGGTGGAATTTCACCGGATTGGGACCACACAGTCCGGCCACCTTCGGATCGATCACGCCATAGTTCAGCGTTGCCATGAAGGGCGCGACCGTCTTGATGGACTCCAGATTCTCGATATGCGCCTTGGTCAGCTGATAGGCCAGTTCCTCGTCCATGCTCTTGTTGACGAAGTCGCCACCGGTGACCGCCATGCCACGGAACGTGTCGTCCTCGGACATGATTGTCCAGTCGCTGCCCATCATTTCCTGAATGAAGGAGACCGGCGCCGTATAGGCGACGGATCCCGGCTTGTTTAGCAGCTTCTGGGCAGGCGCGGATTCAAACTTGTCCTTCGGCAATGACCACATCGTCATCGCCCCGGCAGCAATGTTGCGCGTCTCGCGGGGGCCGGGGAAATGGACCGTCAGCACCGCGGCATCAGCGGTGCCATCGACAATGGCGGCCGATGCCTGGTTCCAGTTCACGGTGATCGACTCGTAGTCCTGGCCATGCTTGGCACCGCCAAAGAACTGTGCCAGCGCTCTGGAATTGCTGGTGGCAGCGCCGCGCGGCGGACCATTCAGGATCTTCCGGCCCTTGATGTCGTCCCATCCACCAATGCCCTTGGCGTTATAGGCGTACATGGTGAACACGGCCAGGGTGTGGGGATAGAGAAGCTGGATCTTGG
>Ga0181584_10002350_pt1 | contig 14523 bp, 14 predicted proteins | sample 071ome_30_FD_132462 | JGI IMG/M metagenome (GOLD analysis project Ga0181584, IMG submission 132462) | Coastal salt marsh microbial communities from the Groves Creek Marsh, Skidaway Island, Georgia - 071406AT metaG (megahit assembly) | ecosystem: Environmental > Aquatic > Marine > Intertidal... | reverse complement strand
AATTCACGTTGAACGACATTTTTCTCGCGCTCATAGATGCCCTGGTCATTAATCACCCAGCTAACCGGGCGGCGTTTTTTACCGACGGAATCCTGTAAAAAGTTCAGACCTTGCAAGAGGGCTTCGGGACGTGGCGGGCAGCCGGACACATAAACATCAACCGGTAGAAACTTGTCGACACCCTGCACAACAGAATAGATGTCGTACATGCCGCCTGAATTGGCACAGGAACCCATGCAGATTACCCAGCGTGGCTCCATCATCTGTTCATAAAGGCGCTGTACAACCGGGGCCATTTTGCGAAAAACGGTACCGGCAATAATGATCATGTCGGCCTGACGCGGCGTGGCTCGGAATACCTCGGCACCGAAACGTGCAATATCGTGACGGCTGGAAATCGCTGTTGCCGCTTCAACGTAACAACAGGACAGACCAAAGTTGAAAGGCCAGAGGGAGTTTTTACGGCTCCAGGCGATCATGTCTTCCAGCGTGGTCATGATCACATTTTTGCGAATGTGATCGTCAAACTGGTTCATCCCGGGGCTGGGAGAATGAGTATCTTCAGGTTTGACCAGTTCCCAACTCATTAATGGCCTCCGTGATGAGCGTCTTGGTGCTTCTCGGCTTTATCGTGTTTAGGCTTGATGTTAACAACGCCACCCTTGCCCAGTGTGTTCTGAAGGTCCATACGCTGACGTTCTGTACGCCATTCAAGCGCGCCTGAACGCCACAGATAAATAAGACCGGCTATCAGGATGGCAATAAAAATGAAGACTTCAATATAACCAAGCCAGCCGGTTTCACGTATTGATATGGCCCAGGCAATCAGAAAAACGGCTTCCAGGTCAAAGATAATGAAAAGAATGGCCGTCAGATAAAAAGGAACAGAAACCTTGAATTGCGCCGAACCGACCGAAAGCTGACCGGATTCGTAGACTTCATGTGTTGCATGGTCTTTGCGTTTTTGTCCCAGCAGATGTGAGACTGCCGTCAGGGCGACGATTAGTACAATGACGATTGCAGAATATAGTACCAGTGGGAAGAGGTCGATATTCAAACTACTAAACTCGTTTTACAGTTGTGGATTTGGGTCTATTTTCGGGCGAGCATTATATGCGAACATCCGCTGCTAATCTATTAATAATGGCGGCTGATTAGATTTTTTTTCATCACGCCGGCCATTATCAGAATACTCTATTATAGCCATCATAGGCAGCAACTTTATAGGCTTCTGCCATGGTGGGGTAGTTGAATGTGGTATTCATAAAATATTTCAGGCTATTGGCCTCACCTTTCTGGCTCATGATAGCCTGACCAATATGAACAATCTCCGAGGCCTGCGCTCCGAAGCAGTGGATTCCGAGGATCTCGAGCGTGTTGAAATGAAAAATTATCTTTAGCATGCCAACTTCTTCACCGGTAATCTGTGCGCGTGCAATATTGCGAAAATAGGCCTTGCCGACTTCGTAGGGTATTTTCTTTTCCGTCAGTTCTTCTTCATTCAGGCCAATGGTGCTGATCTCGGGTATCGTATAGATGCCACTGGGGATGTCTCTTATAAAGAAAAACTCATCGGGATTGACGATGGCATTGCAGGCTGCCCTGCCCTGGTCAAAGGCTGCGCTGGCCAGTGAGGGCCAGCCGATTACATCACCAGCTGCATAAATATTATCCACAGCTGTCTGGTAATGCCCATTAACAGCCAACTGCCCCCTGCTGTTGGCCTCAAGACCGACCGCTTCGAGATTGAGCCGGTCTGTATTACCGGTTCGTCCATTGGCCCACAAGACGATGTCGCTCTTGATTTTTTTACCGGATGTCAGATAGGTGACCACCGAGTCTTCGGCGCATTCCATTTTTTCGAAATGTTCCTGATGATGACAACGGACACCTAGATTGCCCAGGTGATAACTGAGGGCATCGGAAATTTCACTGTCGAGAAATGAAAGTAGCGAGCTGGCAGGGTTGATCAGCTCAACACTGATGCCCAGGCCGGCAAAAATGGAAGCGTATTCGCAGCCAATAACCCCTGCGCCGATGATGGTGACACGACCGGGCGTGTGATTCAGTTTGAGGATGGTGTCGCTGTCGAAAACCCGGGGGTGGGCAAAGTCGACAAAGTCCGGGCGATAGGGTCGGGAGCCGGTGGTGATGATGAAGTAATCGGCCTGAAGTTGGCTTTTCTTTTTGCCATTGACGACTTCAATGGTGTTTTTATCAATGAAATGTGCCGTTCCGTAGATGACGGGAATGTTGTTGCGCTCATAATTCGAGGTGTGCATGCTGAGCTGCTCGTCAACGGCGTGTTCGGCATGCTTGATAATTTGTTCAAAACCGGCTGTTTTGACATCGGCCAGGTCACGAAACATGGGGTTACTGTTGAGTACCAGCAACTGACGCACGGAATTACGCAGCGCCTTGGATGGAATGGTGCCGTGATAGGCCGAATTTCCGCCGAGACGGGGCTGCTCGCAAATCATGGCCACTCGATGCTTTGATTTGGCGGCGTTCATTGCTGCCGACTCCCCTGCCGGGCCGCTACCGATGACAATGATTTCGTAGCTTTGCTTGGACATGTTTCCCTGGGAGTGGCCTTTTTCGGTTGGGTTTATATGTTCAGGTCTTCGTTTTCCGGGTAGGTCAGGTAATTGACACCGGCCATTTTCGAGACCATACGCACAACCTGGCTGCTGTAGCTGAACTCGTTGTCATACCACAGATATAGGATCATGTTCTTGCCCTGCACCTTGGTTGCCGTGGCATCCAAGGTGGCGGCTTCTCGCATGCCAACGAAATCGCTGGACACGGCATCGGGAGACTCCGTGTAACCAATCTGGTTTTGCAGTGGGGAATGCAAGGCGATATTGCGCAAAAATTCATTGATCTCATCACGCGTGGCTTCTTTTTCCAGGGTCAGACTCATGATTGCCATGGAGACATTGGCTACGGGCACGCGCACCGCATTTCCGGTGAGTTTGCCCTGCAGTTCAGGCACGGCCTTGGCCACCGCTGTTGCTGCTCCCGTTTCAGTCAGCACCATGTTCAGCGCAGCACTGCGGCCACGACGGTCGGCTTTGTGATAGTTGTCTATCAGGTTCTGGTCATTGGTATAGGCATGGACAGTCTCAACGTGACCATGCACCACTCCGTAACGCTCGTTGATCAGCTTCAGCACCGGGGCAATTGCATTGGTTGTACACGATGCGGCAGAAATGATCTTGTCGTCCGGGGTGATCATGTCATGATTGATCCCTGAGACAATATTTTTCAGATCTCCTTTGCCCGGAGCCGTCAACATGACCTTACTGACACCCTTAGATTTCAGGTGCAGGGAGAGCCCGGCTTCATCCCGCCATTTGCCGGTATTGTCGATGACGAGAGCATCACTGATGCCATATGCGGTGTAATCCAAGGTATCGGGACCATCGGAATAGATAAAGTGGATGATGTTGCCGTTGGCAATGATGCGGCTGTTTTCCTCATCAACACGCACCGTACCACCAAAAGGTCCGTGCACGGAATCATTACGTAATAGATTGACACGTTTGAGCAGGTCGCCTTCTCCGCTTTTTCTTACGACTACAGCACGCAGTCGCATGACCTGACCATTGCCGGTCTGCTCCAGCAGAAGGCGGGTCAGCAAGCGGCCGATACGGCCAAAGCCATAAAGAACGATGTCGGTGGGCTTTTCAATAGGTTTGTAATTGACACCGACCAGATGGGACAGTTCCTTGCTGACAAAGGCATCAATATCGGGTTTGTGCTCATTGGCTTCACACAGCTCCATGTATTTGACGGTCAGTTTGCCCAGGTCGATTTGAGAAGGGCTGAGCTTGAGTTTGCAAATGGCTTCAAGCACAGGGTGGCTTTCGAATTCAGACAGCTCGTTACGGGCGACTTCTCGAATGCGGCGATGTGATTTCATCAGGTAGGTGGTAGAGCGATTGTTCAGGGCACGACCGTAAAGAAAGGTCTGTACGCCTTTTTTGTGTTCCAGCATCCCGATCATGGGGATCATTTGCTGGGCAAGGGCTTCCCTTGCTTTCCAGTCACCAAAATAATCGTCTACGCTTGGTCTTACCACAATGCCTTCCTGTATCTGTCGTGTTAGGGTTGATTTGGACGGCGCGTATTATCTTAGGAAGTGTTTAATAAGTCCAACCTACAGGATAAATAAGCAAATTTGTGACATGATAGCGCCCTTTTTTTAAACAGCCAGAGTTATCGTGCAGGACCTGAACCTATTTTCACCTCCGTTAGATGAGAAACTGTTGCGTCCGGGGAGCAAACAGAGCTGGGGCGGCCTGCAAGGCGCCAGTGCCACACTCTGCATTGCCAATTGCGCCCATGAGCATAACGGTCCCGTTCTGGTACTGACCGAGAATTCACAACAGGCTCAGCGCCTCAGAGCCGAACTGGCTTTTTTCTGTCACTCTGATGAGCCAGATGCCACCTTGTTTCTGGAAGAATTTCCAGACTGGGAAACCCTGCCCTATGACACCTTTTCACCACACCAGGACATCATTTCCCAGCGGTTGAAGATACTGGCAAAGCTGGCCCAACTCGAACGAGGCATACTGATCGTTGCCATCAATACGGCTTTGCATCGCCTGGCACCAAAGCAGTATGTACAAGGGAGCAGACTTTCATTTGCGCTGGGACAGCGTGTGGACCTCACTGAACTGACCCAGCAACTACAAAATGCAGCCTATCAGCGGGTGGAAGCCGTCTATGAACATGGAGAATTTGCTTTACGCGGCTCCATTCTGGATTTATACCCCATGGGTGCTGATTCACCTTTTCGAATCGAATTTTTTGATGATGAGATTGAGAGTCTGCGCAGTTTTGATGCGGAGACACAGATATCCCAGCAGAAAATTGATGCCATCAGCTTGTTGCCGGGCAAGGAGTATCCCTTCGATAAAGCTGCTGTTGAGATATTCCGCCGTCATTTTCGCGAAGCCTTCGCTATCGATCTGCGACAGTGCCCGCTTTACGAGGATGTGTCACAGGGCATCGCAACTGCAGGGATTGAATATTATTTGCCGCTGTTCTTTGAAGGCTTGGATCACCTGTTTGAGTATCTGCCAGCGAATACCCTGCTGTTGAGCTACGGCAATGTTCATGAAGGAGCAGAATTGTTCTGGCGGGAAATCAACAGCCGTTTTAGTGAGCATGGGGTTGATCCTCAACGCCCCCTGCTTTCTCCCGAACAGCTGTTCATGCCGGCCAATGATTTCTTTGCCCATCTGAAAAACTATCCGCAGATCCAGTTGTACTCGCCAGCCAACAAACAGCAGCATGCCCAAGTCGCCACACAGAACTTTCCGGATCTGTCTGTGGAGCATAAACAGGAAGAACCCCTGGCCGCCTTGCAGTCTTTTCTGGGCGATCAAAAAGAACTGGGGCCGGTACTGTTTTGTGCTGATTCAGCGGGTCGTCGGGAAACACTGCTTGATTTACTGAAGCGTATCCAGGTGTATCCGGAGCCGATGGATAGCTGGCAATCATTTCTTCGGGAGCAACCAGAGTGTGCTATCTGTGTTTCCCCGCTGGAATCAGGCTTCTGGCTTAGAGATCCAGCGATGGCTGTCATCACCGAGAGTCAGCTCTTTGTGCACCATGTCAGCCAGCGGCGGCGCCGTGGAAAATTTCATGACGATGCTGATATTGTGGTCAAAAGCCTGACGGAACTTAGGCAGGGCGATCCGGTTGTGCATATTGATCATGGTGTTGGCCGTTATCAGGGTTTACAGAGTTTTGATATCGACGGTCAGCACACCGAGTTTCTGGTGCTGGAATATGCCGATCAGGCCAAACTTTACGTCCCCGTGGCATCGCTGCACCTGATAAACCGTTACAGTGGCGCCGAAGCGCAGACCGCTCCCCTGCACAAACTGGGCAGTGACCAGTGGTTAAAGGCCCGGCGCAAGGCTGCCGAAAAAGTGGTTGATGTGGCTGCCGAGTTGCTGGATATTTATGCCCGCCGGGAAGCCAGACAGGGCTTCCGGTTCAGCTTCCCGGATGAGGAATACCAGCTGTTCTGCAATTCCTTTCCTTTTGAGGAAACCGAAGATCAGGAACAGGCCATCAAAGCTGTGATTGCAGATATGTCAGCGGCAAAAGCCATGGATAGATTAATTTGTGGTGACGTTGGCTTTGGCAAAACCGAGGTTGCCATGCGGGCAGCATTTATCGCTGTGCAGAATAATACTCAAGTGGTAATCCTGGTGCCGACCACGCTGCTGGCCCAGCAGCATTTTGATAACTTCAAGGATCGTTTTGCCGACTGGCCCGTGCGGGTCGCGCTGATGTCACGTTTTGTCAACAAGGCCGATCAGGAGCGTAATCTGCAAGATATCAAAGTCGGAAAAATTGACATCGTGATTGGCACCCATCAGTTGTTACAGGGTGACATATCGTACCATCAACTGGGCCTGCTGATTATTGATGAAGAGCACCGCTTTGGTGTGAGACAAAAAGAAAAACTCAAATCACTACGTGCGGATGTGGATATTCTCACCTTAACAGCGACGCCCATTCCCCGCACACTAAACATGGCCATGTCAGGCATGCGTGATCTGTCGATCATTGCCAGCCCTCCTCCCAGGCGTCTTGCTATCAAGACCTTCGTCAGGCAGTCCAGCACCCCCCTGATCAAGGAGGCTGTTTTGCGGGAGCTGCTCAGGGGTGGTCAGGTGTTCTTTTTGCACAATGAAGTTAAAACGATTGAGAAAGCCGCAGAAGAAATCAGGACTCTGGTCCCTGAGGCCAGGGTGGGTGTGGCACATGGCCAGTTAAGGGAAAGAGAACTGGAACGGGTTATGTCCGAGTTCTATCACAAGCACTACAATGTGCTGGTTTGCTCTACCATCATTGAAACCGGCATTGATATTCCCAACGCCAACACCATCATTATCGAGCGATCTGACAAGTTTGGTCTGGCCCAGTTGCATCAATTACGAGGCAGGGTTGGACGCTCACACCACCAGGCATATGCCTATATGCTGACGCCGCATCCTCGCTCCATGAGCAAGGACGCTCTCAAGCGGGTGGAGGCCATACAGGCGGCCGATACCCTGGGAGCAGGATTTACCCTGGCCAGTCACGACCTTGAAATACGCGGTGCCGGAGAATTACTGGGCGATGAACAAAGTGGACATATCCAGACAATTGGTTTCAGTCTTTACAGCGAAATGCTGTAACAGACCATTAAACTGATGAAAGCGGGTAAGACACTGAACCTTGATCGTCCTGTGCAGGAAAGCACTGAAATCAATCTGCGTATTCCTGCGCTGATCCCTGGAGATTATCTTCCCGATGTTCATATACGCCTGTTGATGTACAAGCGGATTGCCAATGCCCGGGACGATAGTCAGTTACGCGAATTGAAAGTTGAGATGATTGACCGTTTTGGTCTGCTACCGCTGCCCCTGAATTATCTTTTCGAGGTGACGATGCTGAAATTACAGGCAGAAGAACTGGGCATTTCTAAAATTGAAGCCAATGCAAAAGTCGGTAAAATGCACTTTAAGCAGGAAACCGGCGTGCAGCCGCAGGCTATCGTTGCGCTCGTTCAGCAAGAGGCCCAACTTTATGCCATGTCAGGCGCCAATGAGCTGAAATTCAATCATAATATGGCAGACAGTCAGGCACGACTGGAGTTTGTTAAGCATACCCTGCTTCTGTTGAAGGCAGCCTGAATAACACGGAAGAATTATGTATAGAGCCACGCTGATTGCCCTGTTCTACTTGCTCTTAGGCAACACGCAATGTCTTGCGCAGGGATTCAGTTATGATGGCAACCGCTGGTATGAAATTGAAGTCAGTATTTTTACCAATCAAGGCTTGCCTGATGCCAATCCGGAGCTTTTTCTGCCGGATGATGTCAGCCTGAGTTACCCCTCCCCCATTCTAGAGTTAATTCCCTTAAGCCAGTTTTACTCGGTGGACTTCCCGCTGTCATCATCATCCGGCAGCCCGGTGAATGCTGCGGAGCAGATGGCAGAATCTTCAGAGCCGCTGATCGGACCGGTCTACCGTGCAGCCAATAACAATTTTCGGAAAGTTGACAAGCTACGTGACGCTTTTATCGCGCTGGATGAATCTGCGCATGAATTCACCCGGTATAACCGCAATCTGGAATTGAGCCCCAATCATCGACTGCTCTATCATGCCGTGTGGCGGCAACCGGTTTTAAACAAGGTGCAGGCCAGCGCCATTCAAATAATCGGCGGTGACAGATTCGGCGCACACAGTGAACTGGAGGGCAGTCTGACCATCAGTTACAACATTAACCGTGTCGATATCGACGCTTTGCTATGGCGCAATGTGTTTAATATCAGTAGCGAACTGGACTGGGATGTTCCCTTGCCGCCATTATCAGAGCATACCGAGGCGGATAATCCGGGGCTGGTTATTGAGCGCGTTTATCCGATGCTGCAGACTCGCCAGACCATCAGCAATCAGTTGCACTACCTGGATCATCCGGCCTTCGGCATGCTGGTGGAAGTGCGACCTTATGAACTGCCTCCACTGGTAGATTTTTCACTCGATTAGTGCGGGTAGGCTGGCACTAAGCAGTTTGCGTACATCGGCCAGGCCGACTGAGAGAATCTTTCGGATTTCATCAATGGAGATCAGCGTCTCACTCAGGCCGGCAGCAAGATTGACGATCAGGGCAATCGAGGCATAATCGAGTTGCAGTTCCCTCGCCAAAGCAGCCTCTGGCATCAAAGTCATGCCGACAAGATCACAGCCATCCTTGTCGAGTTTGCGAATCTCCGCAGCAGTTTCCAGGCGTGGTCCCTGGGTGCAGGCCACACAAGCGTTTTCAGCAAGTGGAATGGCCAGAGCTTTTGCCTGCTGAATGAAAATCTGCCGCAGTGATTCGCTAAAAGGATGGGTGAAGTCGATATGGTCATTAAGCGAATCAAGACCATCGAAAAAACTGTGCTCCCTTCCCCAAGTATAATCAATCAGCTGATCGGGGATGGCAATCTGGCCGGGCTTTAGCTGGGTATTGATAGCGCCGACAGAATTGATGGCTATGATTTTTTGTGCGCCGGCTTGCTTCAGTGCCCAGAGGTTGGCGCGATAATTAACGCGGTGAGGCGGAAGGCTATGCTGCTCACCATGCCGGGCAAGAAAAAAAACCGTCTGCCCGTTTACTGATTCAATGCTTATGTTGACCGGCGTATTGCTGTAAGGGGTATCCTGCTCTATGAAGTCCTGTTGACCCTGGGTCTCAGCTTCGTGCAAACGGTAAAAACCACTGCCACCGATAATTGCAATTGATGGAGAGTCGCCCACACGCTTACCGGTAGTATGCGTTATCCTGGTTGCTGTGATCCGTCACATCCTTGACAGCTGAAATTTCAGGCAGCTGTTCCATCAGAGTTTTTTCAACACCCTCTTTCAGGGTGACATCAACCATGCCGCAGCCCTGGCAGCCACCACCAAAACGCAGTACCGCAACATTCTCTTTGGTAAGTTCCTCAAGTGTAATAAATCCACCATGACTTTGCAGGCCGGGATTTACCTGGTTGTAAAGAATGTAGTTGATTTTATCTTGCAGCGAACTGTCTTCAGTAATTTTAGGCATGCGTGAATTAGGCGCCTTGATCGTCAATTGGCCGCCCATGCTGTCTTTCGAATAGTCAACGACAGCATCTTCCAGATACACCTTGCTCTTGCCTTCGATAAAAGCTTTGAAGCCTTCATATTCAAATGCTTCATCACCTTCCTGCTCTTCACCGGGGCGACAGAACGCAATACAGGTTTCCGCTTTCGGTGTGCCGCCGTCAAGCACGAATACCCTGATGCCTATCCCTTCGCAATCCTGCTTGGCGAGTAATTCGGATAAATATTTCTGACCTGATTTGCTTATCTCAATCATCTGCTGTTGTGTCGGATGTCGTGTTAAAATGGAGGTGAAAAAGACACATAAAAATTGTGGTTTTACACTGTTATATATAAGGGTAAATCATTGTGAATCAAGGGCCTGAAAAAAGCAAAGTATCCGAAGTGAAAGACAAGGACTCAGGAAAAATACCTTTCTGGCGAGTTATGTTAAGCGTCATTCAGGCCAGTTTCGGTGTACAAAGTGCCAAAAACCGACAAAGGGATTTTACCCAGGGAAAACTCCTGCCTTTCATCGTTGCGGCCTTAATTTTTACGGTGCTGTTTGTCTTACTGGTTATGCTGGCCGTCAGACTGGCCCTGGCTTAAGTATTTGCCAAGTATATCATGCTTCCGGCAGCAATCAGGACCAGGCAGAGAATGGCAATGGCATCAGCCTTGCTGTCTGCTTCATTCGCTTCAGTGTTGGAAGTTTCGTTTTGAATATCGTTCATGTTGTATGAGCCGCCTTGTAAGAGTCGCCTGAGGTTTGAAGGGAGCTAATTATCCTAATCTGGGACGGAAAACTCAAGTCGCAATAGCGCTGTAAACAGAGATTGTGTATCATCGCGAGCTCATCAAAAAGCGACCAGACCCTACTGAATATGTATATCTACGACAACTATGACCATCAGATGCTGGCGGAACGCGTTGCCCAGTTTCGCGATCAAACCCAACGCTACCTGGATGGGAAACTGACTGATGATCAGTTTCGAATTTTGCGCTTGCAAAATGGTCTCTATGTTCAGCGTCTCGCACCGATGCTCAGGGTGGCGGTTCCCTATGGCCTCCTCTCTTCCATACAGATGCGCCGACTGGCATCCATTTCACGAGACTACGATAAGGGCTATGCGCATTTATCAACGCGGCAGAATGTCCAGTTTAATTGGCCAAAGCTCGAACAGGTGCCGGAACTTCTGGCTGAGCTGGCCGAAGTCAGTATGCATGCCATTCAGACCAGCGGCAACTGTATTCGCAATACCACAACCGACCAGTTCGCTGGTGTTGCGCCTGAGGAAATAGAAGATAGTCGCCCCTGGTGTGAAATTATTCGGCAGTGGTCAACTTTCCATCCCGAGTTTGCATACCTGCCCAGGAAATTTAAGATAGCCGTGTGCGGCACACAGGTCGATCAGGCTGCGACACAGGTGCACGATATAGGCCTTTACCTGAAAAAAAATGCAGCGGGGGAACTCGGTTTCCAGGTGCTTGTGGGTGGCGGGCTCGGCCGAACACCGCAAATCGGCCTGGTGATCTGTGAGTTTTTACCCTGGCGGCATTTATTGAGCTACCTTGATGCCATCATGCGTGTCTATAACATGGAAGGCAGGCGTGACAATATCTACAAGGCCCGTATCAAGATACTGGTGAAAGCGCTGGGCATTGATGCCTTTCGTGAGAAAGTGGAAGCACAATGGCAGCACGCCAAAGATGGCGAAGCGACCTTGACAGAAGCTGAAGTAGCCCGCTGTAAAAGTTTTTTTACCAGCCCGGATTATGAAAGTCTGCCGGATGATGATGAAGCGATCGATAAGGCCCTGCAAGAAGATGTGCTGTTTCAGCACTGGGTTGAACGCAATGTTGCCAGTCATAAGGTGCCGGGCTATCGCATCGTTACCCTGAGTCTGAAAGAAACTGGTGTTGCGCCGGGTGATATCACGGACAGGCAAATGGAATTCGTTGCCGATCTGGCTGAACGATATAGCTTTGCTGAAATGCGTATCACTCATGAACAGAACCTGACTCTGGCCGATGTGCGTTTGAAAGATTTGTATGAGCTATATCAGGCCTGTAAAAGCGAACGTTTGGCTGAAGCCAATCTGGGCCTGTTAAATGACATCATCTGCTGCCCGGGTGGTGATTTCTGTTCACTGGCCAATGCCAAGTCAATCCCCATAGCAGAATCGATACAACGACGCTTTGACAGTTTCGAGCGACTGCAGAATATTGGTGATATTTCACTGAATATTTCAGGTTGTATGAATGCCTGCGGGCATCATCATGTTGGCAATATCGGCATTCTTGGTGTCGATAAGAAAGGCGAAGAGTTTTATCAGATCGCACTGGGTGGCGCACAGGGTCGCGAGGCCAAACTTGCCCAGGTGTTGGGCCCTTCATTTGCGCAGGATGATATCCCTGATGTCATCGAAAAAATCATCGATTTGTATCTCACTGAACGCAAAAGCGATGAAAAGTTTATCGATACCTTTGAGCGATTAGGTATTCAGAGCTTCAAGGAGAAAGTGTATGCCAAAGCTGATTAAAGATGGGCAGCTGGTCGAGGATCACTGGACCATGTTTGAAGCTGATACTGAGCTGGCGACTGTGCTGGCCACTAAGGCGAAGCAAGTGCTCCTGCCGGCGGAACTCTGGCTGCAACACAAGTCTGAATTGGCCGGGCTGAATGCTAAGATTGGTCTGTGGTTTGCTAGCGCCCAGAACCCGGCAGATTTTGAGGAAGATATCACGCAATTTCCTCTGATAGCGCTGGAATTTCCAATGTTCAAAGATGGCAGAGCCTATTCTTATGCGGCCATCTTACGACAGCAGCTGAATTATAACGGTGAACTCCGTGCGATAGGTGAGGTCTTGCGTGACCAACTGACCTACATGTTTCGCTGTGGATTCAACAGTTTTTCGCTCGCAGATGATGCAGACGTCGACAATTGCCTGAATGGGTTTCATGATTTTTCGGAAAACTACCAGAGTACTGTCAGCAATCCGACTCCCCTGTTCCGACGACGCAGCTGAACTAAGCCGTATGATCCTGCGGCGATCGGTGCAGCCATTTCATAAGACTGCTATCGAGAGCGTTTTCTACGGATTTACTCAGCCGGTCAGCGAGATTCTTTTTCTTTTCGTAAATGACTGAATACACGTCAGCATCCTTGCAGGCATTTACAATGTATTCATCACTGGTGCCAATCTCATCGACCAGATTTAGCGCCAAGGCCTTTTTACCAAACCAGGATTCACCTGTGGCCACCTGATTAATATCAAGCACCGGTCTGTATTCGTGGACAAAGTCCTTGAAAAGTTCGTGTGTCTCCTGAATTTCAGCAGTCATTTTCTCGCGACCCTGATCGGTATTCTCACCAAAAATTGTCAGCGTTCGTTTATATTCTCCGGCTGTAATCATTTCAAAATCGACATCTTTTTTCTTCAGCAGACGGTTGAAATTCGGCAGTTGTAGCAAGACTCCGATAGAGCCTATATAGGCAAAGGGAGCGGCTATGATTTTGGTACCAAGGCATGCCATCATGTAACCACCACTTGCAGCCACTTTGTCGACACAAATTGTCAGGGGAATCTCTTGTTGGCGGATTCGCGCCAGCTGGGATGCAGCCAGTCCATAGGCATGAACCATGCCGCCAGGACTTTCCAGTCGTAACATAATTTCGTCTTTGTCAGGGCGAATCACTGCGAGTACCGCGGTTATTGCTTTTCTTAACTCCTCTACCTGTGAAGCACGGGGGTCACCATGAAAATCCAGCACATAACAGCGCTTTCTTGAGTCCTCTGAATCCTTATGTTTTTTCTTTTTCTTTTCTGCTTTTTTTAAGGCCTTCTTCGCTTTTTTAATGTCTTCTTCCTGTTCGACGTGTTGTTTTATTTCATCGCAAAAATCATCAATTTCCTTGTTAAGGTGCTGAACAAGAATTGAGCCTTTGGGCTCTTTTTTATTTTTTGCAGCGGCTGAGACGAGTGCGACAAGAATAAACACTACCGCTGCTACCAGGGTAATTGATTTGGCCAAGAACATGCCGTATTCAGAAAGAAATTCCATCACTGCTCCGCTACGTTAAAAGGGAAATTATAGTCTTACTCAGGAAAGGCTGACAAACCGTCAATCATCCCCGGGCCAGAGCTTCTGCCCTGATTCTTTTTTGATACTTTCAAGTCGCGCAAGGTGCGCCTGCACTTCATCTTTACTTGCCTGAATCACTTTAAGTGGCTTGCGGTCCTTTGCCAGTCTTCGTATCTTGCCAGCACCAACTCCTTCACTGCCGCTATCATGCCCCAATGAGAAAGATGACTGACCGCCTGTCATGATCAGGTAAACATCGGCAAGTATCTCAGCATCAAGCAAAGCGCCATGTAACTCGCGCTGTGAGTTGTCTACAAAATATCGTTTACACAGAGCATCCAGGCTATTTTTCTGCCCCGGGTGCTTCTTACGAGCCATAGCCAGGGTATCGAGAATCGTACAGTAGCTGGCCATGCTGTTAAAACCACGATTGAGATCTTGCAGTTCATGATCCAGAAAGCCGATATCAAATGGTGCGTTATGGATGATCAACTCGGCTCCTTCGACAAAATCAAGAAATGTCTTGGCTATTTCAGCGAAAACCGGTTTGTCAGCCAAAAATTCATTGGTGATGCCATGCACCTCTAGCGCACCGGCATCTATTTCGCGTTCAGGGTTGATGTAGATATGCAAATTATTGCCGGTCAGACGCCGGTTCATCAGTTCGACACAGCCTATTTCAATGATGCGGTGCCCCTGACTGGGTTCGAGCCCTGTTGTTTCAGTATCAAGAACAATCTGTCTCATAATTCATCAATACCTTTGTTGGCCAGTTGATCAGCCAGTTCATTATCGGCATCACCGCTGTGCCCTTT
>Ga0181584_10002346_pt1 | contig 14536 bp, 10 predicted proteins | sample 071ome_30_FD_132462 | JGI IMG/M metagenome (GOLD analysis project Ga0181584, IMG submission 132462) | Coastal salt marsh microbial communities from the Groves Creek Marsh, Skidaway Island, Georgia - 071406AT metaG (megahit assembly) | ecosystem: Environmental > Aquatic > Marine > Intertidal... | reverse complement strand
TCTCATCGGCCGGGTCAGCCAGGATGGAATTGATGTCACCATTGCTTTGTGTGAACACCCTGATCGGCGCATCCATTTCAGGATAGACCATATTGACGAACCAGCCGGGCGCATTAATGGTTTGACGAGTGGATGTATTCACCTGGGGATAATCAGCGAGGGTAGAACTGATCTGGATATCCACGTGCCGAAGGTTATCCAGCGCGATCAATTCCTGGAGAAAGTCGGGATCCGAGTCAGGATTGAAAGGCGAGTCATTATCCATCTCGGCAATGCTGAACATGCGATTGACCAGTTCAGACACCGATTCAATCTCTTCCATGACCATTTTATCAGCAGTAATGACAGCACGAACCAGCGTTGTCACGCTGGCAATGACGAAAAATACTGCCAGGATGATGCCCAGTCGCGCTTGTAGATTATACTTTTCCATTCAGCCTGGCCTGGAATTCCTCTGCTGCCTTCAAGTCTGCCATCAGGTGATCCCGGAGTAGACAGAACCTGTACTGCTCAGGCAGGCTCCTGTTCATCCCAGACCAGTATGCCCTCGGTATTGTCGGCGGCAAATCCTTTCACGTCCAGTGCTTCCTGCCAGCGCTTGAGGACCAGCTTGGAAAGCGGTGCATGCATGTTCACGGCATCGCATAATTCATTGGCAATGCCCACATCCTTGACCAGCAACCCCATGGCAAAACCGGAGGCAAACTGCTCACCAATGACATGATCTTTCATGACCTTGTCTGTCATGAAGTTCTGGCCGGTGGACACATTGACCACGTCAATCAGGGTATTCAGGTCCAGGCCAAAACGTTTGGCGATGAGCATGGCTTCGGAGGTTGCCACGAAAGAGGTTGCCGCGATCAGGTTATTCAGTGCCTTGGTGGCATGGCCGGAACCAAGGCCGCCGGTTTCAAACAATTGCTGCCCCATGGTTTCCAGCAGCGGCTTTGCCTGGGCAAGTACATCGGCATCATCCGCACCGATCATGATGGCCAGTGTGCCCAGCTTGGCCCTGGGCACACCACCGGAGACCGGCGCATCGATCAGTGTCACCTCGTGTCCTGCCAGTTCCTGGCCCAGCGCCTTGGTACCGGTAGGTTCGGCTGAACTCATGTCGATAACAATGCAGCCTTTTTTGACGCTGTTGATGAATGCGCCACCTTCAGCTTGCAGCAACACTTCCCTGACCACATGACCGTTGGGCAGCATGGTGATGACAAAGTCCATGTCGCCAAGCTCAGCCAGTGAAACAGCAGAGCGTGCTCCGGTTTCCACGGCAAAACGCTCCGAACGATCGGTGTCCATATCAAAAACCGTCAGCTGATAACCGGCCTCCAGGATATTCATCGCCATGGGCCAACCCATATTGCCTATGCCAATGATTCCGACCTTGATGTTTTCCTGTTTACTCAAATGAAAATCCCCTTACTTGTTCAATAAATTTTAATTAACCTGTTTGTCGCGTCTGGCGCTGTGCTTGCCAATGTTTCTGTCTGTTTATGCTGGCAAATATATTCGCGGCTAAAGCCGCTTCCTACAGGGTGCCGATTGAATGTGGGAAGCGGCTTTAGCCGCGAACAAAGCCTAACTGAACCTTTATCCACTGTGCTAACCGTCAAGCCCCATATCCGCGAGCACTTCCCTGGCGGCATTGAAGGCTTCCACCCCGGAAGGCACGCCCGAGTAGACGGCACTGTGAATCAGGATGGCGCGAATTTCCTCAACGGACACACCGTTGGCTATCGCACCACGCACATGCACCTTGATCTGGTTGGGCTTGGTCAATGCGGTGAGCACAGCAAGCGTGATCATGCTGCGGGTTTTTGGATCAAGGGTGTCCTCGGCCCACACTTCACCAAAGCAGTATTTGGTCACCAGGTCTTCAAAAGGACGGTTGAACGGGGTTGCCCGTGTTTCCCGTGCGGCGGCCACTTCCTCGCCCCACATCTTAACGGCAATGTCCCTGCCTTTCTGGTAGGCATCTTCACTCATGGTATGACTCCTGTTTTTCTAATAGCATTCTGTCTGTTCGTGTCATCAAGGCCTTTATCCTGGTGATCTACTGACCTGGCTTTTCATTTCCGGTGACATGTTGCTGATTGTTTACAGCTGCCTTTGTCACTTCAGGGATTTTGTGCCCGATATGCGGTCTGTAGTATTACAGGGGTTCTAAACATACTGAATTCTCCATGAAATTTGTATGTTTTACTGAAAACAATCACGTTGCCTATAATGACCCCAGTACAGCAATCACTACGGTCCGGGCTTTTTATGACATCTCCCCCCGAACAGGCTTCCAGTAAGACTCCCCTGTTTACCCTGCACGAGTCCCTTGGTGCCCGCATGGTCCCTTTTGCCGGCTACAGCATGCCCGTGCAGTTCGAGGGTGTAAAAGCCGAGCACCTGCACACCCGCCACGCTGTCGGGCTGTTTGATGTCTCACACATGGGACAGGTGCTGGTCAGTGGTGACCAGGTGGCAGAAAAACTGGAAACCCTGGTGCCTGTCGACCTGGTCGATCTGCCCATCAACCACCAGACCTATACCCTGTTTACCAACCATCGCGGCGGCATTCTTGATGACCTGATGATATGCCGCTGGCAGCAGGACTGCTTTATGCTGGTCGTCAATGCCGCCTGCAAGGAAGCCGACCTTGCCTGGCTGAAAGAAAACCTCGAAGGACTTGAAATAACCCACTGCGAGGACAAGGCCCTGCTCGCACTGCAGGGACCGGCCGCTGCCCGGGTGATGCAAACCCATGCACCCGAAGCCGCAGATCTGAAGTTCATGCAGGGCTGCGCTGTCACCGTCAATGGTGTTTCAATGTACATCACCCGCTCGGGCTATACCGGTGAAGACGGTTTTGAAATTTCCCTGCCCGACAGTCATGCGGAAGACTTTGCGCGACAACTGCTGGCCGATGAGCAGGTCAAACCCATTGGACTCGGCGCCCGCGATACCCTGCGCCTGGAAGCAGGCATGTGCCTTTATGGCCATGACCTGAACGACACCATCACTCCGGTGACTGCCGCACTGAGCTGGAGTATCAGCAAGGCCCGTCGCCGTGGCGGCCAACGCGAAGGCGGTTTTCCCGGTGCCAGTACCATTTTGCAGGAACTGGCCGTGGGCACCGTGGAAAAACGGGTCGGGCTGCAGGTCAACGGCAAGGCCCCGGTCAGGGAAGGCGCACAACTGGTGGATGAGCACAACAAACTGATCGGCCAGGTGACCAGTGGCGGCTATGGACCCAGTGTGGATGCCCCGATAGCCATGGGGTATATCCAGAGCGCCTATGCCGATATCGGTACCTCGGTCAACGCCATTGTCAGGGGGCGCAACCTGCCGCTGACCATTTGTTCTCTTCCCTTTGTCCCCAACCGGTTTGTCCGCTAGCAGGAAGTAATATCATGAATGACACTCCCCACCAGTTTTCCACTGGCAACACAGACTTTATGCCACGCCATATTGGCCCCAACGCTGAAGAACAGTCAGCCATGTTGGCCAGCCTGGGCTACCAGGACATGGCCGGTTTTCTTGAAGATGTCATTCCCGAAACCATTCGCCAGGAAAAGCCCCTGGCACTGGATGCCCCCATGAGTGAAGCGCAGGCGCTGGCCTGCCTGCAGGAAATCGCGGCAGGCAACCAGGTCTACAAGTCCTGGATTGGCCAGGGTTACTACAATTGTTTCACCCCTGCTGTTATTCGCCGCAACCTGTTTGAAAACCCGTCCTGGTATACCGCCTACACGCCCTACCAGCCCGAGATCTCCCAGGGCCGGCTGGAAGCGCTGCTGAATTTCCAGACCATGGTGTGTGACCTGACCGGCCTGGATATAGCCAACGCCTCGTTGCTGGATGAAGGTACTGCCGCAGCCGAGGCCATGACCCTTTGCCGGCGCATGAGCAAGGCAAAGGGCAACGTCTTCTTTGTCGCAACCGATTGCCTGCCGCAAACCATTGATGTCCTGAAAACCCGTGCCGAACCCCTGGGGTATGAACTGGTCATTGGCCCTGCCGAAGAAGCTGTGGAGCACGACTGTTTTGGTGTGCTGTTGCAGTATCCCGGCGTCGGTGGCGAAGTGCGTGATTATTCCGCGCTGATTGCCAGGCTGCATGAGTCCGGTGCCCTGGTCACCATGGCGGCGGATCTCCTGAGCCTGTTGCTGCTGAAATCTCCCGGTGCCCTGGGTGCTGATGTAGCAGTAGGCAGCAGCCAGCGCTTTGGTGTGCCCATGGGTTTCGGTGGCCCCCATGCCGCCTACATGGCCTGCCATGATGATTACAAACGCTCCCTGCCAGGCCGCCTGGTGGGTGTCTCAATAGATGTCCATGGCAACCCGGCCTGTCGGCTGGCCCTGCAAACCCGTGAACAACATATCCGCCGGGAAAAGGCCACCAGCAATATCTGTACAGCACAGGTCCTGCTGGCGGTCATTGCCGGGATGTACGCGGTTTATCATGGCCCCGAGGGACTCAGGCGCATTGCGCAACGGGTGCATCAGCTGACTTGTCGCCTGGCGGCGGGGATACAGGGACAAGGAACAAGGGACAAGGGACAAGGGGTGCAGGTAGTGAATGAGGTGTACTTTGATACCCTGACCATCGCGACTGGGAAACACACTGCGGATATTCATCAGGCGGCTCGTCAACAAGGGATCAACCTGCGCGAGATTGATGATCAGCACCTGGGGATTTCGCTGGATGAGACGACGACGCCTGAAGATGTTGAACAGTTGCTGAGCCTGTTCGGGATTAGTGATGATCAATCATCAGAGGTCACCAGTCCGATTCCGGAATCGCTGTTACGGACCGATGCGGTGCTTGAGCATGACGTGTTCAACACGCACCATTCGGAAACGGAAATGATGCGCTACCTGCGCAAGCTGGCAAACCGGGATATCGCCCTGGACCGGGCCATGATTCCGCTGGGATCTTGTACCATGAAGCTCAATGCCGCGGCTGAAATGCTGCCGGTGAGCTGGCCGGAATTTGCCAAGATGCATCCCCTGGTGCCTGCCGACCAGGCGCAGGGCTACCTGGTCATGATGCGCGAACTGGAAGACATGCTCTGCGCCATTACCGGGTATAACGCCATCTCCCTGCAACCCAACGCCGGCTCACAAGGTGAGTTTGCCGGCCTGCTGGCCATTCGTGAATACCATGCCAGTCGTGATGAAGCCCATCGCAATATCTGCCTGATTCCGGCCTCGGCCCACGGCACCAATCCCGCCTCGGCGCAAATGTGCGGCATGAAAGTGGTGGTGGTTGCCTGTGACAAGGCTGGTAACGTGGATGTGGATGACCTGTCAGCCAAGGCCGCCGAGCATGCAGACAATCTCGCCGCCATCATGATCACCTACCCTTCGACCCATGGCGTGTTTGAAGCCCGCGTGCGGGAAGTGTGTAGCATTGTCCATGACCACGGCGGCCAGGTGTATATCGATGGCGCGAACCTCAATGCCATGGTCGGGCATGTGGAACCGGGCAGTATCGGCGGCGATGTCAGTCACCTCAACCTGCACAAGACCTTCTGTATTCCCCATGGCGGTGGCGGACCCGGTGTCGGCCCTATTGGCTTAAAGGCACACCTGGCATCTTTTGTACCTGGCCATAACACCCTGGAGCGCAAGACCGGGGCTGTTTCTGCAGCCGCCTATGGCAGTGCCAGCATTTTGCCCATTACCTGGATGTACCTGAAAATGATGGGCGCCGAAGGCCTGAAACAGGCTACCGATGTGGCCATCCTGAATGCCAACTACCTGGCACACAAGCTGTCTGAGGACTATCCAATACTTTATACCGGCAAGAACAACCTGGTGGCCCATGAATGCATCATTGACCTGCGCCCTCTGAAGGAGGCAACCGGTATTACGGTGGAGGATATTGCCAAACGCCTCATCGATTACGGCTTCCATGCGCCCACCATGTCGTTTCCTGTAGCCGGCACGCTCATGATCGAACCCACGGAAAGCGAATCACTGCAGGAAATCGATCGTTTCATTGCCGCCATGAAAGGCATCCGCGAGGAAATCCGGATGATCGAGAAAGGCGAGATCAAGGCAGAAGACAGCCTGCTTCACCATGCGCCGCACATCGCGAATATTTTGCTGGCCACGGAATGGAAAAAATCCTATACCCGTGAACAGGCGGCGTTTCCCTTACCGGAATTCAGGGACAACAAGTACTGGCCACCGGTAGGACGCATCGACCAGGTCTATGGCGACAGGCATTTGGTGTGTTCGTGTCCGCCGGTGTCAGAATACGAAGAATAGAAGCAAGGAGTCTTGCAGGTCGGCATAAGCGAAGCGTTTGACGACATAAAATATTCCACATGAGGTAAATCCCCATGTCGGGAAACGGCGCTTCGCGCCTATCCCGACCTACGGCATGGTCCAGCATCACGTAGGCCGGAATAGCGAAGCGTCATCCGGCAAGGCGACCGAAGGTCGCCTGGTTTGGGCAAAATGATTGCAATGTTAGGGATGCCCTGCGGGCACCTTGCCGGATGACGGCCCTTCGGGCCTCTTCCGGCCTACGATACTTCGCTGGAGCCCAACGAGTCTTTCCTTGTCCCTTGCTCCTTGTCCCTTGTTCCTCCCGGCAAAGCCGGGTCGCCGGGTCAAAGCCGATTGTCCTGGCAATAATACTCCGGCGGATCACCGCCTTCTCGCCAGATGAGATTCCAGTTCATGGACCAGGGCCGGGTGTAGGCACCGGGGTCGTGGATGGTGACCTCATAGGTCATGGTATTGAAGTCGGTACGGGTAAGTCGTTCTGTCACTTTCATCAGGTCGGTATGGGGCAGCCCGCCAGTGAGCCAGAACTTTTCGTTGTAGCCTTCGGAATTGATCACCAGGGTGTCGCCTTCCCATTCGCCGACAAGGCGTCCGTAATACAGCAAGTTGTCGTTATCCACTTCAAAGCCGGTATTGATACCGCGGCCATCCGTATAGATCAGGTGCCAGTCCTGGTTGCCTCCACCGGCCACCACAAAGATCCGTTGCCAGTCCCTGTCCTCCAGTAACTGGATGCCAAATGGCACCTGGAATTTACGCGGGCCGGCCGGTGGTCGACACTCGACGTACGAGGGGTCCGATTGCAGGAAGTGACCTTGCCGAAACTCGTACAAACGCAGCGCCCATTCCTGGAACGGGGCAACGCGGGGCGCATCAGCAATATTTTCCAGCAGGCCATAGGAGGTCATCGGCACATCCACGCCGGCTTCCATCATGACAGTGGTATCGGGAACCCAGTAACCTTCTTCACCGGGTGCTGCTCCCAGGCGGGGCTGACCATCAGGCCAGCGGGGTATCGGCCTGTCCTGGTTCTCGGCGCGTGCCAGGCTCAGTGCCGTGACATCACCGTCAAAAACAGGGTCGCCGTTTTTCAGCACCAGGTCTCCCCACAGTTGCGGGCTGTCATCACGGGCCGGAAAACCTTCCACGCGAATCCTGTCACCGGGTTGCAGGGTGTCCTCGCTCCAGCCATTGAATTCCAGGACCACCGGGCTTTCCAGCTCCACGAACCACTCTTCCTCGCTGCCATCCATGACCATGAAGATATGCGCATGGGGATTGGCCCAGTCCATGCGAATGACACGACCGCTGAGCGTAATGCGGGTCCCGGTATCAAACTTGACCGCAGGGCCGTGGTGGGCCTGCAGGGAGGGTAAGACCAGGAACAGCAACGCTGCAGCTGAACACAGGACAGCAATCTTTCGAATCAACATCTTCAACATGACCAGGGCTCGCTCAGCGTTTACGGGAAAATCGCATGGCTGCGATCGATACTGTCATATTCCGTACCGGTCATGAGCTCGTAGGCCATGTTGGCATCCTGGCAAACAAACTCGAAGGCCTCGCCGGGACGCCAGGGCATGACAAAACCGCTGCTCCAGGTTTCCGTGTACGCGCCGGGGTCGTCGAGTGTGACTTCGTATTTCAGCGTGTTATAGGTCTCGCGGGTGAAGCGCTCGATCATGTGCATGTCCTTCGTATGCGGCGTGCCCTCGGCATCAAGCCACATTTTTTCATTGAACCCGACCGTGTCCACGACCAGGGTGTCGCCTTCCCAGTGGCCAATGGAATGGCCGTGGTAACTGGGTTTGAGATCCTCGGGATGATCACGGCCGTCCATGTAGATAACCCTGAAATGGCGTGGCCCACCCACCGGGAACAGGTACATGCGCTCCATGCCTTCAAACTCGACAAACTGCGTGCCATAGGCCGTTGCCACGGCACGGGGTCCGGCAGAAGGCTTGCACCGGGTATAGGGTTCAAAGCGGGTGCGGGTGCGCTGCTGGTACAAGGCCCAGGCCCACGGTTTGAAAGGGACATCGGACAGGTTGATCTTGTCGTAAGGACGGTCTTCATCATTGACCAGCTGTTCGTAATCCGTGTTGGCGACAATGGAGCCTTCAGGCACGATATCGTAGTCAATGATCATGGGGCGGGAACCGAAGCCGTCCCAGGCGCCCATTTCCTCGCCGGGCGGGGTGCCCAGGATAATGCGCCCGTCGGCGTTGCGTGGTGGTGGTCGCAGATCGGATTCGTTGCTGTCCGGTCGCGGCACAGCAGTTTGCGCGAAGACTGACGCGGACAACACCAGCGCAGTCGTCAGCAGTAATACAGGCTGAATATTTCGCATCACCAGGATCTTCCCCTTCCAGGTCATTGTTATTGTGCCAATGATTCTACCGGGCAGTCGGTAAAAACACTCGATTAAAAAAGGCAAATAAAATGAAAGTTCCTGCGCGGCAAAAACCCCTCTAGCGCCCATGATTATTGCCCCCCGGTGATCTGTCTGCGTAACGGACGAGTATAAAAACCTTTATTTGCCAGCAGGGAAATGCCACCACATGAACCGCATAGCCATTATAGGTGCCGGTATCGCCGGACTGACGCTGGCCAGGCGACTGGCACCCCATGCTGAAATCACGGTGTTTGAAAAATCCCGCGGTGTTGGCGGGCGCATGGCAACGCGTCGCCTTGATGAATTTGAATTTGACCATGGCGCACAGTTTTTCACCGCCCGCAGTGATGCCTTCCAGGCCTTTCTCAAACCACTGATCAACCAGGGCCTGGTGCAACAGTGGCAGCCCCGTGTCATGACCCTGGCAGAAGGGGAAAAACCTTACCGGCGCGACTGGTTCGAACCCCATTACGTGGCAGTGCCAACCATGACAGCCCTGTGCAAGACGCTCGCTGAAAACCTGCCCATGGCTATGAACACGCGCATCGACAAACTGGTTAGCACGGCTGAAGGCTGGGCATTGGTGGTCGATAATGACGCTGGTGATGCCCGGACTATTGACGGGCACTTTGACTGGGTCATCAGCACAGCGCCCTATCCACAAACCGCCGCGTTGCTGTCATCTCACCTGGCATCGACAATTGCTGAACGCACTACGGCGGCGCTGTCACCCTGCTATACCCTCATGCTGGGTTTCGATAATCCCCTGCCCCTGACTTTTCAGGCGGCCCGGCTCAAACATCCCGCGATAGACTGGCTCACACTGAACAACTCGAAACCCGGTCGCAGTCCCTCCACGTCACTGGTTATGCATTCCACGCCCCACTGGGCACAACAGCATCTTGATGAGGACCGGGACATGGTACAGGCACAACTTGTCGAGGCACTGGAAAGCGTCCTGGGCAACCCTTTGCCCACACCGGCAACCAGTGCCCTGCATTGCTGGCGTTATGCACGCGTTGAACAGGCCAGCGAGGACGACTTCGTCATCGACCTGGACAATCGACTTGCTGCCTGTGGTGACTGGTGTATTGACCAGCGCGTGGAAGCGGCCTGGCAAAGTGCCTCCCGACTGGCCGATCACCTGGAGACAGCCCTGTGAAGCGGCTTGCCATCATTGGTGCCAGCGGCGGTATCGGCGGGGCCTTCCTGGATCATTACCTGGACCAGTCGGCAACCGAAATGATTTATGCCTGCAGTCGCAAGCCTGTTTCTGTTGACTCATCCCGCGTCATTCACCTGCCCGTTGACCTGACAGAGGAAGCCACGCTGGAAGCTGCTGCCCATGCCATCGAGCAGCCCCTGGACGGTGTCATCATTGCCTGTGGCCTTTTACATGATGAACAACTCGGCCCGGAAAAAAACCTGCAGCAACTGGACATGGCACACATGCAGCGCGTGTTTGCCATCAACAGTATTGGCCCTGCACTGGTCATGAAATACTTCACGCCACTGCTTGATTCCCGAACACGAACCGTCATGGCCGCCCTGAGTGCGCGTGTCGGCAGCATCCAGGACAATCGCCTGGGTGGCTGGTACAGCTACCGGGCCTCAAAGGCGGCCCTGAACATGTTGATCAAAACAGCAGCCATTGAAACACGGCGCAGGAATCGCGAGGCCATCGTGGTGGGACTGCATCCCGGCACGGTGGATACCTCCCTGTCAGCACCGTTCCAACAACGCGTTACGCCAGGCAAGTTGTTTTCACCAGGCTATGCTGCCGCGCAAATGGCCGGCGTGCTTGAACAACTCACGCCTGCTGCAAGCGGCCGCTGTTTTGCCTATGATGGCAGCGAAGTCCCTGCCTGAGTGTTTTGCCATGACAGACAAGCCCGGGAATTGCTGCCTGTGCCAACGCCAGGTGCCATTAACGTTTCATCACCTGATACCGCGCAAGGTGCACAGGCGAACCTATTTCAGGAAACACGTGGACCGGGAAACACTCGCTAAAGGTATTTACGTGTGCCGCAAATGTCATAGCGGCATTCACAAACTGTTTGATGAAATGCGCCTGGCCAAGGAGTTCAACTCGGCAGAAAAGTTAAAAGCCGATGAAGACATGGCACGACATATTGAGTGGGTGGCACGGCAGAAGAGCTGAAAGGTGCTAATTAATCTTTTAATGAGACTGATGACAAGGAATTCCGGTATATTGCGCCGACTTCCACTTTTTTGTCACGATTTGGCATGGCGAGCCATAGTTGTTTTTGGAATACTGATTTTCTGATACCGGGGCTGCCAACATGCTGCTGAATTGAATTCCGGCGATCAAGTTTCTGAAGTTTTTCATCCCGTTTACCAGCACAATCACTACACAGGTGAATGGTGAGCTGCGTAAAAATGTACCAGACATAAAAATAATTCGCGGTTTCTTGTTCAGGACCGCGTTGAGAGAGTTGTGAGAGCTTTTATGACGTGGAAAACGTGCAGGGACAGGTGTGTCCTGGCCATTGTCGTGGCTTGCCTGTCACCGCTGGCAGCAGCCCAGAACAATGCCGGCGTGGAAAACAAGGAAGTGCGCGGTATGCGCGTGGACACCCCACCTGTTATCGACGGCATCCTGGATGACGAGGTCTGGGCCCTGGCCCAACCGATCACCGACTTTCACCAGATTCGCCCGGGTGATGGCACCCCCACCACCGAGCCCACGGAAGTGCGTGTCATCTATACCGCCGATGCCATTTATATCGCTGCGCGCATGGATGACAGTGATCCTGAACTGATTTCCACCCCTACCCTGCGTCATGGCCAGGGCCTGGGTCCGGATGATCGTTTGATCGTGATTCTTGATCCCTTTAACACGCGGCGCACCGGTTACCGGTTTGAAACCAACCTCAATGGTGTGCGCCACGATGCCCTGTACACCAGCGTGTCTTCCTTTGACGCCAACTGGTCAACGATCTGGGATGTGCAGACCAGCACCTACGAGAACGGCTGGATCGCGGAAATGGAAATCCCCTTCAAGTCCCTGCCCATGGATCCCAACACCGAGGAATGGGGTTTCAATTTTGGCCGCGGTATACGGCGCCGCAACGAGGAAATGGCCTGGGTGTCTTTCAATCGCCAGTTCAATCCCAGTATTGCCGGTACGCTGACCAATATGCGTGACATGGACCAGGGCATTGGCCTTGAAATTGTTCCTTCCATGGCGGTGGTCGACAGCAAGAACTATCCAACCAACACCAATACTGACCAGACCAACCCGTCCCTGGACATGTTTTACCGCCTGACGCCGTCCTTGAATGCCGCGCTGACCTTCAACACCGACTTTTCTGCCGTGGAAGTGGACAACCGCCAGGTCAACCTGGATCGCTTCAACCTGTTTTTCCCGGAACGCCGCGCCTTTTTCAATAACGATGCCGACCTGTTCCAGTTCGGTAATATCGGCAGCCTGGGCAATGCGGCCAGCAATGATGCTGCCGAACAGAACGGGCGCCCCTACTTTTCCCGCAAGATCGGCATTGGTGGCAATGGCAACCCGGTGGATATCGAATACGGTGGTCGCATCAGCGGCCGTGTCGGGCGCTGGAATATCGGCACCCTGGCTATTGAGCAGGATGGCTATGGCAATATTGATCCCTCGACACTCTTTGTCAGTCGCATTTCCGCCAACGTACTGGCCGAATCCAATGTCGGCATGATCGTGACCGACGGTGATCCCACCTCGAACCTGGACAACTCTGTCTATGGCATGGACTTTCGTTATCTCAACACGCGCCTGTCCAGCGGCATGGCCCTGGAAGGCGACGCCTTCTACATGGAGTCGGACACACCGGGACTGGAAGGCGATAACGCGTCCTGGGGCCTGGGTCTGCGTTCACCCAACAACCAGGGTTGGCGTGGCGGCGTTGGCGTGAAAGAGGTTCAGCAGAACTTCAACCCGGCCATGGGCTTTGTCAGTAATGCCGGTGTACGTGATTACCGTGCGGACGTTGGTTACTCGCTGTTTCGCCCCGGCAGTTACCTGCAGCAAATCCAGTTTTCCGTCGACGCCCAGCGCGTCAACTTCCTTGATGGCGGACTGCAAACTGAACGCGTGCGTTATACCCTGTTTGAAGCCAATACCCAGAACCGTGACAGCATGCGGGTGCGACTGTCCACCAACAAGGAAGTCGTGCGCCAACCTTTTACTGTTTACCGGGAACCCGGTCGTGAAATCGTTATCCAGCCCGGGCGTTACAATTTCGACCGCGGCGGTATGCGTTTCCAGACCGCCAACCAGCGCCCGGTATCCGCCTTCCTCGGTTTTGGTGTCGGCGGCTATTACAACGGTGACCGTAACAATATCAGCACCAACCTGCGCTGGCAGGGCCGCAAGTTCATCATCGAGGGCGGCTACGAATTCAATGACATCACCCTGCCCCAGGGCGATTTCATGACCCGCCTGATTACCCTGAACACCCAGTATGCCTTTAACAGCAACCTGTACTGGGTGTCCCTGGTGCAATATGACAATGTCTCTGAAATCCTGGGCATCAATACCCGCCTGCAATGGATTCCCAAGGCCGGCCAGGAAGGTTTCATCGTGCTGAACTACAACATGGAAGACCAGGACAAGGACAACGACTTCCGTTCCCTGACCCGGGATATCAGCATCAAGTTCAGGTATACCTTTCGCTTCTAGTCATTGCGCCGGAGATGGCCTGCTGCCATTTCCGGCCTACGTGCAATAGAAAATCTTGTAGGCCGGAAATTGCGCAGCAATCTCCGGCACCCATCACCGGTCGCTGTACCATTACCCCCTCCTCAAACCGGTATGTGGACAAGCGTGCCTGCGCCGATTACTCTCTTTCCCCCTGACCTGATAACAACAACACAAGGGGGATCCTGTGAAACAATATTTCCTGATAGCCATCCTGGCTTTCGGTCTTACCGGGCAGGCCAATGCCCAGCGCAATTTCGGGACTCCCGAAAATATGCCCTCTGAGCCTGTCACTGTGGCCATACCGGACATCGAGCCCAACAACGGCCCGGGCCCCGCCTACAATTCTGCGCTGGGGCAATGGCCCGGTCATGACATGGCCCATTACAACTACGTGGCCGATGAATACATCATTTCCGGCAATGCCGACGGTGAACCCTATAAAACCCGCCTGGTAGTGCGCCGCCCCCAGGACATGTCGCGCTTCAGCGGCCTGGTCTTGCTGGAACCCATGCACCCGGCCGGCTTTGCCCACGGGTTTGAACACAACAGTGTCTACCTGATGGATGCCGGCCATATTGCCGTGGAAGTACTGACGATGGGACAGGACCACCTGGCCTTCAATCCCGCACGCTACGGTGACCATCATTTTGAGCCCAGGCAGACCACCGAGGTACTGGCCCAGGCCGGCGCCCTGATCAAGAGCGCCAGCAGCCCGATTGCCGGTGAAGGCCTGCGCAAGATGATTCTGTTCGGCACCTCGGCTACCTCGGCCATGCTGACCCGGTACCTGCCCGCCCATGACATTTTCATGCAAGCCAACGGCGAGAAGATTTTTGACGGCTTCCTGCCCACCTCCAACGGTTCACGCATCCTGCCGGTGGATGTGCCCATGATCCAGATGCCGACACAACATGAATACCGAAACGTGGCCACCGCCGTGCAGGACGGTGATGCACCGGGTGAACAGTTCCGTGTTTATGAATTCACCGGCATCGGTCACCTGATGGCGCGTCACAACCCGCGCATGACACCGCAGTTATGTGAGCACAAACCCACCGAGTATCCGCTGGAGCTGTATTTCTCCGTGGCCCTGCACCACCTGTTTGAATGGGTCGACAAGGGCATTGCGCCACCGCGCGG
>Ga0181584_10002343_pt1 | contig 14546 bp, 8 predicted proteins | sample 071ome_30_FD_132462 | JGI IMG/M metagenome (GOLD analysis project Ga0181584, IMG submission 132462) | Coastal salt marsh microbial communities from the Groves Creek Marsh, Skidaway Island, Georgia - 071406AT metaG (megahit assembly) | ecosystem: Environmental > Aquatic > Marine > Intertidal zone... | reverse complement strand
TTGGTACTATTTCTTTTCATCTTTCCACGAGGAGGCGCTTTTTCCTGGCTGGGTCGCCGCTCCGGCGAGATGCGCGCATCGTCCGGCAGTTGTCTCCCGCCCTAGCACACTCTCCTGCTCGGCAGCTTCTCCGTCGCGCGTCATCCTGCGTCGCGGCACGTCCCTCTTTTCACCGTTCACTTCACCCCGAGGCCCTGCGGACTGTTTTTTCTCACGCGCTCCGGACACCTTGTCGCCGGTGGCGTCTCGCGCGCATGTGTTGCGCGTCCCGTCGAGGAGCGTGTTGACGGGGCGTCGCATTGACCTTCGCCACCTTTCTTCTCAACCATGCAGGGAAGTCGACCCTCACCGACTCCCTCGTGGCCGCCGCCGGTATCATCGCCATGGAGAACGCCGGTGACGTGCGTCTCACCGACACCCGTGCCGACGAGGCCGAGCGTGGTATCACCATCAAGTCCACCGGTATCTCCCTGTACTACGAGATCGACGAGACGAAGCTCGCCAACTACAAGGGGCCCCGCGACGGGAACGCCTACCTGTTCAACATCGTCGACTCCCCGGGTCACGTTGACTTCTCTTCTGAGGTTACTGCCGCGCTCCGTATCACGGACGGTGCCCTCGTGGTCGTGGACTGCATCGAGGGTGTGTGCGTGCAGACCGAGACTGTGCTCCGCCAGGCCCTCGGTGAGCGTATCCGCCCCGTGCTCACGGTCAACAAGCTCGACCGTTGCTTCCTTGAGCTCCAGATGGACGCCGACGAGGCCTTCACGACCTTCCGTAAGGTGATCGAGAACGTCAACGTGGTGCTTGCCACCTACTCCGACGACAACAAGATGGGCGACACCCAGGTCTACCCCGAGAAGGGCACCGTGTGCTTCTCTGCCGGTCTCCACGGATGGGCCTTCACCATCCCCACCTTCGCCCGCATGTACGCTGCGAAGTTCGGTGTTGAGGAGGAGAAGATGCAGAACCGCCTCTGGGGTGACTCTCACTTCGACCGCAAGACCAACAAGTGGTACTCGGGCCCCAAGGAGGGCGCCGAGCGGGGCTTCGTGTCTTTCATCTACAAGCCCATCAACCAGATCATCCAGATGGCCATCAACGACCAGAAGGACAAGCTCTTCCCCCTCCTCGAGAAGCTTGGCATCAAGCTCACCACCGAGGCCAAGGAGCTCACCGGCAAGCCCCTCATGAAGCGCGTGCTTCAGACCTGGCTCCCCGCCGCCGAGGCCCTCATGGACATGATGGTGTACCACCTCCCCTCCCCCCGTACGGCCCAGCAGTACCGTGCCGAGACCCTCTACGAGGGCCCCCAGGACGACCGCTACGCCGCCGCTATCCGCGCCTGCAAGCCCGACGGCCCCCTGATGATGTACGTGTCTAAGATGATCCCCATCGGCGACACCGGCCGCTTCATCGCCTTCGGCCGTGTGTTCTCTGGTGTCATCCACGGTGGCCAGAAGGTGCGCATCATGGGCTCCAACTACGTCCACGGGGAGAAGAAGGACCTCTACACCAAGGCCGTGCAGCGTACCGTGCTCTGCATGGGCCGCAAGCAGGACCCCATCGAGTCCGTGCCCTGCGGTAACACGGTCGCCCTGGTCGGCATGGACCAGTACATCGCGAAGACCGCCACCATCACGGAGGCTGAGAACACCGACTGCTTCCCCATGAAGCCCATGAAGTTCTCCGTGTCCCCCGTGGTGCGCGTCGCCGTCACCACCAAGGACCCCTCTCTCCTCCCCAAGCTCGTCGAGGGGATGAAGCGCCTGTCGCGCTCCGACCCCATGGTCCAGTGCACCACCGACGAGGAGACCAAGCAGTGCATCATTGCCGGTGCTGGTGAGCTCCACCTCGAGATCTGCCTCAAGGACCTCCAGGACGACTTCATGGCCGGCGCCCCCCTTGTCGTGTCCGACCCCGTCGTTCCCTTCCGCGAGACCGTGATTGAGGAGTCGTGCCGCGTCGTGATGGCCAAGTCCCCCAACAAGCACAACCGTCTCTACTTCAAGGCTGCCCCCATGAACGAGGCGCTCGCTGACGCGATCGAGGAGGGCAACATCGGCCCCCGCGACGACCCCAAGGAGCGCGGCAAGAAGCTCGTGGACGACTTCGGCTGGGACAAGGAGACCGCCAAGAAGATCTGGTGCTTCGGCCCTGACACCACGGGCCCCAACCTCGTCGTGGATGTCACCAAGGGGGTGCAGTTCCTGTCGGAGATCAAGGACAACGTGGTCGCCGGTATGCAGAACGCCACCGCCTCCGGTGCCATCTGCGACGAGCCCCTCCGTGGCGTGCAGTTCGAGCTCCACGACGTGGTGCTGCACGCCGACGCCATCCACCGTGGTGGCGGGCAGATCATCCCCACCGCTCGCCGTGTGATGTACGCCGCTGAGCTCACGGCCCAGCCCAAGATCCAGGAGCCCATCTTCCTCGTCGAGATCCAGGCCCCCGAGAACGCCCTTGGTGGTATCTACTCGTGCATTAACCAGAAGCGTGGCCAGGTGTTCGAGGAGATGCAGCGCCCCGGTACCCCGATGTACAACATCAAGGCCCACCTCCCCGTGGCCGAGTCCTTCGGCTTCACCGGCGACCTCCGTGCCGCCACCTCCGGCCAGGCCTTCCCCCAGCTCGTGTTCGACCACTGGGAGACCATCACCCAGGACCCCTGCGAGCCCAACTCCCTCGCTGGCAAGATGGTTGCTGAGGTCCGCAAGAGGAAGGGCCTCAAGGAGAACGTGCCCCCCGTCTCCGACTTCGAGGACAAGCTCTGATCGGCGCAAGTCGCTTTGTTCCTTGACTGCCTGGTCCCCCCTCAGCACCAGCCGGTGCTGCCGTTAGCATTTAAGTCTTCTTACACCGCTGTCGCCCCTCCTCCCGGTGCTCTGCCCCCGACGCCGCAACCCTTTGACGCGCCAAGCCCCGTGTCTGCTAGTCCCTTGGTGGTGGGCTCTCAAGGGTATGGGCCCCGCGCAGCAGGACGCAGTGCCCGGCCGGAACTCCCACGTCGTCGCGAGCGTCGCGAGCGAATCTTGCGGCGGGGTACGCCGGGCAGCGCGACGTGTAGGGTTGGTGCGCGAGCGCTCCGGACAGGGTTGGCGTGGCCGCCCGCGGGGACTGCACCAGCGGCCTTGTCAGAGGGTTCCGGCGGGGTCCCGGCGGACCGGGCGCGCCAGGGCGCGACGGTGCCCCACCGTCACATTGGGGTCTGTGTCCCCAGGCGCACGTTACTCATTCAACGGTGCACTAAGTCGCATGGCGAGAGGCGGGTCGCTTCCATTCGAAACGAAGGCAAGACAGGTGGCCGAGCAGCAGAGCCGCCAGTCTACCCTACAGCAGTTCTCCCCGCAAAACTGGGTTATTTGTTAGACAATTTCCGTTTGAGACTCGGAAAATGGGGTTCGCGAGGCGTGGCGGGCCGGACGTGGTATCGGCCGACGAGGTCGATCTCGAGGCCCCGGGCTTCACCTTCAGGACCGAGGGGACGGGGAGCGGATCCCATCCCGACATTCCTGATGTGATTGTGAGCGAGCAGAGCCCCCGTCGCGAGGAGGATGCCGTCCGCATGAGCTGGGGTGACCGCCTCAGGGAGAGCCTCGGTGAGCCACAACGATTTGAGCGCTCGACACGCCCTTTGAATGTCATCTGCGTTCCATGCGACAGGCTCGGACAGACCAATTCGGAGTTTCTGTTCCGTGCGCCCCGGCACAGCGTCCGGCACGTCTTTCATCCCTAAGCCCCCGGGCAGCGCATTTCGAAAAGCCATGGGGGTGCCCTCCTGGCCCGGCCCGCGGGGCTCCCCGCGGGACAGGGTGCCGGCACCCGACGCCTTGCCCGGTCGCAACACCTCGCAGGCTTCGCGCGGGGGAGCGCCAGCCTGCGGGCCTCGGATTCGACCGGCGGGAGGCCTCCGTATGGGCGCCCCCCCCTGGTCGGGCAGTCCCAGAACACCCACGTCTCTGTCCCAGACACAGTGATGGAGGGCACCCCGTCCGTGGCCGGCGGCGGCAGGTACGGGGCAGAGTACCCGTCCACGCGGGGTGGCATGAGCACCGGCAGCCCGCCCCGAACCAACGGGACGCGGGACTCGACCCCCGGGTTCGGGAACGAGGATGACACGCCCGTGGAGGCCCGGGTCGCTGTGGCACGCCAGCTCGACTACTCCCCGCGCCGAGGGCAGAGGAAGTCGGGCCGTCGCCACGAAATCGTGGGCGCCTCCATGGAGTATGGCTTCGACGTCGTGGACGCAGACCCCGAGGACCTGTCCGTGTCATCTGAGGACGAGCTCGACGTCCGCGGAAGGCAGGCCCCCGGCATCTCCAAGAGCATGATGAGCCCGGCGGCGAAGCCTCTCGGAGACATGACAAATCAGAACATGGCCCGATCGGCGGAGACCCCCGGGGCAGGCGCGGCTAACCAGTGGGGCGTGGGCGCCGCCACATGGGGGGGCGGCAGGACGCCAGGGGATGAGTTCGGCACCCCGAAGGGCAAGGCCCCCCGCAAGAGCACCAACGAGCCTGAGGCAGACGGCACCCCGCTGGCCATCGGGCAGGGCGCGGCGGAGCGCATCAGTGCCCTCGGCCCGGAGATGAACGCCTTCCAGAAGACGATGCTGTGGGTCGGGCTGGCCCTGGACCTCCTTGGCAAAGCCTCCCTCCTGCGGGAGCTCGCCCGCCTCTCCAAGGGGGGGCACGGCGGCATCCTTGCCCTCGTCATCATCTTCCTCATCCTGTCGTGCCTCCTCAACACCGCCTACTGGCTCGCCCACTACAACTGGGAGAAGCCCACCAAGGCTGACCGGGACGTCAAGTCAGTCTTCGGCCTCACCAAGGCGGACATGGTCGTCCTGAGGAAGCGAATCGGGGCTATCTTTGCCTTCTTCGGCTTCGGAACCTTCTTTGCCGCTGTACGTGCCCTCCGTGCCAAGTCGGACAAGCAGCGCGCCGCCCTCTTCGAGGTGCGTGGACTCCGGTTTGCCGACACGGTGCTCCTGACGCTCAGCGTGGGTATGCTCAACATGTACATGGGCATCCGCTGCGAGGACCCCTCCGTTCCCTGTCCCAGCCGCGGCGGGGGGTTCGACACGATCCTCTTCTTCGCCGTCATCGCCTCTCTCGTGTCGGCCACGCTATGCTACATCACGTTGGACGTCAACGACCACCGCCTCAGCCTCGAGTTTGCCCGCAAGGCACCCCCCCTCCAGCTCATGTGGATCGTCACCTTCTTCTGCTTCCGCATCACCGAGCTTGCCTCCCGGGCCGTCACGTACGCCCTCTTTGCGGCCACGGTCGGCGGGTGGGTCTTCATGATGTTCGCCTTCCACGTCGTTGGCGTCGTGGCCTGCATGTGGTTCGTCCCAGGGCCCCACCCGGGCCGCCAGTTCCTCACCAAGACCTTCCGCCTCGTCCGCGTGACGCCAAAGAAGATCCCCCTGATCGTCCCGAGACTCCGCGACTCGTTCCTCGTTTTCCTCGCGATTGTGTGGCCCCCGTCGTGCTACGTGGCCGACCCCACGGACCGTGTCGGAGCCTTCTGGTGGGACAGCCAGTTCAGCGGGCGGAGGAGGTTCTTCTCCCTGAACATGTACAACGGCACGGTGGTATTCCCGGTGTACCTGGTTCTCGCCACTCTCGAGTACGGCATCATGGTCGGGATCATGCGGTCCAAGTTCTTCGCGTCGTGGAACGCCCGCTTCGTTGAGGTGTCCCTCGCCTCGATCGTGCTTTGGCTCCTGTCGGGCCTCGTGCACACCTCCCTCACGTACATGTTCGACTCCAAGAAGCAGCCCGAGGCCTCCAAGGCCCTCAGGGCGTCCCGCACAAAGCAGGAGCAGGTGTGAGGTACCGCACGCCGCTGTTGCCGCCTTCCCCCCCGCCGCCCAGTGCCCCTGACAGAGGGCTTCGGTGCGCCGAAGTGCCTGTCCGGTGCCCCGGTGACCTTGATGTTCGAGCGATTGGCGATCGTTCCGTTGAATGCTCTAGGCTGCGGGCCCTGGTCATGTCGCTGGTCGCGTCGTCGCGGCTCGGGCGGGGGGGGAGTCGCGGCTTAGCGATTCTCGATGAAGCCTTGAGGGCCGCGTCGCGGCGAGCGCCCCTTGCATATGGGGCGGCTTACCGGTCGTCCGAGTGCCGGCGGGCTCTTATGTGCAGCACGCTAGCCGTCGGCAATCGAACGGCGATTGCCCGTGTGCACGTCTGGGACGCGCTGGGGCCTCCTGCGGGCGCCTGGTGGGGGGCTCGTGGGGAGACCTCGCTGCCCGCTCCGCAGGGTGCCCCCAGCTTCCAGGCCCGCCGCTTTGCAGGGGACGACAGGGGGCGCGATGTGTCGATCAGCAAGCCGTCCGGTCCCCCTGAGGGCTTGCATCCGACGGTGCGGGAGGCGCTACTGCTCCCAAACCTGGTGTCGGCGGTGAGGACCCGAGGCACGAGAGCTCCCGCAGTGACTGCTGCAGGTCTGCCCCCCTTGCGCGCCCATTCGCCTGGCCTCCAAGGCGTGATCGTACGTTGTGAACGCAGACACGCCTGGTAACCGCCCCGGGGGTGGCGTGGATGGTAGCGGAGGGGATGTTCCTCCCCGCAGCAGCCGCTGTGGCTGTGTCAGGGGCAACGGATTGGCTCGATGGGTACCTGGCTAGGAGGCTCAGGCAGGATTCGACGCTGGGGACGTACCTGGATCCACTCGCTGACAAGGCCCTCATCGCTGCTGTCGCGGTAGGGCTCCTGAGCCAGGGCCTCGTCCCAGGCTGGGTCGTGGGGGTATTTGTGGGACGTGACGTGGCTCTAGTTGGGGGGGCCTTTGCTGTCCGCTTTTTGCAGTTTGGCTGGCAGTGGCCAGGAGCGAACAGTTTCTTCCGCGTGTCCGCGCCATCGAGCGAGCAGGGGGGTGAGGCCAAGGTGCGGGGGGGGGCGAGGGCGGGACCTTCCCCAGGCACCCCGCCAGCAAGGGCCGTTAGGCCACTCATGATCAGCAAAGTGAACACGTGCCTGCAACTAGCGCTGGGCGTAGCTGCCCTGGCGCAGGGGGCGAGCATGTCGGGCGAGATATACGAGTACGGCCTGTGGACTGGGGACGCAGAGGCGCTCACAGGGGGGCTGCAGGGAGCGGTGGAGCTCCTCACGTACTCCTCCGCTGCCACCACCATCTCGTCGGGGGGAATGTACGCCTGGGACGCCCTGCGCTCCGGCGGCCTCCTCGCTGGCAGGGGGCGTGAGGGGGATTCTTGAACCCCCTTGCTGGGACAGAGTCAGGGTTCTCGGGGGCAGCCGCGCGGGTGCCAGCCCCGAGCTCCGAGTGGAGTCCACGCAGTGGCGGAGGATGCATGTCAGACGACTCATTGACCCAGGCGCCGCAGCCGTTCCACGGGCAATGCCCCAAGAAACCCCCGGGACGGCAGGTTAAGAGCGCCTGCCCTGTCGAGTACACAGACGGTTCCCACCTTTTCCGTGCGGACCCATCTCTGGGCGGTTTCTCAAGGCGCTCGGGTATGTCCCGGCCTGGCAAGTTCCTCGACAAGATGCTCGAGGAAGAGCTATCGAGCGACAGCGACGGCTCGGAAGACGGGGACGAGCCCCAAGTTCCCGCGAAGAGGCAGAAAGTGGAACCCAAGAAGCTGAGCGTGGCAGACCTCGTGCGGAACGGTTTCCAGGGCAACCCCTCAGTTCTGTTTGTGCCCCCCCCGGCGGAGCGCCCAGGCGATAATTGGGCCTACGGGCACAGCGGCGGACCGGACGCCAACGGAGATGAGACGGAGGAGGAGGTGAGGAGCGCAGAGCCCGGCCAGCGCGTCCCCCAACAAGCCCCCCCAAGCCCCCCAACCCCCCAGCCCGCCCCCATCCACCACCCCCGCACACGACTCTGAGCCCCCCCACGCACTCCCCGCAGCGGGAAGCCACCCGGAGGGCGGCGACAGAGGGCGTGCAGAAGACTGCAGAGATGGCCCTGAAGGCCCAGGCCCAGCAGCGCGCGTTGCGAGAGGGCAAGGCCCAGGAGAAAAAGAGCTTCGCCAAGCGGGAGAGGGAGAAGCGCAAGACGGGGGTAAGCAGCAAGAGCTACGTCGAGGAGGAGAAGAGGATCGCCCGCGAGGCCGGACACTACAGCGGATTCGATTAGCGCGCACCTGTCAAGCAACCCCGGACAAAACAGCCAGTCGAACAAGCACCCACGAGACGGCCTTGGTGGCCGGCGTGGTCAGGCGCCGCCTGTCGCCCCACACCGCCCGCGCCCCGTCAGAGACAGCACCCGCCATGTTGGCTAGGCGCTTCCCCGCCAAGGGGAGCTTTGCCGTCGAGAGCCTCTCGCCGAACCGCCTGTCGGCCGCCCAGAAAATGTCCGTGGCGCCTGCCACTGCGCTCGACCACCCCGCCGCTGCGGCCTCCTGCCAGTCAGTCAGGGTGGCCCTCACAGCGACGTCCGTCTCAGCGCCGACCAGGCCCAGCTGCAGAAGCACGTCATACGCCAGCGCAGCCAGCAGGAGCGCGAGGAGGGCGCCCCAGACCCGCTTGAACTGGCGGCCGAGGCTGAAGGGCAGGGCCACGCGCCCCCCGCGCCTGCTCTTGCAGCTCCCGGAGAACTCCACCCGCCGCCCCACCTGCACGAGGGCCCCCCCGTCCGCAATGAAGGAGACGTCTTGCGAGAAGAAAGACGCAGCTGCCGGAGCCACCACAGCGCGCGAGATCTCCGCCCGGGTCCCCCGGCCGCGCGCCGTCACTGCACCCCTGGCTTGCCCAGAGAAGCTGGACCCCGTGACCTGGGCGAGGGCCCCGTTGTCCAGCGAGACGCCCACGCCGTTCGCGTCGAACGAGCCCCCGTCGATTTGCACGGTGGTGCCGCTGCCGTCCGCGTGCACGCCACCGGTCACGCACTCGCTGAACCTGCAGTTGGTCAGCCTCAGGTCCGCGCCCTGAGTCATCTCGACGCCGACCCCCCGGACCCGTGACACCTCGCACTCCTCCATGTCGACGTTGCAGATGTCGCCCGACGCCTGTACGCCGCGGCCGCGGCCTCCGGTGACCGTGCACCCACGTAGCAGCGTTCCTCGCGCCTTCTCCACCTCCACGGCGGGGGCCTTGGCCGCCCCGCCCTCCACAACAACAGCCTCCAGGGCGCAGCCGTCGGCCCGGATCGAGACGATGGGGGCACTGCCCTGGTCCTTCCCCCTGGCCCCGATGACCTTGCCATTTCGGATCGAGAACCCAGGCTTGGTCACGGCAAGCGTCGTCTTGGCGGGGACTCGGATCTCGGTCCAGCAAAGGTCCACCTCCTGAACCCCGTCCGCCGCGAGCGCCGCGACAATGTCCTCCATGCGCCCGGACGTCACCTCGCGGCGGTGCAGGAGGTCCGAGACCAGCGCCCTCCCGTCCACGGCGAGGCCCTGCCCCAGACGGCGGCGGACAGCGTGGACGACCTGCGCGGGGGTGAAGCCGAGGAGGAGCAGGGCCGACATGACCCCGTCCACGCCTCCCGAGGCGCCGGGGGCCACCGGGCCCTGCTCGGACGCATGCTCCGCGAGCGCCGCGGCAAGCTCGGCCGCGCGGGGCCGGGCGGTCGGGGACCGGCTGAGGCACTGCGTGAGGAGCTTCTTAAGGTGGCCGGGGACGCTCCGCGGGATCTCGGGGCGCTCCGCCCGGACGGCGACCGCGTGGGCGATCTGGGTCGGGTTGAATCCCGGGAAGGGCGAGCGCCCCGAGAAGAGGGAGATGACCAGGCAGGCCCAGGACCAGACGTCCGAGGCCGGGGACGGCGCGGCGCCAACGCCCTCCCCCATGCACTCGGGGGAAAGGTACGCCGCCTCCCCCCACGCCACGCGGGACTTGGACAGCGTGGCCAGCGCTGCTGCGAGGCCGTGGTCAGACAGGAGCGCCCGGCCCGACTGGGAGAGGAGGACGTTGGAGGGCTTAATGTCGAGGTGGGCGACGCCCGAGGCGTGCATCTCGGCCACCCCGCGGGCCGCATCGGCAGCGACCCGGAGGGCGCGCTCCACGGGGAGACCCCCCGGGTGGGTCTCGAGCAGGTCCTCGGCCGTCGACCCGTGCCGGTCCATCACGAGACCCAGCTGGCCGGACGCGTCAGGGAGGAAGCCGTAGACCCGGCAAATGCCCGGGCACCGCCACGAGGTCCGCACGATCTCGGAGAGGTGATCCACAAGGGAGCCCACGGCGTCCCCCGGATGGGGGACGCGGACGCGCTTCACCACCACGGGGGCAAGGGCCGAGCCTACGCGGAGGGTCCCCGCGAGCACCTCCGACTCGGAGGACGAGCAGAGCAGGGGGCCCAGCGACACGTCCGACCCGGGGATCTCCAGATCCGAGGCGCGGAGCTCCCCCCCGGACGACTCGCGGGGGGTTCTGTGCTGCGGACGCAGGGCCTGGGTGACGGCGTCCCGCTCGCGCCCCCCGCCCCGTGAGGCGCCCGCCGACGGCACCGCGCCCCCCCTCCCGTTCAGTGAGGTCACCTGCGGACGCGGGAGGGTAGCGGGCCACATGGCGTTCGGGCGGACACAAGGGTCACCGGGGGTCAGGGGGGCGGGGGGACAGGGTGATGGCGCGAAACGCGTCTCCCGGGTCCCCCCCCTCTCCCCTGCCGCATCACTGACCGGGGCGTGGTCCTCCGTCTCGCTCGCCTCCCCGTCGCTATCCTCGAGCGGGATCAGGGATCCGCACTCTGGGCAGGCCACGGCGGTTTCGTCCTCGTTAACGCGATCCCTGAGGCACGCCGTGCACACCAGGTGCCCGCACGGTGTCTCTGCGAGGTTCAAAGCATGCGGGGGGGAGTCGACGGCTCGGGTGCCCGCGAGGCGGATCCGACGGGATATCAGCGCTGCGAGTGGACGAGTCCGCCTCGAGTTACCCATGCGCGATGCCGCGGGGCTCCAGGGGAGGGAAACCGGGGAGGAAACGGTCCCGTTTTCCCTGGCCGGGCCAGTGCCCTCCTTGGCCTAGCTGACGGGACGACGCCCGTGAGCTCCGTACCTGTGGGCACGCGGAACTCGTCGTCGAATGCATGGGTACACCCGGGGCAGGAAACGCCAGTCATGCTGCAACGTGGGGTCCCCAAGAAGTGCAAGATGCCCAGGGGGAAACGAAGGGGAGGGCGCGCTAGGGGTCACTCCTTGCGCTCATATAAAAAACCGTCGACGTGGGTGACAGGTGCGACCGCTGCACCGGATCAACTTCTCCTGCCACCCCGCTTTCTCCAATCGCCAAAAAGGGTGCCGAGGAGCTCCCTCTGAGGTACCGCCCGGGGACCTGCTGTCAGTCGGGCGGAGAGACGCGGACGCCCACGGGCCCCGCCGGGCGAGGGGGCGGTCCACGTGCCCGTCTCCCTAGAAATGGGCGTGAGACCATCCCGCACCCGCACCTTTCCGTAGGGAACCCCCCTCTTCGTTCACATCTCTGCTGCAGGAGAATGGCGAAGAAGGCTGGGAAGGGCGATGCCGCCCAGGTGAGCCCGTAATCCCCATTCGTCACTTCCTGTGTGCCAAGATGCACGATTTTCGCGGTGATGTGGGGCACTCGTCCCTAAAATACCTACACGCTGCGGCGCACGGGACGTGGTCCTGGCCAGGCATTTGGCTTCCCGTGGCACGCGTACAGGCTTTCGGGTGCCAAGTTTCTTCTTCGTCCCCCGCCGTCTTTAGTTTTTTTAGTCCTCTAAGCAACGAATCGCTCGCGGTGGGGGCTCTGCACGGGGTTCGCGGACGTGCAGCTCCGTGGGAGGAGCTGCACGCCCTCCCCGTTTCGACAGCGCAATTCCGCGCTCAAAACGTCGTGATGGGGCCTTATATTTGCTGAAATCGCTGATTACCCGTCCATATCTCCGCGTCGCCCACCTTCGAGCCGCCTCCGACCCATGTGAACGGCACGTGTGTGGGGGGCCCCCACGCCATAGCAGCTGCTACCCCCCCCGCGCCGCTGTGGGGATGTCTGGGGACCCATTTCCCCACTGAGGTCGTGTTTTAACACCCATGGTTCCTGTCTACTCGTCGTTTTGCGTGGAGCGCGGCCTGAGCGCGCGGCTGGCGGGCCTCCTCCCTCGCAGAAGAAACAGGACGAGCTCAGGAAGGAGCTCGAGTATGACCAGCACTACATGACCATCGAGGAGCTCGAGGAGCGCTACAACACGGACAGGTGATTATATGCCCCTTCGACTGTCTGAAGTGCGCCCTGCGCGGCCCTCCCGCCCGCATCGGCCGACGGCAGCGCCCCTCCCTGATCCCAACGACTACCTCGATCCCGCTGTTCTGGGGCGTTATGAGCCCCTTACCCCGGTAGAGTAGAAAAAAATGGCCACCCAAACCTATGCCGGCGGATATTCAGGCGTCGTTTAGGCTTCGTCGTGCAGAGGGGCTCCCGCCTCCAGCCAACCCCTCCCCTCGGACCCACCTGTTGACCCACCCGTTGCCCCCCCACCCCGCGCGCGCAGGAACCGCGGCCTGACCGATGAGCAGGCCAAGGCCAACCGGGAGAAGTATGGCGCCAACGCGCTGACGCCTCCCCAGCGGCTCCACCCCTTTCTCAAGTTCCTGCTCCAGTTCGCCAACTTCTTCGCGGCGCTCCTGATCGCTGGTGGTGTCCTCTGCTTCGTCGCCTACTCGATTGACCAGTCCGACGACACCAACCTGTACCTCGGGATCGTGCTGCTGTCCGTCGTGCTCATCACGGCCATCTTCTCCTACTACCAGGAGGCCAAGTCCGAGGCCATTATGGAGGGCTTCAAGAACATGGTGCCCAAGGAGACGACCGTCATCCGGAACGGCAAGCCCGTCCGCCTCGACGACCCCTCCGAGATCACCATTGGCGACCTCGTTGACATCGGCTCCGGTGACCAGATGCCCGCGGACGTGCGCGTCATCGAGTCCTTCGACCTCAAGGTGGACAACGCCTCCCTCACGGGCGAGTCCGAGCCCCAGAGCCGAGTCACCGACCCCCATCCCCACCCTGCGAAGGGGGGGAAGGTCGTTGCTGCCCTCGAGGCCAAGAACCTCGGCTTCTACACGACCGCTGTGTCCTCTGGCAAGGGGAAAGGTTTTGTCATCGGCATCGGTGACGACACGGCCATGGGCAAGATTGCCGGACTCGTGACGGGCACGGACGCCGAGGAGACCCCCATCGCTAAGGAGATCAAGAAGTTCATCTTCCTCATCTCCGGTATCGCGATCACGCTCGGCGTTGTCTTCCTCGCTGTCTCCATCGCCATCGGCACGGAGCCCGTGACCTCGGTGGTGTTCGCCATCGGTATCATCGTCGCCAACGTGCCCGAGGGCCTCCTCGCCACGGTGACTGTGGCCCTGGCCCTCACGGCCAAGCGCATGTTCGCCAAGCAGGTGCTCGTGAAGAACCTCCAGGCCGTCGAGACCCTCGGGTCCACCTCGGTGATCGCCTCGGACAAGACGGGCACTCTCACGCAGAACCGGATGACGGTGCAGCACTGCTGGGTCTCTGGCCAGGTGCTCCGCGTGCCTACCGCCCGCAACGTGTCCCAGCTCAAGGACCTCTGCAAGAAGGGCGAGCAGAACCACGAGAAGCTCGTCGACATCGAGTCCCCCTCCTTCAAGGCTCTGCGCCGCGTGGCCGTGCTATGCAACAACGCGAAGTTCCTTATCGACAAGGGCCCTGGCGGCGAGTCCCTCTCAGCCGGCGACCTGATGTACACCCCTGACTTCAACGTCCTCACTGCCGAGGCCACTTCGGACGCGTCTGAGCAGGGCCTCCTCAAGGCCGTGCAGCTCATGCGCGACGCGGAGGAGGAGCGCGCCGCCAACCCCAAGTCGTTCGAGATCCCGTTCAACTCGACCAACAAGTACCAGCTCTCCATCCACGACCCCGAGGAGGGCGGGTCCCCCCTCATGGTGTTCAAGGGCGCCCCCGAGCGCGTCATCAACTTCTGCTCCTACATCAACATCGACGGCAAGGAAGTGCCTCTTACCGAGCAGTGGAAGAAGGAATTCAACACCGCTTACGAGACCCTTGGCGGCTACGGCGAGCGCGTGCTCGGGTTTGCCTACAAGTCCCTGTCCGGCAAGGGCAAGGGCTTCAACCCGGGCAAGGACTTCAAGCCCTCCACCGACCTCGTCTTCGCCGGCCTCTTCTCCCTCATCGACCCGCCTAAGGAGGGTGTGCCCGAGGCCGTGGAGAAGTGCAAGACTGCCCGCATCCGCGTCTTCATGGTGACAGGCGACCACCCCATCACCGCTGTTGCCATTGCCAAGCAGGTGGGCATCATCGACCAGGACAAGTGGGACTCCGGCAACGCCGCCGTCGTCAAGGGCGACGACATCCGCGACTGGATGCAGGCCCTCGACAAGGCCCAGGAGGAGGAGGAGAAGCTCCTCGCTGAGCTCAAGTTCGACTCGCTCGAGGCCTACATTGCCTCCGGCAAGAAGGACAGCCGCATGGACGCCGTGCAGAAGAAGAAGATTGATGGCCGTCAGTACGCCGCCCAGAAGTTCGACGAGGCCCTCGACCACGAGCAGCTCGTGTTCGCCCGCGTGTCCCCCGCCCACAAGCTCATCATCGTCGAGAACGCCCAGCGCAACGGTGAGATCGTCG
>Ga0181584_10002342_pt1 | contig 14551 bp, 10 predicted proteins | sample 071ome_30_FD_132462 | JGI IMG/M metagenome (GOLD analysis project Ga0181584, IMG submission 132462) | Coastal salt marsh microbial communities from the Groves Creek Marsh, Skidaway Island, Georgia - 071406AT metaG (megahit assembly) | ecosystem: Environmental > Aquatic > Marine > Intertidal... | reverse complement strand
TCGTGAGCGCGAAACCCATCCTCGTCGGCGCGCCACACTCTGCGGCGCATGTCGGGACAAAAGCGACGTCTGTTGACGCTGGATGACATCTCGTCGCGGTTGAGAGGTGCGAGAAAAACAGTGTGGCGACGTCCGAGGGTGTCTGTGCTCGGTCGACCGCGCGGGAGCGACGGTGGAGACGCGATGACGACGATGATTATGAGTGGACGCGCGGCTGGATGGGCTGGATGAATTATGCGCGCGCGTCCACCGTCGCGCGCGCGCTCGACATTCGCGACGAGTGACTGACCGTGATGTGATTCGGATTCCTGTCGCGCCTGTGTAGGGCGATACATATCCGTGGCGTGGCCGGAGACCGGGGTGTGGTACGACGCCAAGGTGCTCGAGGTGGACGCCAAGGCGAGGACGGCGACGATTTTTTACCCAGATTCTCTCGGTGAAGACGCGGAACACGGCGAACGAGAGGAATTGAACCTCGAGGAGGCGATTTTAGACGATGAGGTGTCGTGGCCGGTGTTCAGGGACGAGGCGCACGCGGCGGAGGTGATGGCGAGACGCGCGGTGTGGGAGACGCGCGCGAATAAGCGGGCGAAACCGGCGGAGAAGCGCGCGGCGGAGAAGCGCGCAGAGGAGTTGGCGGAGGAGGGAAAGATACGGCAAAAGGTTCGAGCGAGCGTGGAGGCGGCGCTGGAGACAGCGGCGGCGGAGGCGTTGGAGAGTGGACACGAGCGGGCGGAGGGGACGCCGAGCGAGGTGGCGACGGCGGTGGAGGCGGCGCTGTACGCCAAGTGCGGTTCGGTGGATAAAGATTACCGCACGCGCGCGAGATCGTTGATGTTCAATCTCAAGGATGCGCATAACCGACAGCTTCGTGCGCGCGTGTTGGCGAACGATTTACGACCGGAAAAAGTGGCGGGGATGTCGCCGCAGGAACTCGCGAATAAGGAATTAGTCGAGTGGCGCGAGGCGAGACAACGTGCGGCGGGCGAGGACGCGTTCGTCAAGGGCGTCGCGCTCGAGGATTTGGTCGTGAAAAAGGATGGGAAGAATGAGATTCACGTCGAGATCAAGCAAGACGAACCGTTGGCGCGCGAAAACGTCGTGGAACAGATACCGGCGACGGAACGCGACACCGCGCCGGCGACGACGACGGCGATCGCGGCGCCCGAGGAGGAAATGGAAAAAGAGGAGGAACCCGAGGACGAACCGAGGACAACGACGACGACGACGACGACGGCGGCGGGGGAAACCGAGTCGGAATTCGTGTCGTTCGAGCACTTCGCCAACGGCGACGAGGAAGATGATGAAGATGAAGATGAAGATGAAGATGAAGAAGAACGAGATGAACCCGAATACGAACCGGAACCGGCGTATCGCGCCGAGGACGACGGAGACCAAGAATACGAACCCGAAGCCCCCTCCGAGGTACCCGACGACGACGAATACGACCCCGAAAACGGCGTCGAAGACGTGCGCGAAGACATACCGCTTCCGGACGGCGCGTGGGAGGGAACGATCGAGATTCACGGCATGCCCACGCTGCGTGTTCGCTGCGCGCCCATCGGCGGCGAAGGCGCGCCCGTCGGCGACCTCATGCCGGAGAGTTTAGTCGTCAAGGGGCGCGTCGATTATAAATCGATGCAATCCTTCGTCAAACAGGTGCATCGTTCGTCCACGTCGCGCGCGGTGACGCTCGTACACGTCTCACCCGCACCGAGCGGCGGGGACGACGCCGAGGCGGCGCTCGCCAAGCTCATCAAGCACTACCGCGAACGTCAACGATGCGGCGTCGCCAAATCGGACGACATCGAACTCTATCTCGCCCCTCGCGGACAACACGCGGATAAAGTCATCACAACGGTCGAGCTGACGCCCGGTCACGTGCCTCCGTCCGCGGGAATGATCGGTATGATGATTCATCCCAGAGGTCTCGGCCCGAACTCCAAGGACGTTCGCCGCGCGGCGGCGCGCGAGGAACCGCCGAGCCGACACCACCTCGTGGACGTTCCCCCGCCGCCACCGCCGCCGATCGCGCCGGTGCACCACGCGTCATACGAGACGCCGCACGTTCGCGAGGTCCCACCGCCACCGCCGCCACCCGTGGCGTTTCAAGCGCAAGATTTGCAAAATTTGATTTCCAACGCCGGCGCCCTCTTTGGCGGCGCCGGCCAACCGCCCCTCATCAACGTACCGCCGCCGCCGCCGGGATCGTCCGGTAGAGACCGTTGAGTTCGACGGAACGCACGCGTGGCGTCTCCGAATCCATCCTTCATAGACGCAGACGCGGTGAGAGTTGTTTAGAATTTACGTAGTCAGCGGTCGACGCCTTGTAACACCGACGCGCTTCACCGAGCGGGACGGGGACATCCACACCGTGCGCCTCGCCCGCGTCATGGCGTCGTCCCTCGCCCGTGCGACGACGACGCGATCGACGTCCACGTCGCGCGACGTCGAGTCGTCGACCCCTCGCGCGCGGCGCGTCGTCGCGCGCGCGACGGATGAGCGCGGTGCGGTGCTCTACTTTGCCTATGGCTCAAACATGAACGTCAAGACGTTTCAGGGGATGCGCGCGATGAAACCCACGCGATCGATCGCCGTGGTGTTGCGCGGGTACGAGCTCGCGTTTAACGTGCCGGGCGTGCCGTACGTCGAGCCAGCGTTCGCGTCGGTGCGAGAGGCTCGAGCGGACGCGACAGCACGGTTCGAGCGCGAGTGTCACGGCGTCGCGCACAAAATCACGTCGGATGAATGGGAGTATTTGGTTCGAACGGAGGGATCGTACGACGTCATCGATGTCGAGTGCGAGACGTACGAGGGAGAGAGGTTGAAGTGTCGGACGTTGTCGCATCGAACGCTCCCGAATTTCGGGGAACAACTCGCGTCGGTTCGATACATGACGTTGCTGCGCGAAGGGGCGAGATACCACGGGATCGACGCGGATTATTGCGAGTACTTAGATGCTCTAGAAGCGTACGAACCCGTGAAGTTGGATTTGATGCAGTGCGCGGCGCTCGGCGTGTCCGTGGGCCCGACGTTGCTCGCGGCGGCGCCGGCGGCCGCGAGCGCGGCGACGCGCGGTTTAGCCGCGGGCGACGGGAGAAAGGCGCTGATTGACGCGTTCGTGGAGACGCAAGACGTGTTATGGGGGGTCAACAACACGTTTTTCGCTCCATGGATGGGAGGTGGGGGACAAAATTCTAGGAGAAAGTAGCGATTGATTCTTTATCAAATTTCCTTTTCTAGTCCGAGTACTCTCCTAAATCTTGCAGAACCTTCTGCGTCGCCGTTGGTTGCGGCTTGGACTTTGCCCGGCGTTTCGCCAATAAATCCGCCGCCCGTTTCAAGACATCCTCGCCGATGACGGACTTTTTACTACGCGCGGCGAGAGTTTTTTTCCATCCCTCCGGCTCGGGGACGAGACGCGCAAACGTGAGATACGCCGTGTGTGATTGCAAACGCTGCCGCGGAAAGGTGATCACCGCGCCGACCCTCTTATCCTCGACTTCTTCCACGCTCTCCTCGCCGTCACGTTGACGCTTGTGATCTTTTCTCCATCCAATCTTGGTGGTTTTGCTCAGAGGCGCGGACAAATCCATTTGCAAATATTTGCCTTCGACGTCGTATTCGCGACCGAGCAATTCCACCGTCTTCACGTCCGCGAACCCGTGACGCTTCATCTCTAATATGGTCTTTTGCACTTGTTCGATGCACGGAGAGAACGTGCACAGGACCCCGTCCGGGCGAAGCGTCCTCGCCGCGCTCTCCACGCACTGATGCGGACCCGGCAAATCGAGAAACACCGCGTCGGCGCACCCCGCCATCTCTTCCGGGAAACCGTCGCGCTGAATGTCCCTGTGCGTCACCGTCACGTACTTTGAGATTCCATTATCCTCGAATTCTTCCTTGGCCGCGTTGACGCGCGTCTCGTTAAACTCGTACGTCCACACGTGTCCCGTCGGCGCCACGCACCGCGCCAACGAGTGCGTCAAACTTCCCGATCCCGTCCCGCTCTCCAGCACCACGCTCCCCGGCGCGAGTTCCATCTCCGCGCACACGAGCGCGATGTCCGGCGCGTACAGAATCTGCGTGCGATGCTCCAACACCTTTGTCCACAGCTCGGGCGTCGGCGCGCACACCCACACGAACCCTCTCCCGTCTCGCTGGTGCACCCTCGTCCCGAACTCGCGCCCGATCCAATCGTCGTGATGAAACGCGCCGTGTTTGGACGAAAACACCGCACCCGCTCGCGCGCGCACGCCGACGGCGCTGTTGAATCCTTCGACGACGACGACGAGGTCGCCGTCTCGAACGCACCTCGGCGCCGGCGGCTGGTCGGGACGCTCGTCGGACGTCGTCGTCGTCGACGTCTCGCAGCAAAAGAGCATCGGTCCGCGCGCGTGCGACATGTCGCTCGTTCGTGCGAGGTCGGTCGGTGCCGTTCGACGACGCGGACGCGAGGCGACCACTGCGGCGATGGGCGGTGGAATGGTGATGGTACAGCTCATAACAACTTGTTCCAGCGCTCGCGCGCGCGTTCGGGCGCTTGGTCTAAGATGAACTCTCGAAGTTCGATGAAGGAGCGCGGACCGAGGCGGAGGCGCTCGCCGTCCTCGCCGTGCGAGAGCCAGCGGTCGGCGACGAGTTGATTGAGCGTGGCCTCTTTGTCGATTTTGCTCATCTTTTGCACCGTCTGCGTCTGCAACTCTCGTTGCGTCAACTGCGTCGGTTGCGTCGGGTCTCTCTGTGTCTGTAACTCGGTGTAATTCATGGCGCTCATGAAGCTTATACCCTTTTCCACCGTTTCGTCGTCGCGTAAGATTTCATCCAGGGCGAGTCGAAACAGCGCAATCTCTTGAGGAGAGAGTCGAGTAGCCAATTTCGCCACCTCAGTCGCGCCGTTGTTCACCACCGCCATGTACGTCATCCCATCGTCCTCGAATTTCGTCGCGCGGATTTCGAGGTCTAAAAACTTTAACGCGATCGCGATCTCCCCCCAGAATCCCGTGAAATCGTCCGCGTTGACGTCCTCGACGATTTCTCTGTTCACAGTTGACGACGGCAACGGTGAGTCCACTGTTCTCTCGACGACGACGACGACGACGCGCGCGCAAACGACTCGGCGCGAGGCGAGGCGAGGCGCGCGCAATTACGACGCACCTATACAAACTTTCCGCATCCCCAGTCTCCATGATACCGCGCGCGAGCAACGCCTGAAGGAAACACTGCTGCTGCACGCTGAGCCTCGTGCCGTCAGCCGTCTTCGTCGATCGCGCCTTGGCCGCCGCGGACGACGACGGACGCGACGCGTCGACCGATCGGCGCGCGGTGGAACCCGATTTGGACGTCTTCGCGGGCGGCATGGCGTCGCGCACGCGATGGACGATCCCGAGGAAAGTCGCGATCTGTGGGACAGTTTTGCATTTTTTTCAAAAAATCGACCCGGCGAGACGCATCGTCGCGGGTGCACCGGGACGAACGCGAGACAATCATCTTTCGATGGAATACAGATGAATGTTTGATTTACAACAATGCTCGCTCGCTACGACTGCGATGGCGGTGGAAGCGTCGCGCGTAAGATTTCTATGAGATGCGCAGCGGATTCGCCGCCGAAGTGGGCGCCGCCTCCGACGACGCAGGCTAGGAAAGAAGCCTTCAGGGTGAGGCGCGTGTATCGCCAGTAGTCTTCGGTGGAATACTTTTGACCGAAGAGGTAGGTGACGAGGATTTCCGTGCCGAGAAGGATGCCGGGCCAGATGACGCCGTAGTTTTGCATGGCCCATCCGAGTGTGGCGACGTACGGAAACTGCCGCCGGTGAGTGACGTGTTTCAGGTCGCTCAGCGCGCAGAGCTTGGCGTCTGGACCGAGCAGTTTCTCAAACGCGTCTGGATTTCCGACGATCGGGTTCTCAGCGTCTTGCTCGCTTCGCAGGAGCGAGACAAATTGTCTATTCAAGTTTCCCAGCGACGCCACGTTCAACACTCGCTCAAAATTCCTGTAGTCGACGTGAACGGGACGGAGCTTGCGTTGGTTCAGTTCGGCGAACTTTTTAATCAAGTCCAACATGCTCAGCGTCTCGGGACCGACCGCGTCGTACATGCGCAGCGTGAATTGTCTCTGTTCGTTTTCGCTGATGAGACGCGACCACGATCCTCTACTCCAAATCGTGCCGCCTTCCTCGTCTCCGAGTTTGTGCGCCGGAAGCTCCGTCACGTCGGTCAGACCTAAAAATGCTAGTCTGTTCGCCGCATCTTTCACCTCCAAAGGTTGTAAAGGCGCTGACCCATCGCCCATGATTGGCGTCAATGGCAAAAGCGTCAAATCGATGATGTTCAACAAATCTCCTCTCTGTCCGACGATGCCTTGGTCTTTATCGTACAACATACCGAGAGCGCACACGGTGACGGGCAACTCTTGCAACCGAGCCAACGAAAAGTCAGCCATAGCCTTCCAACGACTGTACGGCACCTGCCCCGCGCGCTCCGCCTTGGTGGCTTGCGTACTGCTCTGAATGAAGTGCCCGAATCCCAAATTCTCGCACGCGCGCGCCGCCGCGATCGGCGCCAAGTAATTCACGCACCGCATCGCGTCCGCCCTCCCCGACACCGGACCGGCGAGACCGGCGAGATTCATGAAGACGGAATCACGACCCGCCATGCCCAGCGACCCCAACTGGTCCTCCCACGAGTCCACGTCGTGTTGGAAATAATAATCCACGCGCGACGCCCGCACCCCTTTCAAGCGATTCGCACCGTATTGACGCGTTAATCGTGACATCAGATTCCCTGGCGACGCCGAGAGCAACAGTACCTCACCGCTCTCGAGTCCGTGCGCACGTCTGTACTCGTGCGCGTCAAGCACGGCGTCGAGCACCCTCGCGCCCAGGAACCCTCCCGGCCCGCTTAGTGCGATCATCTTCGGTCTCGCGGCGAGGATACGCTCTCCCGCGGACGCGATGAGCGTGCTCGACGCCAACGCGTCGCCGATCACCGACGCCGCGCGCTTCCCCGCCTGCATGTTTCGTAACCGTCGACCGCTGACGAGGATTAATTATCCAACCGGAATTCCGTCACCCGCGCGACGCGCGATGCGTTCGTCGCGATGCGCTCGCGAGCCGAAACGCGCGCGCAATCGTTTTTTTCACGAATGGCGTTCCCGTCGGTGCGCGACGAGCCGCGCGCGAGGCGTGCGCGGCGGGGTGTCGCGTCCCGAAGACGGTTGCCTGGAGGCGTCGGGGACACTTTTTTTCGCCGAGCGATGAGACGCGACCGAAGGCGACGACGCGAGCGAGTGTGAGTGAGAAGCCGTGTCGTATTGAAAATCATGACGAAGGCGCGATCGCACGCGCGATCGTCGAACGAGGTCGATGATCGCGCGCGCGGTTCGCCGCGCCGTCGAACCGTGTCTCTTCGCTAAGTCGCTAGTGAGTCTCAGAAAGGTCGGCCGAATCGCGGACGATCGCCCCCGGGCGGCGGAGCGCCGCCGCCGCCGCCGCGACCACCGCCACCGCGACCACCGCCACCGCGACCACCGCCGCGACCACCGCTGTTTCGTCCGCCTCGGCCGCCGCGACCACCGCCGCCGCGACATCCCCCTCCGAAACGATCGCCACTGCGTCCACCGCCTCGGCCGCCACCTCGGCCACCACCTCGGCCACCACCTCGGCCACCACCTCGGCCACCGAACTGCGCTCGCGCCTTGTCGTCGCCTCGGAACGACGCCGGGTCGTATCCCGGGAACACGTTGGCGGCGCACTTTCTGTAAGAAAAGTCCTCCATCGTGTTATCCGTGCGCACGATCATGAAACAACGCGTACCGTGCGCCGGGTGCTTACGAACTTGAAAGCTTCGCACCCCGGATCCGATCTTCTTCTCCGCCTCGTCGTGTCCCATTCGAAGCAGCGCCTCCGTCGTCTGCGCTTCGTACTCGTTCATGTTCTGGTCCAGCGTCAGCTCGTTCCGCAGGCGTCCAAAGTACCTCATGATGTCGTCACCGCTCGCGAACGTCATCGGTCCGAGCTTCACCGCCCCCGTCGCCGGTCTAGCGCGCTTGGCTTCGCCGTCCTCGTCCGCATCGTCGCGAGGTCGCTTTTCCGTCGGCGCCGTCTCCGAGGGCGGCGGCGGCGCGGCATCCGTCGCCGTCGCGTCCGCGGCAGCCACGGGAGCGTCCGCGACGGGTGCGGCAGCGTGTTCAGTCGCGGCGGCGTCCACCGCGGCGGCGTCCGCGTCGGTCATCGGGAGAGGCGTCGACGGCGGGGTGTGTGGGGTCGAGGGGCCGGGGGCGCTCCAGTTTGGTCAACAGAGAGTCACCGGGCGAACGAATTGAGCGAGAGAGAGAGCGCGCGCGAGAGCGCGAGAGACGACGCACGGATGGTGCTATGGGAACGAAGAGTGAATGAGAAATGTATCTGGGGTGATGTATGGTACAGGGCGTTGGTACACGACGCCGTCGCGCGCGATGGCGAGACGGCGGGCGTCAGTCGTTTCGAGACGGTTCGGCGGCGTACGAGCGCGCGCGACCCGAGAGTCCGCGAGCGGCGTCGAGCGGGGCGTCAGCGATGGCGCCGGTGTCTTCGTCTCGTTTCGGACCCGGTTCGAGACCGGTGTACGTGCGCTTGGAGATGAGATATTCGGCGCCGGAGGCGGCGACGGCGGAGCCGGAGCCGGAGGCTCGCAGCGAGAGCACGCCCTCGGCACGTCTCGCGAGCTCGGTCCCGGTGAGTGCATCGCCGTCCCCAACGGTGTCGCGCGAATCGGTCGCACTCGATGATCTGTACGTGCCGGAGATGAGACTGTATTCGGGCTCGGCGTCGGCGGCGGGGGCTTCGTCGCGCGGCGCCGGAACCGAAGCGAAATCGAGTTTGACTTCGCCCATCCACATCTTTCCAGACGTGAACGCGATCGACGCCTCGTACGGGGTGATGATGGGTTGCATGTAGTCTCTCCCGTCCATGAGGGCAGTCAGCTCGCAACTCACCATGACGAAGACTTCGATTTCTGGAAAGTTGGCCAACTTTTGAGGGTTGGGTTTTCCCGCCACGACTGTGTAACTCTTTCGTCCACTCTTCGCGATGAGCTGGCGCAGGTTGGCGATGACGTCGCGATACCCCGCGACGCCCAACGTACCGGCCACGATACCCACGACTTGCGCCTCTTTCGCCTTGGCTATGGCGAATCTTCTGCGTCTCAACGCGCGAGACGCTTCGCTCGCGCCGTCCGCCTCCGCTCGCACCTCGTCGTCGACCGAAGGATCGTACTGCGCCAAACCACCGAATCGTTCGGCGCAATCGCTTAAGACTAACATCGCGTGCGTCATCGACGGACCCGCGCCGCCTATCCATACGTACGCACACTCTTCTCTGGTGACGCCCGTCGGCGGCGCGAAACGCGACGCGCCCACGCGCACGAACCCGTCATCTGCGACGGCCGTCTCCACGCCCGCGTCGCGTCTCGGGACGACGTCAACCTGAACCGCTTCAGCGATGATCACGCCCACGCCTCCGCTCGCGCCCTCCGCCGTCACCGATCGTCTTAAATCATCCAACGCCCAAAAGTACTCTTGGTCCGCCAACGCCACCACCGCCTTCGGTCGTCCCTCCGCCTCGTTCGCCCCTAATCGCGCCGCGTGCGCGCGAATCGCCCCCGCCACGCGTCCCGCGTCGATCGCGCGCCTATCGAACACCAATCTCGCTGGCGTTCGACTCGTCGGCGAGCAACACGCCCGTCCAAAGTGCACGATGGCGTCGGCGTCTCGGTGCGCCGCCGCCACCTCGTCCACGCAACACGCGCCGAACGTCGTGTCCGCGAGCACGAACACCTCGCGCGCGACCGCGGACTCGGACTCGGGCGCCTCGCCGTCGTCGAGCGCGCGCTGCAGCGTCCTCGCCAGACGCGCGGCGTCCGGGAGCTTTTCGTCGGGAAGTTGGAGCGCGACTCGTCGTCGGTCGCCCTCGCGAATCCATCGCGCGGTGGACTCGATGTCGTACGCGACGGCGAAGTCGTCGTCGCTTGCGGCGGTCGTCGACATGACGGACTCGCGCGACGCGTCGTGAGGCGACAAGTGTGTACAGAGTTTTGGTTACAAAAGGCGACGGCTCGGTTCGTCGGGAATAAATGGATGAAAAAAATGTGTGCGTGTGCGCGTGCGTGCGTGCGTTGTGCTTTTAAATGGTCGACTCTTCGTCGTCACCGTCGTCGTCGAGGGCGACGACGGACGATTTCGGACCGTCGAGCGATGCCGGAAGTCGCTCGGCGACGACGCGAAGGACGAGCGTCACCGAGGCGATGAAGGCGAACGGTAGAAACTGGTGCATCGGCGCGTCGCGCAGTCGCATGGCTCCGGCAAAGACCCAACCACAGATGACCGGCGCGACGATGCGCGCGAACGCGGAGGTGGTGCCGGAAATACCGTTGACTCTCGCCTTGACGGCGTCGTCGCACGAATTGTTCACGACGATGGTCACGGAGACGAACCCGATGCCCAGAGCACAAATTTTCGTACACTGCGACACCAACGCGACGGCCCAGAGCATCGTCTCGTTCGGCATGATGGATGCGAAAGGCGCGATCATGGACACCCCGGCGAAGAGCGCGACGCCGAATCGAAACGCTCTGACTGCGCCGAGAGCGTCGCATATTCTCTTATAGAGCACCAGTTGAAATACGAGCAAGGTGACGCCGCCACAAATCAACAGCACACCGATGTCTTTCGACGAAAAGTCACATCCACCGAGCTCTTTCGACGTTTTCAAAAACACAGGAAGCATCTCGTCGTATCCTATGGCGATCGCCGCTAGGATGGCGTAGCACCCGACGGCGACGGTCGTGTCCGGCGTGAACAAAACCTCTTTCGTCTCCTGGACGTCTTCGTCCACGGGCGTCTCGTCTTTGGCGCTCACCTCTCTATCCGTCCAATCGTCTAACTCTATCGCCTGTAGCTGCCCGGCGCTCGCCATTTTGACTAAACGTCTCGATTCGCTACCATGCGACGCTCTCGCCGCATGTCTCTTCGCGAACGACGCCGTTTCGGGAAGATAAAAGAATCCCAACACCGCTCCTAATCCCGTCAGCGAAGCCGCGACGCACATCGGTAAGAGATACGGATACGTCTCGAAAATCGTCCCTTTGAACGTCGCCGGCCACCGTTCCGCCGGCTTGACCAAATACCCTCCGACGCCCGGCGCCAAAGTGCTCGCCAACCCGTACCCGAGCGCCAGCACCCCGAACGCCTCGCTCTGCGCGCTCTTCGTGCACACCTCCCCGAGGAACGTCTTCACGATGGCCGCGTTCCCGTTCAGGCACCCACTCGCGAAGCGTCCCAGCGCCGCCTGGGTCAGACTCGTACTCGTCCCGAAGATGAACACCGACAGGGTGCTCGCCAACGAGCCCAGGAGCAGCGCCGGTCGTCGTCCGTGCCGGTCGCTGAAGTGCCCCCACGCATAGGCGGAACACAGCGCGCCCAGCGGCGCGGCGGCGCCGATGATGCCGACGTACATCCCGATTCGCTCCTCGGGAACGCGGCCGACGTCACTCACCATGTACGCCAACATGGGCCACACGACGTTCAGGTGGAACGCATCCACGACATTGAGTAGGACGAGAAGGGCCAGAAACGCGGGATGGTGCCGATCCCGTGGCGCGAGCGGCGCGAGCGGCGGCCACATGGCCGCGCGTCGCCCTCTGAGCCCCCCTCGGTGGGGCGCCCGCGGTTCGAGCGTCGACGCGTCGAGCGAGTTCGCGTCACCGTTCGCGCGCGCATCGCTCGCGCGCGGTGTACATCGATCAATCATCATTACATCATCGCGACTCGCGCGTCGTCGTCGCCGCCATCGAGCTCGCGCTCGCGCGTCGAGTCGTACGTCGCTCCGACGCGGTGCCAGCTTTCCTCGCGCGTCACACGCGTCCGTACCAGACGCACTCTCTCCATTTCGCCTTGACGCTCCCGCGCCGCTGTACCGCCTCCAACACCGCCTTCGGAGGGTCTAACCCGTACGCGCGCGCGCGATCCCACCGCTCCAATCGCGTCAACCCGAGCGCCGGTCCGTACGCGCTCGTCAGATCGAATTCTCGAAGCGTCGCCTCGTCTCGCGCCAACGACGCCTCATCGTCCTCGCTCTCGCTCTCGCTCTCGCGCTCGATCGAGATCTCACGCCCGCGCGCGCGCGATGTCCCTCTCGCGTCCACCTCCGCGCCTGCGCGCGTGCATCGCACGCCGTCAGTCGTTCGGTCGCGTCGTCGTCGGCGGCGTGTCGGAAACCACGACGTTGCGAAAGAATCACGCGCGAATGACGCACCTCGCCCCTTGACGCGCGCCGCACCGATCCCGGACTTCGCGTGCCTGAACGCGTCCGCGATCGTCCGCGTCTTCACCGTCGTCGCCGTCGCCGTCGGCGTCCTCTTCACGCCGCCCATCCTCGTCGGTGCGCGTCACACTGACGAGTCGATCGAGACGCCCGTCGTGCGCACCCACAGAGCGCGCTCGACCGCGCGATCGAGACGGCCGTCGCGTGCACCCACAGAGCGCTCGACCGCGCGATCGAGACGCCCGTCGCGCGCACGCAGAGCGCGCTCGGTCCGGCGTTCCGGGCACCGCCGCATCGCCAATTCGACGCGTGCGACGACGGCGGCGACGACGGCGGCGGCGATGCGTCGCGCGAGCGCGGGCGCGAAGACCGAGACGACGCTGGAGGACGTGCGCGTGGTGTCGGGTGAGGAGACGGCGGCGGTGGGGGCGCGCGCGAGGGGTGAGGGTGACGATGGCGCGTCGCGACGCGTCGAACCGAAACCGGTGGGAACGAAGACGTCGTCGGGTGCGGACGTCGCGCCCGCGATGGAGACGGACGAGGAGACGGAGGAGGAGGAGGAGGAGTGGTTTGATGTCGTGCGCGGAGGGATGCATAAGTTTTGGAACATTGCGTTGGGAGTGGTGTTGATCGGCGCGAGCGCGTGGATGCGCGAGGCGGGCACGGGCGACAGACGAGGGTGGAAGTACGCCGCGATCGCAGCGGGCGTGCTCCTCGGACGCACGTTCGCCAGAGGTTTTGTCGTGGCAGTGATTTATGTGTTGGAGAACGTGTTGCCGTTGGATATGGTGGCGTATTATTTCGACGCGTTGTCGCCGGCGTTGACGACGTTGTTTTGGTACGCGGGCGTGAGCGTGGAAGCCGGATTGTTGTTCAGTCGAACCGAAATCGGTCGAGACGAGTGGGAGGCGGCGACGAACGTGGTGGTGTTGATTGGTTTGTACCTGTTGGCTCGATGTTTTGCGTTGTTGATCGTCAAGATACTCACGGCGCGTTTACACGCGGGGACGTTTTGGGAACAGTTGAAATCGACGGTGAGACACGAGGTGTTGTTTAAAAGTCTCACGGGCGCGCCTGTGCGTCCGAGACCGAACCGACATCGAACGATAAAGCACTCGGCGTCGTTCAGTAAGCTCAGGTCTCTGGATTCCGTTAAGAGACCGCCGGGTGGAGTCAGGCACGTCGCGCGCACAGATTCCGACGCGTCTGATTCTCACGCCAACGCCGTCGAAACGTCCACGAGCGAAGCCGAACAGGCGGAGCAACTCATGAAGGACATTCACGAGACCCTCTCCACGAAAGTGGACGCTATGGATGCGGAAAACGACGCATGGCAACAAGAAGATACGAACATACGCGTCGCGGCGGAGCAGGCGGCGTCGCTCATCAAGACTACGACGCAACCCGAAGCCGCCGGCGTCGAGAATGGATTTTCCTTCTTCTCTACCCTCTCCATGTTCAAGCCCCCGAAGTCGTCGTCGTATATGGCTCGTTTTAGCGCCACGGATCAAGTCTTGGAGCGCGCGAAGACGACGGTCGATGCGGAATCCATGTCATCCGAGACGGACGCGGAGTTGCGCAAGGCGGCGCGCATGATTTTCAATCACATTCGTCGACCGGGCGAAAAGTTCATCACCAAGGATGCGATTCGAGATTTCCTCCCGAAGAAGGACATCGACGAGGCGTTCGATTTACTCTCCGGACAGGATCACTTTGAATTCCCCACGATAGGTCTCACCGATCTCTGTCGAGGCATTCGAAAGATGTTTGACGAACGCTATCTCCTCGGGCAAACGCTCCAATCGATGGAAGGGTTGGCCGAGAGCCTCGGTCGAAGCTTGCAGGGATTATTCTTCTTCATTGTCTGCATCATCGGGATGTTTTTGTTCAAGCTGGACGTTGCGAACATGTGGCTGCTGTTTTCATCGTCCGTGCTGGCGCTGACGTTCATTTTTGGATCGTCGGCGTCTCGCGCATTCGAGGCGGCGGTAATGATTTTCGCCGTGTCGCCGTTTAACATTGGCGACTGGATCGTCATCGACGGGAACAATTACAAGGTGATCGAACTCGGTATTCACGCCACAAAACTGCTCGATCTCTTCAACGAGCTTACGTACATGCCGACGTCACAAATCGCGTCGAAAACCATCGTCAATCTCACGCGATCGCCCGAGGTGTGGATGGTCGCCGGCGTCGAGGTGGACATGGGCATCACACTGCAGCAGTGCAAACACCTCGAGAGCATCTGCACG
>Ga0181584_10002336_pt1 | contig 14564 bp, 12 predicted proteins | sample 071ome_30_FD_132462 | JGI IMG/M metagenome (GOLD analysis project Ga0181584, IMG submission 132462) | Coastal salt marsh microbial communities from the Groves Creek Marsh, Skidaway Island, Georgia - 071406AT metaG (megahit assembly) | ecosystem: Environmental > Aquatic > Marine > Intertidal... | reverse complement strand
GCATACGAGGCTGCCATCCTCATTCATGAACAGGGGCGCGCCCTCAACCCGGCGGCGATTGGCAAGGCGATCGCCGACAAGGCAAAGGCACTCGGGGTTCGTTTCAACCTGTCCGAAACAAGGGCCATTTCGCGTCACGGGGATGGCTGGACCGCGATCTGCGGCGACAGGCAATATAACGCCCGCAAGATGGTGCTGGCGGCCGGCGTCTGGTCGGCCTCGCTGCTGAAACCGCTTGGATTCAACCTGCCGCTCGAGGCGGAGCGCGGGTATCATCTTCTGTGCCGTGAACCGGGAATAAACATCAATAATTCCATCATGGATGTCGAGCATATGTGTGTCGCCAGCCAGATGGCGGCCGGCGTCCGGATTGCCGGCACGGCAGAATTCGCCGGCATTCAGGCGGCGCCGGATCACCGGCGCGCCTTTGTCTTCAGGAACGCGCTGGAAAGCCTGTTCCCCGGCATCAACACGGATCAGGCGGAACCCTGGATGGGGCGACGGCCGACCTTTCCCGACAGCCTGCCCTGTATCGGTCCGGTGGCGGGACAGGATGGCCTGTTTGCGGCGTTTGGCCACTCGCATTACGGGTTGGGTCAGGCGCCGACCACGGGTCGGATCATCGCCGACTGCGTGACCGGTCGCAAATCCGATATCAATCTACAGCCCTACAGGACAGGCAGGTTCACATAAAACAGAATTACGAAACCATTATTGTCGGTGGCGGTCTTGTCGGGTTCAGCATTGCCTACGGGCTGGCAAGACGTGGTCTGGATTGTGTTCTGCTTGACGCCTCCGACACCGATTTCAGGGCGGCGCGGGGAAATTTCGGGCTGGTCTGGGTGCAGGGCAAGGGGTCCGGCTTTTCGGCCTATGCCGACTGGACGATGCGATCCGCCGAATTATGGCCGACACTCTCTTCGGAACTGCAGGAACTGACCGGCCGTGATCTCGGGCTTGAGCAGGAGGGTGGCATCCATATCTGCCTCAGCCAGGCGGAATATGACGACCGCAAGGCAAGGCTCGATGCGCTGAGATCGCACCAGAATGGCCGCTTTCATTATGAAATGCTGGACCGGCAGGCGCTGCTTGATCTGCAGCCTGACCTGGGCCCGGATGTTGTTGGCGGGTCCTGGTGCCCGGCCGATGGCCATGTCAATCCGCTCTATCTGTTGCGAAGTCTTCATGACGGGTTCCTGCGCCATGGCGGAAAGGTTCATTCGGACGCCGAAGTCAGCGACATCGCCTCCAAGACGGGCATTTTCACCGTGACCAGCAGGCAGGGTGTCGTGCGGGCGCCGCGCCTTGTCCTTGCCGCCGGCCTTGGCAACCGGACGCTGGCCCCGCTGGTGGGGCTCACTCAGCCGGTTCGCCCGCAGAAGGGCCAGATCCTGGTCACGCAGAAGACCGACAGGATGATCAGACTGCCGATGACATTGCTTCGCCAGACCGCCGAGGGCAGTATCATGATTGGTGACAGCAAGGAGGAGGTCGGGTTTGATATCTCGTCCACGACCGATGTGATGGCGCAGATCGCGCATCGGGCGGAACGGACGATTCCAGCCCTGAAACACCAGCAGATCATCCGCAGCTGGGCCGCCTTGCGGGTAATGTCACCGGATGGCTTTCCGGTCTATGACCAGTCGCTCACGCATCCCGGGGCGTTCGCCATCACCTGTCATAGCGGGGTGACGCTGGCGGCGGCGCATGCCCTCGATCTTGCCGGCGATATTGCCTCTGGCGGGCTGGCGCATCATTTGAGTGAATTCACGGAAAGACGGTTCAATGTTTCGCCAGGTTAGACCACAACCACAGGACATCACCATCTATATCGACGACAGACCCTGTGCGGCGAGGGTTGGTGATTTGCTTGCCAACATTCTGCTGCAGGAAGGCATGAGCGCGGTGCATGCCGCCCCGAACGGCACGCCGCGAGGCCCCTATTGCATGATGGGTGTCTGTTTCGACTGCATGGTCAGGCTCGAGGATGGACGTTTTGAACAGGCCTGCCAGACATATGCCGAGGACGGTCTGCGGATCTATCTGCCGGTAAGCGTTGTCGATGAGTCGGGCCAATGACCGCCGGATCGCATTATGACCTTGTCATCATCGGCGCCGGACCGGCCGGCATGGCTGCCGGCATCGAGGCCTCGAGGGGCGGGTTGCGCGTGTTGATCCTCGATGACCAGCCGGCGCCGGGCGGACAGGTCTATCGCCATATCTCACAGAACGCTGTCCGGCGCGAGGCCGTACCCTATCTTGGCGGCGATTACTGGTCGGGACAGGCGCTTGCCGATGCCTTCGCGGCCTCATCGGCCGAATTGTGGTCGGAAAGCCGGGTCTGGCAGATCACCGGTGACAGGCAGGTGTTCCTTTCTCGCCATGGTGCGGCGCAGAGCGTCAGCGCCGGGGCGATCCTGATTGCGACAGGCGCGATGGAGCGCCCGATGCCGGTGCGCGGCTGGACATTGCCCGGGGTGATGAGTGTCGGCGCGGCGCAGACCATGCTGAAAACCGCTGGCAGCGGCGCCGACGGGGCGGTGTTCGCCGGCTCGGGCCCGCTTTTCTATCTGACGATCTGGCAGTATCTGCAGGCAGGCTTTGCCGTCAGGGCGGTGATCGATACCGCCCCGGCCAGAATGACGCTGGCGCAGTACTGGCTGGCCCTGCCGGCATTGCTGCAACCGGGGCTGTTGCTGAAGGGGCTTCGCTGGCGCGCCGCGATTCGCCGGAAGACGGACTATTTTGTACAGGCCACATCGGTCGCGATCACCGGTGAGGAGCAGGTGACAGGCCTGTCCTTCACGGATGCCGGCGGGAAGCGGCAGACGATTCCGGCCGAGCATCTGTTCATCCATCAGGGTGTTGTCCCCAATGTAAGCCTGACCATGGCGAGCGATCTTGCCCACAGATGGTGTCCACGCCAGCTGTGCTGGCATCCCCGGACCGACCTGTTTGGCGAGAGTTCGGTTGCCGGCATCTTTGTCGCCGGTGACGGTATGGGCATTGCCGGTGCGGCGGCGGCGGTATCATCCGGCAGGCTGGCGGCGCGCCGGATCATCGCCAGGGCAAGGGGAATCGCCCTTCCCATGGCCCCTGTCTGGCGTCTCCTGAAATGGCGACAGGCGGCGATCAGACCCTTTCTCGACAGTCTGTTCAGACCGCCTGACGAATGGCGGGTGCCGCAGGATGACAAGGCGATTGTCTGTCGCTGCGAGGCGCTGACAAAGGCCGATGTCGCCGCCGCCATCGCGTTGGGCGTATCCGGCCCGAACCAGTTGAAAGGCTATTGCCGCGCTGGCATGGGCCGGTGCCAGGGGCGCATGTGCTCGCTGACCATCCAGAAGATGATTCATGATCATGGCGGCCAGCCGGAGGACAAGGTCGGCCATCTGAGGATCCGTCCGCCGATCCGGCCGCTGACGGTGGGCGAGCTGGCGGCGCTGGCGAATGACGATGCCAACGCCTAGGGAGCGGATCATTGTCATTGGTGGTGGCATCCAGGGCTGCTCCGCCGCCTGTTTTCTGGCCAAGCGGGGACAGCAGGTGACGCTGATCGAAAAGGACCATATCGGCCGCCATGCGTCCGGGGTCAATGCCGGTGGTGTGCGACGCCTTGGTCGCGATCCGTGTGAAATTCCGCTCAGCCTTGCGGCGATGGATATCTGGACTTCGCTCGATGACGAAATCGGCGGGCATGCCGATGCCTTTCACCCGTGCTTCTATCTGAAGGTTGCCCTTGATGAGGCCGGACACGCGCTTGGCCTTGCGCGGGTGGACTCGCTGCGGCAGGCCGGCTTCCGGCATGAGGTCTGGCTGGAGGATTCCGATATTCGTTCAAGACTCCCGCACCTGTCAGGCCGGACATTTGGCGGCATTCTTGTTGAGGGTGACGGGTGGGCCGTGCCATGGCGGATCGTCCAGGGTTTTGCCAGAGCGGCGGTCAGGCACGGCGCGACGCTGGTCGAGGATTGCCGCGTTCTCGACCTGAAGCGGGATGGTGAAGGCTGGCAGGTGAACAGCTCAAAGGGAACATTCGCGGCCGATCAGGTGGTGAACTGTGCCGGTGCCTGGGCCGCCGCGCTTGCCCGGCGGGCCGGTGAGCCGGCCTTGCCGCTGTCCCCCCACGCGCCGATGCTGGCGGTGACCGATCGCCGGCCGCCGATCCTGCCGGCGGTGATGGGTGTGCTGGGCCATACATTGTCCCTGAAACAGCTTGATACCGGGCAGTTTGTCATTGGCGGCGGGGTCAGGGCGCGGGCGGATCTGGACAAGAACAGGGGCGAGGTCGCCATTCCCGAACTGGCGTCGTCGATGCGGCTCGCAACGACGCTGTTTGCCGATATTGCCAGCACGCAGATCATCCGCTGCTGGTCGGGAATTGAAGGCTATATGCCTGACAATCTGCCGGTAATCGGCCGTGGCCGACAGCCGGGGCTGGTGCATGGATTCGGCTTTTCCGCGCATGGCTTTCAACTGGGCCCGGCGGTCGGCGAGGCGCTGGCCGATCTTGTCATGGGACGGCAGCCGCGTGTCTCGCTCGAGGCGTTCGATCCCCGCCGGTTTGAAAGCGCCGCCTGACCTGTCCTATTTCGGGCTGGCCGCAAGCCTGTCACGAAGCCGGTAATAGGTCATCGCCAGCGGCATGAACCACGGGTCACCGGTATAGAAGGGAAGCGTGTGCATCGGCAGGTTGCCGAACACGCTGTCGCCCTCCTCGCCAAGGATCATCAGCGCCGCCTTCTGGCCAAGCCAGCGCGCCCAGACGGTTCCGGACCCGCAGAATCCGGCCGGATAGATGACCCCGTCCCTGACAACAAGTTTCGGCAACTGGTCAAAGGGGAAGGCGACGAATCCCTGCCAATGAGCGTCGATCCGGGTGTCACCGAGCGCCGGGAAAATGGTCGCCAGAGCGTCATGAAGCTGGCGTTTCGCGCGTGCGGTGTCCTTGTGCCCGCGGCGGCCGCCAAGCAGGATCCGCTCGCCGTCAGGCGATGGCCGGTAATAATAGCCAAGCTGTTTTGACTCGCCGAACATGGTCAGCTTCGGCATCAGTGACTGAACACGGTTCCGGCCGATTTTCTCGGTCGCGATCATCTCGGATATCACCGGCACGAGGCGGCGCCGCAGCCAGGGCTGGGCCCGATCCGTATAGGCATTGGTCGCCGAAATGACATGTTCCGCCGCGATTTCGCCGCGATCTGTCAGAATGACAAAATCCGATTGCCGCCTTTCTATTTGCAGGACTGGCGTCTCGGAAAAGACCTTCACCCCGGCCTCCAGCGCCAGGCGCAGCATTTCATGCATCAGCTTTGCCGGATGGATGCCGCCGATATCGGGCCGCAGAATGCCGCCTTCATAGATCGATGATTCGGTGTAGTCGGCCATCTCATGCTTTTCGATGAAGACCGGGCCAATGCCGTACCGGGCCTGAAAGGCGTCATTGTCCCGCTTGATCCTGTCCGCGGAAAACTGGCCCGTCAGGCCGACAACCCGGCCGACCGGCTGAAAGTCGCAATCAATATTCTCGTCCTGGATGAATCGGGCAAGGTCGGCCCGAGCCGCCACGGCTTCATCGAAGAATTGCTGTGCCCGTTCGGCGCCAAAACGTTTCTTCAGCTGAGTTGCGGAAAGCCTGATATTGCCGCTGGTGATACCACCATTGCGGGTGGATGCCCCTTCGCCGATCAGCCCTTTTTCCAGAATGACGACGTTTCTGCCTGCGCGGGCGAGTGTGAGGCCTGCCGACAGCCCGGTGAAGCCGCATCCGATGATGGCGATGTCGGCATGCTGTTGCCACTCGGCTGGCGGTGCCGGGCGGGGTGGCCGTTCCTGCCACCAGTAGCAGTTGAAATCCTGATTGGTGTTCATGGACTGACGATGTCAAATTGGCAGGTAGCAGTCAAATTCATTCGGCGACAAGCTGTCGCCACTGGAGCTGATACAGGTGCCGACAGGTGGCGATAGTCCTTTGCTGCCATGCCCCCGATTTCGCCGCCGGGAATAACGAGGTGGATTTCGAAGGCAGATTTACCGCCGACATGCTATCACCGTCTTTGACGCGCCCGGACGGGATATGCGGCCTGACTTTGAAAATCCCGCAGCGCCGGGACAGGAAACGCCAGAAGGGTAATCTGAATGATTTCGGTAGGTGGTGAAAATCTCATCGATCTGGTGTCCGGCGAGGCGGCTGCAAACGGTCTGCCGCAATATGTTGCCAATCCGGGAGGCTCACCCTTCAATGTCGCCATGGCGGCCGGCCGGCAGGGCCGGCAGGTTGCCTATCTGACACCGGTCTCCGAGGATGCGCTTGGCGAACTTCTGGCTGAATGCCTTGTGCAGAGCCATGTGGAGCTTGTTGCGCCGCGGCTGCCGCACCCGACATCGCTGGCTGTCGTATCGATCACCGACGGCATCCCGTCCTATGCCTTTCACCGCAATGGCACGGCCGAACGTCAGGTCAGCATCGACAGCCTTCAACGCGACATGCCAGCTGCCACCACGCTGTTTCATGTCGGCTCGCTCGCGCTGATCGACGGCGATGATGCCGACATCTGGGAGACATTTTTCGCCGGCTGCCAGGGCCGTGGCTTGATGACGTCGATGGACCCGAATGTGCGGCCCGGCCTGATCAGCGACCGCGACAGCTATGTCGCGCGAATCAGGCGGATGATGCGTCATGTCGATATCTTCAAACTCAGCGACGAGGATCTGGAATGGCTCTATCCGGACAGATCGCATGACGATGCTCTTGCCGCGTGCCGCGATGATTGCGATGCCGTGCTGTTCATCCTGACGCTTGGCGGGGCGGGATCGCGCGCGTTTCTAGGCGATATCGAGATACAGGCGGATGCCCCCGCTGTCGAAACCCTTGTCGATACGGTTGGCGCCGGCGATACCTATATGGCCACCATCCTGTCCTGGGTGGTGGAAACCGGCCTGACCTCGCGCGCCGCGCTGGCGGCGATTGACGAGAATACGCTTCGCGCCGCCATCCACCGCGCCGCCGGTGCTGCCGCCATCAATTGCGGCAGGTCGGGTTGCAACCCGCCATGGCGTGAAGAACTGGGGAGCGTTTAACCCGGAACGGATTTCGAGAGGTTGCCGACCTGCCAAGCCGACCTGCCAGAGAACCTTCAGATCGATTGCTGTCGGTCGGCTTGATTTGACACGCCGGGCGGCCCAGGATCAGGGACTGGCTATCGCGGCTTCCATGCTGGCGTGGCCATGGTGAGGACTTGACGACATGAACCCATCCCTTCCCCGGAACGCCCCGGAACGCGGCTTTGATGAAGCCGAATTTGCGGTACGCACGGCGCGCGCCCAGCGGCAGATGTCACTGGCAGGAATCGCCGGGCTGTTGCTGATGAGCGAGCCGGAGGTGCGGTATTTCAGCGGCTTCCAGACGCTGTTCTGGCAGAGCCCGACGCGCCCCTGGTTCCTGTTCGTGCCGGCGACCGGCAAACCTGTCGCGGTGATCCCTGAGATTGGCGCCGCGCTGATGCGGCGGAGCTGGCTTGATGACATCCGGACCTGGAGCGCGCCGGCTCCTGATGATGACGGTATCAGCCTGCTGGCCGACCTGTTGAGGCCGCTGGCGCGGGATGGCGCGACACTAGGCGTCATGAAGGGCCATGAAACGCATCTTCGCATGCCGCTTGGCGACTGGGAGCGTTTGACAGCGTTGCTGCCGGGGCTCGAGATTGCCGATGCGACAACCCTTGTCCAGGGGCTGCGCATGGTGAAGAGCGAGGCCGAGATCGACAAGCTTCGTCATATCTGCACCATCGGCTCGGCGGCCTTTGACGCGGTGCCGGAATTTGCTGTGGCCGGCCAGCCGCTTGACGATGTGTTTCGCGCCTTCAGGCGTGCCGCTATCGGCTTTGGCGCCGATGATACGCCCTACCTTGTTGGCGGGGCCGATCAGGGCGGCTATGCGGATGTGATCTCGCCGCCGACCTCGCGACCCTTGCAGCCAGGCGATGTGCTGATGCTCGACACCGGTTGTGTCTGGGACGGCTATTTCTGTGATTTCGACCGTAACTGGGCGATTGGCCGTGCCGATGAGACGGCAAGGCAGGCCTATGATGTGCTGTGGCGCGCCACCGAGGCTGGCATTGCCGCGGCGCGGCCGGGCAACAGCTGCCGCGACCTGTTCATCGCCATGTCCGATGTGATTGCCGAGATGGATGACAGCGGCGGTGATGTCGGCCGGCTTGGTCACGGGCTGGGCATGCAGCTGACCGAACAGCCTTCGCACGCCATGTTCGACCGGACTGTGCTTGTCGAGAACATGGTGTTGACCATCGAGCCATCCCTGTCCTATGGCGACGGGTTGATGATGGTGCATGAGGAAAATATCGTGGTGCGTGAAGACGGGGCTGAACTGCTGACACGCCGCGCCCCGCCCGAACTGCCCCTGATCGGGTGACAGCATGCGCCGTGCGGCACCCTGACAGCAAGGAAGGATATGGCAATGTCACATGTATTTCCGCGTAGCATGAAGACCGTCCCGCCGGTTGCCGTGGCCGGTGAGGGCTGCTACGTCATCGATTCCACCGGCAAGCGTTATTTCGACGGGTCCGGCGGTGCGGCGGTGTCCTGCCTTGGCCATGACCATCCGGCGGTGATTGATGCGGTGCGCGAACAGATCGGCAGGCTGGCTTTCGCGCATACCGGCTTTTTCACCTCCGAGCCGGCGGAATCACTGGCCAGTCTTCTTGCTGCGCAGGCGCCGCCGGGGATCGAGCATGTCTATTTCGTTTCCGGCGGGTCGGAGGCGGTGGAGGCGGCGATCAAGCTGGCGCGGCAGTATTTTGTCGAGCGCGGCATGCCGGAACGAAGGCACATCATCGCGCGCCGCCAGAGCTATCACGGCAACACGCTTGGCGCGCTTGCCGCCGGTGGCAATGCATGGCGCCGCCAGGCCTTTGCGCCCCTGCTTGTCGAAACAAGCCATATCGCGCCCTGTTACGCCTATCGCGAGATGCGCGATGACGAGAGCGAACGCGCCTTTGGCGAGCGTGTTGCCGACGAGCTTGAAACCGAAATCCGGCGCCTTGGTCCGGACAATGTGATGGCCTTCATTGCCGAACCCGTCGTTGGGGCCACGCTTGGCGCGGTGCCGGCGGTGACAGGATATTTCGCCAGGATTCGTGACATCTGCGATCGCCATGGCGTGCTGCTGATCCTTGACGAGGTGATGTGCGGGATGGGGCGCACCGGCTATCTGTTCGCCAGTGAAGCGGATGATGTACGTCCCGATATCGTGACCATCGCCAAGGGGCTTGGTGCCGGCTATCAGCCGGTCGGCGCGATGCTGTGCAGCGGTGACATCTACCGCACCATCGAATCGGGAAGCGGCTTTTTCCAGCATGGCCATACCTATCTTGGTCACCCGACGGCCTGCGCGGCGGCGCTGGCAGTGATAACGACGCTTCTCGATGAACAGTTGATTGGCCGTGTCCAGGTCCAGGGTGCGAAATTGAAAGCCGCGCTTGAAGACCGGTTCGGCACGCATCCGCATATTGGCGATATTCGTGGCCGCGGACTGTTCCTTGGCATGGAGTTCGTCGCTGACCGGGCGACAAAAACCCCGTTCGATCCTGCCGAGGCGCGGCACCGGGCGTTCAAGGCGGCGGCATTTGAGGCCGGGCTGATCTGCTATCCGATGGGTGGCACAATCGATGGCCGTCACGGCGATCACGTGGTGCTGGCGCCGCCTTTCATCATCAGCGACGACCAGATCGGGGAGATGTGTGACAAGCTGGATCTGGCGGTGCAATCGGTGCTGGCCTGACATTTGCCATACCTGACACTGTCCATACCTGACACGTACATACCTGGCGCCGTTTCGAGGCTGGTATCGGCGGCCATTCTGCGCCACCATATGACTAGTATATGACCAGCATATGACTACCATGTGACGATGGCGCGTCACCGCCCCTCGGCAATATTTATATTGTCGCCATCGAGGGGCATGTGTGATCGCCGCCCTCAGGGAGAACTGCCATCTTCAAATATATCTGCCAGCGCATGCCCTTGCTGTTTTCGCCGACGCGCCGGAACTGGCGTGTCCTTGCCGGTGTGGCATGACCATCCCGATGGCAGGCGGCGCGCCGCCACGCCCGGCCCTGCAAGCTGGCGACAATGTGAAAGGCGCGCTGTTCATGCTGGCCGGCATGTTCGTGTTCTCGGCCGTCGATGCGCAGGCCAAATATCTGACCTCGCACTTGCCGGCGCTGCAGATTGTCTGGACCCGTCAGATCGGCCTTGTCCTGGGTGTTCTGATGCTCATTGCCTGGCATGGCCGGACAATTCTGCGGACCGGCTTTCCAATGTTGCAGATCGGCCGCGGGGCTGCGGCGGCCCTGTCGGCAACGTTTTTTATAACCGGGCTGAATTTCGTCGCGCTGGCGGACGCCGTGTCGGTCACCTTTGTGGCGCCGCTTGTCGTGACCATGCTGGCGGCGCTGTTGCTTGGTGAACGTGTCGGGCTGCATCGCTGGGCCGCCACGGTCATCGGGTTTCTTGGTACCCTGATCGTGATCCGGCCCGGGATGGAGAGCTTTCACCCCGGGCTGCTCCTGCCCTTGCTGGCGGCAATCCTGTTTGCTATCAGGCAGGTCATCTCACGCCATATCGGGTCGCGTGACCGCACCGAGACGACGCTGGCCTATACCGCGTTGACCGCCTTTCTGATGCTGAGCGTTGTGCAGCCCTTTATCTGGCAGCCGATTGGCTCACTGAAACTGATTGCCATCATCACCTCGATGTCACTGATGGCGGCGCTCGGTGAATTTCTGGTCATCCGCGCTCTCGAGATCGGGCAGGCTGTCTTTGTCTCGCCACTTCACTATACCATCATCATCTGGGCGAGCCTCTATGGCTATCTGATCTTTGGCCAGTTTCCAGATATCTGGACCTGGGCCGGGTCCTTCGTGATCATGGCGTCGGGACTCTATATCTTTCATCGCGAGCGCAAACGCGCCGCCATACAGCAGGACCGCCCGGACTAGCCCGGACTGGTATGGCCCGGACTGGTATGGCCCGGACTGGTATGGCCCGGGCCAGCATCTGCTGATGCAAAATTTGCATCGATACCGATCAAATATAGCCCTTTCAGTATCTGCGCGCCCCTTTTACCACATCATGCCGGTTTTTTGTGAGCAGGGGAAAGGGCACTGCCATGGGACTGATGTTCATGACCGATCTTGATGGCACATTGCTGGGACATGACGATTTCAGCTTCGCGTCGATTCGTGATGACATTCTGGCGTTGCTGCGCAGCGGTGTTACGATGGTCCCGAATTCGAGCAAGACAAGCTGCGAGATCAGCGCCTTCTGTGACGAACTTGGCGCCAGCCTCCCCTTCATCTGCGAGAATGGCGCGGCGCTGGTCAACAGGCGCCTGTTCGATCTGCCGGCAGCTCCGGACAGCCCGGATGTCGTCGGCCTTGCGCCGGATCGCCTGATGGCGTTGTGGGACCGTCACATCGAGGCCTCGCTGAAGCGTCATTGCCATTTCCTGGCTGATCTGGGGCAGGCCGAGCAGGCCTGGCATCTCGGGCTTCGTGGCGCGGCGCTGAAACAGGCGATGGCGCGCGATTATTCAGCGCCTTTTGTGTTCACCGGTCCGGACCCGGAATTCAGTGACTTACAGCAGCAGGCCGGCAATGCCGGACTGGCCATCAAACGTGGTGGCCGGGTCTGCAACCTGTCGGCCGGTCATGACAAGTCGGGATTCACCGGGGCTCTGCGCGCGGAATATCAGGCCGCCGGCACCGAGCTTGTCATTGTCGGTTTTGGCGATGGCGAGAATGACATCGGCATGCTCGAGACATCCGATATCGCCTGCATTGTGCCACGGCCGGGCCACCCGCCACTGACGCTGGCCTCGCCGCCGCCAACTGTCATCACCGCCCGGCGCACGGCGCCGGAGGGATGGCTTGAAGCGGCGCGACAGGCACTTTCAATCCTGGAATGCGAGAGGGGAGATCAACATGGGTGATTTCCAGCAGGGCGGCGTGGTCGCCACGCTTCATAATTTCGACACCAAGCCGCTTGAGGAACTTGAGGCGGACCTGAAGCTGTTCTCCGGCTACCGGCCGATGGAACTGATCCTGCCAAGCCTCTATTCCGAGCTAGATGGTCCGGCGCTGGATCATATTGTCGATGAGATCGCCAAGGTGGACTATCTTGGCCATGTCACCATCGGCCTCGACAAGGCGGACCGCGACGGGTTCGAGCGCGCCTGCAGCTTCTTTTCACGGTTGAACACGCCCTTTTCGATCCTGTGGAATGACGGGCCGCGCCTGCGGGCCATCCAGCAGGAACTCGAGGAACGGGCGCTTGGCCCGACCGAGGCCGGCAAGGGCCGCAATGTCTGGTACTGCATCGGCTTCACGAACGCCCGTGGCAAGGCCGAGGCGGTGGCGCTTCATGATTGTGATATTCTGACCTATGACCGCAGCTTGCTGGCAAGGCTGTTCTATCCGATCGCCAATCCGAATTTCCAGTTCGAGTTCTGCAAGGGGTATTATGCCCGCGTCGCCGAGGGGCGGATGAATGGCCGCGTGTCGAGGCTTCTTGTCACGCCGTTGTTGCTGGCGATGGAACGCGTTCTGGGGCCAAGCGACTATATCAGCTTCATGAAGAGCTTCCGCTACCCGCTTGCCGGCGAATTTTCCTTCCGGCGCTCGCTGATCCCGGAATTACGTATCCCGTGGGACTGGGGGCTTGAGGTCGGTGTCCTGTCCGAGATGCAGCGCAATCAGGCAAGCAACCGGATCTGTCAGGTCGATATCGCGGCGAATTATGACCACAAGCACCAGGATCTCTCGGAGTCCGACAGCACCTCCGGCCTGTCGCGCATGTCGATCGATATTTCCAAGGTGCTGATTCGCAAGCTGGCAACGCAGGGGCATTGTTTCGGCCCGGATACATTCCGGACGATCAAGGCAACCTATTTCCGGATCGCGCTGGACATGGTCAGTTTCTATCAGAGCGACGCCGAACTGAACGGGCTGTCCTTTGACATCAATGCCGAGGAACGTGCTGTCGAGCTGTTTGCCGAGAACATTATGCGGGCCGGCGATGACTTCACCTACACGCCGATGGAAACGCCTTTCATCGCCCCCTGGACCCGCGTGAATTCCGCCATTCCCGATCTTGGATACCGGCTGCGACGTGCTGTCGAGGCCGACAATCAGGAAATGCGTGAGCTGACCCGCACACAGGTGGTGTTGCCGATGGTCGGGCGGACCGGCTGATACGCCAGCGGCTCGCCACGCGACCCGCATGATGCTTTCACAGGATAAGATGACAAAATGACAACCGAAAGCGTTTTCGGTTGACTCCGAAATCGCTTTCGGGAAGGGTTTCGCTATGGAGGAACCAACAAGATTGAAGGTCATTGCCGAGCGGCTGAACCTGTCGCAGAGCACCGTGTCACGGGCTCTGAACGACTATCAGGACATCTCGGAGCGGACCAAGCGGCTTGTTCGCGAGGCGGCCAACGAGCTTGGCTACCAGCCGAACATGCATGCCAGACGGCTTGCGCTTGGCAAGTCCGAGACGCTTGGCTATGTGATGCCCTGGCAGGGCAGGCAGGTGACCGAATCCTTCCTCAGCGAGCTCATGGCCGGCATGGCCAAGGCGCTGGCCGGCTATGGCTGGGACCTGACGGTGCTGGTCCCACACAGTGTCGAGGAGGAGCTGGAGCTGTTTCAGAGGATCGCCAGCACACGCCATATCAGCGGGCTGGTGATCTCGCGTACCTACAGCGACGACCTGCGGTTCCGCGCTCTTCGCGATCTGCAGATACCTTTCGTGTCGCATGGCCGGTCCAATGATTGTGACCGGACGGCCTGGCTTGACGTTGACAATGAACTTGCCTTTGCCGAGATGACAGCGCATCTCGCCGGCCTCGGACATCGCCGGATTGCCCATATTGCCGGGCCGGAGGTCTATAATTTCGCCCGTCAGCGCCGTGCGGGCTGGCGCCGCGGCATCAGTGAGGCCGGGCTTGATCCGGACAGCGCGCCACTCGCGGAGACCGAGCTCAGCTTCGAAGGTGGCAAGGCCGCGATGGTCAGGCTTCTGGCGCTCGAACCACCGCCGACCGCCGTTTGTTGTGTGTCGGATGTTGTCGCCATCGGCGCGATGCAGGCGATCCGCGATGCCGGGCTGGTGCCGGGCCGGGAAATCTCGCTTGTCGGCTATGACGGGCTTGAGATCGGTGCCTGGATCGAGCCGCCACTTACCACGATGCGCCAGCCGCAGCGCGCGGCGGGGCGCCAGCTGGCAGAAATGTTGATCAGTCTTGTCGAGGGTGCCAGCCAGCCCGCCGACAATCAGGAACTCGTGCGTGCGTCACTCGTGCGTCGGGGAACGGCCAATCCACCCGTTTCGGATTGGCCGGAAAGCCGGCAGGCAGTCCGGCAAACAACAATAGCAAACTCTGGAGGTGTTGACTCATGAGACCACTTTTCCTAACGGCAGCGACGGCGGTGATCACCACCCTTGTCGCAGGCGTCGCACAGGCGGACACGATTCGCTTCTGG
>Ga0181584_10002331_pt1 | contig 14577 bp, 7 predicted proteins | sample 071ome_30_FD_132462 | JGI IMG/M metagenome (GOLD analysis project Ga0181584, IMG submission 132462) | Coastal salt marsh microbial communities from the Groves Creek Marsh, Skidaway Island, Georgia - 071406AT metaG (megahit assembly) | ecosystem: Environmental > Aquatic > Marine > Intertidal zone... | reverse complement strand
TAATTCCATACGCTACCAAGCACATTAACATCATAATATTTGTTTACCCAACCGTCTGCGTTAGCATTAGGAGTTCTAACTCTTAAGCTAAGATTTCTAGGATCTGTGGTAGTATTACCATAGCCCGCTGTTCCAGGAGAATGAACAACATCAATTTCTATAACTCCACTAGCAGCTTTTAAGCCGGCTACATCACTACCAGGATCATCAAATTCACTATTGTAAATCTTTAATAATCTTTGACTATAATCATCAACATCGTTTATTCCACTAGGTTCTGATGCTAATTTGTTAATATAAAAACCGACACCTATACCACTAGCCACAAAATTGTCTGATCCATCTACAACGCCAGATATATCCACAGGAAAATTTGTTAAAGACAAAACACCCTGACCAGTATAAACCCTATCCACAGTACTAGTAGTGTCTGTTTTGTCATGAGGAGTTAATCGATACATATTATATTTAGCATCATCAATGCTGCCTTGGCCACCATCAGCCCATCCACCTGGATCTAATCTTGGATGAGTAGCAACAACGCCCGTTCCCTGCATTTTAACCCAGTAATTAGGATCCAGATTATTATCTACTTCATCAGTAGCGAATGTTGTAGTAAAGCCTTCAAAAAAAATAGTATTCATTTTTTCTCCTATAAAGATATCTATATATTATGGGTCTTGTGGTAGGTTTTGCAGTAATATTACTTACACCAATTAGACTATGAAAGGTTGTTATTTTGGCCAATTAGGGGGTATAATTTATGGATTGCACTGACGGATACGAAAAGAATGGTAAATTTAAGGACAGAGTAATTGCTGGTGGTGAACCAACTCCATAGTCAGATAATGACCAAGAAGAATCCGGGGCCGTTGATCCAGCACTAGCGTCGTTTTTATACATTTTGTTATCTAAATCATCATATATAAACCAACCTTGATCTGTACCAGTATTTTCATATGAGATATAATAGCCGTTATTTTTTGTGTTGTAGTATACAGAACTAGTAGATTGTATACCAATTTTATTGACGGCCTGGCCCTGACTAGGATCATTACAATAAATTCCATTAGCAAAGTCTGACCCAGCACCCTGTATAACAAAACCCCCACCAGCTTCACAGTCTGAAGTCACATTACCAGCTACTATGCCCACCTGCATTTGATTAATATTAGATTTGGTCCACGTAGACTGAGTAACAGGATTTTGAAATACAAATTCATTATTGTCTTTAAAATATCTAGTATCTGTTGATTTAAGAGAACCTAGTGTTAGAAATGGTCCAGAACTAGCATTGGATCCAGAAACAATAACATTGCAATAACTTCTTTGGTCATAGTCTGATTGGTCGAGATTATTTACTTTTATTCCATCTATAATCGTATTTGTAGTATTTAAATTATCATAATGATTTATACATAATGCTCCTTCGACATTTGTACCAACCCATTGCTGATTATCATTAGAGCTTAAAACATCATTGATATTAGCCGTAGTATTGAAATTTCTTTTCCATTCATTTCTAGTGTTAGAATTTGGAGTTAGTCTAAAAATTCTAGTGCTTGCACCCAAATTAGTTTCGTTGATGCCTGTGCCAGAAGCAAGATACATATCGTCAACAATTCTATATTCTGGCTGTAGTGATATTCCATCATAATAACCACTACATTCACCACTAGCATGATGAGTACCATGAAACGCTACTTTATTCAGATTATTAAATCCACTAACAGATATGCCTGTAGCAGGAGTGATTTCCACGCCATCAACTTTAACATGCAGAGTGCCTGTTGTTGCAGGATCTGTACCGTCGTTTGATTGTCCAAATACCTCTAGATACATAGCGGAAGCGGTAACTATCTCTTGGTTTTCGTTGTTGCAAATATCGTCCACAACAGATGTTAAATCTATTCTGTTTCTGGGCGTTAGTAGTCTGAGGTGAGTACGATCGTTATTTGAGGAAATTGTATATGTGCGATTATCAATAGAATGATTAGAATTATTTGAAATAATATTATTAGGAAATGGTTCAGACGGTAGGGATGAAGAAAAATTGCTAGTATATAAAGCGACGGAAGATATTCTAAGTTCGTCTATTATCAAAGTAGATGATGTACTCTGACCATTTGTCTTAACATAGCCATCATAAGTATCGTACCCTATTGCTACCAAAATATAATCATTATCACTACCGTTAGAAATGAAGCTGCTATCTGACGATACATCTAGATCAGTATTGTTGTTTGCGTCTATTATAATAGGTACGCCATCAAGATATTGGGTAATAGTATTTCCGTTTCTAACAATAGCAATATGATGATAATTAAAGTCAGTACTAACAGACTGCCCACTATCGCTATTAGCAAGCCATGTATATCCATATTTAGAAGTACTAAACTGTTCAGCGCCAAAACTATACAAAAGATCGTCATACTGACTAGAAGAGGTTGTATATCCAACCAAATTCAAGAAGCTACAAAAGACAACACCTGTGCCAAATTTAAACCAATATTCAATAGTAAAGTCATTATCAAAAATAGTTTTATCCATTATAATATCGATACCATTTGATGCCGCGCTATCAAAATTATGGGCATTATCTCCAAATTTTGAATCTGTTGTAATAAAATTACCATTACCAGCGTCGTCGTTAAGAGAAACAGTCAGGCCATTAGAAGAATAATCTGTCAGATGTTCAGTATTTGTGCCTCCATCAAAATGAACAAGCAATTCTGTGTCTGCATATTCTGATGCGTTCGCTGGCAAAGGACTGTAATACAGAGGTATTTCTGTATAAGAACCATTTTGTTCTAATTCAATAGCAATTCCAGATTGAGTCATCCATGTTGTATTTAGTCGGAATATTTCTGTAGAATCATCATAGAAAGATACGATATTTTCTCGGTAAGGAAAAGAGCTTCCATTGCCACTAGTGTTAGTGGTTATCTGTCCTATAAAAGCCCCAAAACCATAATATGTATTATCTCCAGTAATAGCAGGAAATCCACTTAACCATAAGGTTTTATTATTATTTAGGTCGCTATCCTCCGACGACCTAGAAGGAATGATATGACAGGTATCAGTTCTGCCATCTATAAAATTATAGCCATAGTCACCAGACCAATATGATATATCTAGGTTGGTGTGATCTGAATTTTTGTGATTAAATCCTTCAAAAAAAATACAACCCATTTTATCTCCTAAGGGACTATATATCTTGTTGGTATATTTTGTATAGCAAAAGTAGTGGCTGGATTATTGTTTCTTGTCATAACATCCAAAACTATAGAGCTAATATTAATCTGATAAGGATCATTTGCTAACATTTCTATGACATAAAAACTATTTCTGAATGAATCATGATTAGATTTATATATAGTTTCAATAGCATCATAGCTACTATCAAGTATAGTATGACCAAATCCTTGCAAACACTCATAAGAATCATAGCTACTATATATAATAGAACTATTAGTACGACCAGCAAATGTTTCAACAGAATCAAACGAATTATGGACCATCGTTGAATCATATCTATTAGAGAACATTGTCTCCCACAGTAATAATCCAGCATTATAAATTCTCATATTTGGATATGTTGGCATTAGTACTATATTAGTTAATGAATCTATTAAATATCCTTCATAATTAATGAGATAATCAAAATGCTGACGGGATTGTATAATAGAGTTATTGTCATAGCTTATAGAATAAGAAATATCGTTTCTGCTAGTAATAATTCCAGTATTTATACTATGAACACTATAGTTTAAATAATTAAGACTATCAATAATATTTGTTCTGTCCAGATTATGGACGCTGTAATTCAAGTAATTTAGGCTGTCGATCAAATTTCTCTTGTTCTCTGGCTTCTTTTCGGTATCTATTAACATAGCGTCAATATCGTGTCTACTAACATCTACGGCACTATAAGATTGTGTCTCGGCATTTGTGGTCTGTTTGATTATATATTCGAGATCAAGCCTAGAAGTAGTTAATCCAGAATTATTTACAAAAACACTATAGTCTAGTCTGTTGTGAGAATCCAATAAACCACTATTAATACCTATTGCATGATAATCTAGTTTTTTATGACTATAATCATGAGTATTTTCGTGTTTATCTACAACATGAAAATCTGTAATAATTTTACTTTGATTATAGAATACAGATATATTACTAATTGCTATAGATAAATCGTTTAATGAATAATTAACAGCCCCGCTACTGTTGAAAGAGAACGCAGAAATATCTAATAAACTATTATCAAGTATATTACCCTTGTTCGCGATAAATGTTTCGTTACTCTGATATGGGTTCCTCAAAATGCCTGGGTAGATAGAATTCATATCGTATCCCATCAAAACGCCCAATAGATCAAACGTAGATCTAATCTCTGAATTAATTAGTGGTGTTACAATAACATCTACCGAACCAAAACTTTGTATATATTTACTTCTAGTCTGATCAGCAAATAGTAAGTCCTGAGACATAATCGACGCTGTCAGCCTATTATCAACACTATGATACATAGTATCCATAGAATTATTGCTATAATAAATCAAAGTATTATTAGTATTCGAAGCCAATGCGTTGATTTCATAGTATGATTTATGATACTGCTCAGGTGGTTGAGCAAGTATGACTTCTCTATTGGTGTGAGAAACAATACCTCTTGTTTTTACTTCTGGAGAATAGCCAACTGTTTCTACAGATAACCAGGACTCTCTCAGATCTACTCTTGGCGAAGGCGTTGGGCTAGGAGTAGGAGATGTTGTTGGCGTTGGAGTAGGCTCGCAAATATTCGGCCTATAAGCCAATCTTTGATAACCACCCATAAAATCACCGTCAGATGAATGATATGAGAATAACGTTGCTGGAACATCACCTTCTTCATCTATAGCAAAAGGATCCCAGTATACAGTCATAGTTGGATAATAATAATAGTGAAAACCTTCTGTAGTTCTGTAGGTTGTTTTATTTTCGCCACTAATAACTATCCAGTCAGCAAAAGCTCCCTGTCCATCTAGTATGGTCATGGGATGAGTATAAGGAATATTTGTAAATCTATATATTTTATCGTGAGTAAAACAAAGTTTTTGATTTTCGTCTGTAGGATCAAATATTTTCTCTGGATCATCAGTAAACTCAAACTGATAATATGCTTCATCATCAGATACAGAAACTTTAATTTCTTCAACAGGATATTCTGGTAAACATATGCATTCTCCCGTAAATGTATCGTCATCACCACTAGTTGGGCCGCCAGAACCGGGGCCTCCGCCTGGACCGGGGCCTGGACCGGGGCCTGGACCGGGACCTGGACCGGGGCCTGGACCGGGACCTGGACCGGGGCCTGGACCTCCACCGCCGCCGCCGCCTCCGCCGCCATTGGGATCAGGGGTAGGCAGAGGAGGTTCGCATTTAATGCTAGAGCATTTGGTGGTTACAAAATCTGTAATATATAATTCACCGCGACCATAACGATTATCGTCGGTCTCTACGTAAAAACCAAACGTGTTCGTACCAAAAACAACAATAGCAACTTCTCTGCCCTGTTCAGACTCACCAGTGTCTCTATTGGCAGGAGCATCAGCAAGCATAACAAAATGTTCATTTACAAAATAACCTGCTCTATCAAATCTTTCTGAATCTAATGTATTATATGCCCACTTAAAACAAATAAGGGTGGCTTCTGGAACTTCTATAGAAAATGTTGTTAGTCCTTTTTGATCTTGATATCTATCAGAATTACCCCCATAAAGAGTTAAAGACCAAGGAAGAGTAGAGTCGCCAAATTCATCTGTAGTTTCCACATAGCCATCTGCTAGAGTATTAGATAGCACCCAATTATCTGCTAAATAATCACACTGAAAATAACAGCATTCATTAGTTGGAGTTGGAGTAACAGTGGGTGTTATGGTTGGCGTAACAGAAATAGTCGGTGTTGGAGTCGGAGTGGGAGAAGCTGTCGGAGTTGGTGTAGGAGTGGTACTAGCTGTAACACTAACGGTTGGGGTTATACTTGGAGTAACACTAATTGTTGGCGTAATCGATGGTGTTAAGCTAAGTGTAGGAGTAATTGATGGTGTTAGACTAAGTGTAGGAGTTATGCTTGGAGTTAATGATAAAGTAGGAGTAACAGTAGGTGTTGCAGTAGGGGTGGCTGTCTGTGTGGCCGTGAGAGTTGGGGTGACAGAAGTAGTCGGAGTTAATGTTGGTGTTACTGTAGGAGTAAGTGTTGGTGTAGGGGTTACTGTAGGGCTGGCTGTCGGAGTAGGAGTGTTAGGAGGTCGTGGTCTTGGAGGAGGAGGATCATCGTCTGGATTGAGAGGATCATTATCGTTGTCTTGATCTCCGCCTCCAGGAGGTGGTCCTGGTGGTGGCGGTGGTGGTCCTCCTCCATCATTCTCTCTATCTTCTTCATCATCCTCCCATGGTGGCTTATTCCCACATATGGGCCCATACTCAAAACTTACTAAATTAGATTCACAAGCTATATCAGAAGTAATATAGGGTCTATTGTATCTATCTTCCAGGGAAATTCTATATTGTTGTTTGCTGTATTGAGGATAAATATGTATAAGTATGAAGCCTTCGTTGAGAATTTGGAAGGCTCTAATTCTTTCGAACGGCTCTCCGTCATATGAGGCTTCTATAATAATATGAGTAAAGTTATCTCTTCTCGCATCTTTCCAATATAGCCTACCTCTTTTGGTATTGGTAGCTGCTCGATAGCTGTCTTTGATCTCACAAGCATATAGCTTAATTGGACAAGGAGGATCATTTGGACCCAGACCAGGCGGAGGCGGCGGTGGAGGTGGTGGAGGTCCTGGTGGAGGCGGTGGTGGAGGAGGTCCTGGCGGCGGTGGCGGTGGCGGTGGCGGAGGAGGTGGTCCGGGAGGAGGCGGTGGCGGTGGTGGGGGCGGAGGAGGTGGAGGTCCTGGCGGCGGTGGAGGTGGTCCGGGAGGAGGCGGTGGAGGAGGAGGCGGTGGCGGTGGTGGGGGAGGAGGAGGCGGTGGAGGTGGTGGCCCCGGAGGAGGAGCGGCCGGGTCTAAAGGGCCTCCTGGCACAGTAGGATCACGAGGATCTGGATGAGTAAAGTCTATATCAGAACCGTTTGTAATGTCAACAGGATTAGAAACAGTCACTTCCCCGGTATCAGGATTCACATCTGTAATCACAGTACCTGGAGGAATATTGTTATTGGGGTCATCTGATGATACGGGCATTCCAGGCTGTAATCCAGTGACATCGTCTAGTTTTATAACATTGTTGTCTCCATTAGGAGAATTACTATCGGTATTGTCAACAGCTTTTTTGGTTACTTTATCACCAGGTTTTGGGCATTCATCTTTCTCAGAAGGTGGACAAACAAAAAAATTAGTATTACCAACAAATTCTGCTTCTATACCAATTACAGAATCATGAGGTTCTACAACAGGGGTAAATTCAAAGCCGTAACCAGGATAGCATATATCAAAATCGGTAATATTACCAGAAGAACCAATGTTTGTAACTATTAAAGTTCCTCTATAGCTTTTGTAGTTATCTGTTACATCAAATTTATCGTTAACCTGATAATTTCTTCCACCATTAACGAGAGATAAAGATCTTTTTGTTACGCCACATGTTGGTGGTGTTGGAGATGGCGTAGGTGTTACAGTTGGTGTCGGTCTAGGTGTTCTAGAAGGTGTTATTGATGGAGTTGGCGTAGGCACATCGGAAGTTAAAGGTGTTCCAGCTGTAGCACATAAATCTCCTACTACAGCAGTCAAATACCTAACAGTATGCGTTTTATTTGTAACGTTATCTACGACAGTTAATTTAAAAACGACATTACAAGAATTATCCAAAGTTCTTAGAGATCTAACTCTAGCATAACTAATAATATCAATAACATCTTTATCTGGCTTGATATTAATACTAGTAGGATTTATAAAAACTCTTGTTCTTTTAGGTAGTACCTTTAGACTCTCTACATATGCCGTGTAGGAATGTCTAGGTTTGAGTTTGATATTTTCGAATGTGATCCTAAATCCATCGGATCCACATTGTGTTGTTACATATAATTTTGACATATTCCTCTATCTTAATATGATCCTATTTTAGCCACCACCACCTGTTATCGTTGTCATCTGATTGCTCTTCTTGTGTATCTAAATTCGTAGTATTGTCGTTTATATCTTGAAGTGTCTCTTGTGTATCTGGATTAGCAGTCTTGTTATTTATATTTTGCATTATCTCTTGTATATCTTGATCTATCTGATTAATATTTTTATTTTCTTGCTCTGATACTTCTGGAACAGGTAAAAACACTCCATCTCCACCATCTGTTTCTGTGTCCGAACCTGTGTCACTACTTCCGCCCGCACTTCCTCCACTATCTCCAATATCACATTCACCCCATAGACAAGGAGGTTTATCTAAGGCTTCTCCACATCTCAATACGTCAGTATCAAAAAATAGAACCCTATTAGGAGAACCCCGAAGACTAGTGCCTGCCTCAGCAGCCCACGGCATACTGGCCAAACCGTCACCTATTTTCTGTTCAAAAGTATAAGCAGGCTCTTGAACAGTGCCAGACGGAACATTTGAATCATAAAGATTATTATAAGACGATGAAGTAAGATAAGCAACACCACTAGCTTGAGCATTGCTATTGTCCATAGGCCAGGGATTTCCGTTGTTTATTTGCTGTTGAGCAACCAAGCCCAACACTCCACAGACCTGAGGACAAGCCATACTTGTACCATCTAACTTAGCATATAATTCATGCTCATCAAATACTCCATCGCTAGTAATCCCCACTGGTTTTACAGAGCTTTTTATCTCCTGTCCAGGAGCATAAACTGTTATTGCTGTTCCACATTGACTACTCATCGCTTTATAGTTATTATGGTCCATATTACCAACAATAATAATTGAATCATCGTTAGTAGCATTAGCTGGACTTCCTCCTTGATTATATTCTAAATCATAAGTAATACCAGTATTTGGATCAGTAAAGTTTATAGAATTATGCCAATCCGAAAAAGGATCTGATGAGGTAGATCCGTCGAGTATGGGCCAAGAATCATTACCAGCAGCACAACAAGTTATAATCCCAGCATCAGTATGAGCTTTAATGGCGTTGTTTATAGATGTATTTAATATTGCTATTGGAGAAATAATAACCTCAGCTTCGCTTGAAGCATTACTAGATACATTACCTAGTTCATAAAAACATATACCTTTTTCTAAAAAGAAATACAGCCAATGTTCATACAATACATGCCACCTATCGTACACCGTAAGCAAAGATGGCGAACTTAGAAGTTCAGTAGGCCAAGCTGGAAAACTGCTTCTATGATAGGTAGTTCCCCTATAATAAATCGAATTCACCCAAGACATTCTGATTGTCCAAGGATACTCTTCGACCTGAGAGCTTGATTGCCAAGGTATGCCCCAACTATGGTTAACTATGGTAGGACGATTTATTCCATTGGTTATTTTGAAATTGTGCCAATTTAGTATGTTCTGAGAATAATTTCCTGCAGAGCCTCCTTGACCATCTGAAACTACACTGGTAAAGAGCTGAAAGTCCGAATTAATTATTCTGGCGTCTCTACACCATCCTTGAGTTTTGCCTGCGGCTGTACCAGCTACGTGTGTACCATGATAGCCATTAATACTAGACGCAATATAACCCCCAATCGTATAAACTCTACTATTTGAATTAGTGTTTGTTAATTTAGTAACATAAGCAGCATCTTCGCTTCCATAATCTGGATCTGCAGATTCTGTAAATTCGATGTGATTAGGAGCAACAATTTCATCAACAACTACTATATCTATACCGCTGCTTGTAGGTAGCGAAACTTTAGCAAATTCATCTCCTGTATAATTTTGTAATCTTAGTTGATCTCTTTTTTTGTCTTGTAATCTTCTGAAATGCTTATCGGCATAAACATTATTAGATTCCATAAAATCTCGTAATCTACTGCTCATACCATGATTACTATCATATAAAACAGGTTTTGCGTGTGAGACATCTTGACGAACAGCAAGAACTCTAGGGTCTTTCTTTAATTCTTTGTGTTCTTCGTGAGTAAGTTTATATTGTATATATTTATTGTGTTCAGATATAACTTTGCAAGATCTTGATGGTATATTGGATTCTAACATTTTTACATCAGAAGCCATTTGTTGCACAAAAACATCTTTATCAGATGCGTCTTTGAGGCACACTGTAAATTCATAATATTCTGACATATCAATTCCTTATTTTCTATTTGAGATACTGAGACACAACTCTCAAAATACCCCAGTTAGTACTTGAAGAAGCAGATGAGCTGTTTACATTGAAATTGTCATATCCTAAAGCCTCACAATCTGTCAAGGAAGGACTAGGCGTAGGTGTAGGTGTTGGTGTAGCAGAAGCCGACAGACTGGGCAGTGGTGTTGGAGTAGGAGTAATAGTTGCCGTAACGCTGGGAGTAGGAGTAGGATATCTACTGGCCACATACTCAAATCTGGGCTTACCCTGTTCTGTACAAATTTCTCCACATTTCACTATACCAATATTTTCGTAAATAAATCTTCCATAACTATCATAGACTCTTACCCCTATAACATTTTTGGTGCTATTATCGTAATTGAAATTAGTAATAGACTTCATAAATGTAGATACGATGTGGTTGTTATTTTGCTCTGTTGGAGTTACGGTATAAGAAAGAGGATAAAACTCTACTATAGGCAGGGCAGGCATTGTGCTATACCAATCAAATACCACAGTATAAGTTTCGTGAGGATGCATAGGAACGCCACTAAAATTAATAAGCACACCGCTAGCGCAACAACCAGGGTCGCTAAAATTAAAATATTGTGGTCTATCAACATTTTCGTTGTATGGCATGCTTTATTCTCTCAAATTTTTTGTTTTTAGGTTAATCCTATTAATAATTTCTAAAGTTATATCGTCGTCTTCAAAATCTTGCTGATTTGTTATATCAGATATGTCTGAGCCAGAAACATCTGGTAAAGGAGGAGCACTCCCATCATCAATATCTCCGCTTGCGCCACCGCTACCATCATAAATATCTCCATAAACAGCCAATGGTTTATCTAAAGTGTTACCACATGTCTGATATGTAGCATCCAAAGCAATACATCTATTACTAGCCCCTTTTAAGCTATATTTAGCCAAATTGTTTACAGTAGAATCTAAACCAAAATCATCAAAAAAACCATCATTTATTATTACCCCGCTAGAGCCCAGACCTGTGTCATATATATTGTAAGATGAATTATTTTCAATATATGCTATACCACTAGCTTGAGACTGGCTGCTATTTGATGGCCAACCTGCTGTAGGGTGGGAATAAACTTCAAAATAGCCATAATTTTCTACGGCGTTAGTAGGGTTATAGTCTGACATTCTGGCATGATTTTCACAAAAATAATATAGTCTGGGAGCTCCGACCGGGACTATAATTTGTAAGGAAGTGCTAGTAATAACAACATTTTGAGTATAATTGTAACTACTGTCGTAATTTCCATTTATCCTACCATCAGGCACTGTCGATAAATTAAAAGGATGGATAGCCCCCAAAGCACTAGTATCAAATATATATGTATTACCTTCATACATAGGTAATATTGGTGCTAATACTCCATCTATATAAAATCTATTGCCATCAGATGTAGTATTTACAGTAACTGTATGATTAATAGTAGAGCTAACTAAATTTTCTCCGCTATTCTTCTTTTGCTGAGCCACAACACCTAAAACACCAACGACCTGCGGACTTGCCATACTAGTGCCATTATATATAGTAGTATCCTCAATATTGTTGTTGATGTAAGATCCTGGGGGTGACAAAGGAAACACAGAGCTGTTAATACCGGCACCAGGAGCAAAAACAGTAACTCCAGAACCGCAGCAACTAAATCTTGATTTGTAGTTGTGATTACTTATAGAGCCAACAGAAATCACATCATTTATTATTGAAGAATCGTTATTGTTTTTAATAAATGCTGGAGTGGCACCTCTGTTATAATGCCACAAATTATTTCCTCCAAAATCTATGGAATTATCATAATCAATACTTCCAGAAGGAACAACTTCAAAACTAGAATTACCAGCCGCAGCGGTAACTATAATACCACTCTCAATAAATTCATTCATAACGTCATTAACAGCATCATAAGCAGCAGGAATAAAGCTTAGTTCTACTGAATATTCACCATCAGGATAATAGTCGTCAAAAAAAGAATAGTATCTATCTGGATGTTGAGTATAGATATTTCTTATGCAAATACCTTTGCTGGTAAAAAAAGAACTCCATTCAGTAATAATTTCAACACGCTCTTGTTTTGGTCGATCTTGAAAATCAGGATACAAGCTAAGCAAAGAAGGCTTAACATAATTTGTACCTCTATAATTCACAGACTGAACATAAGAAGCCGGTATATAAGCTAAGCTAAATCCCCAGCTATTATTCATAATGGTGGGCCTTGTCCCGCCTTTTGATACATGCCAGTTTAATATTTCTTGTGCATTATTTTCTATATCATAAAAACTAGTAGTTATGATCCTGGCGTTTCTGCACCAACCCTGCGTTTTACCGGCCGCTATTCCAGCAACATGTGTTCCATGATCATCGTTTGTGTAATTATCTCCAGTATTATCTAGTAATCTAAACTGGAAAACCCTACTATTGCTACTGGCTCCGACCCTTTGTTCTAAATGACTATCATCTGGGAAAACAGGAGGTGTATCTTCTAGGAACTCTGTGTGATTAGGAGCAACAATGCTGTCTACAATCACTATATCAACATCAGAAGTATCTGTAAGATCAATAGTGGCATATTGACTGCCATAGGCAGAATTGCTAGATAAAATATTAGAGGTATTAAGATTATCTAGCTTTGGTCTATCAACACCGATATCAAATAATGTTCTTTTGATATCTGGATTAATTTGCTGTATTTTTTTTATTCTTGAGTCATTTAGTAGATTTTCAGCTTCATCATCAGACAATTCATAAGTTAAGATTCTGCTTTGGGGATTAGGGATAACACAAGAACAAGGTCTAGCAGGAACAAAAGAATTCTGAACGCTGCTTTCTGCAAGCATTTCGTGAATGAAGTTGTCTTTATCTTGATATTGATGTAATATAATATGATACTTTTTCTTTTCCACGCTATTCTCCATATTGAGATACAATCCTATATAATCCCCAATTTTTATAACTTTCGCTATATTCTCCTGTATTGTCGTAATTATCGAAATATAAAGAACAAACTAAAGACGGGCTCGGAGTCGGAGTCTGAGTCGGAGTATGAGTTGCGCTAGCCGATACAGTAACGGTGGGTGTCAAGCTGATGGTAGGCGTGATGGAAGGTGTGACAGTGGGAGTTGGTGTGGGCAGTTTGTCTGAAACATATTCAAATCTTGGTCTACCTAATTCTGAACAAGTGTCGCCACACTTAACCGTGCCAATATTCTCATATATAAATCTTCCTATACTATCATAAACCCTAACTCCTATAACGCTTTTGGTACTATTATCATAATTATAGTTTGTAATAGCAGTAAAAAATGTTGAAACAACATGGTTATTACTCTTGTTGGTGGGACTAACAGTATATGAAACGGGATTGAACTCTACTATAGGCAGAGTGGGTATTGTGCTGTACCAGTCAAAAACAACAGTGTAGGTTTCTCCTGGATGCATTGGTACACCACTAAAATAAATAGGGGCACCTCTTTCGCAGCAGTCCGGGTCTGGAAAATTAAAAAGTTGAGGCCTTGTTGTGTTTTTGCTGTAAGGCATACGTTACACCTCTTCAGCAGTAGTAACAGCATTATCTCCGCAAGAAACACAAACAATAGGAAGCATAGTTTCTGCTATAACCACATCATTTTTCAGTACGCTAAATTTTAATAAAGCATTGGTTTGACTAGAAAAAATATAGGTACTAATACTTACTGTTCTAGTAGAAGAGTCTGTGGGAAATAATCCCCCTTCTAAAAGCTGATAGCTAGTAGAAAGAAAATCGAAATAAACCAGACTATTAGCTATGGTATCAGTAATCCTGAACGAATATTCATTATTTGCTAATAGGTTATTTACAGTAATAGTAAGCACATCGCCGTTACAGCAGAATGTTGCTAGATCCTCATGGCTAATAACTGGAGCAAATCTATTTATATCATTACCAGGATTACAGTCATCTATTGCAACAGACATAAACTTAATGATCTTGCCATCTGCTCTTTTGCTGTATAAAATTCCTGTTTTGGCATTAATAGCCAATTCTCCAACCTCTAATTGTTCTGCTGATGGAGGATTATTGTTTTCTATTTCTCTTTTTAAAATATATTTCATTATATAGCCCTTAACTAAGTATTTGTATCAAAGTCCCCTTCGCTATTAAGTGTTTTCCAGAATACTCCTAAGAAGTTTAGATTATAACCATATGCTGTAGTCTCTGAAGTATCTCCCACATACTGATGTATTCTTCTTCCGTTAACTAATACGTGGTGTTGATTATTTAGAGCAAACATATTGATATCTGGTACTGGAGTAT
>Ga0181584_10002323_pt1 | contig 14599 bp, 15 predicted proteins | sample 071ome_30_FD_132462 | JGI IMG/M metagenome (GOLD analysis project Ga0181584, IMG submission 132462) | Coastal salt marsh microbial communities from the Groves Creek Marsh, Skidaway Island, Georgia - 071406AT metaG (megahit assembly) | ecosystem: Environmental > Aquatic > Marine > Intertidal... | reverse complement strand
CTCCGAGCGTTTTGATTTGCGCCATTTTCATTTCCGGACTGCGTAAATCTATAATTAAGAATAGGCATAAATTCCTAAGAAATTCAATTAGAAGGTATCCAATCCATATAAATACCTCTGAAAGGAACAGAGGTATGGACATACATCAACTCAAACAACGCATAGACGCTTCGGGTATGAATTAGTGCCAATATTTGACTTAGCATTTTTATTAAACATTATGTTAAATTGAATTATGAGATGGGGTCCTGGCAAATTACTACATATTCATATCGCTGATGCGGCATCAGTTGATATGAGAGAGTTACCTTATGCTGAACTTGTTAAAGACAAAGGCATCAAGGGTGATAGATACTTTAAAGGGAACGGTAAATATTCAGATATTCCCGATGTAAGGGATGTCACCTTAATTGAAAAAGAAGTGCTTGATGCTCTAGAGCAAAATCAACCACCATTACAAGAAAAGAGCATTATATTAAAACCACATGAGCACCGAAGAAATCTTACAACTGAGGGTGTTCCATTAAACTATTTAGTAGGTAAACAGTTTAAAATTGGTGATGTAGTTTTGGAGGGAGGAAGGTTAAACTTCCCATGCAAGTATCTTGAGGAGTTACTCAACAAACGCTTGGTTTTACCACTCTATAACCGATCAGGTTTGAACTGCAGAGTGATAAAAGGTGGAATAATTAAAGTGGATGATATTATTGAACCACTCTAAGACCTTTACCAAAGTATAAACCACGACCAATCACCGACCAGTGCGCTTTGACTGTTCTGGTGTGGGGCAAGGCTATGGGGAGGGGTATGGGCTAGAACAAACAAGTGCTTATCTTAAGATTTTATAAATCAATATCTTTCAACTTAGGCTTTGAATTCTGACACCACAACGCATCTATTATTTACTACCTTCATCGTAAACTTCTCACTCAAGGGGTTCTGAACAACTTCTTTATTGATTAGTTCGAGGCAGCTTTGCATTGACTTTTCGTCTTTATATTCCAAGCAATTCACGACTCTAAAATTATCTTTATTCCAAGTTTTCGTAAGAACTTTTCGCACTAGACCCATTTCAGCTAATCTGTTTAATAATGCATCACTCCACATTTGATGGTGTAAAGCAATGTATAGTTCTCTTTCGTTATCTGAAGGAAAGTCAATCTGTATAAAATTCATTAAAGTTGTCTCAGACATACTAACTATCCACCTAAAGGCTGTTTCAGACCAATCGCCATGCAGACACATAAAGTGAAGCAATTCAATTGGTTATATCGGGTGATATACGAGATATGGTGCCTAGGAGAAGTAGGTCTGCGCTACTACGATGCACCACTTACCAATTGAACTACAGTATTCTGCCAGTTTATGTGATGTATTGTATCTGTCAACACGCGCGAATGTTTCACAGTTTGTTTTACCGTTAAGTGCTTGGCTAAATGTAAGTCACATTCAATGCACCCCCGGGCATGGGACACCCCCGTCTGCCATACGTAATATTATCAACTAGCTACACAGATTGAGTGTTCACACTGTTAACCACTATCAGTTGTCTGCACCTTCGATTGCATGGGGCATGAATATAGACATTTGCCTTTGTTAGGCACTGGTGTGAATTGGCACTCAAACTGTTCCAATGCTATGGTGGCGTTACCATAAAACCATAGTTTAGTTAGGCAAGGCATTTAAAAGACTGCAACTGAATCTTCACTGATCCTTGTAAAAATATTGATGGCTTGTGTCGGGGTTATATTAGAGAAATTTCCTGAACTTAGCTCTTCATTTACCCACATTAGATTATTGAAAGGGTCGAGCCTCATTGACCAAGATTTGAATAATCTGTCATGAACGATTTCATCAACTACCATTAAAATATTTTCATGCCTTTTATCGGTTTTGATTTTTGTATAAAGTTCATCTACTGATGCGCTCGGACCCTCCAATAATTGAAGATATGTAATAGTCCCTGATATTAAGCATCCTGTTATGTCTTTACTTGGGTTATTCTTTTGGGAAGATTGAATAATACTTTTTAAATTCTGATTAGAATAATCTCTGTGCTCCGAGATATAAATAACTCTCTTAAGTTTTATACTCATCATTCATCACTCCAAAACAATATATAATTAAAAGTTAATGCAATTGGATTGACTTTCAACTCAAAGCCTATCCCTTCTTATGCTCATACATTGCGATAAAAATAGAAAAGACAGTTGCGTTGTTGTAACTCCATCTCCTTTTCCTTTCAGAGATATGGATGAGATAGTTAGGGATTGAACTCAACAATATTTTTTGTCTTAATTTAGTATGTTTTTCAAAATTACTTTGCGTTAAGGATGATCAAATGAGTTTTGTTAAGTCATTTAAACTTTGTGGCATGCTTGCTTTTATTATTTTGCTCACAATTCATTTCTGCGAAAATTCCAAAGCAGAATTCGTAAAAGATTTTGACTGCATTCCCCAAGCGATAAAAACACCTGCTCAAAAAGGTTTAAAGATTGTTGGGGAAATGTCTGAGTTTGACCCATGCAATGCATCTGTGGAGTTATATCGCCCTGATAACATCAAATCTCCCCCTATCATAATTATTGCCCATGGAGGAGGAGGAAAAAGAGATGCAATAAACATTACCAGAGAATTTCAAAAGCTAGGTTTCGCTACTCTTATCTTTGATGCATACGAAATGAACGGAATTCCGCTTGGCAGAATTGGAAATGCCTATCGACAAATGATGATACTCAAAACAACTTATGCTGCTTATGAGTGGACCCTCACAAGGAAGGATGTCGATACTTCAAAAATTTATTTTTACGGAATTTCAAATGGGGCGAGTTTGGTCATTAACATCGCGGGAATGGTTGATTCAAAGCATGTAAGAGGCGTTATCGCCGAAGCACCAACAACAACTGGAATTGGGTAACCGAATGAGATAACAATTCCTATCAAGATCATTTTTGGAAAACTAGATGATCTTGGTGCTAAACCTGGGCAAAATCGTTGGGAAATTAGAGATCCCTGCAAAATTTCTGTGTTCTTTGACTTTGCACCAAATGGGACAGCACAAACATGTAATAGCAAAACTAAAGATAAAAATAAGAAGTCAATTTCTAGTATGGATTGGGTGAAAACCGTAGTCAAAAAACAAAATACATTTATTGAGGTAGAGTTTATTGACGACATGGCACATGGGGCATTTATAAGAGAACTAAAAATAGACACCAGAGATTTTGGACAAGGTTTAATAGGCTGGTCATTAGGGGGAACCAATAAATCCAGAACAAAAATGCTTGATGCAATTTCAGGTTTCATTGAAAAACAAAATACAAGCTGACTAAGCAGCATATTTGAAGACAATAATCATCATGCTCCTGAATAATAACTTCACACGACATTCTGCTGCATTCATCCTCTTGATTAAGGTAATTTAACCTGAAACAGCAAGACCACTTTAGGGCTGTTCTGCGGTCATAAAATAGTATTTACAAATCATATGGGATAAGCGGCACAGTGTTGCCGGATAAGCTAATGAAGAGGATGCGACGGGGTCTTTTTTCGAAATATTAGGTAAAGATTTCAAAAAACATTCTTGAAATCGGTTTCTTAAACAGAAATACTCAATCCCTATGGTGAAATGAGAAGGAAGATATCATGTCAAACTTGGACATCCATGACATTGTCAATTTAGAGCAGTATCCAATTATTGATAACCAATCTGCGGCTTACAAAGAGTTAGTGGCAAAGATGGCTAACCAATATGCGACAGAGTCTTCATGCTTGTTGCCGAATTTTATATTGCCCAAAGCGGTTGAGGCTATGGCATCTGAGGCAAGCGATGTCTCAAAAGACTCTTTTCGTTGTGATAACCTTCACAATAGTTACCTAGAACATGACAATACAGACTTTCCCAAAGATCACCCTAGACGGCGGCTTGAAAGAACAGCCCTCAACGTAGTGGGCTGCGATCAATTATACCCAAATGGTGAGTTGGTGACATTATACAAATGGGATCCATTAAGACGCTTTATGTCTGATATCCTTGGTTATCCATCATTATATCGTCTGGCTGACCCTATGGGTGCCATTACGATTAATGTGATGAATGAAGGTGATAATCATGGGTGGCATTATGATGAGTCGCTATTCACCATTTCGGTCATGCTTCAAGCATCAGAAGAAGGCGGTGAGTTTGAATATGTCCCTGGTCTCAGAGGCCCTCATCATGATGATTATGAAACCCTAAGCCAAGTGTTAGATGGAAAATATAATAACAGCGTCAAGATACCGATCACGCAAGGTGCTCTTCTTCTCTTTGGCGGTCATCATCTTCTTCACAGAGTCACAAATGTGACAGGAGCAAAGACGAGGTTTATCACCACTTTATGTTTTAAGGATAAACCAGGTGTTACAAACAGCCCTAAAGTCAGAGAGCTTTTCTATGGTCGGCAAGAGCCAATCTATACGCATGATTTTTTGTAAATAAGCAAAAACTAAAATCCTTTACTAAACCAAGAGCAACACCCTCCAACAAGAATAGTGGGGGATGTATTGCAGATCTTATGTCGTGATTTCTTCGATTTTTACTCACTGCGGGGAAATCTTGTTCAGGAAAACATTTCCCATTTCGCACATGTGAGGAGTTGCCTTGCTTGCTTTACTTATTCTCATGATATGTAGTAGTTTTCCTTAGCTTAAACCTAGTCAACTTCGACCGACGGTGTCATTCATTATATGAGCTATCTATGATACATAAAATTGGTGCTATTCCCTTTGCTATGCGTGATGACCGCATTGCTATTCTTTTTGTGACCTCACAACGCCGTGGACGATGGATTTTGCCAAAAGGAAACCTGCGTAGCAAAGAAACCCATAAACAAGGCTGTAAGCGCGAAGCGTTTGAAGAAGCAGGCGTCAAAGGAAAAGTTCTAAAACACTTTCCCCTAACAGTTGTGATTGGCAAGTCAGCAGATGAACGAATGGATAGGGTGGCGGTAACTTATTATCCGTTGCTGGTCACAAGCCAGGCTGATGATTGGCCTGAAGCAGACAAGCGCCAACGCCATTGGGCGCTTCTTGAAGATGCTATTCGAGTGACGGACCGTGAGGATTTTCACGTTCTTATCAAACAGTTTGATGCTATTGCCCCGTGGGTCCTAGAGACATCAAAGCATAAAATATCAAAGCTGACAGCCCAGCCGACGCCGGAACAGTAATGACCCAAGCTGCGGCAATAGAATAAACAAAACGCCGGCGAACCAATTTTCGTTTCATTCGGATGTTGATATTTTCAAACGCTTCTTCGGCAGTGGTGTTGAGAATATGACCAGGCTTTCTTCGTTTCTTATTAGGATATTCCAAAAACTCGCGAAGAAACCCAACTCCAAATATCGCGCCAATGGCAATATGAGTTGAGCTGACTGGTAAGCCCAAAGTCGTTGCAATCAATACTGTGATCGCTGAGGCCAGAGCCACTGAATATGCCCTCGGGGCATTAAGCCTGGTGATTTTCTGACCGACTGTGTTGATCAGCTTTGGACCAAAGAGCAATAAGCCTAGCGCCAGCCCGATGGCCCCAATTAACATGACCCAAAATGGGATGATGACTTTTGCTTCGAGGCTTGAGCTGGTTAATGTGGATACAATGGCCGCTAGTGGCCCAACCGCATTAGCCACATCATTTGCGCCATGGGCAAAACAAAGTAACGATACCCCCATAATGAGAGGCAGATTAAAGAGCGTATAGATTTCTTTTTTCTTATTTCCTATCATGGCCGCCTTGCGTGCGATGAAGGATATTGACCCCACCCAAGACAAAATAAATATGCTAAAAGAAACGATAATGATTGTGACCAAATCTGGTTTCCAGATTTTTTTCAACCCCTTCATCGCCATATAGGCAGTAAAAGCCCCGCCCATCACACCAATCAGAATAGGCACCCATTTGCGTGCCGCCAGATTGCGGTCTGGCTGATTGAGAATGCGCGATTTAATAATCAACAATAGCATCGCCGCAACAATGCCGCCAAACACAGGTGAGATCACCCAGCTTGCTGCGATCTTAGACATGGTGGCCCAATTTACCACCTGAAAACCTGCCGCCGCGATGCCACCACCCATGACACCACCAACAATAGAATGTGTGGTCGAAACCGGCGCATTAAGAAAAGTGGCTAAGTTAATCCATAATGCCGCTGCTAATAAGGCGCTTAACATCAGATTGCGAAAGACAACAATATCGACACCGCTATCGGTTGAGATAATACCTTTAGCTACGGTTTTCACCACATCACCACCAGCTAACAACGCTCCTGCACTTTCAAATATAGCGGCAATAATCACCGCGGCAGTAACCGTTAAAACTTTACCGCCGACCGCAGGCCCCATATTGTTCGCAACATCATTAGCGCCGATATTTAGCGCCATGTAACCGCCAATTACCGAGGCGGCAACCAGCATGAGAATATTTTCAGGCGCAACATGAAGATTTATATTTCCAAACACCCCAGCAAGCACCATGAAAAGCAATGCCAAGGCAAAAGGAAGCATTTGCCCACGTATCTGTTGAGCTTTGCAAGAGATGTAGCCAAAGCGATTCAGATCATTGACATAGCGTTGAGAGGGATTCTTATGGTTTTTGCTCATATAAAGCATCCTAGTGTCAGAAATCCTAAAACTGTGTAACACTCTTTTATTAATATTTCACTTGCTTTTATGACGGATACCCCAGTTTTTTTGAAAATGATTTATGCCTCGACTATAGGCGCTCTTATCGTTAGAATTTCATCGCTATCTCAAGCATTGATGTTCAAATCAAAAACTCTACCTGACACCTTAGCCATTGGTAAGAAATCGAAAGGAAAATGAAATGTCGGCTTATTCAGATCAATCTCTTTTAGATGAGATCCGTTCTGCAATTCGCAAGATTTGTGGTGATTTTCCTGGTCAGTATTGGCGTCAGTTAGATCAGGAGCGCGCTTACCCTACGGCTTTTGTTGAGGCTTTAACAGCGTCAGGCTGGTTGGGGGCATTGATCCCCGAAGAATATGGTGGTGCAGGGCTGAATATTCAGGCCGCTACGGTAATCCTCGAAGAAATACACGCCGCTGGATGCAATGCTGCGGCTTGCCACGCCCAAATGTACACCATGGGAACTGTGTTGCGCCATGGGTCGGATGAACAGAAACAGAAATATTTGCCTGCGATTGCTGAAGGTAGCCTACGTTTGCAAGCGTTTGGCGTCACAGAACCAACCAGCGGCACAGATACGCTTGCTCTTAAAACTACCGCTAAACGTACCGATAAGGGCTGGATGATTAACGGTCAAAAAATCTGGACATCCCGCGCTGAACATTCGGATTTGATGCTATTGCTTGCGCGCACAACTCCGCGCGATCAGATTGCTAAGCGCACCGATGGTTTATCCGTGTTTCTGCTGGAAATGAAAGATTTAGTCGGAAATGGTATCACCATTCGGCCTATCCGAACCATGCTTAATCACGCTACCACCGAAGTGTTTTTTGACAATGTGGAAATTCCTGCCGACGCATTGGTTGGTGATGAAGGTCAGGGGTTTTCTTATATTCTATCAGGTATGAATGCTGAACGAATTCTGATTGCCTCAGAATGTATTGGCGATGCTAAGTGGTTTTTGGAAAAGGCTACTCAATACGCAAATGACCGTAGCATTTTTGGCGGCCCGATTGGTCAAAACCAAGGGGTGCAGTTTCCCTTGGCCAAAGCCTATGCCCATATGCTAGCGGCAGAGCTGATGGTTGCGAAAGCGGCAAAGCTTTATGATGAAGGTGCTGCTCATGGGATTGAGGCTAATACTGCCAAGATGCTGGCGGCGGATGCCTCATGGGAAGCTGGTGAAGCGTGTTTGCAAACTCATGGGGGTTTTGGTTTTGCTGAAGAATATGATGTTGAACGAAAGTTCCGCGAAACCCGACTTTATCAAGTGGCGCCAATTTCAACTAATCTGATCTTATCCTTCCTTGCTGAAAAGGGCCTTGGCTTGCCTCGGTCTTATGGAAAATAGTTTCATAATAAACCTTAAGGCTGTTCATGGGGCAGGTTTCACCAAATATTGAACCCCAATTATCCTTTCCCTGGAAGGCTAATGGCTATTGTTTTCTGGCAGCGCTGTCATGGTCGTTTGGCTTTCCCGCTGGAACGATATTAATGGCAGATTGGGACCTGATGACCTTATTAATGGTGCGATTAGTTCCAAGTACAATCATTCTTTTAGGGGTTTGGTGGATGTTAGAAGGCCGCTTGCGTCTGAATAGGCGTGTCTGGGCCCAAGGCTTAGCTATCGGCGGTATAGGTTTTGGCTTTGGCAGTCTTTTGTTGCTTTATGGTCAGCAAATCTCCAATCCTGTGACACCAGCGATCGCCGCCGCCATGATGCCAATTATGGGGGCAATACTGGAGGTGATGTTAGACAAGCGCCGATTAACGGCCATGCTCATGCTTGGAATTCTTTGCGCCTTTGTTGGGGGATTAATGGCGGCAGGGGTGCGCTTTAGCGGTATCAATATTGGGGGTGGATTTTTCTGGTGCTTGTCAGCAATTGTGATTTATGCTTGGGCCACGCGAGCAACCAATCTTCATTTGCGTCATCTTAGTGCCATTGGACAAACGACAATGACCATGGCTGGTGCCGCGTTATTTGCCGGAATAATTTGGGTTGCTGTGCTTGTTGGGGTATCGGATCAAATCAGGGTTGGTCAGATTGCCGGGAACACACTGATCATTATTTTTGCCTTTTCGATTTTATCCGCAGCGATTGCCCAGCCTTTCTGGATCGCCGGTGCTCGCGGCCTTGGGGTGGCGGTAGCCTCTTTTCATCTCAATGCTGTGCCGGTTTATGTCATGGCGATTATGGTCTATTCCTTTGGTGAGGATTGGGATGAAATGCGTTTTGTTGGCGCTGCGATCGTCGGTGTTGGGGTGCTTTTGGCACAGCGTGAGCCGCCTCAATACAAGACGATGTAATCTCATTTGCAAATTTAAAATCTAGTGCTAGCATCCTACTATCATTACATATGGGGTGAGCTATGATTTCATCAGTTTCTCTTTCTCAAGATGGCGATATCTTGATCTGCGAAGATGATCAGGGTCAGGTCATGCGCTTTCATGCCCTCTGGCTTCGGGATAATGCGAGTGATCCGGCAACCCGGTCGTCTCAGAATGGTCAACGGCTAATCACAATCTCTGATATTCCTGACACGATTGCCATGCGCACAGTTCATCTTGATGATGGCCTGGTTAAAATCCGTTTCAATGATAGGGATGATTTCATCAGTTATGATGAGGCATGGTTGATGCATCATTGTTATGACCGTTCTGATGCGATGATCGCTGATTTGCGGATGCCCCCCGATGTCATGACTTGGGATGAACATTTGGCAAAGGGTATGGATAATGCAGTCATGCCAGAGGCTAAGTTTGCTGATCTAAAAACCAACAACCATATTTTATTCTCATGGCTTGAGGGCTTAAACCGATTTGGCGTTGCTAAGGTCACAGATGGCCCGATTAAAAGTGGCGCGCTCATGGATGTGGCAGGGCTGTTCGGCTATGTGCGTGAAACCAATTATGGTAAATGGTTTGAGGTAAGGACAGAGGTTAATCCTGTGAATCTGGCCTATACTGGACTTGGTCTTCAGGCACATACTGACAATCCTTATCGTGATCCTGTTCCTACGATGCAGATTCTATATTGTCTTGAAAATTCAGCCGAAGGTGGTGATAGCATTGTGGTAGATGGGTTTCGCTGTGCTCAGAGGCTTCATGCAGAAGACCCAGAAGGTTTTGATGTGATGCGGCGGTATTGCGCGCGATTTGCTTATGAAGGCAGTTCAGATGTTGCGCTTCATGCTCGGCGGCCCATGATTGAATGCACGCCGGATGGGGAATTGCTGACGATTCGGTTTAATAATCGGTCAACCGCGCCTTTAACTGATATTCCGTTTTCAGATATGCCCGCCTATTACCGAGCCTATCGCCGCTTTGCTGCGATGGTTGATGATCCGGCCATGCAGGTCGCCTTTAAGCTTGAACCCGGGGAATGTTTCATTGTTGATAATACCCGTGTGCTTCACGCTCGCCGCGGGTATAGTGGCGAAGGCTCACGCTGGTTACAAGGTTGCTACCCTGATAAAGATGGCTTGCGATCAACCCTAGCGGCAATGGCAAAACAAAGGGCCGTATCATGACCATAGCTCATTCATCAGAGCCTCAAAAAAGCGAAGAACTGATCACAGCGATCTGCGATATTTTTTCAAGTCATGGCGGTGAAGAATATCTGGGTGAGCCAGTCACCATGGCTGAACATATGTTGCAATCTGCGCATTTCGCGACAGAGGCAGGGGCAAGTGAGACCGCTATCATTGCCGCGTTAATCCATGATATCGGGCATTTTACTTCGGCGCATGGGGCTTTCACCATGCAGGACACCAAAGACCGCTATCATGAAGATGCAGGGGCAGTTTTGCTGACAGGTTCATTCCCCGAAAGTGTGGTGGCGTGTGTAAAGCATCATGTTGCGGCGAAGCGCTATCTTTGTGCTGTGGATGAGGTCTATCATGCCGGATTGTCTGAGGCGTCAAAACATTCGCTGACCTTGCAAGGTGGGCCGATGACCACAGAAGAATGTGACGCTTTTGCCAGTCATCCTCACCTAGAGGAGATTCTCTTGGTTAGACGCTGTGATGATCAGGGTAAGATTGCCGGATTAGAAGTTCCCCCACTTGAACATTACTTGCCCATGATGCGCCGCGTGTTGGCATCGGGTTATCAACAATAAAACCTACTGCTGACCAGCAATCATTTTGTAGCGTTCTTCTAGTGCTTTTTGATTTTTAATACCATCTGGTGAAAGATCAGTGCTGGCAGGAATATCATATTCAAAATGGTGATAATCATCCTTGCCGCGCACCAGAATAGCAGTATCCAAATCATGCTTGGTCTGGCGAACATGGGTGGCAAGATATTGTATATTTACGCCGATACGCCGATCATCACTGTGGTTAGGCATGGACGCGTGCAAAGTCCAGCCATGATGAAATGAAGCTTCACCAGGATTAAGGGGGCATAGTTTAGCCTGGCTTTCGTCTATGCCTTGAACCGTCTGGCTTTGAAGCAACACATTATTTTCATCATCACCAACCTCATGCTCTAGACGTCCTTGGGTATGGCTTCCGGGAATCATACGCATACAGCCACTGATCTCATCAGCAACGGATAGCGCCAGCCACATGGACACTTGATCATCGTGGCTCAGCCCCCAATAAGTCAGGTCTTGATGCCAGCTGACATGGCTAGGGGAATGCGGCTCTTTGATAATGTAAGTGACATTATAGAGAAGAATATCCGGGCCGATCATCGCCTCAACCAAGTCTAACACATCAGGGCGCGTCGCTAAAGCATAGGGGGACGTCAACATCGTATGCGCCTTAAAGCGGTAATGCAGAGAACGTCCAATTTGATGTTCCGCCGTTTCAAGAGCGTTGCGGTGAAACGCGACTTCTTCCGCATCTAAAATGGGAACACCAGAAACATAACCGTCACGCTGATAATCAGAGGCAAAGGATTTGACAGACATGGGTTATTCTCCTGCTTTTACAGATATGACTTGAGAGATATTTCAGCAAAATATCTGATCGCGCAAGTTCAATTTACACCATTTCAGAAGCAGTTAATGATCAGTGCCAAAAACACCAAGTTTCACACCATAATCAGCGGCAATCATATAATCAGGATCATCATCGCTATCAATCATCAGCTGACCTGATCGGCTTAGCAGGCGGTGACAGTCACGGCTAAGATGGCGCAATTTGATATGCTTATTGGCGGCATAATATTTTCCTGCGATATCCTCAATGGCTTGCAACGCTGACTGATCAACAACACGCGACTTGGCGAAATCAATGATCACATGGTCAGGATCGTCAGCGACGGTGAACAATTCCCGAAATCCAGCTGATGATCCAAAAAACAACGGCCCTTGGATTTCATAGACTAAAGCCCCTTTTTCTTTTACCGATGGGCGTTTTGCGGCGTTAATCCTGGTGGCAGCATTCCACGCATAGACTAGGGCAGACATAATCACACCAACAACGACAGCGATGGCTAAATCTTCAACTACTGTGATCGCTGTGACCACAATCACCACTAGTGCATCAGAGCGAGGAATCTTCAGCATAGTTCTGATAGAGTTCCATGCAAATGTTCCTATCACAACCATGAACATCACGCCAATAAGAGCAGCGATGGGAATTTGTTCAATTAGGGTCGATGCAAAGAGAATAAAGCTAAGCAAAAATAACGACGCGGTGATGCCAGCGATGCGTGTTCGTCCCCCTGATTTGACATTGATCATAGACTGACCAATCATGGCGCATCCGCCCATTCCACCAAAAAAACCCGTAACAACATTGGCTGTGCCTTGGGCGAGACATTCTTGTGATGCCCCCCCACGTTGATCAGTAATATCACCGACCAGATTAAGGGTCAGCAGGCTTTCAATCAAACCAATAGCCGCCAGAATAAGAGCATAGGGAAAGATAATGACTAGTGTTTCTAGCGTAAAGGGCACCACAGGGATCGAAAACTCTGGAAAACCACCAGCAAGACTTGCAAGATCACCAATGCGAGGCACATCAATTTCAAACCCGATAACAATAACCGAAACTACACCAATCGCGACTAGTGGGGCGGGAATGATTTTGGTAAAGCGCGGCGTCAGCCAGATCAAAGCCATAGTCAAAGCAATCAGCGCAAGCGTATAATAAAGTAATGTTCCAGAGATCCATTCAGCCTGATCAGGATGAGCGCCATGACCAGATGTCTGAAATTGTTCTATCTGGGAAAGGCCAATAACAATTGCCAATCCATTTACAAAACCTAACATGACGGGATAAGGGATCAGACGGATAAACTTGCCCCAACGCAACACGCCCGCCAGTAGCTCAAGCATGCCCATTAGGATAACTGTAGCAAAGAGATATTCTGCCCCATGCGTGGCGACCAGTGAAACCATAACCACAGCCAGCGCGCCCGTTGCCCCAGAGATCATGCCCGGTCTGCCGCCTATAACCGCAGTTATGATACCAACAATAAAAGCAGCATAAAGACCAACCAGTGGTTCAACCCCTGCCACAAAAGCAAAGGCCACTGCCTCTGGAACCAGTGCCAATGAAACCGTAAGTCCAGCGAGAATATCAACGCTAATTTGGCGCGGAGTAAGTTTTGGCCTTGAATTCTCTTGGTATGACATACCGATGAGAAACCGGGGAAGCCAGCCTGAAAATAATAATAACATGAAATGCCTTTATCGTGGGGGATTGTACGAGGCTGCAACTTACGGGCTAAAAGGCCGGATTGTCAAATCCGCCGTATGGTCTTAACAAGGCTAGATAGCGAAAAAAGGATAGCCGCAACACAAACGATCGATGGCCCAGCAGGACTGTCCAGACTGTAAGCGACTTTCAGCCCAAGAACCGCAGATATACCGCCGATGGCTGCCGCTATCATAACCATTTGTTCTGGTGTGCGTGATAAGGGTCTGGCAGCGGCGGCAGGAATAATTAGCATCGCGGCAATCAGCAGAACACCAACAACCTTAATCGCAATGGCGACAGTAATGGCAAGTGTGAGAGTTAAAACAAGCCGTTCGCGTCTGGGATCAAAGCCAGTAGCAAAGGCTAATTCTTCACTAAGCGTTGAGTTCAGCAAGCCTGTCCAACGCCAACTGATTAAGCCAATGACCAGAAATGCACCGCCCCATATCACCATGAGATCAGCTTTTGAAACTGCGAGAATATCCCCAAACAGATAACTCATCAGATCAATGCGTATGCCTGACAAAAAGGACACTGCGATCAACCCAAAAGCTAACGCAGAATGCGCTAACACGCCCAGCAAAGTATCCATCGCGTAACCGCGTCCAGCCAGTAGAGTAACAGCTAAAGCCATCACTAATGCTACTGCCATAACCCCAACAAAGAGAGACACTTGCAGGGCTAGCGACAAGGCCACCCCAAGGATTGCTGCGTGGGCGGTAGCATCACCAAAATAAGCCATGCGGCGCCAAACCACAAAACTTCCCAAAGGAGCAGCGGCTAAGGCTACGCCGATCCCTGCGAGCGTGGCGCGTATCATGAAATCATCTAACATTACCCTGCCGCCTTGGTATTGTTATCAGAAGACGGATGGTCATGATCGTGATGATGATCATGTTCATGCCGGTAAAGTGCAAGCGCTCCTGCTGTTCCGCTGCCAAAAAGGGCGCGATATTCTGGCGCAGCAGAAACATTTTCTGGTGTACCCTCACAGCAGATATGACCATTCAGGCAAATCACCCGATCCGAGGCGCTCATCACAACATGCAGTTCATGACTGATCATCAAAACAGCACAGCCAGTCTTATTTCTGACTTCTTCAATTTGCTGATAAAATGCTGCTGAACCTGGTTGATCAAGGCCGTGTGTCGCCTCATCAAGCAACAGGAGTTCAGGATCATTAAGGAGAATGCGATACAGCAAAACCCGTTGCAACTGGCCACCTAATATTTCAGACAGCTGGACAATCACTTGTTTTG
>Ga0181584_10002302_pt1 | contig 14655 bp, 11 predicted proteins | sample 071ome_30_FD_132462 | JGI IMG/M metagenome (GOLD analysis project Ga0181584, IMG submission 132462) | Coastal salt marsh microbial communities from the Groves Creek Marsh, Skidaway Island, Georgia - 071406AT metaG (megahit assembly) | ecosystem: Environmental > Aquatic > Marine > Intertidal... | reverse complement strand
GATCGAGAAGGTGTACAGGAAGGCCGCATTCAAGATGGTGGATCAGGATCTGTTGAAGGCCGGGGGTGACGTCGAGGCTAAGGGTGAGGGCGAGAGCGAGGGCTCGGAGAAAGCAAAGGGGAAGAAACGAGGTGGCAAGAGCGCGACAGTTGCATCGGCGAAGACGACCAAGACGTCCGCTTCGTCGATGATTCCCGGGTCGAACAACCCGGCAAAGAGCCTGGACGAGCAGGCATCGAAATGGCCGACGTTCGACGAGCCTCTCTTGGTGGTCACTGCCGGCGACCTGGTGGACTACGTCGGACACCCGCCGTACCCGTCGGACAAAATCTACCTGAACGACACGCCACTCGGCGTGGTGACGGGCCTGGCTTGGACTGCGTCCGGGGGCGCGACGCTCTATATTGAGGCGGCCGTCGTTGACCGGGGCGAGGGCAAGGGGAGCCTGCGGGCGACGGGACAGCTGGGCGACGTCATGAAGGAGAGTGCTACCATTGCGCACACGTACGCGAGGCGCCTCTTGGAAAAGAAGGAGCCCGACAACAAATTCTTTGCAGATAACAGCCTGCACGTGCATGTGCCGGCCGGGGCGACGCCCAAGGACGGCCCGTCGGCGGGTTGCGCGGTGGTGACTGCTCTGATGTCGCTGGCGATGGACAAGCCGTGCCGCGCGGATCTGGCGATGACCGGCGAGATCACGCTGACTGGGAAGGTGTTACCGATCGGTGGCGTGAAGGAAAAGGCGTTGGCGGCCAAGCGCTCCGAGATCGCCAACATCGTCTTCCCCGAGGGCAACCGGCGCGACTGGGACGAGCTGGGAGAGGACGTCAAGCAAGGGTTGACGCCCCACTTTATCGAGCACTACGACGACCTGTACGATCTGGCGTTCCCGACGGACGCGACGTGAGCGTCTCCACCCCACCATGAGCGCCAGGAAGCTCGTCCTCGCCTTTGACGACGGCTGGCAGGCCGAGTGCTCCCCCAAGTCCATATACATCCAGTAAATCACGCGTCAGACCACGAATGCCGAGGCCACGGCCCTGAACAACCTCGCAAACGCTCCCTCCGCGCAGCACGGATCGGGCGGCGATTCAGGGCCCGACCACAGAGCGCACGAAAGGACTCGCATTTCGACCAAACTCAAACCAGGACTATGTAAACTTCATCAAACCAGTATTCAAAGCTTTGACGGGCGTGCCCTCGGCCAAACGTGCGATCGGCCGACATCGATCGCGGCGATCTCGCCGGTGCGCGCGGCGCCCTGGACGTCCCCGACGATCGTGATTTTGACTCACCAGGCCTTGCAATCACGATATATGCCGAAGACAGCGATTTTCATTCCCTGACGAACCCCGACGGAGTTCTGTCGAAGGCCCGCCGATCGTCGGCCGGACGGCTCGCGTTCTCGCGCCACATGGACGAGTTAAACCCGTATGGAAGCATGTTAACAATGTATATATGTATTACATTCATGAATACAGACGATAGAAGAAGACCAACCGCACAGCGGCCATGACGGGGTAGCGATCTTCCGCCCCGCGATCGGTCGTCGGGCCCTCTGTTTTCGGCTTGTAGCGATTCTGCTGGTTGTTTCTTGCACGCATATGATCTTTCAGGGTACCTATTTTTCCTATTCTACCGCAGAATCCCCGATCAAATCTCTTCGCAAGCCGGAAAATGAGATCGTCATCCAGTCATGTGCGTCGCAATCCAAACGGGCGCCGTCGGTCGGACGATCGCCCTTTCAACGGCGTCCCTAGATAATAAGTACAAATGAGGAAAAGATGTCGATCGTACGCCGCTCTGCACGCCGTGCCTGGCTGTCCGAACGGGGTCCCCTGGGTGGATCGATCGTGCGCTCGACCGGCCCGATGTACCGAGTTTCAGCGTCCGGTGTCAGCCTTACGGTATATTGGTTGTATCATTATACCATACACGGGACCATCGCGACTGATGGCTCATTCACGCGCGCCCGATCACCGGGGACGATCGACCGAAAACAGGTGGCCGGCCTCGCCGGTCGGCGTCAACGTTCGCGATCGCCAGGACACGATCGCGGCATGACTGTACGATTTAGAGACTGTACGAGGAATAGCGATGTTCTTCGGGGCGTCGTCGGGCTTCGGCCGCCCCCCCTCGGGAATTCGGGGCCATCGTCGATCGTGCGGTTTGAGGACGATTATTGAGGTTTTGTCGGCTCGTATGGTGCTGAGTTGCATATTTGGAGGGATTGGTAGAGTTTGAGGAGAAGGAATTGCGAAATGGTGGTGGGTCGGCGTGTCGGCGTCAGTCGCCGATGCGACCTTCCGACAGGGAAGGTTCCCGTCCGACCGCCCGAGGCCCGCTGCCTCGGGGGATCACAGCTTCCCGTCCGACCGCCCCACCTTCCCGTCCGACCGCCCGAGGCCCGCTGCCTCGGGGGATCACAGTTCTGAGAAAACGCTTTCAAGGGTATCGTTCGGGTCGACGATCATTGTCGAACCGCCGACCAGGACCATCCGTCCTGCGTTCACACCACTGCTATCAACCGTTGCTCGAACGTCGGCAAGCTCGCCAGCCGAAACCCCGCCCAGCACGAAGACGACGATGATCTCGTAGTCGACGGGACTGCCGGATCCGATACCGATCCGACCGAGGCCCGATTTCACCAACCCAGCAATACTAGTACCGATATGGCGCATCCCGGGCACATCCCGCTTGCTCAGCAAATCCTCAGTCATCTCCCTCAGGGAGCGCCCTGCCGGCAGACTGCAGACCACCTCGACGACGTTCCTGGAGACCTCGACGAGCTGCTCGTCTGCCTCCGCGCCCTCTGGAATCCATGACATCTTCTCCTCGCCTCGGCGGGCCGCACAGGCCGCCGCGAGGGCCTCGGCAATCGCCGCTCGTTGGGGCTCTTCCACGCCTGCACCTCCAACCCGTTTCAGCCAGAACGACCCCATCATCAGGTGCCTCACGACGTCAAACACGGACATCACGCCGCCGCGCTTGGCCGCGGCAAGCTCGTCGAGTATCAAGCTCGTCAAACTGTCCGGTCCGTCCTCGGCGCTGAGTCGCGCGACGTGTTCTGCCTTGCTTTTCCCCTCGTCCCAGGCTGCGTGTCCGCGCAGACACCGACACGCAATCTCTGAGATCTGCAGGAGCGACGAGTGCCGCACGCGCGCCGCCGGATCATCCCGCAGCACCTGACAAAGCGCCTCGAGGTCCTCCGCCGACACGGCGCCAGGCTTGGAAGAACGACCCGTGAATTTCAGCGATGACTGCCGGATGGCCTCCTTGAGCCACTTCCGGACAAACAGCAGAGCCTCGCGCTGCGTTTTAGACGTCAAGAACTCCACATACCCTGACGACGTGCTGGCGTCTCCCGGATGAAACATGGACGGGCGCAGCTTGTCGACGGCATCATCATCGTCGACGTTGTCGATCGGACCACCGGCGGCATCGCAGAGCAGCATCTGCTGCAAAAAGTACCCAGAATGCTCGCTGGGCGTCGCGGTGTCGAGCGCCCGGTCCACGATACAAAAGGCCGCCCGCACGTTGCGAGTGCTGTCGTGAGCCGGCACGTACGCGAGCACGTTGCCCACCCGTTCCGACAGCGGCCCCACGCAGAACGCCTCGGGCTGCACGTCCATCATCTTCGACACAGAAACCAGCAGGTGCGCGTTGACGACAATCCTTGCCTGCAGCTCCCGCTCCATGTCGGCCGCGTCCCTGCCCGACGACGACGTCGTCGTCGAGTCGCCGAGGAACGACGCCCCCGAACGGCTCGGAAACGCAAACGCATTCTTTCCGAACACCATGCACGGCACGTCGACGTGCAAGACTTCCTCGATCGAGACGCCCGTCGCATCGCCCATCAGGCCCACGAGACGGCCATGGACAGCCCGGAAGCCCCCAGCGTAGGCCACCGGGTCGGCGTCCACGTGGGCCGCTTCGGAGATATTGGTCGCGACAACGACCTTCTGGTACGCAGAGCCCCCCGCCACGTCCTTCGCGGCCCTGATGACCCGGGCAATGTCTGCCTCCATGTCCAGCAACAGTCTCGTGGAGAGGACGACCACGTGACCGTACCCCGTCCGCCGCTCGGTGAGCGCCGCCAGGCTCTCCACCAAAGGTCTGCTGTCCACGTCGTCGATCCCGACGACGCCGACGACCCCGACCGCCTTGAGAAAGTCGACCCCAACGCCGTGAGCGATCAGCTCCCCCCAGCCTCGATCCACGACGAGGAGGCTTCCCGGCAGGTACCTGGCCAGCGAACGCGCCAGCACGTCCTTGGATACCCCCGGGTCAAGGTCCATCTCTCGTTCGTTTCGTCTCTTTCTCGCCAAGCGCTTGGCGACCAGCTAGCTGGTCAGAGAAATTTCAAAACGCTGTATTCTCGAACCGCTTTCGAGGAAGAAGACGCGATGTCTGGCAGTGTATCCGTCTCCCTGGAGGCGCTCTCGATACTCTGTATCAAGGCCCATACCGACGCGGACGAGGGCGGCGAAGGAGCCACACTGCGGGTGCTCCTCGATGGATGCAGCCAGGCCGACGTGGGCCGGTACCAGGCGAGCACGTCCTCGGGCGCGCCGCCCGCGGACGTCGTCCTCATCTCTCAACCGGACATGGAACACATGTACGGCCTCGTGCAGCTGCTGACGTCCGCGGAGGACCGGCAAGGCGGCGGCGGGGACGACGACGACGCCGGCAAAGGGGCCGGTGGGAAGGCCGACAACGAGGCCGGCAACGAGGCCGGCAAACTTGCTCCGCGGTGTTACATGACGGGAGCCGGGCAGCAGATGGCCACGATGGCGTTCTACTCGACGCTGCTCGGTGCGACGGAGGTCGAGCACGGCTTCACGACGGCGGACGTCGATCGGGCCTTTGGGCGGGTGACGGGACTGCGGTATCGGGAGGAGAAGGTGCTGGTCGCGAGCGACGCGCTGACAGTGTCCGTGGTGCCCTATAACTCGGGGAGGGTGGTCGGCGGGGCGATCTGGCGGATAACCATCAACGGCGTGCAGGACATTGTCTACGCGGTCGACTACAATCACAAGAAGGAGATGGTCCTGAGCGGATGCTCGATGATGGACCTGGGACTGGGCGTTCGCCCGGGGTTGGTCATCACATCGGCCGGATCCTCGGCGTCCACGTCGTCCAAGGCGTCTTCCGCGTCGGTGCTGAAGGACATTGTGCTCAAGACGCTGCGGAACGACGGCAATGTGCTGATTCCGGTCGACGCGTCCGGGCGGGTGTTGGAGGTGCTGATGACGCTCAACGCGCTTTGGGAAGAGAAGAGACTGACGTATCCGCTGCTGTTCGTCGGTCCGATGGTCAAGGCGACGCTCGAGTACGCCCGGTGTCAGCTGGAATGGATGAATGAGGACCTCGCCAAAGGCCTGGGGTACAACAAGGTGGACAACCCGCTAGAGTTGCGTCGGGTGACGCTGTGCTCGACGGACAAGGAGGCGATGAAGGTGCTGCGTCACAAGGGGCCGGCGGTGGTGCTCGCCGTCTCCGAGTCCATGGACGACGGGCCGTCGAGGATCTTCTTCTCTCAGTGGGCCGGCAACCGCAGGAACGCGATCGTCGTTTTGGACCCCAAGCCTGATTCCCTGGCGGCGCAGGTGCTCGGCGCCGCGGGCGGACGGGGGAGCTCCAAGCTGAAGATGACCGTGTCGAGGCGGGTCCCGCTGCAGGGAAAGGAGCTGAAGGAGTACTTGGAGAGCAAGGAGGCGGAAAAGTCGGAGAAGATGGCAGCCAAACGGGCAGAGGAGAAGGCCAAGATCAAGCGAGACAACGTCAAGGTGATCGAGAACAAGCGGGACCGGGAGGCCCAGAAGGCAGGCAATCCGGACGCGATGGACGTCGACGGCGACGACATCGGGACCGCGAACGGAGACGAGACCGAGTGCTTGATCGAAGGCTTCGAGCTCGATAGCACGGCAGCCTATCCGATGTTCCCGGAAGAGGACGACGTGGAGCGGACGTTGCAGACGGACGAGTACGGCGACATCGTCGACCTGAACAAGCTGGACCCGAACAGCGATCCGATCCTGAGCCAAGCGCTCGCGTCGGAGGCCGAAGCGGAGCGCGCACGCGAGCAGGAGCGGGAGGAGGAAGAGGACGTGCCGACGAAGATCGAGCGGAAGGAGGTGAGCATCGAGGTGCAGGCGCTCGTGGAGGCGGTGGACCTGGACGGCAAGTCAGACGCGCGGTCAGTGCAGACGATGCTGGCCCAGATGGCTCCGAGGTCGTGCGTCATCGTGCGGGGGACGCACGATGCCAAGTCAAAGTTGGCCACGTCGCTGCTCAGCGACCTCGAGGGCATGAACAGCAACGTCTTCGTTCCCACCGACGCCTCCGAGACCATCGAGATCGACCTCGGTGCGGCCAAGGAAATTGTCATCAGCGATGCCCTGTATCAGTCGCTTTCGATGCACCAGATGGGAGACGTCGAGATGGGTTGGGTGGACGGGGAGTTGGCGCAGGGCGAGCTCGTGCCGCACGCCGGCCAACAGCGGCTGGGCGGCGTGTTCATCGGTGACGTCAAGCTGTCAAACCTGAAGCGGGCCTTGGGAAAGATGGGCATCGCGTCCGACTTCCACGGAGGCGGTCTGTATTGCGTCGGCGACGATGCCGCGGCCCCCGTGCTGATCACGAGGGTGGCCGACAGCAACAACAACGGACTCGTGGTGGAAGGGACCCTGTCTGACACGTATTACCGCATTCGGGACGTCGTTTATGGTTCCTACTCGCTCCTGTAATGTTACAGCGACACGCTCACCGCCGTTTCTGTCCTTTCTTGTTCCCTTGTTGTGATCGTCGCTTAGCCTCGATCGCGATCTTCTTCGCCTGCTTGGCTGCCTTGTCTGCATCCTTCTCGTCCAAGAACGACACAACGACGTCCTTGCCGTGGGATTCGACCTTGGCGCCGCGTCCGCCGCCAACACTGCCCTCCGGCCTCGCCGGCTTGGACCTCTTCGTGCCGGCCTTGACGACCTTCTTGGACTGACTCGCGCCGCGCTTCACCTGCTTTTTCAGCTGCTTCACCTGCTTGTTCTTCATCGACAGCTCCAACGCTTTGACCTCCATCATGTCGACAGAATCGACGGACACAATCGTGGTCAGCCGAGCCCCCGTGTTCGTGCTTGACAACAGGACGCTCGACGCATCCAGGACGGTCGCTTCGCCTGCAGGTCCCTCCATCGCCGCCTCCACTGCCGCCCGCAGGTTCCACACGGACACGTGCCCGTCGCTCGACGCCGACGCGATGTACGCCGGGAAGTGATGGACGCCGAGCGCCGTCGCCTCGGGCTTTGGCAAGTCGTTGTCGCTGTCGTCGTCGTCGTTGTCGTCGTCATTCTCCCTCGCGACCGTATACGAGCACGGGATCGCAAATGCCTTGATCCTGCTCGCGTGCGCCCCGTCGAGCTCGACCACGACCTCAGCCGTTTCACCCTTCCTATCGAGCCGCCACGCGCGAATTTTCCCGTCCTCCGTCCCGGTAATCACCGCATCGTCCTCGTTCCCAAAGCAGAAACTCGTCACCCGCCGCGAGTGCTCCAACGCCACGCACGCCCCCTCCCCCGCCCCCTCCCCCGCCCCCTCCCCCACACGGAACACCGACACCGTCCGCCCCCCGCGCAACCCATACATCTTCCCAGACGGACTCCATCTCACCTCCTCAGCCACCTCCTCCAGCTTACTCATAAACGTCGTCCGCCCCTTGACCAGATCCCACAACCGCAACGTCCCATCGTGACTTGTCGACAACGCCAGCACCCCCGTCCCATGCACGGCCACGCTATGCACCTCTCCCCGATGCCCCCGCAATGTCTTCATACACTGCCACCCGTCCGCCACCGACCACACCGTCACACTCCCATCGTGACACCCCGCCAACAAATGCGTCGGCCGAAACGCTCCGACCGGCGTATAAAACGACATCGCCGTGATCGCCCCCACCCCAGGATTCACCAAAAAGCCCAAGTCTTTCCCATGCTTCAGATCGTACAGATGAATCAGGTCGTCCGCCCCGCCGGAACAGAGAAAAGGGCCGGCAGCCGCGAGCGACTTGACCACTGACTTGTGTGCCGGGTACTGTTGGGTTGGTCGGTCGGTCGGTCAGTTGGTCAGTTGGTTGGTTGTCAGGGCGGAGCGTGTTTTCGTGGAGCGAACGGGGAGCGCGGCGACCCGCTCGCCTGGGTTCACAGTTCACACTGCGACGAGACGCCGACCGATACCGGTCCACGACCACGACCACGACCACGTACCGTGAACTGTGTCTTCAACTCGAACGACTGCTTGTTGTTGAACGACGCCGGATGGGAGAATCCGAAGAGGAAACGTTCGTACGAGCCAGCAACAAGCGTTGGGAAACCGGACCCCATAGCTCGAGCATGCAAATCGAGAACACGCGTCGGATATACGCCCCTCTGCCCTGCGCCCCCTTGCTAGAATAGAGATCCAGGTGGCAAATCGGTTGACAGATCCTGCGTGGCACTGTCTGTATCTCAATTTGTCTGTGTTTTGTTTCTGAACCTCGTCGAAGGTGAACGAGGCTGAGCCGCTCCTTTCCTCTTCACTTCAACTCGATAAGTTGTCACCACAGGTACGTACGTCTTCACGTGTATACACTGTGCATGTGCTCGACGATGGATGGCCCTTTTGGAGACGAACGGCCGCCGAATACCGACGCAATTCTCCGTTGAATTCCCGAATCCCATCATTCTCCCGGAATAGGCCGTGTGTCGTCTTGTCGCGTGTCCGTACCCTGGAAACGGATCGTCCTTGCGTATTGGAGGCGGCGCAATGGTGCACACGGCCTATTCCGGGAGGATGACGGGAATTTCCGTCTGGCTGCCGCGATTTCAATTCAAGGCTGCCGTCGCCCTTCCCGGCCGGTTTGTGCCCTGGATGGTGGAATCGGGCGTCAAGGCGTGACTGGGAGGGCGCGACGGGGGTGGAAGCGGTTTCGGATGGGCCCGTCCGAGTTCGAGCCAAATTTTGCGCGCGGGACTCCTCGGTGGCACCGCCGACGTCGTCGCTGGCCCTCCATTCTCGATTCTCTCCTCTCCTGCTCGCCCACGCACGCTCACCCTCCTCCCTCTCCCTCCTCCCTCTCCCCCCTCCCCCCTGCAGATACACACAATGAAGGACGGAAACGGAAACATCGTCGAGCTTTACGTGCCGAGGAAGTGCAGCTGGACCAACAAGCTGATCACGGCCAAGGACCACCGGTCGGTTCAGATTAACATCGGTCACCTTGACGAGAGCGGTCTGTACACCGGGTCTTTCAGCGCGTTTGCGCTGACTGGACAGGTCCGCGCCAAGGGCGACGCCGACTCTGCCATGGACATTCTGTGGTCGAGGAAGAGGGCCGAGCTCGGGCAGTAGGTGGGGTGTGACGGTATTTATGATGTAATTTATAAGCATTACAGGTCAATTGACCGTTTTGCAAAATCTAGTCGGCTTGATCTGTGGCCGAGGGGCCGCTGCCCGCGCCAAAGAGCCTCTGCTTCACCTGCTCCAGCGTCATAAACATGACGACGTTCCAGCTGCCGAGGCGGGCAAAGTTGGGGCCGAACCCGTTGTAGAACGCCAACATGCCGTCTTTCCGTGCCGTCTGCACAAAGGCGTCAAACATGCTGCTGTACGTGCCCACAGGGGCGCCCATCATGCGCGATTTCACGACGTCCACGGGAGACCCGACGCACACGGCGATGAACCCGGCGCCCAGGGAGGACGCCATGTGGCAGTAGGCGTTGTCTTGGAACACGCCCGTTCCCAACAGCGACTGCTTAATCTGGTCGTACGACGCGAGCTCGGCGGCATTGATGAGGGCGTTCCTGGCCACGTTGGGGCCCAGACCGGTCCAGAGCGCGCCGAGGCCCTCCTCCTTGATGATGATCTTGTAGGCAGAGATGGCAGACGGGTACTTGGGGGCCGTGCCGGGCGGCAGCTTGCCCTGGGACTGCATCCGGACCTTGACCAGGTCGGTGGGGCTGGCGATGGTGATGCCGATGGCACCAGAAAGCAGACCGGCAGCAATCTTCACGCCAATCGAGTCCCCGCCGGCGATATTGGTGCAGAACTGTTTGACCGGGTCGTAGAGGCCTATCCGCAGGCCGCCATAGATGACCTGGCGCTGGAGTCCGGGCCCCAGTCCCTTCCACAAGGCGCCCGTGCCCTCCTCACGAGCGACAGTCCTGGGATATGGGTGCGTGCGTGCGTGCGTGCGTGCGTGAGATGTGGGTGTGTCGAGCGTGTCGAACCTCGAAGAAGAAGACGCACAGGCATGTCCCGAGGAGCCCCTTGTACTTCGGTGTGGCAGACGCCTTCTGGACCTGGAGGAGGACCTTGGCGGTGTCCAGGGGGAGCGTGGCGATCTGCGGGTGGCGGTGTGCGAACGAGGGTAAAACGCTGTTGGATAACTAGGGTGGATGCGAAGATCATACTACGCTGTCAGGGCCTCTCCGCGGGTAGGTAGCTCGCACCCGATGGAATCATCGGTTGCGATACGCCTGATGAACACCCAAGGTGCCGATCCAGGCGTCCGATCGGTGGAACCGGGGCCCCGAGCCAAGACATGTCCGAGTTTCTGAGTTCTGGCGTACCTCTGCCGTGCAGGCCGCGATCGCCGATGACGCAAAGGTTTGGGCGAACGGTAGGTTCGAAGAACCTCCTGCGACCATGATGGGATTCGGGAGGACGAGTTTTGCTTTGGGAGAAACGAACCTCAACGGTTCGCTCTCATTTGATCACTCATTTGCTTCATTCAATCGCTTCGCACCATGGCTCGCGGGCGTGGCAGCGCGGGAAAGGGAAAGGGAAAGACAGACGCGGCCGTGGAAGTTGAGGAGGGGCCGGATCGATCGGCGGCAACGAATTCCTTCGTGGACATCACTCAAGCCCCGCCGGACGTCGCCAAGCACTTCCTGGAAGCGTACGGGTGGGACATCGAGGCTGCCGTGACGGGGTACCTCGAAAACGGACTGCAGAGTGTCGGTCCGGTGGCGGCACACGGCGGCAACCGGGGGGTCCGGCAGGTCGTCGAGATTGATGACGACGGCAACGCCAATGATACGAATGGCGGCGGTGATGGAGATGGAGATGCAGATGATATCGAGGCTATCGAGGAGGACGTCGAGGAGATCGAAGATTCGGACAACTCGTACGACCAGCTCCAGACGCTGGCGTCGCACCGGTCGACCAGATCGACACGGTCGACCAGACCGACCAGATCGACCCGGACGCGGCGAGCCGCGGAGCCCGTGGACTACAGGGATGGCGCCGAGGACGATGACGACGACGACGATGATGGCGACGAAGACTACATGGACGAGGACGAGGACGTCTACGGAGAGGAGGAAGACAGGTTCAAGTACGGCCGGCGGAGCAGGCGGGGGCACCGTCGGAGCTTGCGGCGGATGGGACGGGACGCCCAGGCCGGAGACGCCCTAAACAGTGAATATCCGGCGCATAGCATTCCGCAGGCCGTCCTGAGCCTGCCGGACGTCAATCTGGAGGAGCAGAAGATGCTGCTGGCGGCCATGACTGGACAGGCGTACGAGGGGGACATCCCGGATTTTTCAAATTACGCGCCGTACGTGCCCAAGCCCATGTCTCCAGGTGCCATGGCGCGGCAGATGCTGCGCGATGAGCAGGACATGGCGTTCCAACAGTCGCTGGAGCTGGACAGGGAGCGTCGGCGGCAGGCCGAGATGGCGCAGATCGAGCAGATGGAGCGGGAAGCGTCGGCGCGACTGGAACAGCAGGCCTCGTTGGATTTGCTCGAGGCAAAGAAGCGGCGACTGCCCGTCGAGCCCGCGGCGGACGACGCGGACGCGCTCGCCCTGGTGATCAGACTGCCGAGCGGGACGCGGCTCAAGCGCCGCTTCTCCAGGGCCGACGCGATGGGGTCCGTGTTCGACTTTGTCGATGTCGAGGGCGACTCGGAGCTCACGGCTGGGAAGTACCAGCTGGTGACCAACTTTCCGAGAAAGGTGTTTGAGCTCGGCGTGGTGGCATCGCTGAGCGAGCTCTTCTCGTCGAAACAAGAGGCCTTGTTCGTCGAGCAGGCGCCCGCTTGATTTGATTTGAAGAGAGCTTCGAACGTATCGGAGGAGTCACCTGTGATCATCATCATCCGGCTAGGAAGAACCGTCTGCATTCAGAGGCGCGCGCGCGAGAACCGAGACCCGCACGATCGAATTCAAAAACGTCCGATGAGCATCTCTGTCCGCACGTTTAGAAGCCTTCTGCGGATGGCGACGAACGGAAGTATGAAGGTGTCTGCGTATGGTTCCTGTCACGGGCTCGCCAAGGCCTCCAAGGCCTCGCTCCAGGTCAGACCCAACAGGGGCGGCATCCGTTGGGTGCGCAGTTGCGCGGCAGTCGGGGGCGGCGACGGCGGTGCGGGAGGGTCCGGAGGGTCTGGAGGGAGCGGGGGGTCTGGAGGAAACGGCGGCGGCGGGGGCAACAGCGGCAGCGGGTGGCACGGCATGCTGTGGGCCGCCTACCTCAGCCAACTTGACAAGAACCCTGTCGTGACCAAGTCGGTGACATCTGGTGTTTTGAACGGTGCGTGTTGAACGCCGATTCTCTCACTCTCTCACTCTCTCACTCTCTCACTCTGCTTCCCGCTCCGTTCGCTGGCCAGGCTTCGGGGACGTGCTGGCGCAGGTGTGGCTCGGCGAGGAGGGGGAGAGCTTCGACTTGAAGCGGCTGGGAATTTTCACGCTGCTGGGTATGGTGTTCATTGGGCCGGTGCTGCACGTGTGGTACGGCACCCTGGCCAAGCTTTTCACGGGCGTGGGGACGGCCACGGCCGTGAGCAAGCTCGCGATGGATCAGCTGCTCTTCGCCCCGGTCTTCATCGGGAGCATCATCTCGCTGATCATGATCCTGGAGGGCCACGGAGACCAGGTGAAGGACAAGGTGAACAACGATCTGTTCACCATCGTCAAGTCAAACTGGGCGCTCTGGGTCCCGTTCAATTTCCTGAATTTCCGCTTTGTGCCACAGAGCCTGCAGGTGCTGGCGTCGAACGGTATGGCGCTCGTCTGGAACACGTACGTGTCCTGGGCCTCTCACACGCACGCGGACGCCGGGGCCACGACAAAGGGCGTCGAGGATAAGAAGAAGAACAACAAGAGGAAGAGGGGCGCCAAGAAACCGTAGATAGATATGGGTACCTCTTGATCATGAACAAATCGATCACCGAAGAAAAGAAAACGTAATCACGAAATCGTGGGTTAGTTGCATACCCAGACATACACACCCGTAGCGGAGTCATATCGGGACGTGATCATGCGCTAGAGCGCCCAAACCCATCATCATGGTCGTCTCAACGCAGAGTCAGACCTCAACTTCGCCACGCCGCCTGTTCATCCAGCGCAGCGAGCACCGCAAGGCGCTCCGCGTGAGCCTCGCCATATTCCTCGCGACCGCCGTGGGGTACTCGATCAATCTCGATGGGGCCAACTCGGAATACGTACAAGCGGCGTGCAAGTGGGCGGCCATCACGTCCGCCATTGTCGCCCAGCCGTTGCTCGGCTCGGCCGCCAGAACCGGCGCCGAGCGGACCATCGGGACCATTTTCGGGGGCTTGATGGGCCTCCTGCTCCACCAATCTTTCACCATGCTCCAACTTTCCAACGCGTCCGATGGGATTTTGAAGGCAGTGGGGTGCGCGAGCTTGGCGGCCGCGGCGATTCTGATCGGCGAGAAGCGACTGGGGCTCAACTACTCGGCCAAGCTGTTCCAGATAACGATGATTCTCGTGACGTTTGCAGCCGAGTCGAGCGACGAGACCGAAGTGCACTACTTCGTCTCGAGAGTGGCGGGCATTGCCGGCGGCGTGCTTTTGATGCTGACGCTGAGCGTGCTCCTGCTGCCCAAGTCGGCGACGAAGGAGGCGCTCAAGGAGCTTGGAGATGCCCTGGATGACCTCATTCTCCTCGTCGACGAGCTCTTCGGCACCGAGGACGAGCACCGAGAAGGAGCAGAGGAGCGGGACGCGGAAGCGCCCCTGCTCCGGAAGGATCGCCGGTTCATCCTGCTCGCCGAGAACCTCGCGGCAATGACGCAGAACGTCGCCGTCTCCAAGTCGGAGAGGGTCATCAGCAAGCGGCCTCTGATTCTCCTTCCGCGCCTGTGGCCTTCGAAGGTCGCGGTGCTCCCGGATCTCGAGCTGCGCGAAATGGCGAACGACGTGCGGCAAGTTGCCGAAAGTGTGAGCTTCCTCCACCGAGCCGTCCAGTCGGACACGGCGGCGGCGCAGTCGGACGGGATCTCCGATATCGTGCGGCTCCTTCGTCGTGTCCTGATCGACGTCAAGGGCGCGTTTCCGGAGCGGCAACCTCCCGACGACGCCCTCTGGGAACTGTTGGCTGTGGTGGCGGAGAGGAACGCCAGTGAACGCGCAAGCGTGTACACGGCGGCGAAACGGTTTCTGGCGGCCGATGTGAACGACTTGCACGCATCGACTGCCGCCGTCGTGCCGTTGCTCCCGACATATGACGTACGACAGACCAATGCTTGACAGCTGATTTCATGAAATACACCTATGATTCAATAGCACCTTTCAATGTCGACGCTCCCGTCGTACGAGTCGTTGGCGTACTTCCGGGCGATCACCTGCAACCTTTGCAGCTCCTGCGCCCCCGG